>VFQQ010001336.1_pt1 | contig 35342 bp, 62 predicted proteins | sample 3512341 | NCBI WGS metagenome assembly VFQQ01 (sample SAMN10412373, study PRJNA504923) | tailings metagenome | isolation source: Relicate 2 Philex TSF1 revegetated site | place: Philippines: Tuba, Benguet | collected 2017-08-29 | reverse complement strand
GGGTGGTGCCGCCCACCGCCTGGCGCGAGCGGCTGCCCAGGCGCTGCGCCACCCCCAGGTCGGTCAGCTTGGCACGCAGCTCGGCCGTCAGCATCACGTTGCTGCGGGTGGAGGGGGGGAGGTGTGCGGGAGCAGAGGGAAGCTGGAGTGCTGGACAAAAAGGCCAATGTGCAGCCAAGCGGCAAGGCTGATGCAGGGTAGCGCAGTGCAAGGCACAACATGACACAGCCGCCCCATATCCCACCGGGGCTTCAGGTCTGCGTGCTGCACGCCGCAGCTGTGCAGGAAGGCCAGCGCTTCAGCCACGTCCAGCGCCACTTGCCGGCCCCTGTGCAGCAGCAGGATGGGTGGGTGGGTGGACAGGTGAGCACAGCATTGCAAGGCCGGCTTTGCCTCACGTAAGAAGCTCAACAGAGTGCATCCAGCCCATTCGCCCCGCTGCCCATGTCCACCATCCATGCCCCACCCACAACCTCCCTGCCCCCGCCCTGACCTGGCCGCCCAGCGCAGTGCATCGCGGATGTCGGGCCGCTGCAGCGCGCTGTGCAGGTCGCCGCCCCGCATCAGCTCCATGACCAGCATCAGCAGCTGGCCCTGCACGGGGGGTGGAGGGTGGGAAGGAGGGCGTAGGTGCTACATGGTAAGACATGCCGGCACAACCTGAACGCTGCGAGCGTCCATCAACAACCACAGATAAGTGGGGTGCGCCCCTCCCACACCAGGCACCTGGCAGGCCACGCCCAGCAAAGCCACCAGCCGGCGGTGCACACAGGTGCGCAGCAGGGACGCCTCGTCCCACACATGGCGCGAGTCCATGCCCGGGGCCAGTTCAGCAACCTGCATGGGAGGACGCAGACAGACGGGATGGTCGGCTAATGTCGAAAATGGAACAGATGGCGCAGCGAGCCAGCGTCGCGACTGTTCACCGCAACTCTCAACCAACAGATACACAAATTTGGGCGCGCTGACGACACGGCAGCGCTCCACAGCTGCCCACTACTAGCACAGCTGCCGCACCTTCACAGCCACGTCCTCCTGCCCGGCCAGCCGGCCCAGAAAGACAGCCGATGAGCTGCCTTCCCCTAACAGGCACAGGGCACCATCTGGCCCGCTGAGCAGCTCAAGCTCCCCTGGCGCCAGCCGCAGCGAGTCGGTTGCCAGGCCCCACTGCCTGCTGGCGAGAGCTGAAGGCCCGGAGGAGCCTTCCTGTAGCAGGCCAGCGTTGCTGTCGCCACCGCTGCCGCTGCCAAAGCTGCTCCAGCTGTTGTGCTGCTGCCCCTCATCCACTGCCTGCAAACGGCTGTACGGCAATGAACCCAATGCCGGCAGGCTGGCTGTTGCTGCTGCTGCTGTAGGCCGGCCACCCCGCCGCAAGGAACCAACCTGGTGCGTCAGCGCTGCTGGTAGCCGCTCCAGAGGCACCAGCTCGATGCGCTGACCAGGCCGGCTCAACTGCGACCGCAGCATGCTCTCAATGCGGTGCCGCTGGCTGCAGCTGCTGCCGCTGCTGCGAGGCTTTGGCCCCTCCATCGGCTCGCTTGCTCGCCCGTCAACCAGCAAGCTGAACTCCGCTGCCTCTGCGTACTTGCCTAGCGGGGCCGCTGGCTGCCTGCCCCGCCGCCGATGGCGCACTGCGAGCCCTGCCGTGCCAGCGAGTGCTAGCAGCGCCAGCGGCACAAGCGCCAATGCTGCCCAGGCTCGGCGGTTGGCATGATGTGCCGCCTGAGCTGCCAAGCGCGAGGTGCTCATGGTTTGGTTGCCAGCATACAGTGTCAGCGCGGGCATTGCTGTGAAGGCGCATGGTGGCAGCTTAGCTTCCAATGTCGTGTTGTGGGCGTCCCTGCAGCACAGGCGGTTCAATCATGAGTGAATCTGATGCCTGCTGGATGCCCGTTAGGCTGTGCTTCATATGGTTGCATTGTGCACCACCGCATCCCGACAGGAGCAGCAGCAGCAGCCGACTTACATGATAGAGAAGACGGCGACATTGGGAGCGCTGCACCAGCTTGCGGGAATGGCGCTCGACTCAACCTGGGTCCCCGCCAAGCTGATGCCAGTTAGCGCCGGCCACGGCAGGCTGGCGGGAAGCGGCCCTGTCAGGGCGGCATTGTCATCCAGCGTCAAGTACTTGAGATGCGGCATGGCACCTGGCGCCAGCCAGGCTGCGGGGAGGAGCGGGCCCGACAGCCGGTTGCCCCGCACCGATAGCCCCTCAACGGACTGCAGGTGGGGCGGCAGAGTGATAGGGGCTTCAGGCAAGCTGGCCCGTTTGGCGCTGGGCGTAGCCAGGTGAACAGGGCGTTTGCACCATTGGAAACTTGAGCCTACCTGGGAGGCCGCCCAATCAGCCGGCAATGTGCCAGTGAGGTCGTTCATGTCGAGGCCGAGTATCTCCAAACCGAGGTGGGCCTTGAAGATGCCCTCTGGAAGGGAACCGGTCAGGGCCGAACGTGCAAGTTGCCTGCAAGGCTTTCTTTGGCATGGCAGAAAGGGCACAACATGTGACTTGCATGCAGCTGACTTAGAGAACTCCTGCTGCTCGTTTGCAAACTGCAGCCTCAACAACCACGCAACATCTCACAGCTGGGTCAGCTGAGGAAAGCCGCCCTGCTCCCAGGCCGCGGGGAAGCTGCCGGTCAGGCCCAGCCGTATCACGCTGAGCCAGCGCAGCGCTGGGAAGCCAGCTGCCCACTCAGGCGGGAGCACGTTGCCGGCAATTGGTGGCTGGGGGGCATCCGGTGGTGCCGTGATGTACAAACTTCGCAGCCGGCGGAAGCCGCGAGCCCAGGCTGCCGGCAGTGGGGGCACCACTTGCAGCACCAGCGCCAGCTCCTCAAGTGCAGGCAGCACATCGGGTCTGGCACCCCAGCTGGCCGGCAGGGCTGACCGCAAGCCGACGCCGCGCTGCACCGCTGTGCCCGTCTGATTGCCGCTACTGCCATGGGTGTGTGAGGCTGTGGGGCGCTGATCGGCGGGCGGCAGCAGGGGCAGCGTAGTCCTGTTGCTGGCTTCGATGTGCAGGCTGGTCAGCCGTGGCAGTGCGCCGGGCCACACATCAATGAGCGGACCCTCGAGCGTGGGCACTGTTACCTCAAGCCTGCGCAATGGGGACGGGTACAGGGCAAGGCAACGTGTTGCCAGTTTATAGGTGGGAGCAGACACGCCGGCACAACTCGCAACAAGCAAGGCCAGTCAGGGCAGCTTACAAGCACGGCGGTCTGTTCCCCAGCAACAACTCAGGCACCCAGCAGCACCAGCACAACAATGCCACTGGACTTACTTTTCTAGGGCAGGGAAGGCGCCCGGCAGGCCCCACTGGGGCGGGATGGCGGCCACGGGAGGAGCATAATACAGGTCGAGTGTGAGCTGCCGCAGCGAGCCAAAGCGAGCCAGGTCGGGCAACAGCACCACGTGTGCTGCGCTGTGCTGGGCCTTGCTACTTGGCGGCGGCATAGTGTCCCACTCTGCAACGATACTCGTCACGTGGCCGGCGCTGCTGCACTCCACGCGCCGCCAGCTGCAGTGCGGGAGGGCGTCGCCAGGCTGCCAGCCGTGCCAACCGTCGGGCGGGACGACGGCGTCAGCCAGGCGCTGCCGCAGTGTGAGCATCACCGCCCCTGCACATGGAGGTGGAGGGGGAGCAAAGCCCTGATGCTCCACATTCCCACGTGCAGCCCCACGTGCAGCGCTGAGCGCACGCAGACAATGCCCAGAGGAATGAAAGGGACATGCAAGTACGTGGACGTGAGCAAGCAGGGCTGGCTTGCCTTCGGCTTCCACGCTCGGCGTCCCGGCGGTGCCAGCAGCCGTCTGCCGTGTCAGCAGCGCCAGCAGCAACTTCAGCAGCAGGGCTGCCACACAGCGGCATCCTGGTGACGTTTGATCGCAGGTTTGCGAGGCCATGGGGCCAGGCCAAGGCTTTCAGCGAGCCATCGCGTGGTTCGCCGCTCGGCAAGCGGCAGCGGCAGCGGTGGCAGCGGCGGCTGGCTCTAACGAGGGAAGACCGGGCGGCAACTGCGCGTGCTGCTGTGGAGCGTCAGGGAGGTGTGCTGTGCTGCTGCGCGTTGCGCGCCACAAGGGGCACACGCTCCGGCCTCGGGGCGCTACACGTGGGCCCCACGGGGGGATCGGCTGCTCGCTGATGGCCCTAGAGGGCCAGGCAGGTCTGTAGACAGCGGACGGGTACCAAGGAGGGTTGCTCCTGCTGCGCATGCAGCTGCAAGCCAGCTGGCCCGGTGCGGCGGCGGGCATGCCTTGTGCACCGGCAGCGGACCTCTGCCCGGGTGTACAGTCTGCTTGGCAGAGCCATCATGGGTCTCCAGGCCAGTTCTTTCAGCTTGTGCACAGCCTGTTGGAGAGCACAGCCGCTTCCGTCTCCGCTTGCTAAACTGACTCGGGGCGGCAGGTTGAGCCGCGCCTCAGGTGGCCTGACGGAAAACCCGGTCCAAAAGGTCTGCCATAGCCCAGTTGTCAAATTACTGAGCCACAATATATGCTCATCTGGAGGAAGTAAAACGGCCCTCCGAGTGGCAATGGGGTTGGCGTGAGAATCGCCGTTCCGACATGACATGCCAATGGCAGGGCGATGCCATTTCCACGCCTGACGTGCAAGTGCAAGTGCATGCTGCCAACTGCACAACCAACACCCAGCGAATAGAAGGTAGCTTGTAGATAGGACGCTTATCTGCAGCACGCATGGCCCAATGCCAAGCGCATGCGTGCTGGCTGTCATCCTGCCCCACACATTTGCCAACATCTGTGCGTGGTGCTCACGCCGACGCCGGCTCCACTGCTGCCGCTGATGAACACTGCGGTGCACGTGCCTGCATGGCACAAGTGTCTGCACAGAAGCCAAGGCATGCTACCTAGATTGAGTGCTGTGATGGAGGCCGGAGGTCGTCCAACCTTGGCATGTGGCACCACGCACATGCAAATGCCCAGCCTGCATCCAGGCCGACGGGGCGGCGGCGGCAGCGGCCCCAGGGGGCGCCAGCTGGCGCCGCTGAGACGTTTGTTTGCGCTGTGTGGGGTCCAGGACGCCATGAGGAAGCCGCAGCCCCCTCCGCGTCGCGGGGGATGGGCCGGCCCACACCACCCACACACTCGTCCTGGGCAGGCGCCAAGAACCTGCCTCAAACCGCGGTAGGGTGAGTATTTGAGCTCTCGCATTCGCCGCCTGCATTCAATCCAGTCTTCTCTTTGACAAGGGAAGCACCAGCCGCTCACACACACCCCGCCCTTCCCGCCGCCCGTCCCCAGCCATGCGCCGCATCCTCTGCGTGCTGCTGGCCATGGCCATGTTGGCCGCGGCCCCCGTCCGCAGCCGCCAGCTCAAGGTGGGAAGAGCAACCAGGCAGCCACGTGCTTAGTTGCCACACGAGCGTTGGATGCCGCCGCTCAAACAGCCACTCAAATAGCCATCCTCTTGCCACTCAACAGGCATCCTCCCTTCCCCTGCCGCAGTTTGAGTTCCCGTCCATGGGCTCCACGCCCAAACCCAGCTCCAGCAGCATGCCAAGCGAGACGTGCGTCAGCAACTTCAATGCCATGGTGTCCAGCGGCGTGTGCGGCCAGGGCGCGTCCCTGAGCTCGTGCTGTGCCGCGCTGAGCGCCCTGGGAACCTGCCTGGATGACATTGTGGCAGCCATGGAGCAGGAGGCCGACAAATACGCCGACACCCTGGATGCCATGTGAGGCTGGGGATGTGGCAGCTCACAGCTTGGTGCATGGCGCAACAGGTTGCTGGTTGCCGCTGCTCCCATGGCCCGCAAATGCCAGCACATAAGTTTGCCCTGACCTCACGTGGCATGCCTTGCACTGCCCCGCCCAATTGTGCAGCAAGTCAAATGTCAAGCAGTGCGGCGGTGGGTCCACCCCTGGCACCGGCTCATCGTTCCAGGAGCCCGCGGCGCAGTGTGTTGCTGACTTCAACGCCATTGTGACCGGCACGGGCCCATGTGCCAACACCCCCAGCTTCTCAGCCACCCAGTGCTGCGCCGCGCTCAAGAGCCTGGGCAGCTGCTTGAGCGACATCGTGTCCGCGATGGCTCACCAGCAGGACAAGTATGCCGACCAGCTGAAGTGGCTGTGAGTAGACCCTCCTGATGTTTGTGCCTGGCGAGCAGCGTGCCCGCATGCACTTTGCCGCCGCCGCCGCTGTGGCTGCTGCTGCTGTGCAATGCAGCACGGCGCCTGATGTCCTGGAGGATGCCATCAAGCAGCGGGATGCCGTGTGCGCCACCTGGCTGTGTGCCCTACATTGCATGCCCACCACAGCTGACGTGCCACCTTGTGCCACCCTTTGCTGCCTGGTTGCAGTGAGATGATGGCGACGCAGTGCGGCACCGGTGCTACCAGCCCCTCTGGCCCCAGCACCAACTCCGGCATGGACGAGCAGTGCCTCCAGGGGCTGATGGGCACCTTTGACAACGGCGGCGCTTGCGCCAGCTCCTCTGCAACCGCGTGCTGCAACAGCCTGGACAACCTGGGCAAGGGGTGAGTGGCGCAGTGTTGGGAGGTGCCATGGAAGGGCAGGGCAGAGCGGGCAGGGCACACCATGCTCTCGACAGTGCTTCCTGGCGAGCAACTCGCTGGCCCCATGCCTGGATGCCATGCCCTCCAACTGGCCCACCCCCTGCCTGCCCCCTACCCTCTGCAGCTGCCTGGAGTCTTTCCTGGCGTACGCCAAGCAGACCGACACCAAGGTTCACGATGGCTTCATCATGCTGCTCCAGTCGTGCGGCTGGTGAGCCCCTGTGCTTGCCTGCATGTTGTGGCTGACAGGCTGCCGCACCGCATGTGCCAGCCAAGCGGGGCTTTCTGCATGTGGCGCACTGCATGAAGCTTGCCACCCAGTTGGCCAGCTGGAGAGGCGCTTGCACTTGCTGTAGGGCTCCAGCAGCCAGGCATCACCCTGCAGTGCTTCCACAACGCTGACCGCCTGCTGTCGCTCCCGCCACTACTTCTGCAGGACCATCACCAGCTCCAACAGCGGCACCCGTGCTGCCCCCGAGGTCACCACCCAGGCCATGGTGCGCCTGCAGGAGGTCGGCGCCGCCAAGCTGGCCACCGCCCCCAAGGAGGCCCGCCGCGCACTGGGCCAGTCCGCCGGGGTCGACCTGGAGTGGCCTGTTGCCAAGGTGGCGGCCACTGCCATGTCCAAGTTCGTCGTTTGAGCGCAGCAGCGCCGGCGCCTGCAGCTCTTGCGCGAGTCTTTATTTCTCCACCCTCCTTCCACCCTCGTTCCACATGCCATCAGAAACGCCAATACTATATATCAACATATTATCAAACATAAAGCAATGCATGAAGCATGCCCTCTGTATATCCCGATGAATCACTCATCATCTCGGTTTCAGACTTCGGTATCAGTCCCTCTGTTTCAGATTCCTGCATGCGGCTAGCAGTTGATATTGCTGTGCTGCCGCGATTCAGTGCAATCCTTCCATTCTTCAACCCGACTGGCTCGCCGTCCTCGTGTCAGGTTCAATACATGTGCACGGTTGATGTAATATAAGGCGCCTCATTCACAGAGCCCTGGCACCCAGATGCACATGCACAGATGCGTCAACCAATCCCTCTTTTACTGTTGTTGGGCAGGCAGCTGACCATAGATCCAGGAAGGCAGCAGCTGTCACCCACAATACAGATGCACAATGTGATGCCTGCTTTGGTCGCTCCCTGTTGGGGCTGCTGTCTCCATGCACCAGTCAGCCCGGTGACGCTCTCCTGCGGTATGCCACAGAGGAATTGATCTGCTAAAGGCCTGAAGTGCAAGTCATATGATGGAGAGCACCGGCCTGGCTGGCATGGAGCATGGGTCGTGTTGCGCCGCGCTGGCGTCGAGTCCCGCCGCTCAGCGCGGCGGCGGGACGGGGGTGTGGAGGGGGTGGCCTCGAGTGCCTCCGTTGCCTTTGATCGCATCCCTATGGCAGTCCAACGCGATGGGACTGCTGGGCAAGCTGCAGAAGCACAAGGGGAAGGCCAAGACGGCCTGGACGGCCTGCGTGGTTGTGCACACCCTCGCGCCCTTCCCCGGGGGGCAGGGCCCATTGTGTGTCACCTATGAGCGCGGCAGCCACTCCGGAGCGACGCAGCCCGCGAACCCCTCCCGAGGCAGCGCTGCGTACGTTTTCGAGCAGCAGCTGGTGGTTTCCGTGACGCTGTATCAGCACCAGGTGCGGGTGGAGGTGCCGGCGGATGCCGCCGCCCTGCTTGCTGCCGCCGCCGCCAGCCGCCTGCCTGCAACCGCCGCCGCCGTTATAGAGTGACCTGGCCGGCTCCCCGCTGCTGCTTTGCAGGATGCGAAGCGGGGCGGCGCCCGGGGCGGCGGCGCTTTTGAGCGCAAGGAGCTGACGCTCGCGGTGGTGCCCGCTGATGCCCGCGGCCGGCCGGCGGGTGCCCCGCTGGGCACAGTTGTGCTCAACCTGGCAGACTATGCGTCGGCCGAGGGGCGGCCCATGCAGCAGGCGTTCACTGTGGTGCCGGCGGGCGGGCGCAACCTGGGAGGGGCCAAGCTGCTGCTGACCATCCGGTGCGCACCGGTCAACGCCCTGCATTGCGGTGTGGGCCAGTGGGTGCTGCCGCATGTCCTCTTGCTGACCCGCAGCTCCCCGCCCTGCTTGTTGCCCATGCCCATTATGCCCGGTACTAGCAGCCGGCCTTGCTAAGCCTCACACCTTGACCGGCCCACTGCCCAGGTGCCAAGAGGGGCATGTCAGCGGCGGCGGCGGCCCAGCCGTGAACCGCTCACTGTCCAGCCTTGAGTCTGCGGCTGCGGCAGAGGCGCTGGCGGCTGCTGACGAGGGCGAGCTGCCCACCACACTCAGCTCAGACGATGAGGGTGGGCCGGATGAGGGTGGGCTGCCGGCTGCGGGCGCTGACACAGGCTGAAGGACAATGCGGCTGTCAAGGTCTCAGCCGTTGTGCCTGGTGCTGCTGCTGCTGGCTAGGACAGTGCTCTTTCTGGTTCCGCGTTTAGGCATGCTGCGGCGGCTGACCCTGCCTTGTCTTGCTTGTCTTGCACTCAGGTAGCCGTCCGTCCTCCCGCGCAACAAGCAGCCGGCCCGGCAGCCGCGCAGACGCTGCACTGGGGCCCCGCGCCGACCGTGGGCTGGCCGCTGTGCCTGAGGATGCGGCAGCTGCGGCGGGCAAGCCGGCGCTTGGCAGCTGGAGGCAGGCGGCTGCAGCCACAACAGCTGCAGCAGCGGAGCAGTCGGCAGGGGCGGCAGCGCAGGAGTCCGGCCTGCATGATGAAGACGGCTTCCTCCTTGACAGCTCAGTGGATGCCAGCCTGGAGCAGGAGGCCGAGGTGCGTTATGGATGCAGTTGGAGGCTGACTGCTGTTGTTGCTGTGCCGTGGCACTGTCCTTTGGCTGGGAGGACAGCTCAGCCAGGAAGGGCAGCTGTGTGCAGGGCACTCGTTGTGATGGCTGCTGCCCCGTGTTGACTGTGACTGCTGCGCCACACAACTGCCATGCAGGCCAGCGCCAGTGTGCGGCGCAACCTGGGCTCCGCCCTTGAACGCGCCGAGGCATCAGAAGCCAGCCGGCCGGCGGAGGCAGAGGCAGCCAGCCGGCTGCGGGCGGCTCCTGAGGTGCAGAGCCAGCTGAGCAGCAGCAGCAGCCTCCCGCGGCAAAGCAGCTCTAACGGGGCTGCTCGGCTGGGCAGCAGCAGCAGCTTCCCAAGGGCTGCCGGCGACGAGGCGGATGCAGCACCCGCCGGCCCCTCGCCCTTCCTTCCAGCGGCAGGCAGCCTTGAGCGGGCGGGCAGCGCAGCGCGATTGCAGGCGCCGCTGCCTGTGTCTGTGCTTGCCCCCGGGTCAGAGGACGAGTCGGGAGAGCTGCAGTCTCCAGATGCCTGCAGTGCGGGCCAGCTGTCCAGCCTGTCGGCGGCGGGCGACCCAGCCATGCCCTTCTCCGTACCGCCCAGCACGCAGCGCCGCTTTGCGCGGCACGGCGAGGAGGGCGCGGCGGCCGGCCGCCGATGGGCCTGGCGGCGTGACGGCGGCAGGCCTGGCTCTGCCGCGGCAGGCGGCTCCATGTTCCAGCGTGCCCGCATCGCGTCTGTCACCCGGCAGGAGTCGTCAGATGGCGGGCCAGCGGGTGCAGCAGTGGAGGCATCTGCTCGTTCAGCCGCCAGCTCGAGTGCGCCCAGCGTGGAGCTGTCCTCCCGCCGCACCACCTCTGAGGAGCCAGCCGGACCGGCAGCTCAGCCGGGTGGCTTTGCAGCTCGGCAGGGGCCTTGCCCCGTGGCACTGCCGCCGGAGCAGCAGCTGGGCGAGGGGCCGTCCACGGCAGGCGCCTCAGCTGCGGCAGCCACCACTGTTCCACCGGGATCAGGCGGCAGCCACCCAGGCTCTGCAGAGCGTGGTGCCCCAGCCTTGCAGCGCCCCAGTGCGGATGCAGCAGCGGCTGCGCTGGCGGGGGCGCAGCGCCAGCGCTCCCTGCTGGCCGGCAGCGGCATGCTGCGGCCAGCCATCTCCCTGCTGGACTCCCTGGCGCTTCCCAGCCCTGTGGAGCAGCTGTCTCCCTCCCCGTACGGCAACAATCCAGTGGCAGATGTGCTTGCGCGTGAGCTGCGCACCTTGGCAGCCCTGGAGGTGAGCTGCCCGGCATTGCCGGCTTGGGGGAGGCCAGACAGCGGTAGCAAAGCCGCAACAGCACTGCCTGCTTCGTTGTTTGCTCAACTCTGCTGTTTGAGCATAGAAACACGCTAAGTAAATTGTGCCTGAGCATGCAGCCCATCTGCCCCCTGTGCTGCAGTCTGCGGTGTACCTGGCTGGCGGGCGCCGGGGCTTTGCTGGCGCCAGTAGCGGTGCTGCGGGCTTCAGCCGCCAGCTCCACACACCCGCCCGCCGCCTGGCCCGCACGATCCTCAGCCTGGGGCCGCAGGAGGGGATGGCGTTTGGGCTACAGGCCATCCGTGCCATCGAGGCCACCGCCGGAGCCGCGTCTGGCGACCTGCACAGGTGGGACATCGCAGTGATAGCGTACTTTTGAGGCTCCATAGCCTGAGCTGCCTCGTGTGCTTTCCCCCTGCAAAGCATGCACTACCTTGCCTGCTCAGCTTGCGCCCTTCACAGCCACAAGCACGAGCTGTGGGCTTTCTGCCCTTCCATTTGCGCCTTGCTGATGTATCCTGTTACTTGCCTTGCAGGCTGACCTTCTGGTGGAGCAACATCCTGCAGCTGCGGTGGATGTTTTGGGCGCTGGGCCAGGGCCCCGACGCCGCAGTGGCAGCGGCTGCCGGCGGCGACGGCGGCAGCTCTTGGCCGCCGCCTGCAGCAGCGACGGCAAGCGGCAGTGCCGGCGGCAGGGTGGATGAGCTGGCGGATCAGCAGGGCAGCGGGGCGTATTGGTCGCCGCGTGCAGCGCTGGCGGCCGCTGGCACCAAGCATGGGCTGGACTGGATGCAGGCAAGCGGTGCTGAGGTGTTGTGTGTTGCTGGCGGGGACCAGTGTTGCAGTGCGCACCTGTGTGGATGCAGTCGTTGCAATGATGTGGTGCTGTGTGCTGCTTGCTGGGTCACAATGCACCCGGCATGGGGCATGCAGCTACGGCGCTGCACATTTTGCTGTGCATATAGCACAGTTGCATTACTTACCTGTCTCTCACCCTGCACATTTCTTGTTGTTCCGCTCCACCGCCGCAGCTGCTGCTGGCGCCGCTGCGAGACCTGGAGGGCTGGCTGTTCTCGGAAATGCTCAAGCACCTGTGGTGGCGGGTGCTGCTGCAAGAGATTGCCGCACTGCAGCCCGGTAGCAGCAGCAGCAGCCTCGCCAAGGCCTCACCCCTGGCATCCAGTGCAGCTGCGCTGCGGGCTGGGGAGGGCAGCAATGGCGTAGCGGCGCGCTCCGCCCAGTCAGCGCCACACCTGGCGGCTGGCATTGTGCGGGGCAGCAGCGATGGGCAGGGCGCGGCATCCCTGCAGGGCACTCCCCGCAGCTTTGAGACGCCGGAGGTGCGCGGGGATTTTTTGCGGCAGTGCTGGGAAGTGAGGACAGCTGTGCAGCTGGGCTAGCAGTTGGGGGCTAACGCATGTGATGCATGCAGTGAAGCAGCAGGGCTTGTTTCCCTGGTGCCTCCTGGAGCTGCTTGAGTGGCTCTCATGTGCACCACTGGTTCCCTGTGCAGGAGGAGGCGGTGCAGCGCTGGGTGGTGGCCCTGGGGAGTGTAGAGCGCGTGCTGCGGCAGCAGCACCGCCCGCCGCCTGCGCCACGACCCCACCTGGCCTTGCTGCACCGCCAGCTCATCGTGGCGCTGCTGCACCGCTTGGACACGCTGCTGTTCAGGTGTGCTTGCAGCAGGGGAGGTGGGGCCGACAGCTATGGTGTTGTGGCTGCTTCTTGCAGAGCATACCATGGTGCATCTCGCTGGGCAGACGGCTGCTGGAGTGTTTTTAAGTGCATGGAACTGGGGGCCTTCTTGCATCATCTCTGCACAATGCTTCAATTGTGACTCGCCTCCTGCCCACCCTGCAGGAAGCTGCTGCTGGACGAGGGCGAGGTGCCGGTGCTGCGCCTGCCCAGCATGAATGGGCGGGACGCCTTCAGCCGCAGGTGCGTGAGGGCACATGAGCATGCGACATTAAGCAGGCGGGCCAGGCTGCAAAGCCCCCAGGAAGGTTGGTGTTCGCTCTGCCCCGTCAATGCATTTTGTTTGCTTGGCTTGTCCATCCGTCTTCTGCCAGGCTCGCCTTCTGCCCGCCCGCTGTCTCACTATGCATGTCTGACTTTGTAAACGCCGTCTTTGCCACCCCGCAGCGCTGAGGCGGATGAGGTGCTGGGCAGCGCCGGCGCCGAGGCCGCGGCGGTGGGGCTGCTGGAGCCCTCGGTGCTGCCGTTCCAGCGGTGAGGGGGCACACTGCTCCTGCTTGTTAGTTAGGCGGCATCGTTTCACCCCACCCTGGGGGTATCTGCGCCTCCCTTTCCCGCTTGCCTAACACCTTACTTGCCCTGATCTTTGTGGTGCCTGGGCTGCAGGGGAGCGGTGACCTTTGGGACGGGCGTGAACCTCAAGATGGCGGTCAGCCGGCTCACTGGCTGGGCAGCCGACTGCGGCGTCAAGGAGGACCGGCTGCCGCAGGTGAGTGGGGCAGGGGCAGGGCGGGCAGCGGTGGGATGTAGAGGGAATTTGGAGAATATGCGCAATGCATGACAACACACCAATCTGCCTACCCAACTGCACCCCGATCTGCCCCGCCCATCTTCATCCACTCATCCACTGCTTGCTCCCTGCGCCTCACCGTTGCCCCCAGCAGGCCGCCCGCAGCACGGACATGAGCGACTACCGCCTGTTCCCCTGCCTGCGCGCCACCGCCGACCTGCTCATGATGCCCAAGGAGGTGCGCTCAGGCGGGGCTGGTGGCGAGTGGGGCGCTTTGGGCGGACGAGGAGTAGGAGGATGCATAGAGCTTGCCCTCAACAACCGCCGTCGACAGAATGCACTCTTTGGGGCACCTGTTGGCTTGGCTGGATGTACATGCACCCTTCACCTCCTGCTGTGCCCCACACCCCACCCCTCCGCCGCCGCAGGTGCTGACCGATCCCTCCATCCGGCGCGAGGTGGTTCCGGGCCTGCCGCTGCACCGCGTGTGCCAGCTGCTGGAGCGCTTCCAGCCCGACGACTGCGCACCCGACCCGCTGCCGCCGGGTGGGTCAGGGCGGGGGAGGCCGTTTGGGGGCTGCGCTGGTTGGTTGGAGCGCTCCTAGCGGCATGTGGGACAGCGGCTGCGGTTTGAACCGATTGTTGTTTTGTCTTGCAAGCCTGGATGGGCATGAAGACATTCTTAACCCTCTGTCTCACTGTCGTTGGAATGCCGCCCGATGCCCCTGTGCCCCATGCGCAAGCCTGCTGGAGGCGCTGCAGAGCTTGAAGCTACTCCCCTGTCTGTCTCACTGCCGTTGGAATGCCGCTCCATGCGCAGGCCTGCTGGAGGCGCTGCAGAGCGAGAGCCCACGCAGCGACGGCTCCACCCCCTCCCCCACCTCCAAGGCGGAGGACGAGTATGCGCCGCCCCCAGAGGCCTCGCTGCTGGCCGACGGTGAGGAGGAGGAACTGCTTTTGCCTGGCATGTGTTGGATGAGAAGTTTTGTGGGTGTGGTGCTGTTCTAGGCCTGCCGGTGGATGCTAAAATGACATGCTGGCCGGCTGCCTCTCAGTTCTCCGCAGCAATGCACCTTGCATTGCCGTCGACCAGCCTTGCCTACATGTCCCACCTCCCTGGCAGGTGTGATTGAGCCGCTGAGCCTGGAGCTGGATGAGGAGAGCGAGGACGAGCTGGAGTCGCTGGCCGGCGCGCCGCTACACCCCCGTGCTGCTGTTGCCTCTGGCGGCTTGGGCTCAGGGCCGCTGGACGACCAGCGCGCGCAGCGCTTTGTGCTGCTGCGGGAGCTGTGGGCCGCGGCGCCGCGGTGATGGCAGCCAGCTGGCGGTATTTGCTGAATGAACCGTCCTGATTGATTCCGATGCCCCTTGAACATGGAGATGCAAGGCGCTATCCGGCCATGGCTGGGGTTGCTTCAGCAGCTGGTTGTGTCTGTGTAACCCAGCCTGAGGGGCGATACGCACAGTGGGTATGCGCCTGGCGGCCATACAAGCTGCCTGCACAGTCGGCATGCGCATGGCGCTAGAGAGGCAATGCGCATAGTGGGTATGCGCATGCCGGCCTGAGGGGCGACGCGCACAGTGGTTATGCGGATGGCTGCCTGAGGGCGATACGCACAGTGGGTATGCGGATGGCTGCCTGAGGGCGATACGCACAGTGGGTGTGCGCATGGCGGCTGGAAAGGCTGCCAGCATAGTGCTGTGCTACGCTGCGCTGCGCTGTGCTTGGGGGAAGCAAGGTGCTTCATGCGGTGGCAAGCTGCTTGCATCAGCTGACACAATGCCACTGTGGCAGCTGCTGGCCCACTATGCCCCAGGCGAGTCGGTCAGCGCCGACAGCTGCATCCTCCGTTAGCTACCCCGCCCATGCGCCGCCGTTTATGGCGGCTGTCGCAGACAATTTGCTCAAGCACTCTTTTTTGCAAATTAGCAAAAAATTTTGTTTGGCCGATTGATTTGTGGCCATGTGTGTGACTTTTTGGCAGAACTGGCTGTTCGAGCTGGCTGCACTGCAGCCATGGCTGACCGGGCACCCCGGTGCGCCCTCGCGGCGGCGCCACCACCTGGCCCATGCCACAACGCTCCGCGCCCTGCAATTGCGATCAACCTTCGCAGCCCCGATCCAATCACCCCCTGCCTTGCCCCTGCCCTGCCAGCCCCTGCCTTCCTGGTCGCCCCTGCCGGCGGCGCCTCGCGAGCTGGCTCGCCTCGGCCGCCGCCCCAAGCGGCGCAGCAGTGCTACTGCAGCCGGTTTAGCGCCCCTGCGGGCCTGCCGAGGCAGCAGCCAGGCGGCGGCGCTAGCCGCACCTTCGCGGCGGCAGCGCCGCCGCCGCGGCAGGCGCCAGCATGCCGCTCCGCCTGTTCTGGAGCTCAGCGCGAAAGGGCGTGACCTACCTGCATGGGAGGCCTTCCCCATGGCATGCGATGACTCCAAAGAAGGTGAGGAAGGAGTTCAGACTCGCCGGCGCCCAAGGGGTGGCTGGACTTTTGCAGCTGGGTTGCATTCTTGGTTCGAACGATTCTCGATACCATCGACTCTCCATCCCATTCCGCTGGAGTGCAGATCGGGCAGAAAACCAAGTCATGCGCCACCGAGGCTGATGCTGTGAAGTTCATAGATGACCAGCTGCAGGAGGCAGTCGGCAGGGGCTTATTTGACCCAGTGGCAGCAGCAGCGTACCGCACGCCCCGTGCCAGCCTCTTGGTGGGCGTGTCGTACAGCGTCAGCCGGCGCCGCTGGCTGGCCGAGCGTGGCTCCTCCACCAAGCCGCGGCCGCAAGGGCTGCCGTCCTTCATTCGGCAGTTTTCCTCGCAGCAGGACGCCGAGCTCTGCATATTCAACGCCTACCAGGAGGAGCTGCGCCTGGAGGCAGCGGCGGCCAGCAGCAGCGGTGCTGGGCAGCATGACGACGCCAGCAGCCAGCAGCAGCGGCGCCTGCGCCCCCGCGACCTCATGTCCCTGCTGCCGCAGCATGTGGACCAGGCTTTGCAGCGGGCTCGCTCAGCAGCTGAGACGGCAGCTACCGAGGAGCTGAGCCCTGAAGAGCTGCGAGCAGAGGGCGCCAGCACTGAAGAGGTGGAGGTGCAGCGCCGGTTCCGCAGCTACGACCGCCGCTTTGCCTGGCAGAGCGTGCTGCAGCCCGGCATCCGTGGGCAGCCAGTGCCGCAGCTGGAGCACCTGCTCCGCGGCCTCAGCCGCCAGGAGGCGGCAGCCTGGCTGCGGCACTTGATGATAGAGGGCCACCCCTGGCTGCGCTGGCACCTGGACCACCAGCCTCCGCTGGCGCTGAGCTGAGCGACGGCGCCGCTGATCCCATGAGCGCCCTTGCCCTGGAGCATGTCGTGCCTACGCCGCCGTGAGCCGAGGGGGCTGGGGTGGGAAGGCTGGTGCAGCCTGCGCATGCCAGCAGAGCGCCTGCGGTGGAGGGGCCAGCTGGATGAGCATGAGTGGGATTGGCTCGACAGACATGGGATACCTGCAGATGCAGGCAGGTTCCTCGTCCCCCGCACCTGCTGGGCAGCAGATTGCGAACTTCAGCACCAAGAAAGTCTGCTTTTGCCACCTGCAATCAACAGGGTGTCCCTGTCCTGCACCCGTTTTTCCCACCAATGCAGTGAAGAGAACATGAGCAAGGGCTCGTACGGCGGGCGTGCTGAGCAGGTGGCGGGCGGCTGGGGCGGCGGCCCCCCGCCCTCGATTGTGCTGGTGGCGCAGCCCGATGTGGTGGTGTCTGCGGGCGACCCGCGCTACCACGTGCGGCGGGGCAGAGAGAGGGCTGTGCATGTTTGCATGTCGGCGCTGGGTGCTGCGGCATGCAAGCAATTCGGCGGTTGCTTTTGCATGCGACGTCGCTTGCAGCGCTGCGCTGGCGCCCTCTTCTCGGCACCGGTACCAACCTCCAGCCCGCAGGGCAATAAACCTTCCTACCTCGCCCACCCTTCTGCTCGCCATGCCGCCACCCCACGCTGCAGGAGATGGCAGAGCACTGGCAGGCAGACGAGGATCAGGCAGCGGAGCGGCGGCGGCAGCTGCCAGAGCGCCCCTGCCCGTGCAGCCCATGCCGCTTGGAGCGCTGCGACCCGCTGGAGGGGCGCGACGTGTCCAACCTGGTTCACCGCCTGATGCGCGAGCTGTACACGTACTTTGTGGAGGCGGCGCGGAAGAAGGGTGAGTTGGTGGGCGTGGCTGGGCGGCGTCTGAGCTAGGCCTGCGCTGTGGCGGCCTGGTGCGCGTTGCACGGCGTTGCAACTGTTCTGTGGCAGCTTGTCGGCTGGCTGGATTGAGAGTGCGGCTTGGCAGGAGCTGTGCTACCGCCCGCTGGCCTGGAGCAGCTGGCCGGCTGCCCACCTTCCTTGGTTGGCCACCCCTCCCACCCTCCTGCAGCCAAGGACCAGGGGCGCTGGTCGCTGGCGCAGGCGCGATTCCTGGGCGCGCTGGGCCGCCGCGACGAGTACGTCCCCGCCAGCCTGCCGCCTGTGCGCTGGCAAGCCGCCGAGGATGCTGATGATGATGACGAGGAGGACGACAGCTGGCGGCCAGAGGTGGGCGGGCGGGCAGGGCTGAGGGCCCGCAGCAGCATGGGGGCAAAGGTCTCAAAGCAGCTTGCAGTCTGGCTGCCGCCAAGCTGTGCTGCGCTGTGCTGTGCTGTGCCGTGCTGTGGTGTGCTGCGCCGCCTGCGCTACGCTGTGCTTGGAGGGAAGCAAGTTGCAGCAGGAGGCTGGCAAGCTGCTTGTGGCCGTCGATCAGCAGCTGCCTCGCCGCCGCGGAGCTGTGCTGCAATTTGCAATCACTCACAATGCCCCACTCTGTGTCCCCCTTTCAACCGCAGGGCGAGGCGCCGCCGCGCGGCTTCCCCAGCGCCGCCACGGTGCAGTGCCTGGCCGAGGAGGCGGCCAAGCGCTTCGTCGCTGACCTGCCTGAGGACGAGCGGCCGGACTGGCGCCCGGCAGCGGCGGCCCTGTGCGCCTGGATGGGCGCAGCGCAGGCGGCGCCGGAAGCCCCGCAGCCGCCGGCGCAGCAGCTGGAGCAGCCGGCAGCAGCGCAGCAGGCTGAGCGGCAGCAGCAGCAGCCGGCGGCAGCGCAGCAGGCTGAGCAGCAGCAGGAGCAGCAGCCGGCTGAGGCGGCGGCAGCCCAGCAGGCGCAGCCGGCGGCAGCGCAGCAGGCTGAGGAGCAGCAGGAGCAGCAGGTGCAGCCGGCAAAGCGGCTCAAGGTGGTCAACTCGGGGCTCTCCTCTCCCATTACGCCCTATCTCTTCGAGCGCAGGAAGGCGGCATTCAAGCGGGAGGAGGACGCTCGGCTGCGCAGGGCAGAGGAGGCAGCAGCGGCAGCAGTAGAGGCGGTAGCAGCGGCAATTGCAGCACAGGAGGCAGCACCGCCAGCGGGCGGCGGTGGAGAATGAGGTCTTTTGCGGCAGCAGGGGCGGCAGCCATGGCGGTGGCAGCCGCTGCTGGCGGCGGCAGCAGTTGGCAATTGAATGTGACGTGCTCTGGAGACATGTTTGTGGATGTCGATGTAATGCATTGCCCTATGCGGTTGCAAGATTGGGCACCTGAATCCTTCTCTGATTTGATGACACGTGCACTCCTCGGAGCCACGGAGAGCTGTCAACCTCGGCCCAGCGCGCACTAGTTGGCAGGGCGTTTGGCAGGGTGTTTGGCAGCCTGCACTTCTCAGCCTGCAAATGCGTCCTCCTGCAGTATTTTCGGGCCTTCAGAGCACTTGTAGGCCCACAGCCGCCATCCCCTCACCCCCCGTCCCTTCCCCGCCCCTGGATCCGCTGATTGCGCTCAGAGAGAGGCTTAGGCTTCTCTACTGGTGGGGAGGCAAAATCTCATAGAAGCTCAGCGCTCTGTCCATTGAGCTAAGCCGACAGGCAACTGTTGAGGTTGCAAGACAACACACAACACAATTATAATCGTCGACTACGGGGGTCGAACCCGTAACCTCTGAGTCTATTCTTCGTTGACTTCTCAACGCGGGTGCAGCATGGCTGGGGGCCCGGTGACAATATTTGCTTGTGCACGCTTCATGTGGGTTCCGGGGATGCAGGTTCCGGGGTCGCTTGATGACCGAGAGGTCGTGGGTTCGATCCGACAGCATGTCAATGTATTGCTCTGCAGTTACAGCCACATTGGGCTTGCATCTTTGGCTGCTCAGTACTCTCCCTTTGGGAACTGTGGTTTGTGGACCAGGTGCAGCCCCTGGCCCTGGGATGATGTGGTCAGCAAGTGCTGGGTAATGATGCTAGCTTGGATTAGGCAGCGGCTGCAGGTGCTGATATTCTGGTTTGTTGAGGGCATGTGATGGCAACAGAATCCTTTCTTTCTCGACATGCGGCTGGAGTTTTTGGATGGTGCCGCCGCTGCCGGCCCCAGACAAGACACTGGCCGCTTCATGCCGGCGGCTGGTGCGGTCGTTGAGCCAAATTCCGGCAACCAGGTCAGGCTCGTTGTGGTGAATCTCTCTGAAACACAACCGTCGTCTCAGTCAGTCAGTCACAACCGTCGTCTGGTCCGGTCTCGATATAGCCACCAGGCTCGGCAGAGCCACCACACCCACGACCAACGGTCGCAAAATGCGCCCGCCCGCGTGGCGGCTGGCGGCGCGGCCGCAGTTCAAACCTGCGGCTCCCCCGCGCCGCTCTGCGCGCACAGCCATCGTCGCGATCACTGTCGCTCCAATTTCACCGCACCGCCGCCTGCAAGCACACGCCAGCGAGCAGCTGCGGCCACATGGTGGTGAGCACGCGCAAGCGGGCGGCGGCTGAGGCTGTTCAGCCGGCAGCACGTGCGACCCCCAAGCGCCTGAAGGCCGGCGGCAGCCCTGCAGCGGCGGGAGGCTCGACACCGCAGGCGCGCGGCCTCCACGGCTCGCCCGCGACCACACCCGCTAAGAACACCGGCACATCCGTGCCGAAGAAAGGTGGGTCGGCGGTCGGCAGCTTCGATGGTCTGCACATGCCCCGCGGCACCCCGCTCCCGCCATGTCCGCCGACCGAGGCTCGAGGCTCAGCCAACCGAGCCGCCCTCACCTCCCTTGCGCAGGCAGCCGTGGTGCCGCCTTCCTAGCCGCTGCGGGCATTGCCATGCCTGCTGCACCTGCCGCCGATGCGCCGCCCAAGCTGTCCACCAAGAAAGAGAGCGCGGCCAAGGCGCGGCGCGTGGCAGCGCACGAGGACGCGGCTGCCACCAAGCCCGCCTCGCCGCGTCGCAACCCGCTGCTGCAGCAGGCGCTGCCGCGCAAGCTGCAGGTGCTGGTGGACATGTTTGGTGAGTGGGAGGATGGGCCCTGGGGTTGTGCTGCCAGTTGAGGTTAGATGCGGGGCGGGCGGTTGGCCGTCGGTTGGCGCCACAACCGACCTTCCTGCCGGCCTGGCCAGTTTGCCCCCCGCCTTGCCTCGCTGTCTGCACCTGTCATCTCGCTCACACACTCCTCCTGCCTTGTTCGCATCGCTGTTCTGCAGCCGGCCTGCAGACGGTATATGAGGTGATGCGGAAGCGCGGGCAGCGCACCACCTTCCAAAACATGCGGCAGGCGGTGGAGGAGGCCAGCAGCCGGCGCTTCCTGGTGAGCAGCGGCAGTGCCTGCATATTGCAAGTGCCGGCTGCTGGCAGGGCAGAGGGTGCCGGGCGGCTGTCCGGCTGCATGGCTGGCGGCAGCTGCAATCGCCATGGAGCAGGGCTCCAGCGGATGGTGTGCGGGCATCAACCACCTAGCCCACCAACCTGCCCTGCCCTGCCCTCCCCCTGCCCTGCCACCCCGCAGATGTCGCACGTGGCGCAGCTCAAACACCTGCTGCCTGAGGCGATTGAGCTGGAGTGGGTCAAGCTGCCCGTGGCTGCCCACGCCAGCCGCACCGAGGCGCACCTGCTGATCACGCTCAATGGTGTGGCGGCCGGTGAGGCGGCGGCGGCCGAGGGCACTGCGCCACGCGGCGGCGAGCTGCAGGCGGCCCGCCACCTGCTGCACTGCCGGCTGGCAGGACACCTGCTGGACAGCTACCGAGGCCACCTGGGCAGCCGGGCGGCCGAGGCGCGGGAGGCGGGCGATGTGGCGGCGGCGGCAGATCTGGAGACGGCGTGCGCAGCAGCGGAGCGGCCACCGGTGGAACAGTGGGTGGAGCCTTATCCAGAGGGTGCAGCTGACGTGCCGCAGCAGGTGCTGCCCCCGCGGCCAGAGGCTGCCACACCCTCCTCTCGTGCTGCCAGCCCAAGTGTGCTGGGCGGCGCAGCAGCGGCAGCGGCAGCAGCAGGCGCAGCGCAGGTGGGGCTGCCACGCACACCCGGCACCGGCGTCAAGACGCAGGCCGCAACTGCCAGTGAGTTGCTTCGGACTGCCTGGTTGTTGGATTGACTGTGTGCATTGCGAGCGCTGCAGCATGCGTGCCTGCCTGCGCCGGCCTGTGGAACCATGAGAGTGGCAAACAGGGGGTGAACACCTGCCAAGCGACCGAGCGAGGTGCAGGGCCATGTCTCATCATCGCGCTGCCACTCCACTGCTGCCTCCTTGCAGGCCGCACTGGGCGGCCGCCGGTGCACCCCAACACTGTGGACCGGCGCCGCGGGCAGCAGCGCCGCCTCTCCTTTGGCGGCGCAGACTCGTTCGCAGTGGCCACCGCAAGCGCGGCCGCGGCAGCGCGCCCCACACCTAGTGAGCAGCGGCGGACGTCTGGTGCCAGCACTCCTCTGGACAAGCTGAGCAGCGAGCTGGACAGCGCTGCGCGGCGGGAGCGGCGGCAGCAGCAGCGGGAGCAGCAGGCACAGCAGGAGCAGCAGGTGCACCCCTCGCAGTCGGCGCTGGCTGCCAGCCTGGCGGACGCCGGCGAGCTCGACTTTGGGGGCGCCGAGCGGCTGCTGTCGGAGCAGGATGCAGATGCAGAGCTGCTGGCCTCCATGCCGGAGCAGCTGCGCCGCATGTCCACTGATGGCATCATCTCCATGGACACGCTGCGGGTGGGTTGGGCCTTGGTGCCTTTGGTTGTGTGATGCCGTGTGCGTTGTGCTGTGGAATGTTCAGGCAGGGGCAGGCCCTGGTGCACTTAAGCAAAGGCTGTCGTGCCGCCCCGCGTGGTGCAGCTCCTATCACGTTGTATTTTCAAGGCCAGTCCGCCTGCCAGGCAGCCCTACCGTCTCCCCGCTCCTCCTCACCTGCCCTGCCGCATCCCAAACTTGCCAACCCGCCGCAGAAGCTGGATGCGGCAGAGCAGCAGCACCGGCGGCTGAGCAGCAAGGAGGCGGTGGCGGAGCGCGAGGCGAGCGGCGCCCTGGCGCAGCTGCCAAAAACCCTCATGCGCCTGCAACGTATATTTGGGTTCCAGGTGCGTGTCGGCAGAGTGGAGGCAGCTGCTTGTAGGGCTTACAGAAGGCTTTTCCACGGAGCTGTTGACGGGGTTGCTGGGCTGTCTGCATTCAGCTGAGGCAGCGCAGTTGCAACCGCCACTGCGCTGGGGTGCCAGCCGCCCCAGCTGCCTCGTGCGCGTTGATGAGCCGCCTTGCACCTTGGGCCCAGCCATCGCGACTCCCGCTCTCTCCTCACAAACACGCACATCGCCTGCCTGCAGGGGCCCAATGCCATTAAGCTGAAGGAGGTGGTGCAGCGCATCAAGCAGGGCGCGGAAACCACGAGCGAGGCACAGATCGAGGCTCAGCTGCGCACGCTGGCTGAGCACGCCCCAGAGTACCTCAGCCTAAAGCCCTTTGGTGCATGCGGCACCCCCGCGCTGTGGATCAACCGCAGCGCCAATGCCAATGCGGTCATGGCAAAGCTGCGGGATGCGGCGGAGGGCGGCAGCCGGCGCAGCAGCGCGGCCGGCCTGTGAGGCGGCCGCTGGCGGCTGGCCGGCGTCACTAGGCCCCCTGGGCGCAGCCCCCAGGCGAAGCCCCAAACGCATGCCTTCTGTAGCCCTGTAGCAAATCGCAAATGTACCGATTCACTCCCATGCTGACTGACTGACTTGCACATACCACGTTTTGACCATGCACCGTTCTCCCCATCTCAATTGTTTGTTGCCATTGCGAGCTGGCCCAAACCAGCCTCTCCTTTTGCTGCACACGCTTGTGCAAGTAAGTTTACACAAAGTCATGTGTGTGTGCGTAAGCGGGATCAGTACTTAGCGGAAGAGAGACAGCGTTGGAACAGGAAACACACAGCACGGGGTTGCATTCAGCACAGCGCAGCGGCAGCCGCCGAGGCAGCGTCAGCATGCCAAGGGAGCACGGCGGGCTGCCGCTTGCAAAGCGCGCTGCTGCGCAGCCCCAGGCCCCTAGGCTAGCGTGTGGCAACAGCAGCCGAGCGGGGGCGGCCGAGGCAAGAGGGCAGCGCTCAGGGCAGGTGGCGCTCGTACGGCTTGCCAGCGCCCAGAGCCAGGCGCTCGTCCGACTCCAGCTTCACCAGCTGCAGAGCACAGGGACAGGGGCGGGCGGGATAATGATGTCAAGCTTGGCATCATCTGTGCGGGGCGCCAGCAAGGAGCGCCTGAGTGGGGGCTCAGCGAGCGCATGCGTGTGCAGGTTCGCAAGAGCTGCGCCAAGCAGCGGCATGCAACTGTGCCACCTGGTGCAGACGTTTCCGTTTGATTCAACCAAGCAGCGGTTGAGCAGCAACTGCAACAGCAGCTCACATCCAGCGTGTCCTTCATGTAGAACTCAAAGGGCGTCTGCAGCTGCTGCAGGTCCTTGGGCAGCTCAGAGTGCTGCGACAGGGCAGAGGGGTGGGCAGGAGGGAAATTTGTCAATTGGTTAGAGTGCCACCTCACAGCAGGCTGCTGTCCGCTGCACGGCAGCGCGCCCGGTGGCGCAGCCGCATTGAAGATGTCCAGCTCCGCCCCACAGCAGCGCAAAGCCAGCCAGGGTTGCCTGCCGCCGCCACCCAGCTAGCTCCACTGCTGGCGAGCTGGGGCGCCCACAGCCCAACAACTGCGCACTGCGCTGCACAGCACAGCACAGCGCAGCACACAGCGCAGCGCAGCACAGCACAGCGCAGCACACAGTACAGCACAGCGCACCTTCATGTTGATGTCGCACGCGCGCTTCAGCCGCTGGTTGCGCGCATCCACCACGTCCTGGGGCAGGCGCTTCAGGGCCTCATCAACGTCCTGCAAACGAGAGGATGGAGTGAGCGCGTCAGCTAGGAGCATAGAACAGATGTGTGGCAGCAACACATTGCGGGGCAGGCGCTTTGGAGCCTCGTCCACATCCTGCCATGGGGGCAACAAAGGAGCTAGCGAGGTGCGTCAGCCGAATACGACGCAAAACATGCGCAGCAGGCTCCTAAGCGGAAGCAGCAGCAGCAGCAGCACCAGCACCAGCACCAGCAGCAGGTAACAGATGCCAAACAAGGCGGCTGCAGGACCCTGCCGCATGGCCAGTGGCACCCAAGCAGTCAGTAGCCAGCCAGCTGGCCCTGCAGCACTGCTGCGTGCAGCCGGTGCCTGTTCTGCTAGCCGGTCCTGCTGTGGTCGCCACCGCCGGTGCTGCCTCTGCTGCTCACGGTCATTACCCCTGCTGCTGCTGCTGAATTTGCTTGGCCTGGCTGTTCAGTTTTCTGCCCGGTGCTGCATTGATGCAGCACCGCTGCACCAAAGCAGCAACACGCGGCCAACTGAACAGCCGAGCCAAGCAAATCCGGCAGCAGCAGCAGAGCACGGCAGCAGGCGCAACAGCCTTGACCACAGGTCAGCTCAACCACTTGCACAGCCGGTTTCAAACCCGCCAACTAAGGCGCACAGCGTACAAGTAGAGAGCAGCAGCAGCAGCAGCAACAGCACCAATTGCTCACCAGGTCCAGCTGCGGGTCGTACAGGTCCTCGTACCGCAGCCCGTACTTGCGCAGCTCCGCGCCCACCACCGCCTGGTAGCGCGGCGCCATCCAGGCGACCAGCGGGTCAAACAGCTTGGCCAGGGCCTGAGGCAGGGCAGGGTGGGAGAGCGGCGGCGGAGGGCGCGGGGAAGCGCACCGGGTCAGGCATGCGGGGGCTCCAGCAGGTGGGCAGCGTCTTGCTAGGGAGCTGCTGACAGCAGTGGGCTGCCAGCTGCAACAGTTTCCCGTGCCCAGCTGCACGTTTGAGTGCCATGATCTGCCGCAAAGCACGGCTGCGATGTGCGTTGCCCGGCGCCGCCGCTCGTCGACGGCGCCCCCGCTGCAGCCTGCCCAGGCGGCCCAGCGCCGCTCCGCTCACCCTTCCGGACATGGTAAGAGCTGCTGCCGCGGTCGAGGCCTGCGAGAGAGCGCTGGGGTGAGGGTTCAGGCAGAACGGGAGTGGAGCTGCGGCTGTGGGCCCCTTGCAGGGCGGCCAGCGGGGTGTCAGAAAACTTTGAAGACTGTGGATGTGTGTAATCGTCAGCGACAAGCGCCTCGGTCAGCGTGCTCTTCATGCACCGAGCTTGGCCTGGCCAGTGCCCGCGGGGCGGGCACCTGGCGCGCCTGGGCGCGCCGGGAGGCGTTCCAAGGTGGCCCCGATCCCATCCCACGCACCTGGGAGGCTCAGGCGCTTGGGGTTGGAGTCTGCTGGCGCCCAGTCGAGCGGTGCAACGCTGGGCCCTCGCCACTGCCGTTCCACTCCGGTGTCTGATCGCTGGGCGGTGTCCTGAAGGCGCCATCGCCGATGTTAGGCCCGCGTGAGGTGGCTGCCAGCTGGCGGTCCCCGAAAGTTGGGCCAATCGCGGGCCGGACGAGCTTGATGTGCCACCACATCGGTTGCGAAACGCGTGGCATAGCGCCCCGAACCTGCAGGCGCCTACAGCCCGCTAGGGCTCTCTGTCCTCGCCCAAATGGCGCTGAGGGGCTTTGCGCACAAGTCCCTAGCAGCTTCTTGGGGCCTACCATCCCTGGGCAGCGCGCTGTGCCGAGCCCTGCACTACACCAGCGCCTCTGCCGCCCCGCAGGCGAGCGCTGCCGCCGCCTGTTGCGACCGAAGCCCTTGCACGCGGCTCAGCCTCAGGCTGGCTCGGGTGCTCGTGGCCCGCTGGCCCTGTACACTGTTGCCACGTCGTCAACTCATGCATCAATGCAGGACACGGCTGATGTGTTGATAGTGGGCGCGGGCCACAACGGCCTGGTGAGGGAGCCCTTCGCTGCCGCTCTTTGTTTCCCTTGCGACAGCTAGCCGGCCTCTGCACTGCCTTTCCGCTTGGCATTTCTAGAAAACATCAAGTCTTGTTTATACACTCTAGCTGGTACTGGCTCTGCGGACTGCTGTTACTGATTGCTGCTGACTGCTGTTGACTACTGCCGTGCCCCCTCCGCCCTCCTGCCAGGTAGCAGCCACGCTGCTGGCCAAGCAGGGCTTGCGAGTGCAGGTGCTGGAAGAGAAAGACATTGTGGGCGGGGCCTGCCGGACGGAGTACCCGTTTTCCAAGGCCCCCGGCCTGCCGCAGAGCACAGGTGGGCGGGTATGAGGCCCAGGCGGGCACAGCAGTGGGCAGCAGAGGCCGCACCGTGCTGCCGCCGGCCAGCTGGATGCAGTGCCAAGCGCACGTGCCTCAATACCAACTCCCGCTTCTCCTGTCAGGGTGCTGAAGCACACCATTCAATTCCCTCTCTGCTTGCACAAGCTTGAGCTTGCACAGCACGCCTGTCTCCACCGCATGCTGCCTCTCGTATCGTCTGCCTTCTCAAGCCTGCCATCCAGGCCTTTTTGTTTATGACGCAGGCGCCTACCTGCTGGGCGTGATGCCGCCCGAGCTGCTGCAGCTGCTAGAGCTTGACCTGCCGTTGCGCCGCCGCGCCCCGCACTACTTCCTGCCCACCACGGGAGACAAGTGAGGCGGCAAGGCTGACTGCACATCTGCACACTTGTGTGCTCGCCCTGGTGGCGGGCACAGCTGCGGTTCTTGCCAATTTGAAGCTGCTTGTATACCAGCTGGTCGTCACCTCACTGCCGTCAATCAAACACCAACCGCCCGCAGGTACCTGCTGCTGGGGGGAGATGCTGACGACAGCCGGCGCCAGTTCCAGCGCTTCTTCTCCCTGGTGAGCAGGCCAGCTGTCAAGCGTTTTGCCGCCTGCTGCCCAAGGTATTGCTGCATGCACCACAACATGCCTGGCAAAAGTCTGCTGCTGCGTCTTCTTCTCCCTGGTGAGCTGGCCAGCTGGAGGGACTGGGGAGCTGTCGAGGATTTCGCCGCATGCACCATGGCCGCCAGGCGGCTCTGCTGCTGCCGCTGCTCTTCTGCTGCCCCACCTCAGACTGCTGCTACAACCAGGTAGGTAAGTGGCATTCACAGCTGTTGGCTGTGCCCTGCCATCCTGCCGCTGCCCGCAGGAGGACTGGCGGGCCAACGAGGCGATGCAGGCTGAGCTGGCGGCGCTCAGAGAGGACCTGGCACCTGCTTGGCTCCAGGTGTGCTTCCCCACATGACGCACTAAGATACTGCCAGTGGGGAGCGAGAAGGTGGTTGTCCTGCTATCACGAGCATTTGACTTTCAGCTATCTATGAATCTCCCACGTGCCTTCTTGCTGCCTGCAGGAGCCGCTGAGCGTGGAAGAGACGGCGGAGCAGCATGTGCGGCCAGCGCTGCGCCAAGCGTTTGTGGACTTGTGCCGCGGCAGCGTGGGCGCTTACCTGGAGCGCTTTGGGTTCAGGAGCAACCTGCTGAAGGCCATGTACGCGGTGCGTGCTTTTTTGCTGAGCTTGCTGGCTGGCAGGGAAGACCGCAGGCGACAGTGCTGGCAAGTCATGCGATGGGTGGCGCGGCTGGAAACACGCTGTGCACGCTGACCTGCAGTTTATCCTCCCTGCCTGCCTGCTCCCTGGTGCATGCAGACCACTGATGGGTTCAGCGGCCTGAACGGCGGCTGGGACACAGCAGGCAGTGGGCACAACTTGCTGGTACACAACATGTGCCGGCTGCCGGGCGCTGATGGCACGTGGATGGTGGTGGCAGGCGGCATGGGAACTGTCACCCAGCGCCTGGCGGCGGCCGCCATGCAGGCAGGCGCCAAGATTCACACCGGCCGGCCAGTGGAGAGGTGGGCTGGGTGCGGCCGCGGGCTAGTCGTGGCGGGCTTGTGTCGCAGGGCACATGGGCAGCTGATGGTGCGCATGCAGCTCGTGAGGCCTGCTCATTGGCCTGGCACAGCTGGCTTCCCTGCTCTGACCAGTCAGTAGAGCCCTGCTGGTGTGCCAGCTGGCCTTAACAACTGAAAGACAGCGTCTGTCGTGTGCAGGGTGCTTGTGGAGGATGGCACCGCATGTGGCGTCCAAGCCGCCGATGGCCGCGAGCTGCGAGCCAAGGCAGTGATGGTCAATGCTGACCCCTTCCGCCTGCGCCAGCTGGCGGGCGGGCCGGCGGTGCTCCCTACCGACTTCAATGCTCGACTGGACAGCATGCGCAAGGATGGCACAACTATGAAGGCAAGGTGCAGGGGTGATGGGCTTGCTGCTGTGTTGCCATTGGGGGATTGCGCTCCCAGTGACGCTTGCAAGCAGCCGCGTGGCCACGAACGAACTTCCTTTTGCTTGCAATTCTAGCTTGCTGCCGAGCTAGTAGCCACGCCCAACCTGCCATTGCCGCCCGCCCCAACTGCCAACAGGTGAACATGGCGCTCAAAGCCCTGCCCACCTTTGCGTGCCTGCCTGAGGAGCGCGGCCAGCACCGCACCACCACCCACCTGCTGCCTGGAGACGAGCAGACGGTGCTGAGCGACATCCAGCGCGCGTATGCGGATGCGTCCGCGGGGCGGCTGCCGGAGTTCCCTACCATCGAGGCAAGGCACAGCGGTTGGATGCTGAATAGGCTGCTTGCGGTCCATGATGCGTGCCTAATCTGAAGCCGTCGATCCTGCCCCTGTGTCCTGCCCAATGCCTCCTCTGCAGATTTACTGGGCGACCACAGTGGACCCTACTCTGACCGATGCTGAGGGCCGCTACAGCGCAGCGCTTTTTGTTCAGTGTAAGGCTTGCAGGCGGGTGGGCGGGCAGAATGCCGCTGGCTGAGTGAGCTGCATGCTTGGCCACCTGGCACTGTGCCAGCCTGGCACACATGCAGCACAACACTCCATGTAGCAGCGAGCGGCCGCACAGAAGACAGGAGCAGGACCTTGCATTTCTGTGTGCCGCCAGCCAGCCTGTGTACCTGTCTTGCAGGGGTGCCATACGAGCTGGCGGGCAGCAGCTGGGAGGCGGAGGAGGAGCGGTACGTGCAGCACCTGATCGGCCTGCTGGACCACTTTGCGCCAGGTGGGGCGGTGCGTCTTAGTAGTGGGAATTTAGATCAGCCAAGTCAGCTGCTTGCTTCTGGGAGAGATCTGAGACCTTTCTGCGTGTGCATGCCTGCCTGCAAATGCCCTATGCCTGGGGGTGTGCGCGCAGCAGGCCATGCCCCCTTTCACAACCGGGCCGGCGCGCAAATCGCTTCCCTGCTCATCATCTTTCCCATGTGTGTGGCGCAGGCGCCGCCGACCTAGTGGTGGATACATTTACGCTCACGCCGCCAGGCATTGAGAAGTGAGAAAGTTGCAGTGCAGCTTGCGGTGGCAGCCCAACCTGGCAGGTGGTCGCCACACAGCACCAGGTCGCTCGGCAGTCCATTGAAGCTGCATTTCCCCTGGCTCCTGCTCCAGGTACTTTGGCATAACGGGCGGTCACATACATCATGTGGACAATAGTTTTGCCTTCGCCGACCGCTTTACGTACCGAACACCCATCCAGGTGGGTCATGGATGTGGAGAGCAAGCTGCTGCCGCTGCCGCCGCTGCTTGCATTGGCACCTCACAGCTTGCATGCATGCCTAGCTGCAGCTGCTGCCTCGCAATGCGTGTATTGCAGTGCAATTGACTCGCCTCTGGTGACTGAGCCACACATTGCCACCAGGCTCTCTGCACCTGCATCCCCCATTTTGCAGGGCCTGTACGCCACCCGGCGGGCTCTGTGATTGGCTGCGCTGGCCACAACGCAGCGGCAGCCCTGATTCGCGACCTGGGCCTGGCGCAGTGGTGGCGCACGCCAGTGGGTCAGTGACATCATGCAGCTGAGCTTGTTGACAGCATGCAGCAGCGAGCTGCGCTCGGCGCGGGAGGGCGGCAGACATGCGGCCCCGCCACCGCCGCCGCCTTGCGTGGGCGGCACTTGAGCTAAGGTGGCCCCTTTGCTCTGCCCGCTGTCCACAGCTGCCTCAATGCATCAATTCGCAGTGTGCAAACTACTTGTGAAGCGCGCAGGGCGGCGCGAGGAAATATGCCAGGCAGCCTTGTGCAGTTGTGGCCCAGCGGCGCCCGGATCGCGGCCCTGCAGGCCCGCCCTTGGCGTTTTGATGCAGTCCTGTCCCTCAGCCAAGGCGCTCTGAGCGCCCGGCAGCCCCACGTCTTGCTCGCATGCATCACGGTTTAGGCAATTGCTCCAGGGCTGCATGACGCACAGGCCCGTCGGCAAGCGCAAATCACAACACCAGCAAGGCCACTCGCTCAGCCCAGGTACTGCGCACGGTGCACGTGCGGCGCCGCCGGCTCCCTGTGCAACCCCAACCCCCCTCCAGCGCCGCCCACCAGCGCCTAGATCACGGAACGCGAGAATGCGGGCGTAGAACGCAGCTTGCACGCCCTCAGGCAGCCGCACCATGGGGTGGCTGAGCAGGCTGCTCCCAGGCGACAAGAAGAAGGATGCCAAGCCTCCCTCGGCTCTCGACGAGGCCCGATGGATGGACAGGTGGGGTGGGCCCTGCTCGCGGCGGACGGGAGCCTGCGGCCAAGCGGCTTGGCTGAGCTATCCCGACGCCTGTCGTCCACGCCGTTCCGTGCTGCAGGAGCAGCGAGGGCAGCCGGCACGCGCGGGCGGCCTCCGAGCGCTCCCACAGGCCGGCGCATGGCCCCGGCTACGGCCCGTCCGGGTCCGCGGGCGGGTCGGCGCGAGGCCAGTCGGTGCGCGGCGGCTCCGCCCACTCCTCCGCCCATGGCTACACCCCTGGCCAGCAGCAGCCCCGCCGACAGCTGCCGGTGCACCGGGACGGCACCATCAGCCTGATGGATGCGGCGAGAGACCTGCAGGAGCGGCGGTGGGGCCCGCAGGGGCCACGCGTCCCGGAGCGCCCAGCACAGTCCAACACAGGCCACCCTACCACCGGCGGCTCTGAGGCGGCGCATGCAGCCGCCGCCCTGGCAGCGCCCGCCCTCCCAGCCTCGCCAGAGCTGTGCAGCAGCAGCCGGCTGGTGCCGGCGGGCGGTGCGCCAGCCCAGCAGCAGCGGCGGCAGCACAGCGGGGTGCCAGGGGCACCTGTATCGCCCGACCCTTCTGTGCCCCCCTCGCTGAGGCGCGTGAGCAGCCAGCCACCCACGGCCCTGCCGTCAGGCAGCGGCTGCTCAATGGCCACAGGCAGCACGCCGGTGCATGCTTCAGGCGGCGACAGCACAAGCCTGGAGGGCAGCCGCAGCAGCCGGCACTCGAGCACCACCGGTGCCGCTGGCACACCGGCGCTGCAGCATGGTCAGGCGCCCACGCTGGCGGCAGTGGCAGCAGCAGCCGCTGCCAGGCCTGCAGCGACGCAGCGGCAGGCAGGTGCAGCGGCCGAGCAGCCGGGCAGCGGGCAGGTGCAGTCGCCGCCGCCACCCATGCGCTGGCACCCCGCGCTCAGCGGCGCACGGCAGCCAGACAATGCGGTGCCAGCAGCAGCGCCAATGGCTCGCCAGCCCAGCAGCCGAGCCGTGCACGACATGCAGCTCCCCTCAGCGTCAATTCTGGCTGCGCACAACGGGCAGCCGCCCGTGTCACACCTGCCCGTCTCTCTGGTGTCGGTTGCAGCAGCAGCAGCGGCGGCGGCGGCAGACGAGGATGAAGATTGCCTGATGAGCCCCACCGCCACCCTGCAGCGCTCGGGGTCGGCGCAGAGCGTGTCGCTGCTCACCTTCATGCTCAAGGGCCCCTCGGCAGCTTCCAGCCTGGCCACCTCCCGAGAAGCGTCGCTGCGCTCTGGCATGGCGCGCTCTCGCGAGGCCTCCACCCGCTCAGTCAGCCGCCGGTGAGCTGCTGGCTGAGTTCAATGGAGTTTTGGCTGGGGTTTGTGTTTGCCTGGTAGCACCTAAGGTGCTGGTGGTGGCAATTCTGCGTAACGCTAGTGTTGGGCATCCAGCGGCAGACGAATCACCCGGAACAGCTGGTCGCTTCTGCTTGCTGTTTGTTTTGGCCCCACTTGCTCTGGCTGACCACAAGCTCTGCCCCTCCTGCACTGGCCCCTCGCTGCTGCAGCACCCCTGTGGGAGGCCTGACCCTGGCTCTGTCCCGGGAAAATTCGGTCAAGGGCGGCCAGCAGGCTGCCTGCCCCAGCCGGGAGCGCAGCGTGCGGGACGGCAGCGTGCGCAGCGTGCGCAGCAGCAGCGGGCGGCCCCCCTCCACCAGCCCACTGGAGCGCTCCATCAGCGCCGGCCAGCGCACGTATCATGGCCTGCAGCTGGCGGACAACCGCCCCACCGAGCCGCACCACCACCTGCGCCGGCTGGAGGAGGCATTCGGCTGTGGCAGCGCTGAGTGGATGGGCGACCCGCCAGTTGCCCGCCTCGCGGACATGGTGAGAGGCTTGCTTTGGGCTGTTTTGACGTGTGCGCAGCAGGGTGCACACGGCAGCAGCGGGGCGCTGGTTTATGCCACTAGCTGCCATGCTGCGATTGTACATGAAGCTGCGCACCTGCTTGCCTGCCAACCTGGCTCCCTCTGCCCCTCCGACTTGCCATCCCCGCAGCTGGACAGCTGCGAGCACCCCGCTGCGCCTGCAGCACCTGGGGCCGCCTTGCAAGATCTGTTTGCCCAGAGCACCTCCCTGGGCGGTGGTAGCGGCTCGCACCTCTCCAGCCAGCCTGCCACGTGCCGCCCCTCTGAGGCCATCCCAGAGGAGGAGCGGCAGGAGCTGTTTGACATCCAGCCGCAAGAGGTGGGCGCTTTGACTTTAAAGGGGAAACTCTGGAAAACTGCATGGGGGAGATGTCCAGTGTGGGCCTCAGGCGTGTTGCAGCTGAAGCAGCCTGCAGCGTGCCCGCGGCAGCCTGTGGTCGCTGGAATGTAGCGAAACACTGCCACTGCTCTTGCCCAACCATCCCTGCAGGTGGGCTCCTGGGCCAAGCGCGTCACCACGTTTGCCAACGCCAAGCAGCCGCTGTCCGAAGCGCCAGCTGCACCGCACTGCGGGTTCGTTGCAGGGCGTGGCCTGTGCAGATTGGGAGGTCCAGTGCGACCACTGATCAAGCAGCCTGGTCAAAGTAGCGGGCCTGCCACATGCTTAGCGACAGCTGAATTGATGCTGGCCAAGTGTTTTGACCTTTTTCCTTCTCCTCCTGCCCATCTCCTGTGCCCCAGGCCCGACCCGCTGCTGCTCACGGCTGCTCTCGAGGCGCTGGCTGCGGCGCCGCCCTGCCCTGGCTCCGGCCCCGATGCCCGCCAGATGCTGGTTGGCGACTCTGCTCTGGCCACCACCACAGACCTCAGCGCTGAGCTGCAGGCTGCCAACATGGCCGGCCAGCACCACCCGCACCTGCACGGCGCCAGCTGGCACGCCGGCTGCTCCGACTCTGCTTCTGGAGGAGGCAGCTCTGGGCCAGATGCCCTGCCAGGCCCCAAGGACGCAGTGCACCTGCTGTCCAGCAGCTGGGATGTGGCAGATGCAGCTCTGGCCCATGATCCCATGCCGATGGTGCAGCTGGGCGGCAGCGCGCCCACAGCACCACCGGGCAGCTCGCCGCCGCCTAGCAAGCACGGCTCAGCCTCCGCACTGCACCGCCTCGGGGGCTCCCAGGTGCGAGACCATGCTGCGCCCGCTGGGCGGTGGGCCAGGGCTCCCAGTAGACTCATGTCTCGCGCTTTGGTGGGCTGCTTGCTGCCCGCCTGTCCCCCGGCCTGCACGTGCAGCCAACCGCTTGCTGAACCGTTTTGCACGGCCCGCCCCTGCAGCCGCTGCCCCCGCTGACCGCTGGGGATGTGGAGTGGAACCGAGCCTTCATGCGGCGCTGGCGCACCGTCAAGAAGCGCGCCTACCTGCAGGTCAGGCTTGGCTTTTGCGTTCTGTCAGGCGAAAAGCGCTGCAAATAGTGCTGCCCATGCTGGAGAGGAATGCGGCACGCACTGCCTGCCCACCAGCCACCAGTGCCACCTGCCCCACCTGCTCAGCATGCCTGCCTAATCCCCGCTGCCTCCTTGCCCCTTTCTCTGTGCAGGCGCTGGGCCTGCGCGCGCTGTGGCGAGTGCACAGCCCCTCCGACCGCCACGAGCCCCTGGAGCTGCTGACCAATGACCTGCCCCAGGTGCGCATGGGTTGGGACACCTGCTGGTAGCAATGGGTACCTCCCAAGCACCTTTGTTGAAGCTGTGGGCGGTAAGGGGATGCGGCCAACACCCTTGCAGCGGGGAGCCACATCTGTGAATCACATGCGTATGGTGGCACCATCTTACCTTGCCCGTCAGCGTGCCCCTTTGCCCAATCACCTGCAGCACGACAACGGCATGCGGCGTGCCTACGCCGGCATCCCAGCCGCGCACCTGCCCAGCGGCAGCGCCCCGGGCGCCTCTGCGGCGCGGCCCATGCTGCGCCGGCCGTCGTCTGGCAACTTCCACAAGGACCCTTCTCTGGCCACCCTGCTGCTGGGGGAGGTGGCAGAGGTCTGCTAAGCAGAGGTCTGATAAGCAGCACTAGCTCCGCAGTACGCTCGCCTGCGCTCCTCCGACTGCGCACCCAGGCCCAGGCGGGCCACGTTTGCAATCCCTCATTCCTTTGTTGCATGCTCCCTCTCCACTGCACTTCATTCTTGCCCCCGCCTCCCGATCGGGGCCTCTTCCTTCTTACCGCCCTAACACACGATTGCCCCGGAGCACCCCTTTCTCTCGATGCGTGCGTCGCCATGCCATGCTGTGCATGCATTTTCCAACTGCATAAAGCCCTACCATTGCGTGCGCTCTCCAACCCACACCAAGCATGGCCCCTTTCCTCAGCCATGCCAAAAACAGCCCATTTCGTTTCTCTCTCTTTGCCGCCACTGTGCCCAAACAGCCGGACTTTTGCTCTCTAATAGCCAACCTGGTCATTGATTTTTGCAGAATCCCAAACCCACGTTTGCCGCGGGCCGGAGCGCAGTGCCGATTAGCCCCCCGGCTGCTGCCTCTCACCGCTTCTTTTCAGGACACCATGGCGTCATGCACACACCCTTTGCTCTTCATCATACACACACCCTGGGAAACCCGTCCCGCCCAACGCATGCACCCTCACGTTGCTACACCTCCCCCCACCCTCCGCTCCCCACCCTCCGCCCTCCACTCCTCCCACAC
>VFQQ010001335.1_pt1 | contig 35377 bp, 23 predicted proteins | sample 3512341 | NCBI WGS metagenome assembly VFQQ01 (sample SAMN10412373, study PRJNA504923) | tailings metagenome | isolation source: Relicate 2 Philex TSF1 revegetated site | place: Philippines: Tuba, Benguet | collected 2017-08-29 | reverse complement strand
CGCCTCGTCCGTCCGAGCCGCCCACTATACCGCGATTTTTGTGGTTGTAAAGAGGTCTCGCGCGGGAAGTTGCAATCACGCCGCTCTGGGCAGGGCGCGCGACATCAGCTGGCGAACCAGCCCGGCGGATACTCAGGCTTCTGCTCGCGCGACAGCAGCAGGCGCAAGCCTTCGTGCGGTGTGATCTCGCGATGCAGCACGCGCTGGACCAGGGCGCTGATCGGCAGCTCCAGCTGCACCCGCTCGGCGAGGCGCATAACTTCGTCCACCGTCTGGATCGACTCGACCGCCTGGCCGATCGCCTGCACAGCGGCATCCAGGTTCTCACCACGACCGAGTGCCAGCCCGAGTCGACGGTTGCGGGACAGGTCGCCGGTGCAGGTCAGCACCAGATCGCCGAGACCAGCCAGCCCCATCAGGGTTTCGGTCCGGCCTCCGAGGGCGGCATTCAGCCGCAGCATCTCGTTCAAACCGCGCGTGATCAGGCCGGCGCGGGCATTCAGGCCAAGCTGCATGCCGTCGGCAATACCCGTCGCCACGGCCAGCACGTTTTTCATGGCTCCACCCAGCTCCGCACCCAGCATGTCGCTGCCGGTGTACGCCCTGAAACTCGCACCATGCAGGGCTTCCGCGGCCACCCGGGCGAAGCCGGCGTCATCGGAATGCACGGTGACCGCGGTCGGCAGGCCTTGCGCGACTTCCTTCGCGAAGGAGGGTCCGGTGACCACCGCAAGCGGCATCTGCGCCGGCAGGACCGATCCCGCCACTTCATGCAGGAAGCGCCCCGAGCCCAGCTCGAATCCTTTGGTAGCCCAGGCAACGCCCTGCAGATGGGCGCTGATGGGCGCGATCGCTGCCAGGGTTTCCGGGAAGGCATGGCTGGGAACGACCACCAGCACCAGCTCCGCGCGCTCGACGCATTCGGCCAGCCGATCGCTGTACTGCAGCGCCTCGGGCAGTTCGATGCCCGGCAGATAGCGCTGATTGATCCGGCTCTCGCGCAGCTCCGCGACCTGCCGCGGGTCACGCCCCCACAGGGTGACGGCGTGCCCATTACGTGCCATCTGGGCGGCAAGTGCGGTGCCCCAGGAGCCCGCACCGAGCACGGCGATCTTCAACATGTCGCTCATGCCTGCCGCCTCATGGAAGGTTTCAAGCGTTGCCGGCGGGCTCACCCGCGAGCTGGCCTTCCTGCTCGGCGCGACGACGCAGGGTTTCGGCGTACAGCTGGTCGAAGTTGATCGGCTGCAGGAAGTAGGGCGGGAAGCCGCCGGCCTGGATCAGGTCGCTGACCATCTGACGGGCATAGGGGAACAGCGTGTTCGGGCAGTAGGTGCCGAGCACGGCATCGAGATTGCGGGCATCGAAACCGGAGATGGTGAACACGCCTGCCTGCTGCACTTCCACGAGGTAGGCAGTCTTGTCGCCGGTACCGCAGGTCAGGGTGAGGGTCAGCACGACCTCGAACACGTCCTGGGCCAGCGCGGTGACCTTCTGGTTCATGTTGAGCTGCAGCTGCGGGGAGATTTCCTCCTGGAAGATCTGCGGGGCGGACGGCGCTTCGAACGAGGCGTCCTTGACGTAGATCTTCTGCAGCACCAGCTGCGCCTGCGCCTGTTCACCTGCGCCGTTGGCGGCCATCTGGTTCTCTTCGCTCATGGTGTACTCCGAAAGATTGGGGGTGTGCCGAGGGCCGGCGAGTATCCCACGACAGCCGACGCTGTCCGCCGCCGCGAGGAATGGAGGGTTTGGGGCAGGGGCCCCGCGCTTCAAGCCTTGCCGCGCACCAGCGGCAGATCCGCCGCCTGCCAGGCCTGCACGCCGCCTTCCAGCAGGAAGACATTCTTGAAGCCGGCCTTGACCAAGCGTGCCGCCGCGTTGGATGCGGTCATGCCGGTGCGGCAGACGACGGCAACCGGCAGCTCGCGCACCTTGGCCAGCGTCTTGTTCTCTGGATCGAACTGGCTCATCGCCACGTGCTTCGAGCCAAGGATGTGGCCCTTCTCGAAGTCGGCAATGGCGCTGACATCCACTACCAGCGCGTTCTCGCGGTTCATCAGCAGGGTCAGCTGGGCCGGACTGATGGCCTTGTAGCCGCGGCGCAGGCGCGAAACCTCATTGATGACGATGGCGGCGGTCAGACCGACGAAAGCCATCGACAGGATGGGGTGGTTGCCGATGAACTCCGGCAGGCGTTCGAAAAACTGGGACACGGAAGGTTTCCGAGGGGGCGCCGGGGCGCGAGGGGCGCCGATTATCGGCCACGCCACCGGCGGGCGCAAAAGCAGCCGCGCAACATAGGGTTCGCGCCGGCTTGAGTCAGCAAGCTCAGCTCCAGTCGCCGCGCCGCTGAAGGTAGGCCTGCTCGGATACCGCCGCCCAGGATCTGCCGCTGGCGCGGAATGCCTTCACCGAGGCATAGACCTTGGCCGCGAACGCATCCCGGGCCGCGGTCTGCTCCAGCACCTCGACACTGGCCTGGCGCAAGGCATCGAGCACATCGTCCGGCAGGAGGCGGAACTCGACGCCGTGCTCAGCCTGCAGCGCATCCAGCGCGGCCTGGTTGCGAGCGGTGTACTCCGCCAGCATGGAATCGTTGACGGCGCGGCAGCAGGACTCGACCACGGCTTTCAGGTCGTCGGGCAGGCCCTCGAACGCGGCTTTGTTGACCATGCATTCCAGGGTCGGGCCCGGCTCCTGCCAGCCGGGGTAGTAGCAGTACTTGGCAACACGGTGCAGGCCGAAGGCGAGATCGTTGTAGGGGCCGACCCACTCGGTGGCGTCGATGGCACCCGACTGCAGGGCGCTGAACAGCTCGCCGCCGGGCAGGTTCACCGGCGTCGCGCCGAGCTTGGACATGACCTCGCCGCCGAGGCCGGGAATTCGCATCTTGAGGCCAGCCAGATCGGCCACGCTGTTGATCTCACGCTTGAACCAGCCGGCCATCTGCACACCGGTGTTGCCGGCCGGGAAAGGCACCAGGCCGAACGAGGCATACAGCTCGCGCCACAACTCAAGCCCACCGCCGTAGTACAGCCAGCCGTTCATCTCCATGGCGGTGAGGCCGAAGGGCACCGTGCAGAAGAACGCCGCCGCCGGCGACTTCCCGCCCCAGTAATAGGCGGCGGCGTGGCCCATCTCGGCAGTGCCGCGGCTCACGGCATCGAATACCTCGAAGGCCGGCACCAGCTCGCCAGCGCCGTAGACGCGGACCTTGATGCGACCGCCGCTGGCGCGGGTGATCAGCGCCGCCAGATCCGCCGCCGCCGTGCCGAGACCGGGGAATCCGGCCGGCCAGGCCGTGACCATCTTCCAGTTGCGCGCGGGCTCGTCCGTTGAGGCCGCAGGCAGCGCACCGCTTGAGGGCTGGCCCTGACTGCAGCCGGCCAGGGTCAGACCGGAGCCCGCAGCCGCCAGACCCGCACCCTTCAACAGATCCCTGCGCTTCATGCGACGACCTCGATGGACGTATGTGTTGGCGATAGGCCGGCGCTTGAACGATCGCGCGGGCGGTATGCGAGCTTAGCCGATGCACGGCCGGGCGACTCCAACAGCCGGCAGCGCCCTGCTTCCCGCTCCAACATTGATGCGGGATCGCAGTGGGCGGCGACCTCAGTTGCGACGAGCGCGCAGCAGGGCCTCGGCCAGCGCACCGGCCGGCGCCGGCGGCTGGTTGCGCGCCATCTGCTTCTGCGCGGCCTGGGTCGGACGATCCTCGCGACGCGGTCCGCGCTGGGCGCTGCGCTCCTCGCCGATGGGATCGTCCAGCCGCATGGTCAGGGCGATGCGCTTGCGCGGCAGGTCGACCTCCAGAACCTTGACCTTCACCACCTGGCCGGCCTTGACCACCTCGCGCGGATCCTTGACGAAGCGGTCCGACAGGGCCGAGACATGGACCAGGCCGTCCTGGTGCACGCCCAGATCAACGAAGGCGCCGAAAGCGGCGACGTTGCTGACAACGCCCTCCAGCACCATGCCGGGCTTCAGGTCCTTGATGTCCTCGACGCCGTCCTCGAAGCGCGCGGTCTTGAACTCCGGGCGCGGGTCGCGACCGGGCTTCTCCAGCTCGCGCAGGATGTCGCGCACGGTCGGCAGGCCGAAGCGCTCGTCGGTGAACTCGGCGGGGTTAAGTCCACGCAGGAAGGGCGCATCGCCGATCACCTCGCGCACCTCGCGGCCGCATTTGGCGAGAATGCGCTCGACCACCGGGTAGGCTTCCGGATGCACGCTGGAGGCGTCCAGCGGGTTTTCGCCGCCGTTGATGCGCAGGAAACCCGCGCACTGTTCGAAGGCCCTCTCGCCCAGACGCGGCACCTTGAGCAGCGCTCGGCGGCTGGGAAAGGCACCGTGTTCGTCGCGGAAGCGCACCACGTTCTCGGCGACGCTGGCCGAGAGACCCGCCACGCGCGACAGCAGCGCAGGCGAGGCGGTGTTCACATCGACGCCGACGCCGTTCACGCAGTCCTCGACGCGGCCATCGAGCGCGCGGGCGAGACGCGTCTGGTTGACGTCGTGCTGGTACTGACCGACGCCGATCGACTTGGGATCGATCTTGACCAGCTCGGCCAAGGGGTCCTGCAGACGCCGCGCGATCGAGACCGCACCGCGCAGGCTCACGTCCAGCTCGGGCAGCTCCTTGGATGCGATCTCGGACGCCGAGTAGACCGACGCGCCAGCCTCGCTCACTACGATCTTCTGCAGCTTGAGCTCCGGATGCTTCTTGATCAGCTCGGCGGCCAGACGATCGGTCTCGCGCGAGGCGGTGCCGTTGCCAATGGCGATCAGCTCCACGCCATGCGCCGCGCAGGCGCGGGCCAGTTCAGCGATCGACGCATCCCAGCGGTTCGATGGCGCATGCGGAAAGATCGTGCCGGTCTGCACCACCTTGCCGGTGCGATCCACGGTGGCGACCTTGACGCCGGTGCGCAGACCGGGATCCAGCCCCATCACCACGCGCGGGCCGGCCGGTGCGGCCAGCAGCAGGTCCTTGAGGTTGTCGCCGAAGACGCGGATGGCCTCTTCCTCGGCGGCTTCGCGCGCCTTCAGCAGCAGGTCCAGCGAAAGGCTGAGATGCAGCTTGAAGCGCCAGGTATGACGCACGGTCTCGCGCAGCCAGGCATCGGCCGGGCGACCGCGCTCGGCGACACCCGCACGCAGGGCGACCCGGCGCTCGGCTTCGAGATGGCCCGCTGACGTCGCAGCCGCACGCGGGTCTTCGCTGGCTGCGCTGACCTGCGCCTTGGGCAGCAGGTCCATGCTGATCACGCCCTCGTTGCGCGCGCGCATCAGCGCCAGCAGGCGGTGCGAGGGGATCTTGGCCACGGCTTCAGCGTGGTCGAAGTAGTCGCTGTACTTGGCACCTTCCTGCTGCTTGCCTTCAATGACCTTGGCCTCGATCTCGCCGCTGCTCCACAGCCAGTCGCGCAGCTCGCCAACCAGGGCCGCGTCTTCGCTGATGCGCTCGATCAGGATGGCGCGCGCGCCTTCGAGTGCGGCCTTGACGTCGGCCACGCCCTTGTCGGCATCGACGAAAGCAGCGGCTCGCACTTCCGGCGCTTCGCTCGGATCTTCCAGCAGGCCCAGCGCCAGCGGTTCGAGGCCGGCCTCGCGCGCGATCTGCGCCTTGGTGCGGCGCCTGGGCTTGTAGGGCAGATAGAGGTCTTCCAGCCGCGCCTTGGTGTCGGCCGCTTCGATGTCCGCGCGCAGGGCATCGGTGAGCTTGCCCTGCTCATGGATGCTGGCGAGGATCGCGTCGCGGCGGTCTTCCAGCTCACGCAGGTAGATCAGGCGCTCTTCCAGGGTGCGCAGCTGGGTGTCGTCGAGGCCGCCCGTCACTTCCTTTCGATAGCGCGCTATGAAGGGCACGGTGGCGCCGCCATCCAGCAGCTCGACCGCCGCGCGCACTTGCGCCGGCTGGGCGGCGATCTCTTCGGCGATCTGGGCGCTGATGCGCTGGGCGATCTGGGCGGGGTTGCGGCTGATCTCGGAAGCGCTGGAGCTCATGCGTAGCGGCTGACCTGTGGAACGAGGGGGCCGGAGTATAGGCCGAGCGCCCTGCCCTGCCAGCGCGGCGGGGGTCGCGAGACCCTGCACTCTCGCCGCGACAACAGTCGCCGACGCCCACCCACGAACAGCGGCTGCACTGCGGTGCGGCCACCCGGCGACTCCGCTTCGAACGCTGGATCCCCGCGTTCGCGGGGATGACGATCACAGACTGCTTCGAGAACTCCAGCCCTGCCAGCGCGACTGGCTTGCTACACCTCGCGCAGCAGGCCCTGATCGACCAGCAGGCGCCCGGTCAGCGCGCGCCACTGCTGGGCGGCCTTGGTCGAGGTCGGGCGCTTCCATACGGGCCGACGTTCGGCGAGCGCCTCGGCCACCGCGACGCTGCGATTGAGCCAGGGTTGCACCACCGGGAAGCGCTCGCTGATCTGCTCGCCGATCCGGCGATGCTGGCGCGCCTGCGGGTTGACCAGGTTCAGCACGAACTGTGCGGGGCGCATTGCGGTGTTGAGGTTTTCGGCGATGCTCGCGATCTCGGCCAGCACGGCGGAGACGCCGTCGACCGAATAGCTCTCGGGCACCAGCGGCACCACCACCTGGCGCGCGCAGGCCAGGGCGGCAGTCATGCGCAGTCCAATCGCTGGCGGCGTGTCGATCACCACCAGGTCGTAGGCGCCGGCGAGCTTCTTCAGATGCCCGATCGCCTCGAAAGCGGCCGACAGGTTCAGGCGATCGGTGCTGTTCAGGCCCTTGCCGGCCGGTAGCAGGTCGATGTTCGGGTCGGGCGTGCGCATCGGCTGAGGCGCTTCGTCGCCGGTGAACAACTGATCGCTGCCGTCGCGGCCGCGCTTCTCGCTGCGCTCGATCAGCGTCGCGGTGAGATTGGCCTGACCGTCCAGATCGACCGCCAGCACGCGCAGCTGCTCGGCCGCACGGAACACCAGATGCGCCGCCAGCGCGGTCTTGCCCACGCCGCCCTTGTTGTTGCCCACCGTCAGGATCATGGCGCCTCCGTGTCTAACCCAGACCCTGCGTGCAGGTTCCGTTCCGGCTGCCGCCTAACCGCGCGCCATGGGTTCTGCATCGCGGAAGCTTTCGCCTTGTTTCGGAACGCCCGCATGCAGCGCCTAGAATCGCGCGTTCCCCTTCCCGCGGATGCCCACGCATGAGCAAGACCGTCCTCATCACCGGCGCCGGCAGCGGCCTGGGCCGCGCTCTGGCCCTGCGCTATGCCGCCATGGGCTGCCGCGTCGGCATCGCCGATCTGAACCTTGAACGTGCCGAAGCCGTGCGCGCCGAGATCGAGGCCGCCGGCGGCCGCGCGCTGGCATTGCCGGTCGACATCACCAGCGACGAGGCCTGGGCCCTGCTGCGCGATCAGGTCAATTCGACCTGGCACGGGCTCGACGTGCTGATCAACAACGCCGGCGTCGCCTCGGGCGGCGCCACCCTGGAGGCCAGCATCGAGGACTGGCGCTGGATGCTCGAGGTCAACCTGCTCGGCGTGGTGCGCGGCTGCAAGACCTTCGCGCCCGACATGCTGGCGCGCGGCGCGGGCCAGATCATCAATATCGCGAGCTTCGCTGGGCTCGCTGGTGCGCCGGGGCTGTCGTCCTACGGGGTGGCCAAGGGCGGCGTGGTCACACTGAGTGAAGGCCTGCGCGGTGAGTTCGAGCCGCGCGGCCTGAAGGTGTCGGTGGTCTGCCCGGCCTTCTTCAAGACCAACCTGCTGGAGAACTTCCGCGGCTCCGAGCGCATGCGCAAGACCGCGGCCCGGCTGATGGAGGAGGCGCGCGAGAGCGCCGACGACATCGCGAAAGCCATCGTCGAGGCCGCCGAACGCGGCGTGTTCCTCGTCATTCCCACCGCCACCGAGCGCAAGCGCTGGCGGATCAAGCGCTGGTTCCCCGAGTTCTACTACAAGCAGGTGCAGAAGCTGATGCGCCAGCGCGGCGGAGACAAGGCATGAGCCTGCGCTGGATGCTCTACGGCGCCAACGGCTACACCGGGCGCCTGATGGCCGAGGCCGCGGTAGCTCGGGGCTTGAGACCGCTGCTGGCCGGGCGCAATGCCGAAGCGCTGAAAGTGCTGGCCGAGTCGCTCGATCTCGAATGGAAGGCGATCGACCTTTCCGACGCAGGCGCGTTGAAAGAAGCGCTGCGCGAGGTCGACGCGGTGATGCACTGCGCCGGCCCGTTCTCGGCCACCTGCGCGCCGATGCTGGAAGCCTGTCTTGCGACCGGCACGCACTACCTCGACATCACCGGCGAGATCGATGTGTTCGCGCACTGCCAGTCGAACGATGCGCGCGCCAAGCAGGCCGGCGTGCTGGTGCTGCCGGGTGCGGGCTTCGACGTGGTGCCCACCGACTGTCTGGCCGCGCAGCTGAAGCGCGATCTGCCCGATGCCACTCATCTCGTGCTGGCCTTCGAGGCCGGCGGCGGGCCCAGCCCGGGCACGGCCAAGACCAGCGTCGAAGGCCTGGGCAAGGGCGGCCGCGTGCGTGAGAACGGCGAGTTGAAGCGCGTGCCGCTGGCCTGGAAGGTGCGCTACTTCGAGCGCGAGGGCGTGCAGCGCTCGGCGATGACGATTCCCTGGGGCGATGTCTGCACGGCGTATTTCAGCACCGGCATTCCGAACATCGAGGTGTACATGGCGGTGCCGCCGGCAACCATCCGCCGCGTGCGTCGCCTGCGCCTGCTCGGCCCGCTGCTCGGCCTGAAGCCAGTGCAGGAGTTTTTGAAGCGCCAGGTCGAGCGCAAGGTGCTCGGGCCCTCCGATGCCTCGCGCGAGCGCAGCGCCACCTGGGTCTGGGGCGAGGCCACCAACGCCCGCGGCCAGCGCGTCGCGCGCCGCCTGCGCACGCCGAACGGCTACACGCTCACCGTCGATGCCGCGCTCGGCATCCTTGAGCGCTTGGCGCAGGGCAATGTGCCGAGCGGCTTCCACACCGCCTCGCAGCTGATGGGGGCGAGCTATGTCACCACCTTGCCGGGGGTTGAGCGGACGGGGTGAGGACAGCATCCGAGCTTGCCGCGTCAATGAACGGGGTCAGCGGCCCATCCCGGCGTTGAGTGCGCGGGTGAGGCTTGCGCCTTGGGTTCGAGTGGCGGGCGCAAGCCGTGGCCTTCGGAATGGATGACCGGGGCGAGCCTTGGCCTCACGGTGGGCCGGGGCCCACCCTATGAAGGCGCCGGTGATGGTGCGACAGACGGGAGAGCGCGCTTGCATAGGGTGGGCCCTGGCCCACCATGGCCTCGAATCTCGCTCCGGTCTCGCGATGACCCGCCGAAGGCATCGAGCAGAAGCCGTGCGATGCGTTGACCTGTGGCCACCCTTGGGCGGGCAAAGGGATCGCCGTCGAGGTCTCCTTGGTCGACGCGGGCGTCAAGGCCGCAAACCGTCGAAGCGATGTGCCGCGTCTCGCCGTGACGGTTGAGGCAACGCTGCTCAGGTCACGCTGATCGACGCAAGCGTCAAGACCACGGTGGGCCAGGGCCCACCCTATTCAATCAGCCACCACAGCCCGCGCCGCTACAATGCGGCATGGATGTTTCCCACCTGCTCGATGCGCTCAACACGGCCCAGCGCGAGGCCGTCACCACCGATTCCAAACACACCCTGGTGCTGGCCGGCGCCGGCTCCGGCAAGACGCGGGTGCTGGTGCACCGCATCGGCTGGCTGACCGAGGTGCTGGGCGTGCCGCCCTACGGCGTGCTCGCGGTGACCTTCACCAACAAGGCCGCCGGCGAGATGCGTCATCGCATCAGCCAACTCGGCGGCCAGGGCGGGCGCGGCATGTGGATCGGCACCTTCCACGGCATCGCCCATCGCCTGCTGCGCCTGCACTGGCACGAAGCCGGCCTGCCCGAAACCTTCCAGGTGCTGGACTCGGACGACCAGATTCGGCTGTTGAAGCGCGTCATCAACGACATGGGCCTCGACGAGAAGCGCTGGCCCGCGCGCCAGGCCGCCTGGTTCATCAATGCCGCGAAGGACGAAGGCAAGCGGCCCAAGCACGTGATCGGCGGCAACCCGGCCACCGACACCTTCATCCGCATCTACGAGGCCTACGAGACCACCGCCCGCCGCGCGGGTCTGGTCGACTTCGCCGAGCTGCTGCTGCGCGCCCACGAGCTGTGGCTGAACCATGCCGGCCTGCTGCAGCACTACCAGCAGCGCTTCGGCCATCTGCTGGTCGACGAGTTCCAGGACACCAACACCATCCAGTACGCCTTCGTGCGCGTGCTGGCCGGCGCCACCGGCTCGACCTTCGTGGTCGGCGACGACGACCAGGCCATCTACGGCTGGCGCGGCGCCAAGGTCGAGAACGTGCAGCACTACCTGCGCGATTACGAGGGCGCGCACACGGTGCGGCTGGAGCAGAACTACCGCTCCACCGCGAACATCCTCAAAGCGGCCAACGCGGTGATCGGCCACAACCCGCAGCGGCTGGGCAAGACCCTGTGGACGGCCGACGGCGAGGGCGAGCCGATCGACCTCTACGCCGCCTACAACGAGATGGACGAAGCCCAGCACGTGGTGCAGCGCATCCAGCGCTGGATCGGCGAGGGCGGCAGCCCGTCCGACTGCGCCGTGCTGTACCGCTCGAACGCGCAGTCGCGCGCGCTCGAAGAAGCGCTGATGCAGGCCGGCGTGGCCTATCGCGTCTACGGCGGCCTGCGCTTCTTCGAGCGCGCCGAAATCAAGGACACGCTGGCCTACCTGCGCCTGATCGCCAGCCGCGCCGATGACGCCGCCTTTGAGCGCGCGGTCAACACGCCGGCGCGCGGCATCGGCGGCAAGACGATCGAACAGGTGCGCGCCCGCGCCCAGGCCGAGAACCTCTCGCTGTGGGAGGCTGTGCTGGCCGAGCTGACGCAGGGTGCCCTGCCCGGCCGCGCCAAGAACGCACTGCGCGGCTTCATCGAGCTGATCGAACAGCTCGACCGCGACACGCGCACCCTGACGCTGGCCGAACAGATCGACCACGTGTTGGCGGTGTCGGGCCTGCGCACCCACTACGCTGAGGAATCGCGCGGCACGCTGGATGCGCGCACCGACAACCTCGACGAGCTGGTCACCGTGGCCAGCCGTTTCGCCCGCGTCGAAGTGGAAGAAGGTGCCGAGCCCCTGCCCGAGCTGGTCGGCTTTCTCGCCTATGCCGCGCTCGAAGCCGGCGAAGGCCAGGCCGAGGCCTGGCAGGACTGCGTGCAGCTGATGACCCTGCACTCGGCCAAGGGCCTCGAGTTCCCGCTGGTCTGCATCGTCGGGCTCGAAGAAGGCCTGTTCCCCGGCCAGAAGTCGATGGAGGAAGCCGGCCGCCTCGAAGAAGAGCGTCGGCTGGCCTACGTCGGCCTGACCCGCGCCCGCCAGAAACTGGTGCTGTGCTACGCCGAAGCCCGCCGCATCCACGGCATGGACACCTTCGGCGCGCCCTCGCGCTTCCTGCGCGAGATCCCCGGCGAAGTGCTGCACGAAGTCCGCCCACGTGTGCAGGTCAGCCGACCGGCGTTTTCCTCAAGCGCACCGCGCGCCCGCTTCGCCGCCGAACCCACACCCGCCGGCCTGAAGCTCGGCGCCCTGGTCAGCCACGCCAAGTTCGGCGCAGGCGTGATCACCGACTTCGAAGGCGACGGCCCGCACGCGCGGGTGCAGGTCAATTTCGAAGAAGCGGGCAGCAAGTGGCTGGTGGTGTCTTATGCGAATTTGCAGGTGGGGTGAGGCTTGCGGGCTGCAGAACTCGAACTCAGGAAGCTGGAAGGTCGAGCCTCTTCAGTACTGGCTTAGAACCCAACGCCCTTCGATCCTCGAGACGCACGAGGCTGAGGGCATTGCCGGGCAGCAGCCTTACGATCAATACTCGCTCGCGGTCTGGAGGAATAGATGAGCACCCGTCTGCCAACACGCTTAGCATCCGAGCCCATCGTGGAAGTCGTGAGTGAGGTCCGCTTCAACGCCAGCCGGGATGCAGCCGTCAACTTGCTGCCTGGAATCCTTCACTCGAAGTTCGGACCATTTGATCAGCAAGGCAGGACGCTTCCGATGGCCCTGCCACCCGAGCTGATCCAGGCTGACGCGTCGCTGTTGTTTCGGCCGCATGTAGCAATGTTTCTAGGCAACAAAGTCATCCAAGTTGGCCCTCGCGTTGTTTCTGTGGCTCTTCGAGCACCGTATCCAGGCTGGACAGAGTTCAGCAACTTTGTATTCGAGGTTTTCCAAGTCGTCTGCAATCAGAACTTCGTCACTGAGATAGATTGGCTTTCCCTTAAGTATACTGATCTTATTTCTTTCAGCGGCGAACCACCAAGACTGGGATGGCTTAATGCAAGCCTAACTCTAGGCGACAGCAGGCTGGACGACCAGCCCATAGCAATCAGGGCAGAACATATGGACGGACCTATCACTACAGTTGTGCAGGTATCCTCACCCGTAACTAGCCAGCAAGCTGACATAGCCGATTCACAAGGCCTTCTTTTAGAGGTCGACACCATCCACCGGGCGAGTTTCACTAATTTTGAGGAAGATTACCGGAGTGTTCTTAACGATCTGCACGAACGGAACAAACGGCAGTTTTTTTCTCTTTTGAGCGAAGACACTAAATCACGCCTTGGGCCGGAGTACTCATGACTTTCGAAGGCACAAACTCAGTCACAGGTTGCTCGGTTTTCAAGCATTCCGGGATAGGCCCGGCAAGCAGTCGTTTTGCACTTCCTCTAATTGGAGGCGTGATGGCTTTGGCCAGCGCCTACGGGGCCGCTGAATCCGATCTTCAGTCTGCTGCTCAGACCGCTTGGCGACCTGCATCAAACATAGGTGCCGGTACAAGTCGTGCTGCGATGGCAAAGACGAACAACTACCAGCCGAAGACTACGCTCGGACTTCGTCTTTTAGCTCTTCGCAACGAGGCAATTGCAGGGGGAATGCCCTTAGTGCCGACGAAGAGGATCATCGAAGAGCTCGAAGCGATTCGAGGCTAATGCAATCACATGAAAAGGGTCTATATAGACTCGTGCGTTCTGATGATTGCATTCAAAGCGCAGGAGCCGGAGATCTCCGATGCGGCGTTTAAGCTGCTCGACGACCCCGAAGTTGCACACCTCTTCAGCCGAATCACTGAGTTGGAGTTGCTGCCCATGCCCGCCTTCAACCGAAGGTCTCGCGAATGTGAGTTCTACCAGACGTTTTTCAATTCAGCCGAGCGGGTGCCATGCACTGAAGCGACGATTGAAAGCGCTCTTGACGTAGCTGTCCGAAACGGGCTAACGCTTGGGGATGCGCTTCATGTTGCGTGCGCGATCTCTGCTAACGCGCAAGAACTGGTTACCGCTGAAAAGCGGACGAGGCTGCCCAATGCACCAGACGCGGGCATTCTGATTCGGACCTTGCGACCCGAATAGTCTTCTGCGGAACGGATGCTCCTGTAGCCTGCGCCAGCACAGCGGTGGTACTGCAACCGCGTTCAAGGCCCTACCTTCAAGCTGGTCGCTTCGGACCCCCGCACCACCCCAACCTCCCCCACCCCCAGCCATTCGGATTTCCGATCCATCCTGCTACGCTCGCGGGTCGGGCTTGGCCCTCCTTCCGCGTGGCGCGGAGTCGGGGCCGGCCGCTTCGCGAGCGCGCATCCCGCATGACCAAAGCCGAGTTCATCGCCCTGCTGCAGTCGCAGGACTGGCAGCGCTGGTTCGATCCGGCCGCCTTGCGCGGCGGGGCCGAGCTGGCCGGGGCGGTCGAGAACATCAATTTCTTCGACTACGGCCCCGGCGGTCTGATCGCGGGGCGCCTGCCGATTGGCCGCACGCTGGGCTCGACCGGCATCAGCCTGATGCAGACGGGCCGCGACAAGGGCCTGCAGGCGCGCTGGATCTGCGAGTGCCGCGAGACGCGCTGCCTGCACGCCGCCGCCCTGCTGCTCGCCCTGACCGACACCTCGCCCGAGGCCGCGCTGCGGCCCTGGGACCGCTGGATGGCCAAGGTCGACGGCGTCGGCCCGCGGCCGCTGCCCAAGGTGGACCCGGAGCCCGAACCCGAGCGCGCTCCGGCCCTGCTGCTGAAGGTGATGGACCTGCCGCAGCCGGTGCTGCTGGTGCAGCCCAGCCTGGTGCGCGCGGGCAAGCGCGGCGGCTTTGCCAACCCGGTGGCGATCGAGATCGGCCAGGTCGGTGGGCCCAGCCCCAAACCGCCCGGTGGCTACTCGGCCGAACAGCTGGAGCGGCTGGCCGCGCTGGGCCTGGGCGCGGAACCGCTGTACGGGCTGACCCGCGCGGAACGCCACTTCCTGCCGGTGCGTTCGGCGCATCAGGCACGCGCGCTGCTGGCGCTGGCGGCCGAGTGGCCGCTGCTGCTGGAGCGCGCCTCGGGCCAGCGCCTCACCCTGGGGCCGAAACGCGGGCTGGAGCTCGACTGGCTGGATCTGGAAGACGGCAGCCAGCGCCTGTACTGCCGTGTCATCGACGCGCCCGGCGCGCTGGTGCTGGAGGGCGAGTCCCTGCTGTATCTGGACCGTCAGCGCGGCGAGTTCGGCGCGCTCGATGCCGACCCCAAGCTGCCGGGCCTGCTATCGAGTGCGCCCGCGCTGCTGCCCGAACACGTCGATCACGTCGGCGAGCGGCTGAAGAAGCTCAGCCAGCTGCCCGGCCTGCCGCCGCCGCGCCCGCGCGGCCAGGTGCAGTTGCTGCAGTCGCCGCCAATTCCGGTGCTGGAGCTGCGCGAACAGCGGGTGGTGGGCCGCAACGGCCATCGCCAGGTCGCCAGCGCGCGGCTGTCGTTTTCCTACCCGCCGCTGCTGCTGCCGCCGCTGGGCGCGCGCCAGGTCGAGCGGCACTACCTCCAGGGCGAGGTCTACGAGGTGCATCGCTCGGCGGCGGCCGAGCTGGCCGCGCTGGAGCGCTTGAACGAGTTGGGCCTGCGCGCCGCCGACGACGAGTTCGGCGCGGCGATGGCTGCCAGCCAGGACTTCAGCCCCGAGGATTTCGTGCTGCCGCGCGGCCGCGCCGGCCATGCCGACGCCGAGCACTGGCAGCCGCTGCTGCCGCGGCTGGAAGACGCCGGTTTCGAGGTGCGCTTCGCCCGCGACTATCCGGCGCGCGTGCTCGACGGCAGCGAGGGCTGGCTGGCCGAGGTTGATGAAGACGCCGGTGGCGCCTGGTTCAACCTGAGCCTGGGCATCGAGATCGGCGGCGAGCGCATCGATCTGATGCCGGTGCTGCGGCATGTGCTGGCTGACCCGGACTTTCCGCGCCGCCCCGGCCCGCGCGAGCCGGACAACGCGACCTATGTGGCGCCGCTGGATGCCAATCGCCGCATCCGCCTGCCGCTGAAGCGCCTGCGTGCGCTGCTCGAACCCCTGCTTGAATGGCTGGAAGACAGTTCGAACCGCGAGGGGCCGATCCGCCTGGGCCGCGCGCAGAGCACGCTCGTCGAAGAGCTGACCGGCGCCAGCCTGGTCTGGCGCGGCGCCGCGCCGCTGTACCAGCAGCTGGAGCAGCTGCGCAGCCGCCGCGTGCAGGTCGACCCGCCGACCGATTTCGGCGCCGAGCTGCGCCCGTATCAGCGCGATGGTCTGGACTGGCTGGGCTTTCTGGCCGCCGCCAGGCTGGGCGGCATCCTCGCCGACGACATGGGCCTGGGTAAAACCGTTCAGGTGCTGGCGCATGTGCTGGTGGAGAAGCAGGCCGGGCGCCTGCCCGACCCGGTGCTGGTGGTGGCGCCGACTTCGCTGGTGCTGAACTGGCGCAACGAGGCGCGGCGCTTCTGCCCGCAGCTGAAGGTGCTGGTGCTGCACGGCAGCCAGCGCGAGGCCCTGTTCGAGTCGATGGCCGAGTTCGATCTGGTCATCACCACCTACCCGCTGCTGCCACGCGACCGCGAAGTGCTGGTGGCCCAGCCCTTCTCGCTGCTGGTGCTGGACGAGGCGCAGACCATCAAGAACGTGCGCACCCAGGCCGCGCAGGTGGTTCGCGAACTGAACGTCACCCGCCGGCTGGCGATGACCGGCACGCCGCTGGAGAACCACTTGGGCGAGCTGTGGGCGCAGATGGATGCGGTCGAGCCCGGCGTGCTGGGCAGTGAGCGCCAGTTCAATCGTCTGTACCGCACGCCGATCGAGAAGCAGGCCGATGTGGAGCGCCAGCAGCGGCTGAACCGCCGCATCGCGCCGCTGATGCTGCGCCGGCGCAAGCAGGACGTGCTGACCGACCTGCCGCCGAAGACAGAGATCCTGCGCGAGGTCGAGCTGGAAGGCCGGCAGCGCGAGCTGTACGAAACCCTGCGCCTCGTACAGCACGAGCGCGTGCGCGAGGCGATCGCCGAACGCGGCCTCGCCCAGAGCGGCATCATCGTGCTCGATGCGCTTCTGAAGCTGCGCCAGGTCTGCTGCGATCCGCGCCTGGTCAAGCTGGCGCACGCGCGCAGCGTCGAGGACTCGGCCAAGCTCGACCTGCTGCTGGACCTGCTCGACAGCCTGCTGGCCGAGGGCCGCCGCGTGCTGGTGTTCAGCCAGTTCGCCGAGATGCTGGCGCTGATCGAGCAGGCGCTGAACGAACGCGGCATCCAGCCGCTGGTGCTGACCGGACAGACCCGCGACCGCACGAGCCTGGTCGAGCGCTTCCAGGCCGGCGAGGTGCCGGTGTTCCTGATCAGCCTGAAGGCCGGCGGCGTCGGCCTGAACCTGACCGCCGCCGACACCGTGATCCACTACGACCCCTGGTGGAACCCGGCGGTGGAATCGCAGGCCACCGACCGCGCCCACCGCATCGGCCAGGACAAGCCGGTGTTCGTGTATCGCCTGATCTGCGCGGGCACGGTCGAGGAGAAGATCCAGAACCTGCAGCAGGCCAAGGCGCAGCTCGCGCAGGCGGTGCTGGACGGCGGCACCAGCACCAAGGTGGCGTTCGGCGAGGACGATCTGGCGGAGCTGTTTGCGCCCTTGATTTGATCGACGCGGAGGCGCGGCACGTCGAGCAGGCGGCGAAGCGGATCGCGGCGCGCAAAGCGTGACCGGTGCGAGGGTCGAGCTCATGGTGGGCCAGGGCCCACCCTATGCGGGGCGAGGCAAACCGCGATTCATAGGGTGGGCCCTGGCCCACCGTGACCGTCGGCGCTACAGCAACACCAGGCTCGCCAGCCCGAGAAACAGCCCCATGCTGAGCACGTCGGTGGCGGTGCTGAGCAGGATGGCCGAGGCCGTGGCCGGATCGGCGCCGGCCTTCTTCAGCGCCAGCGGCGCCATCGCGCCGGCGACGCCGGCGAGCGCGCAGCCGATGCTCATCGCGGTGAAAGTGACCAGGGCCAGCAGCAGCGAATCACCCCCGGGGTTGCGTCCAGCCGCCCAGTACATCGCGCCTGCGGCGAGCGCACCGGTGATGACGCCGTTGGCGAGGCCGAGCAGGGCCTCCTTGCCGGCGAGCTTGAGCGGGCGGATCTGCCGCGTCTCGCCCAGGGTCATCGCCCGCAGGGTCACCGCCAGCGACTGCGCGCCGAGGTTGCCGCACTGTCCGGCCAGCACCGGCAGGAACAGGGCCAGCACCACAAGCTGTTCGATCGCATGCTCGAAGGCGCCCACCACGCCCGCCGCGACGAACACGGTGAGCAGGTTGATCAGCAGCCACGGGTGACGGAATCGAAAGCTGCGCCACAGCGGGGTGGCGAGTCGCTCCTCGCGCTCGACGCCGACCATGGCACCGGCCTGGGCCGAGATCTCGAAGGCCTGCTGCTCGAACAGGACCGCGCCAGGCACCAGGCCGATCAGCCGACCTTCGCCGTCGCAGACCGGGTACACCGGATAGTGCCGGGTCACCACCTCGCGCATGGCCTCTTCCAGCGCCATTTCCGGCCGCAGGCTGAACGGGTTGCGCAACATGATCTCGGCCAAGGTCTGGTCCGGTCGCGCGAAGACCAGCTCGCGGAAAGCGACCACGCCCTGCAGGCGCTGCTGCGCGTCGACCACGAAGACGTAGATCACCATGCGCCGCCGCACGATCTCGCGCAGGGCTGCGATGGCGGCGTCGACGCGCAGCTCTGGCGCGAAGACAGCGGGGGCCGATTCCAGCAGTCGACCGACGCAGCCCTCGGGATAGTCGAGCGCGCGCGCATCCGGCAGGCCGGAGACGCCCGCGGCGCGGATGGCCGCACGCTGACCTTCGCTGAGCTGCTCCAGCACCTCGGCCGCCTGGCCATGGGTCAGATGCACCAGCGCTTCAGCCGCCTCGGTGGCATCGACACCGCTGAGACGCTCGGCGGCGCTGGCGGGGTCAAGCAGGCGCAGGCTGGCGGTGTCGACCGCCGTGTTCGGCTCGGCAGGGCTCATGCGGACCTTGGGGCTGTGGCGGGGCGCCATCGATGGCGCGACGGCGGGCGCAGTCTACACAGCGAAGAGCGCGCGCCTGTTGGTCTCAAGCCGGAGAGCACATGAGCGCAGCGCATGTACCGAAACCTCGCGACCAGGTCGGCGCTGGCGGAAAGCTCCACGCGAACCCATCCATGCCTGAGGCAAACAACCGGCGGATGCGCTGCGCTTATCCGCCCTACGACCGCAGGCGACGCCGTGCAGGCACCGAAGACCCAGGCCCTTGGGCGCCGTAGGGTACATAAGCGCAGCGCATGTACCGCAGGCTCGCGACCACATCGGTACTCGCAGGACGGCCAAGCGATTCCATCGGCTACTGGAGCAAGCTGCTCGTGTGACAAGCAGCCGGCGGATGCGCTGCGCTTATCCGCCCTACGACCGCAGGCGACGCCGTGCAGGCACCGAAGACCCAGGCCCTTGGGCGCCGTAGGGTACATAAGCGCAGCGCATGTACCGCAGGCTCGCGACCACATCGGTACTCGCAGGACGGCCAAGCGATTCCATCGGCTACTGGAGCAAGCCGCTCGTGTGACAAGCAGCCGGCGGATGCGCTGCGCTTGTCCGCCCTACGACCGTGGGTGACGCCAGGCAATGAACGCAGCCACTGACCCCTCACCCCATCCGCAGCACGCGCGGCCGCTCGAAGTGCAGGCGGCCGCTGCGGGCGAGGTCGTCGAGGGCCTGGGTTTCGCCGGCGCTGGGCAGCGCTTCGCCGGCGGCGAGTTCGAGCCTCGCACCTTCGACCCGATTGCGGCCGTTGGCCTTGGCCCGGTAGAGCGCGCGATCGGCCAGCTCCAGCGAAAGCTGCCAATCCCCGCGCCCCGCATGCAGGGGATGTTCGGCCACACCGAGCGAACAGCTCACCCGCAGGGCCTGGCCACCGAGGGTCTGGAACTGGGCCTGGGCGATGGTGGCGCGCAGATGCTCGGCCTCGGTCAGGCCGGCCTCGAGGTCCAGCCCCGGCCAGATCACCAGGAACTCCTCGCCGCCCCAGCGCGCAAGCAGGGCCGCGGGCCCGAGGCGCGCGCGCAACAGGGCGCTGGCGGTGATCAGCACCTGGTCGCCGGCGGCGTGGCCGTAGCGGTCGTTGAGCGCCTTGAAGTGGTCGAGGTCGATCAGCATCAGCACGTAGGACGGCCACTCCGACAGCAGCCGCAGCGCGGCTCGACGGTTGGCGCAACCGGTCAGGGCATCGGTGCGGCTTTCCTCCAGCAGGGCGGCATTGGCGCTGCGCAGGCGCTCGTTGGCGCGATCCAGCGCCTCGGTGCGTTCGCGCACGGCGGCTTCCAGCGCACGGCGCTGGCGCTCGGCGCGACCCAGGCTGTGGCGCCAGACCCAGGTGAGCAGGGCGAGCACGGCCAGCGCGGCGGCGGCCTGCACGCTGCGCAACTCATGCCAGGCGGGCACCACGACGATGTCCAGCGGCGTCGGCGCGCGCTGCCAGCCGCGGCCCGGAAAGCGGCCCTCCAGCAGGAAGCGGTAGTCGCCGGGAGGCAGGCCGGTGTAGACGGCGCGCAGGCCGACGGCATCGGTCCAGGCCTTCTGGTAGCCGTCCAGCCGGTAGCGGAACTGCACCTCGCTGGCGTGGCGCAGACTGACTCCGGCGAAGCGGATGGCGAGGTCGCGCGGCGGTGCAGAAAGCCGCACCCGCGCGGGAAAGTCGATTTCACCGGCCGCGGTCTCGACTGTCTCGATCGACAGCCCGGGGCGATCCGGCGCCTCCTGCACGCGCGCGGTGTCGAGCCTGAGCAGGCCGTTGGTCGTGGGGTAGAACAGCAGCGCGCCGAGGCGCGCGCTACGGGCATGGCCACCGCCGTTGCAGCAGCCCATGCGCTGGTCGCCGCGGGCGCGGTTGACCGCGCGGATCACCACCTCGGCCTGCAGCCCGGCCTCGCGGTCGGGCGCCATCAGACGCGCCAGCGGCAGCCGGTAGGCGCCGTCGTTGGTGCTGACATAGACATGGCTGCCGACCAGATCGGAGGTCCAGCCGTTGGCCGAGGGCAGGCCGTCCGCGAGGCCGAAGAGCTGCAGGGCGCCGTCGCGATACACGGCGATGCCCTTGTCGAGCGTGGTCAGCAGCAGGGCGCCACCCGGCAGGGGCCGGAGGCTGGAGACGAAGCTGCCTTCGACGGCCGCGGCCCAGTCGGGGCTGTCCCAGTGCTCGCCGCGCAGGCGCCGCAGGCCGCCCTCGGTGCCGACCAGCAGGCTGCCGTCGTCCTGCCGCAGCAGGCTGCGCACGCGCGATTCAGGCGAGCCGGCGGCGGCGCCGAAGCGCTGCAGCGTGCCGTCGCTGTGGCGCCACAGGCCCTCGAGGCTGCCGATCCAGAGCGCGTCGCCGTCGTCGGCAAAGCTGGTGATCTGCGCAGCCGAAAGTGGCGCCAGCGCCGGGTCGGCCTCGATGCGTTCGCCGCGCAGGCGGGCCAGCCCGGCGCGGGTGCCGAGCCAGACCTCGCCGCGTGGATCGCGATGCAGGCTGTAGACGGCGGGATCCGGCAGCGCGTCACCCGCCTCGATGCGGCGGAAGCCCGCGCCGGGCTGCCAGTGCGCGAGTCCACCGTTGGTGCCGACCCACAGGCCGCCAGCGCCGTCATCCAGCACGCTCCACAGCAGGCTGTCGTGCAGACCCTGGCGGCGGCTGATGACGCGCAGGGCCGAATCGCTGATGCGCAGCAGGCTCTCGCGCTGGCTGCCCATCCACAGGTCGCCGTCGCGGTCCTCGAAGATCACGTGCAGCCAGGGCCGCGGCAGGAAGTCGGCATCGCCCACCGCTTCAATGCGGCCGTCTGGCCGCAGGCGCTGCAGGTGCTCGACGCTGGCCGCCCACAGGTTGCCGTGGCGGTCGACCGCCAGCGTCGGCGTCGCCACCTCGGCGAGGTCGGGAAACAGGCGGCTCCAGACGCCGCTGGAAAGATCGAAGCGCCACACGCCATCGCGACTGCCGAGCACCAGCGCCCCCTGCCAGACCGTCAGCGCCAGCGGTCGGCTGTCGGCCTGCGGCAGCGGGAAGCGTTGCGCCTCGCGACCCTGTTCGAGCATGAACAGACCCGACTCGGCGGCCGCCCACAGGCGCTCGGCCGAGTCCACCGCCAGCGCGATGACGGATTCCCCGCCCAGATGCTCCGGTCGGCCCGGCCGACCGGGTGAGCGCAGGCCGTCGACGGTGGCCGCCAGCAGCTGGCCGTCCCAGTGCTGCAGGGCACGCACCGAGGTCGGGCTGGTCGCGATCGGCACCTCTTCGAAGCGCCCCGCCTGCTGGCGCAGCAGCCCGCGCGGCGTGCCGAACCAGACCACGCCTTCGGGTGCGGCGAGGCTGGCGGTGGGCATGGTCAGGTCGAGCCCGGTGTTGAGCCGGTTGAAGGTGTGGAAGCGGCGGCCATCGAAGCGGGCGATGCCGTTCTGGGTGCCGACCCAGAGGTAGCCCTCGCTGTCCTGCGCCAGCGTCAGCACGGTGATCTGCGGCAGGCCATCCTCGGCGGTCCAGCGCTCCAGCAGGTAGTCGCCGAAGTCGGTAGCCGGATCCAGCGCAGACGCCGGTGCCAGCGCGCACAGCGCCAGCAGCAGGGCGCAGCACCAGGCCCGCAGGCCGCTACGGGCCCGCTTCGATCGGCGTGGAATGGCCGCATCCGCGTTCATGTCTCCGCGGTCGATGCAAGCGTCGTTCCGCGCGCCTGCGCGCGGCACAGGGCCCGGCCGGTTCGGCCGTCGATGGCGCAGCGGCTACCATAGGCGCCCTTTCCGGCCTGGGCGCGTGCGCTTGAACCTTCCCGACTACCCGTTCCAGCCGCGCCGTTTCGACCGCGGCGACGGCCTCGAAATGAGCTATCTGGACGAGGGCCAGGGCCCGGCCGTGGTGATGGTCCACGGCAATCCGACCTGGTCCTACTACTACCGGCACCTGGTGCTGGCCCTGCGCGGCAACCACCGCTGCATCGTGCCCGACCACATCGGCATGGGCCTGTCCGACAAGCCCGACGACAGCCGCTACCGCTACACGCTTGACAGCCGCATCGACGATCTCGACCGCCTCCTGGCAGCCATCGAGCCCGAGCGCCCGGTCACCCTGGTGCTGCACGACTGGGGCGGCCTGATCGGCCTGGGCTGGGCGCTGCGGCACCCGCAGCGGGTGGTGCGGCTGGTGCTGCTGAACACCGCCGGTTTCAGCATGCCGGCCGACAAGCGCCTGCCGGGCCTGCTCAAGCTGGGCCGCGACTCGAAGCTGGGCGCCCTGCTGATCCGCGGCTTCAATGCATTCTCGGCCGGTGCGACCCGGCTCGCGGTGAAGAAGCCGATGCCGGCCGCCGAACGGCGCGCGTTTACCGCGCCCTACGACAGCTGGGCCAACCGCATCGCCACCCTGCGCTTCGTGCAGGACATTCCGCTCGGTGCGGGCGACCCGGCGTGGAACACGGTGGCCGAGATCGGCCGCCGCCTGCCCGAGTTCGCCGACAGCCCGGCCCTGCTGCTGTGGGGCATGCAGGACTTCGTCTTCGATCACACCTGCCTGCGCGAATTCCGCCGTGCGCTGCCGCAGGCGCAGGCCCGCGAGTACGCCGACGCCGGCCACTACGTGCTGGAGGACGCGCGCGCCGAAGTACTCGCCGAGGTGCAGGCCTTCTTCAAGGCGCATCCGGTCGCGGGCTGAGCTCAGTCGCGACGGGACCCCTACTCGCGGCAGACCGCGATACGGCCGCCGCCGGCGTCCTTGGCGCGGTACATCGCGCGGTCGGCGCGGCGCAGGATTTCGTCCGCGCTGCCGGCGGTGGCATCGAGCAGGACCACGCCTACGCTGACGCCGAGCTCGATGTCCTCGCCGCCCAGGCGATAGGGCGGGGCGACCGTTTCGATCAGCCTGCCGGCGACCAGGCAGGCGGCGTCCTCGTCGTGCACGTCGGCCAGCAGGACCACGAACTCGTCACCGCCGAAGCGCGCGACCACGTTGCCGCGCGGCGCCTGCAGGCCGATGTCGTCGGCGCGCAGCACCGCGCGCATGCGCATCGCCGCCTTGCGCAGCAGCTCGTCGCCAGCATCGTGGCCAAAGCTGTCGTTGATCTGCTTGAAGCGGTCGAAGTCGACGAACAGAAGGGCCGCACCCGGCAGGCCGCCGGCGCGGATCTCGCGCAGCACGTGTGCAAGACGCTGCAGCAATAGGCTGCGGTTGGGCAGGCCGGTGAGCTCGTCGGTCAGCGCCGCGCGCTGCAGCTGCTGCTCGAACTGGCGGCGCTCGGAGAGATCCTGGATCACCGACCAGATCTGCTCGGAGCCATCCGGCTGGGTGATGCGAATGCCCGACAGCAGGACCGGCAGGCGACGCCCGCTGGCGTGGATGAATTCCTTCTCGTAGGGCCCGTAGGCGCCGGTCTGCATCAGGCTGCGCAGCTGTTCGGCCTCGTCTTCGGCGTAGTCGCGCGGGGTGATGTCCCAGTAGCTGGCGGCCAGCAGCTGGCCGCGGCTGTAGCCCAGCATGCGCAGCAGGGCGGCATTGGCGTCGAGGAAGCGGCCGCCGACCAGATCGTTCAGGGCCACGCCCAGGGTCGAGCGTTCGAACAGGCCCTGCAGCAGCACCTGGGTGCGCGCGAGCTCGTCCTCGGTGCGCTTGCGCTGGCTGATCTCGGTGTGGGTGCCGTAGACGCGCAGCGGTCGCCCATCCTCGTCGCGCAGGGCCACGCGGCCACGCGCGAGCACCCAGACCCAGTGGCCCTCGCGATGGCGCAGGCGCAGCTCGCACTCGTAGTGCGCGCTGCTGCCCTCGAAGTGCGCCTGCGACTGCCGCTGCGAGCGCGCCAGGTCGTCCGGATGCACGCGCTCGATCAAGGTCTGGATGCTGAGCGGCTGCAGGCTCTGCAGGGTCTCGCCGAGGATCTCGGCCCAACGCGTATCGACCTGCAGCTCGCCGCTGTCGACCTGCCATTCCCAGACGCCGGCGCGGGTGCTTTCGAGGCTGGCCAGCAGGCGTTCGCGCTCGGCGCGCATCTGCGCCTGCGCGGCTTTCTGTGCGGTGAGGTTGATGAAGCTGCTGACCGCCGAGCGCTCGCCGCTCTCGTCGCTGGTCATCAGCGCGCTGTTGACCTCGATCCAGCGGCGCTCGCCGTCCGGCAGGCGGATGCCCATCACGTCGCCGCGCACGGCGACACCGTCGCGCAGTACGCGCATGCCGGGATGCTCGGCGCCCGGATAGGCGCTGCCGTCCTCGTGGATGGCGTCCCAGTCGCCGCTTTCCGAGCTGGTCGACAGCAGCTGCGCGCGCGTGCGCCCCAGCAGGCGCTCGGCCTCGACGTTGCAGTCGACGATGCGGCCGGAGGCGTCCTGCACCACGATGCCGGCGATGGTCGAGTCGATCAGCCGACGCAGGCGACGGCGCTCGCGCACCCGCGCGCTGACGTCGTGCAGCACCAGGGCGAAACCGACCAGCGGCGTTTCGCGCTCGCGCAGGGGCTGCAGGTCGGCCTCCAGCCACAGGCGGCGGCCGTCCGGAGTGCGCACCGACAGGGTGGTATGGGTGGCGGCGTGCTGCTGCAGGGCCATGCGCAGCAGGGCGGTGTCGTCGGGCTCGTCGCCCGGCGCACCCGGCGCCAGCACCTCCAGCAGCGGGCGCGCCAGCCAGGCATCGCCCGCGCACAGGCCGAGCCCATCGAAGGCGGGATTGGCCCAGAGCAGCCGGCTGTCGGGCCCCAGCAGGGCCAGCGCGGTGCGCGTGGAATGGGCGAACAGGCGGAGCACGCCGCGGCCCAGGGTGCCGGCGTCGAACTGCGATGGCAGATCCAGCGTGCGCCCCGAGCGCAGTTCGGTTCTTGCTTCCACGCCCCCTGACCCCTTACTCATTCGATGCAGCGGCCCGCAGCTTCGCATGGACCGGGCGGCGGCCGGCGGCAGCACCCGCTGCAGGCGGAGCGAGACCGACGCAAACCGCCCCGGGTGCAAGATCCAGGCCGCGGCGGAGCGCTGGAAACTCGGCGAATCGCCGGGAGCGTAGGCAGGCCTATGCGAGGGTGAAGCGAAGCGGAGCCGCTTGCGCGTCCACTGTCCCAGCCTGCGGGCGGCTGGCATGCTGCTCGACCGCATCGCCATCAACCACACCCGTGCTCAGCCTGCCGCCGCTCGCGCTCTACATCCACATCCCCTGGTGCGTGCGCAAATGCCCCTACTGCGACTTCAACTCGCATCGCGCGCCCGAGGCGTTGCCGATCGCCGCCTACGTGCAGGCTCTGCTGGCCGATCTCGACCAGGAGCTGCCCCAGGTCTGGGGCCGGCCGGTCTCCAGCATCTTCTTTGGTGGCGGCACGCCCAGCCTGTTCCCGGGGGCCGCCATCGGCGAGATTCTTGAGGGCGTCGCCGCCCGCCTGCGGCTGATGCCGAGGCTCGAAGTCACGCTCGAAACCAACCCCGGCACCGCCGAATTCGACCGCTTCGAAGCCTACCGCGCGGCTGGCGTGAACCGCATCAGCTTCGGGGTGCAGAGTTTCGACGACGCGCGTCTGGCGGCACTGGGCCGCATCCACGACAGCGGCCAGGCCAAGCGCGCTTTCGAACTCGCCCGCACCGCCGGCTTCGACAACATCAACCTCGACCTGATGTACGCACTGCCGGGGCAGGCGCTGGAGGGCGCGCTGTCGGATCTGGAGCAGGCGATCACGCTCGCGCCCGAGCACCTGAGCCACTACCACCTGACCCTGGAGCCCAACACCCTGTTCGCGGCCAAGCCGCCGCCGGGCCTGCCCGACGAGGACAGCGCCTGGGACATGCAGGCGGCCTGCCAGCAGCGGCTGGCCGAGGCCGGCTATGCGCAGTACGAGATCTCGGCCTACGCGAAACCAGGGCGGCGCAGCCAGCACAACCTCAACTACTGGCAGTTCGGCGACTACCTCGGCATCGGTGCCGGCGCCCACGGCAAGATCTCCCTGCCCGCCGAAGACGCCATCCTGCGGCGCTGGAAGCTGAAGCACCCGCAGGCCTATCTCGACGCCGCGGCGACTCCTGCCCGCATCGGCAGCGAGCAGCGGCTTGCCGCGGCCGACCTGCCCTTCGAGTTCATGCTGAATGCGCTGCGCCTGCTCGAAGGCAGCAGCCTGTCGACCTTCGAGGCGCGCACCGGCCTGCCGCGCAGCGCGCTCGATGCTGCGTTCGCGAAAGCGCAGGCGCGCGGCTGGCTGGACACCGACGGCGAGCGCTTCCGCGCCTCGGCGCTGGGGCAGCAGTTCCAGAATGATCTGATCGGGCTTTTCCTGGCTTGAAGCCTGGGAGAGCGGGGATTCGGGATTGGGGATTCGCAAGAGCCGGCGAGTCGGAAGTACTGAGGCGCCGGTGTACTCATCAGCGCACGACGCGCGAGCTGTTCCAATCCCGAAGTCCCAATCCCCAATCCCGCGCGCCGCAGGCGCGCTGAAAGAATGCTCACCGAACGCCATATCCACTGCCCCTGGTGCGGCGAGGGCTTTGACGCCTTCGTCGATCTGTCCTACGGCGAATCCGAATACACCGAGGATTGCCCGGTCTGCTGCCGGCCGATCAGCCTGAGCCTCCGGCTGGATGACGAGGGCGAGCTGGACGATCTGGGGGTGGATCGCGAGTAGGACGTGTCCTGCGGCGATGCGCGATTCCGTAATGCTTGGACACAGGTCGGCGGCAGGCCGACCCGGTTCCAGACCTCACGGAGTCACCCCATGTCCCTCTCGCCTTCGCACCTGCTCCTCGCGCTCGGTCTCGCCTTCAGCGGCCATGAGGCCGCGCGTGCGGGCTCGCCCGTCCTCAGCTGGCCCGGCAGCGGCGCCTGCGCCGGCACCCTGCAGGCCTGCATCGACAGCGCGCCGGTCGATGCCACCCTCGATCTCGCACCCACCGCCGTGATCGACGAGCACGTCAGCATCGCGCGCAGTCTGACCCTGCGCGGACGCAGTGCCGCGCGCGCGCAGTTCGCCGACGGTCGACGCATCACCGTGGCCAGCAGCGGCAGCGCCAACCTGGTGCTGCGCCTGCAGGATCTCGGGCTGCAGAACGGACAAATCCAGGTCAATCACGCCAGTACGGGGCGCGCCCTGATCGAACTCAGCGGGCTGCGCATGCGCGCCAGCTCCGCGGCTGCGCACAGCGGCATCATCGTCGACCTCGGCTCCTCGGGTACCACCGAAGTGCACGAGGTGCGCGTGCTCAACAACGACCTGCAGCTCGTGGCCCCCAGCATCTTCGACGCCGGCGTCGAGCTGTCGCTGTTCGGCAGCGGCCGGCGCGCGCGGATCGAGCTCAGCCACAACCGCATCCGCGCCGGTGCCCAGGGCCAGGGGCCTGGCGTGCTGGTCGACGTGGCCGGCGGCGCCGATGCCGATGTGATCGCCCACGCCAACGAGATCCAGGGTGCCTTCGGCCGCGCGCTGCGGATCAGTGAGGGCCGCTTCAACACGACCGCCTCGACCCTGCGCGCCGATGTGGTCAGCAACGCGCTGGTCGGCGGCGGCGACTTCACGGGCGGCGGCCTCGATGTCATCACCAACAACGGCAGTATCGAGCTGGAAGCGATCAACAACACGATCGTGTTCGGTTCCGGCCTGGTGGTGACCCGCTGGGGCGATGGCAGCGGTGGGCCGCAGACGGGTTCGGTCACCGGCGGCATCTTCAACAACCTGATCGCCAACACCCGGTTCGGCTTGCAGAACACGCCCAGCCTGGGCGGCAATGCCACCGTCGACTGGAACCTGAAGTGGCAGAACAACCCGGCCGGCGCGCACACCGCGGGCGCCAACGATCTCAGCGTCGATCCCCAGCTGCGCTCGATGCTGGCACCGCGGCTGACGGCGACTTCACCCGCACGCAATGCCGGCAACGGCTTCGCCCTGCTGCGCGTGCCCGCCGCGCTGACGAACCACGCTGCCGACGGCCTGCGCCGGCTGGTCAATGCGGTCGACATCGGCGCCTTCGAGTTCGGCCACCGCAGCCTGCAGCGGCGCAAGACCACCGCGGCCGCCAGCCCCCAGTTCCCGATCGTCGACGCCGAGCTCGACCTCGACAGCAGCCGCCGCATCTTCGTCACCCGCAATTTCGGCGCCGGCCCGGTGACCAACAATGCACCGGTTGGCGTGAGCTTCTTCGACCAGTGGTTCGTCACCAACCTGGGCGGCCAGAACATGGCCCAGAACGTCACCGTGAACCTGTTCGCGCCGATCGGCACCAGCACCAACGGCGTGTTCCAGCACCTGGCCAGCGGCAGCAACACGCTGGATGGCAGCAGCCTCATCGACTGGAGCCCGATCAACGGCCAGCCCGACCGCATCCTGCTGGCCACCCAGGCCACGCCCTTCGGCACGCCCTTCCATCCGGGCGCGGTGGTGCTGTCCTACGTCGGCAACCGCTGGAACCTGGTCAGCGCCGACGGCAGCAGCTTCGTCACCAACACGCGCTGGAACCTCTACTCGCAGCTGCCCAGCCCGCAGGCCTTCGTCCACGAAGTGCGCGCCGACAACCGCAACGGCAGCTCGGGCAGCCTGATCGGCCACCCGCGCCTCGACGGTGTCGCCTGCGCGCAGATCCAGGTGATGCCGCTGGCCGGCAGCAGCGCGGCCGGCTCCATCGTCGACGTCGAGTACCTGCCCACGCTCGGCCGCCACCAGCTGTTCTCGAACAACGGAGCGCTGCCGCTGGGCGCGCGCTTCCATGTGCTGATCTTGCCCGAGCAGATCGAGGACTGCGCCGGCGGCGCGCTGTTCCGCGATGGATTCGACGGCTTCGGTTGAGCCGCTCGCCGGCTGACACGTGGAGGCGTGGATTCCCGTAAGGCGCGGTGAGAGGGCCGCACCGCGCCCGAGGAATCGACGCCATGAGCACGATCCGCATCCATTCGCAGCGCCTGCTGCTCACCCTGTTGCTGGCTGCGAGCGCGCCCCTGGCCGGCGCGGGCGATCTCGGCCTGTTCCGCGTCACCGGCAGCAGCGGCAAGCAGCCCAACGGCTCGGTGCTGACCCCGGCCGTACACGACGGCGCCCTGCTGATCGCCTACTCGACCAATGCCCGCAACCTCGGCCTGGATCACCAGACCGGCGCCTCGCAGATCTATGTGCAGGACGTGGTCACCGATGCGCTGGAGCTGATCAGCGCCGCACCCAACGGCCTCGGCAGCAATGGCAACGCCTCGCATCCGGCCTTCAGCGGCGAGGCCCGCCACGTGGCCTTCAGCAGCTTCGCCAGCAACATCCTCGGCATCGACCAGCCACAGTTCCTGACCCTCTACCTGCGCGACCGCTCCACCCAGACCACGCGTCGGGTTTCGAACGGCCTGAACGGGCTCATCAACGGCCAGGCGCGCTATCCGACCGTGTCCGACGACGGCCGCTACGTCGCCTACTACAGCCAGGCCAGCAACCAGGTGACGGGCGATACCAATGGCCTGCCGGATCTCATGCTGACCGACATGAACACCGGTAGCACCGAACGACTGTCGGTGAGCAACAGCGGCGCCCAGGTGGCCGAAGGTGCGCTCGAACACTGGACGCCGAGCCTCAGCGGCAACGGTCGCTTCGCGGTCTTCGGCGCGCGTGGCAACCTGACTTCGACGCCCGACAATACGGCCTTCCAGATCCACCTGCGCGACCGGCTGACCCAGACCACCCAGCTGCTGAGCATCAATGCGCAGGGCCAGGCGGGTACATCCAGCAGCGACCAGCCCAGCATCTCGCGCAACGGCCGCTACGTGGCCTTTCGCAGCGCCGCCCACAATCTCGTCGGCGGCGTGCTCGGCGGTCTGTTCCGGCTGGATCGCAGCACCGGCCAGCTGCTTGCGCTGCCGACGCCACCGAACAGCTTCGCCTGCTCGGTGCCGGCGGTCTCGAACCTCGGTGACACCAGTTTCGTGTGCTCGGATACCGCTGGCGGCGGCCGTCAGGCCTGGCTGTTCCGCCCACCCGCCACACTTTTCCTGCTGAGCCCCAGCGTCGCTGGCGGTGTCAGCAACGGCATCACGGAGAGTTGGCATGCGATGGGCGAGAACGGCGCGCTGATGGCCTATTCCTCAACCGCGACCAACATCGTGCCGAACGACACCAATGGGCAGACCGATATGTTCGTGGTGGTCGATGTGGATCGCGCGGCGATGCTGTTTGCGGACGGGTTCGAGTAGCGCGCGATTCGGGATTGGCGATGTCTGGGCAAGCACATGCGCGTGCATGCACGTTGACAGCTCGCGGTTGAGTTGTCCAATGAAGAACACCGGCTTCAAGCCGGTATGCAGCTGGCCCAGCGCGCCGCCGCAGCCGCTGGCATCGCAGTTGATCGGGGCCAGACTGTCGTGCCGACCGACCGGCAGGCCGTTGACCTTGACGTTGTTCTGCCCGCTCAGGATCTGGGTATGGCCACTGGCGCCCGAACCGCCCGAACCCAGGCCCTCGCCGGCATTGCCTTGCACGCCGCGGCCAAGACGCGAGACCGCATAGACCGGCGTGCCGCGGGCCTTGACGTTGGGAGAGGCACGCTCGGGGCTGCCGAGTTCGGCGTGGCAGTCGAAGACCCAGCCGACGCCATGCCCAGGCTCGAATCAGAAGCCCTGCTGCTTCAGCAACTGATCCACCTGGCCGCTGCTGAAGGGCAGCGTCGGCTGGGCCAGCTGCCGCAGGATCAGCAGATGAGGGTGCAGCTTCACGCGGCGCAGATTGGCGAGCACAGCCGTGCCGCCAGCGACGAGCGCGGGCTCGAAGCCATACATCTCGTCGGGTTCGAGGCGGCCAAGCGTGCGCAGGGCGGGTTCGAAGAGGTAGCCCTCGGCGTCGCTGGCGAAGTCGCCTTGCTTCAGCGAAGCGCCGCCATACAAATCTCCGGCGGCAATAAACAGCTCCTTCTCCGTCTTCAATCTGAGGTTGCTCGCCAAGGCGAACACCATGTTGAGCGCAGGACTCACTGTCATCGCAGTCCCAGTGCGCTCACCGAAGACTTTGAGGTTTCCGAAAGCAGTTCTCGCTACGACGTGGAAACTGTCGACCCGATCCAGCCCCGAGCCTTCAAGCCAGAAGTCCAATAGATCGGCATACTCTTCCGGGTTGACCGTCCAGAAGCGTCCGTCCGCATAGCCGCACCAGCCTTCGTGCTGCCAGTAGCCCAGCAGCCGTTCAGGCAGTCGACCGCGGAAACGCTCGATCACGTCCTCAGGCACGTCCCGGCGATGGAAGGCCTCGCCGAACTCTTCAATGAACATTTCAAAGGCTTCGTCGCGCGCATCGCTCATCGAGTTGCACTCCTGCAGGGGCTCAGGCCCACGTTCATAAGGTCGCCGCCGCGGCCGGCATCGATCGCTTCCTGCGCTGCGCGGTCCATTGTGCCGAGCCGATCCTGGTACAGCCAGCTGGCACCGATCGAGCTGTTGATGCGGCGGTCGCCCATCACGTTTACCCCTGGGCGGTTGGCGCCGCCGGCCACCATGTCGGGATCGTGCAGCGCGGCGAGGCGGGACATGATGTCCTCTGTTCGCGCCGTGGCTTGCTGCTTGGCCTCCCTTTCACTCATGCCACGATTCACAAGCGACTGACGAATGTTCGCGCTGATTTCGTCGCTGTACTGGTCCCGCAACGTCTGCTGCGCCCCCGCCGCAAACGGGTTCCTCCCACCCAGCGTGCGCCAAGCGTTGCGCGCGGCCATGAAGTCATCCGCAGTCATGCTGTTGATGCCGCTTTCCTGCCGGTGTAGCTGGCGGTTGTAGTCGCGCAGGTAGTCGCGGCGCTGCTGCGGCGTCATGTTGCGCACCCGCGCGCGGTCGAGCACGTCGAAGCACGGCACTTCGGTACGCGGGGTACGCGGCGGCGGACGGACGTAGACCCCGGGCCGCGCCGTGCTCACCGGCACACGCCCCTGCTGGGCTGACGGTCGGCCGGGTGACGGCTGCGCTGCCGTGCCGGGCTGCGAACGGCTCCGTCGCGGCAAGCGCACGGGTCGAGCTGCTGTCGTTGGCCTGCGCCCCAGCGTGGTCACCATGTTGACCGCCTGCGCCAGCTCGGGCGGCACGCCGGCCATGGCGGCGGCGGCACCGAAGGGGCCGGAGTACATCGCCTCCATGCGTGCTCGCTCGCGCTCGATCTCGGCGCCGCGGCGAGCGAGTTCGCGGGCTTCCTGCGAGGTCGGTGCGGCGCTCATCACCGGGCCCGCCGCAGCCTCGGGGTAGAGGCGCTCGAACAGGCGTCGCTGCTGGTCGTTGTGCCACAGCGCCGAGCTTGCCGCACTGCGCTGCGAGGCCTGCAGGGCCTCGATCTGACGGCCGATGGCGCGGCGCTCGCTGTTCAAGGGGTTCCAGGTGCTTGCGCGATCGGCCTGCGCGCGCAGGTCGCGGATCTCCCGGTCGATGGCCTCGGCGCGCGCATTGGCATCGGCCTGTGCCTGCCGGTGGTAGGCCATGTCGGCCTGCAGTCCCTCCGGCGTCTTGCTGAACTCGCGGTTGAGCTGCTCGATGAAGGACACCGGCTTCAGGCCGGTATGCAGCTGCCCCAGCGCGCCGCCGCAGCCGCTGGCATCGCAGTTGATCAGGGCCAGACTGTCGTGCCGTCCGACCGGCAGGCCGTTGACCTTGACGTTGTTCTGGCCGCTCAGGATCTGGGTGTAGCCGCTGTCGCCCGAGCCGCCCGAACCCAGGCCCTCGCCGGCATTGCCCTGCACGCCGCGGCCGAGGTGCGAGACCGCATAGACCGGCGTGCCGCGGGCCTTGACGTTGGGTGAGGCGCGCTCGGGGCTGCCGAGTTCGGCGTGGCTGTCGAAGGGGATGGCCTGGCCGCCGACTGCGCACCAGTCCGGTTCGACGCTGGTGACCGTCCAGCGTCCCGCATGGGCGATGTGTCGGCACTCGCTTTCGGATGCGGGCGCCTCAGCGCCCGCAGACCCGGCGTCGTCGGTTCCTTGATCGAGCCCCGGCAGGTCGAGCTGCGGATTGCGCGCGCGGTAATCCTCATAGGCGGCTTCGCTGAGCCGCCAATCCGGCAGGGGGCGGTCCTGCGCGTCGTAGCGCTGGATCAGCAGTTGATCGCTGTCGGAATAGCGGAAGATGCTCCACAGGCTGTTGTCTGGTGCGACATGCACCAGCCCGCTGGGCGAGTTGACGGCTGGTAGTTGGGTGGGATCGCTCATGTCGGCAGCCCGATCCGCTGCAGCGCCCCCGGGTCCAATTCCACGGTGACCTCGCGAGGTGTGTGGGCAGGCGGGAACACGGTGCGCCAGCTCAGGCAGAGTTGGCGCGTATCGAGGTTCACCGACAGGGTATCGAGCCGCATGGGGGCCTGTATTTCCCGCGCATCGTCCAGCCGTGCACGCAGGCTCGGCTTCAAGCCCGGTAACTGCCATCCGCAGTCGCCCTCCGGCAGCAGGCCGATCAGGCCCATGCGCTCATCCCCGCGCAGCGCCTGCGGTGCGCGCAAGGCCGGCACAGCGGCCTGAAGGAAGCGCAGATCGAAATCATCCGGATAGTGGGGAAAGCGGGTGCTGCGCCAGTGGGCGTCACGGGTGCCCAGGAAGGCCGCGCGCGGCGACCACCAGCGCGCGATCGGTCCGAGCCCGGCGGTGGGCAGGTCTTGACTGGGGTGATGCAGGCTCTGGCCTGGCAGCAGGACCTGCGGCGCGGGCATCTGCTGCACGGCATCGAGTTGCTCCTGCAAGCTCCGACGCGCTGGCGCGGGAAGCGCAGCGAGTGCGCTGCCGTCGGGAAGCCAGCCGCAGCCTGCGGGATTGTCGGGCTTTGAGGCCTCCGCATGCTGAGTAGCGTCGGGGTGCCGGTGTTCCCAATGCCCGCCGAAGGCGAGCCGGTAATCCAAGGCGACAGCATCGGTGGGCTCAGGCGCGCGCAGACCCCAGCCCATGAGGCCGCGCGTCCACCTGCGTGGTCCGTAGAGTTCGACGAGGTGGCGGACCTCGCCCACACCGATTCCGGCCGCCCATCGGGGCAATGGACAGTGGTCGCGGCTGCGAGCCGTGCCGGTGACCCAGATGTCTGCGCCCGGCTTGAAGAGCACAGCGTCCGCAGGCTCGGCAAGCACCAGCGCAGCGGGGTGCGACGCTTCGCCGCCCGCATGACGGTCGCCCATGCACACGGGCACCTGCTTGGCCGCTGCCTTCAAGTCTGCGGAGCAGGGATCGAGCTCAAGGGTCGCCTTCAGCACGAACACATCAAGCACCAGTCCGCCGGGCGCAAGCTTGCGGAACGCGGCATGCGGCAGCCGCGTCGTGTTGCGGATCATGTCTCGGCCCCATCGGCGGGCGCTGGACGGGCAGTGCCACTGTTCAGATGGATATCATCCGGCGCATCGATATTGGCCGTGGCCTCGGCCAGTACATGCACGTCCTTGGCCTGCAGGTAGATGGCATCCGGCGTCAGCACCAGCTTGGAGCTGCCGACCTGCAGGGTGATGCTGTCGGCATCCATGCGCAGCATCGACGGTGACTTGCCGCTCGACTCACCCTGGCTCGGCGCCTGGATGTTCGCGATCATCACGTTCTGCTGGGCAGCGCCAGCGGCGCCCACCTTCAGGGTGTAGACCTCGCCCACGTCGGCGGTGTGCTTCTTGCTGATCTTGTCGCTGCGCGAGTTGCCGACCACCGTGCTCATCATCGCGCCGACATTGAGGCTGTAGGCCGCGCCGATGTTCACCAGCTTGGCCAGCCCGACGTTCTGCATGGACGCCATGCCGATGGTCTCGGTCTTCATCTTGCCGACCTTGATCGACCAGTTCTTGCCGATCTTGTCGCTCTCGTTCTTGCCGACCTTCTTGCTGCGGTTCTTGCCGACCGTCACCGACTCGTTGTCGCCGACGGTGCGCGTGCGGTTCTTGCCGACGGCATGCGTCTGGTTGTCGCCGATGCTGACCGACTCGTTCTTGCCGACGTCCTCGCTGCGGTTGTCACCGATGCTGATCGTCTCGTTGTGGTCGACGCGTTCCTTGCGATCGTTGTGGACGGTGATCGTCTCGTTGTTGTCTACCGTCTCCGTGCGGTCGCGCTTGATGTGGCTGGTCTCGTCGCGGTCAATGGTCTTCGTGCGATCGCGGCCGACCCAGTGGGTCTCGTCGTTCTCGACCTCGATGT
>VFQQ010001334.1_pt1 | contig 35414 bp, 33 predicted proteins | sample 3512341 | NCBI WGS metagenome assembly VFQQ01 (sample SAMN10412373, study PRJNA504923) | tailings metagenome | isolation source: Relicate 2 Philex TSF1 revegetated site | place: Philippines: Tuba, Benguet | collected 2017-08-29 | reverse complement strand
CGTCTGCTGGCGCTGGGGCTGGAGGCAACGCCATCCACCCCGCAGGTGCTCGCCGATTTCATGCGCGAGCAGTCGCAGAGCTACCTGCGGCTGATCAAGGAATTCTCCATCCAGCCGGAATGACCCGCCCGAGACCACCCGCGACGCCGGGCTACGACATGACGCAGCCCCGATCCGCGCTCTGGCTCGATGCCATCCGCCCCGGCATGCGCCTGGCGCTGCCGGCGTTCGACTGCAGCGCCGAACTGGTTGCGGGCTACGCCGACCTGCTCGACGCCCGCCACCCGATCCACGTCGACGCGGAATACGCGAAGACGACGCGCTACGGGCGCCTTATCGCGCACGGCCCGCTGGTCATCGCCAAGACGCTGGCAACGCTCGGCGACGTGTTCGGCCCCGCGCTGCAGGTGCTGCTCGGCGTCGGCGGCTGGCGCTTCTACGGCCCGGTGTTCGTGGGCGACCGCGTGGCGGCAGAGGGCTTCGTGCTCGACGTGTCCGCCGCAAAGGGCAGCAGCGCGGGCGCCGTCGAAATCGAGGTGCGCGTGCCGGCTGCCGACGGCACGCTGGCGCAGCGCGGCACCGCCAGCGTGCTGTTGGCGCGCGCCCCGGCGGCGCGGACCTGAGCAGCCATCCTCGTCCGCATCCAGCTTCACACCCCATGAGCAGCACAGAACGCCGCACCCCCGCCAACAGCGTCGACCGCACCGCCTTCCGCGACATGTGCCGCAAGTTCGCCGAGCGCGAGATCCGGCCGCGCTGGCAGCAGGCCGACCTCGAGGCGCGCTTTCCGCGCGAGTTCTTCGTCGCCGCGGCCAAGGCCGGGCTGATCGGCCTGCACATCCCCGAGTCCCTCGGCGGCGCCGACCTCGGCGTCACCGAAGAGGCGATCTCGATCGAGGAGCAGGCCAAGGCGAACCCCAACCTCGCGATCGTCGCGCTCATCCAGGGCGTGGCCGGCTCGCTGCTGGCCGAGCATGGCCACGCGCTGCACCATGCGATGGTGCGCGAGAACGTCGCCGGCGAGCGCCTGCTCGCGCTGGCCGTCACCGAGCCCGAGGCCGGCAGCGACGTGCAGAACCTGAAGACCACCGCGCGCCGCGACGGCGACGACTGGGTGCTCGACGGCATCAAGTCCTTCATCACGCTGGGCGGCGACTGCGACACGATGCTCGTGCTCGCGCGCACCGACCCCGCGCAGGGTCGACACGGCATGCACTTCTTCGCCGTCGACCGCAAGACGCCGGGCGTGGAGACCTCGCAGATCAAGACCTACGCCAACCGCCCGGTGCCGACCTACCGCGTGATGTTCAACGAGGCGCGTGTGCCCGAGGCGCGCCGCCTGACCGCCGGATTCGGCGCCATCATGGCCGGCTTCAACCGCGAGCGCGTGATGGTCGCCGCGCGCTGGCTCGGCCACATGCAGACCGCGCTGGCCTGGGCGCTCGACTACGCCAAGGTGCGGCAGCAGTTCGGCAAGCCGATCGGCGCCAACCAGAGCATCGCCTTCCTGCTCGCGCAGGGCCACGTCGACGTCGAGGCGTCGCGTCTGTACACCTACCACGCCGCCGAGCGCTGGGACAGCGGCGCGCCGATCAAGGACATCATCCTGGTCGTGTCGTCGGCCAAGCTGTTCGTCACGCAGGCGGTGTACCGGGTGACGCAGAACGCGCTGCACATCGGCGGCGGCTGGGGCATCACCGAGGAGCTGCCGGCGATGCGCATGGCGCTCGACGCATTGGTCGCGCCGGTCACGGTCGGCTCCTACGAGATCCAGCTGCGCGTGATCGCCAAGCAGCTCGGCCTGCCGTGCGATTGAACGCCGCCCGCGAAGGAGCCCGCACGTGAAGCCACTGGACCGCTCGCTGGGCCGCGTCGCCGCCGTGCTCGGCATGGGCGATGCCTATGCCGACAAGCAGAACGTGAAGGACCCGCTGCAGCTCGCCACCGAGGCGAGCTGGGCGGCGCTGCGCGACGCCGGCATCCGCAAGGACGAGGTCGACATCCTGCTCACCGGCCGTTCGCCCTGGGCCGACCGGCGGCCGCAGTGGAACAACATCTTCGCCTCGCACCTGCAGATGCCGGTGCGCATGACCACCGAACTGACCTTCCACGGGGCCGGCGTCAACGCCATGCTCGGCCAGGCGGCGCTGGCCATCGCCGCCGGCGCGGCCGACGTCGTGCTGTGCGTGCAGGCCGACGCGGTGGAGCTGTTCATCGACGCCACCGCCGTCGGCGCGGCCACCGACGCCTGCCCGCAGTTCGAGTTTCCCTACGGCCCGACGATCCCGACCATCTACGCGCAGCTTGCCTGCCGCTACATGCACGAGTTCGGCGTCACCGAGGAAGATTTCGCCGAGGTCGCGGTGCAGCGCCAGGAATGGGCGGTGCATCACCCGAAGGCGGCCAAGCGCAGGCACGGGCTGATCACGGTCGACGACGTGATGCGCTCGCCCTACATCTCCACGCCGCTGCGGCGCTGGATGTGCGCCACCTGGGGCCCGGGCGGCACCGCCGGCGCCTTCGTCGTCACCAGCGCCGAGCGCGCCCGCCAGGCCGGCCCGGCAGCAAGGCCGCTGTACATCCGCGGCTTCGGCACCTGCACCACGCACGAGTACCTGTGCGAGCGCATCAACCTGCGCCGCAGCACGGTGCCGCTCGGCCCGCTGCCGGCCATCACCACCACCGGCGCGGCACACGCCGCGCGCGAGGCCTACGCGATGGCCGACATGACGCCGGCCGACATGCAGATGGCGCAGCTCGCCGGCAACTTCTCGCACACCGTGCTGGTCCAGCTCGAGGACCTGGGCTTCGCGCCCAAGGGCCGCGCGATGGAGCTGGTGCGCAGCGGGCGCATGCGGCCCGGCGGCGACTTCCCGGTGGACACCAACGGCGGCTGGATGGGCTTCGGCCAGCCGGGCATCTCGGTGGCCGCCGACTCGCTGGTCGAGACGGTGCGCCAGCTGCGCGGCGAGCCGCTCGGCCTGAAGGCCGCGAACGCGCCGAAGCGCGCGATGACGTACTCGGCCGGCGGCATGCTCGCCTGCCACAGCGCGGTGATCCTCGACACCGAGTCGGCATAGCCAGGAGCTGCCATGCTCGAACAAGGCGAATCGGCCAACTACACCGACAGCTTCCCCGTCCCGCGCGTGACGCAGGATGCGCTGCCCTACTGGGCCGGCGTGCGCGAGGGCCGGCTGCTGTTCCAGCGCTGCCCGGCCTGCCGCGGCGCGATCTTCCCGCCGCGCTCGATCTGCCCGATGTGCGACGCGGGCGCCGTGCCGCTGTGGGAGCAGTCCTCGGGCGCGGGCAGCCTCTACAGCTTCTCGGTCGTGCACCGGCCGCCGTCGGCCGTATGGCAGGCGCGCGCGCCGTACACGATCGGCCTCGTGCGGCTCGACGAGGACTGGTTCCTGTTCGCCGAGATCGAGGGCCGGCCCGTGGACATGGCGGTGGACCGGCGCGTGCAGGTGACGTTCCCGCCGCGCGAGGTAGCGCTGCCGGTGTTCCGATTCGCCGGTCCGGCGCCCGCGCCGTGAACGATCCGGCGCGCCCGATCTGGGACCCCGCCGCCGAGTGCATGGCGGCCGAGGCACGCGCCGCGCTGCAGCTGCGCGGCGTGCAGGCGCTGATCGAACGCATGCGCGAGCATTCGACGATGGGGCGCGAGCGCCTCGGCGATGTCGACGCGCACGGCCTGCGCTCGCTGGAAGAGGTCGCCGCCGCGGTGCCCGCGATGTGCAAGGACGAGCTGCGCGCGGCGATGGACCGCCACGGCAGCGCGCTGCCGCACCTGTGCGTGCCGCGCGCCGACATCGTGCTCGCCGGGCCATCGGCCGGCACCAGCGGGCGCCAGACCTTCCAGGCCTTCGACGCGCAGGACCTGGACCGCAACACCGAGATGCTGGCACGCCTGTACTGGGCGGCCGGCATGCGCCCGGGCGACGTGCTGCACCTGCTGGTCACGCCGTTCACGCCGGCGGCCGACATCTTCCGCCTCGCGGCGCAGCGCCTGGGCGTGCGCTGGGTTCTGCGCGACAACCACGAGCCGGCTCACGTGCCACGCTACGTGGAGTCGGCGCGCGCGCTGGAGCCCGGCTTCCTGCAAGCCGGCGTGTCGACACTGCGCGCGATGGCGCAGCATGCCGCGGCGCAACCCGTGGCGCGCGCGCTGCCCTACCGCCGCGCGATCCTGATGGGCGCGGCGCTCGGCGCCGAGGCGCGCGCGCAGTTCGCTGACACGCTGGGCATCGAGGTGTTCACGCTCTCGGGGCAGGGCTCGGACTTCAACCTCTTCGCTGGCGAGTGCCAGGCGCGCGACGGCGAGCACTGGCACGGCGAGGATCTCACGTGGGTGGAGGTGATCGACCCCGTCAGCGGCCGCGCCGTGGCCGACGGCGAGATCGGCGAGATGGTCATCACCGACTTCTACCGCCGCGCCACGCCGCACCTGCGCTGGCGCACCGAGGACATGGTGCGCGTGCACCCCGGCGTCTGCTGCTGCGGGCGCACCTCGCGCCGCTTCACGCTGCTCGACCGCGTGGGCAACCGCGTGCCGGTGGGCGACACCGCCGTCTACCCGTTCCAGGTGGAGACCGCGCTGTCGCGCAGCGAGGACGGCCGCAACCTCGAGTTCGCGCTCGTGCGCCGCGCCGATGCGGCACCGGCGCTCGAAGTGCGACTGCTGCGCCCGGCCACGCTGGCCGATGCCGCGCTCGCGCCGGCCGCGCAGCGCCTGCAGCGGCACCTGGCAGCCGAGCTGGGCGTGCCGGTGCAGGTGGGCTTCCACACCGAACTGCCCCGCGTGGGCTACAAGACCCTGCGCGTGCTCGACGAGCCGCGCGCCTGACGTTGCGACGGAGACGAACACGATGGATTTCGACTACAGCCCGGAGCAGCGCGCGATCGCCGAGACGACGCGCCGCTTCATCGAGAAGGAGATGCCGCGCCAGAAGGTGCTGCAGTGGGTGCGCGAGAAGGTCGAGCCGCCGCAGGAGCTGTTCAAGAAGCTCGGCGAGCTCGGCTACTACGGCTTCCTGCTGCCCGAGGCCTACAGCGGCCTCGAGAAGCCCGATCCGATGGGCATGCTGGCCTTCGTCGAGCAGTTCGCGCGCGCCTCGTCGGCCATCACCACCGCCTGGGGCCGCGCGGCGGTGATCCTGGCCCCGCTGGTGGCCCGCTACGGCACGCAGACGCAGAAGGATCTGGTGCTGCCGCGCGTGATGCGCGGCGAGGTCTTCATGGCGCTCGGCCTCACCGAGCCCGGCTCGGGCAGCGATGCCGCGTCGCTGCGCACGACCGCGGTGCGCCGCGCCGACGGCCACTGGGTGGTCAACGGCGAGAAGCTGTACTGCTCGCAGGTCAAGTCGGCCGGCTTCCTGATCCTCGCCGCGCGCACCGACCCGAAGGCGGTGAAGCAGGAAGGCATCTCGACCTTCCTGATCCCCGACCCGGGCCGCAACCCGGCGATCGAGCTGACGCGCATCGAGACCATGGGCCTCGGGCCGGTGCCCACCTTCGCGGCCCACTTCAAGGACCTCGTGCTGCCGCCGGACGCGCTGATCGGCGCCGAGAACAAGGGCTGGCAGTGCGTGCTCGGCGGCCTGGACAACGAGCGCCTGTACCACGGCGCGATCGGCGTCGGCGCGTCGCAGGCCATCGTCGACGAGGTCAGCGCCTACGTGAAGCAGCGCGTGCAGTTCGGCAAGCCGCTGTCCAAGCTGCAGTCGGTGCGCCACAAGATCGTCGACATGCAGCTGCGCATCGAGGCCGCGCGGCTGCTCGTCTACCGCGGCGCCAGCGTGCTCGAGAAGACCGGCGCCTGCCACAACGAGGCCTCGTTCGCCAAGGTGGCCGGCGCCGAGTGCTACATGCATTGCGCGATGACCGGGCTGCACCTGCTCGGCGGCTACGGCTACACGGTCGATTCCGGCCTGCCGATGCACTTCCAGGACGCCAAGCTGTTCGAGATCGGCGGCGGCGCGATGGAAGTGCAGCGCGACATCATCGCGCGCGGCCTCGGCCTGTAGCGATGGCGGTGGCCGACAAGCGCGTCGCGCTGGCCGAGGCCGCGGCACTGGCCGAAGGCGCGGCGCGCGTCGCGCTCGGCGGCTGGAGCTTCAGTCGCCGGCCGCTCGCCGCGGCGCTGCACTGGGCGGCGCACGGCACGCGCTTCGGCGAGCTGCTGGTGTTCACCGGCTGCCTCGAGACCGACCTGCTGCTCGCCGCCGGCGTGCCGGCACGCGTGCGCTCGTTCTACCTCGGCATGGAGGCGCTCGGCCTCGGGCCGGGGCTGAAGGGCGCACACGAGGTCGTCGAGGAAACCGAGACCTCGCTCGTGCTCGGGCTGAACGCGGCGGCCGAAGGCGCCTCCTTCCTGCCGCTGCCGGCGCGGCATGGCGAAGCCCTGGCGCTGCTGCGGCCCGAGCTCGCGCGCCTGCAATGCCCCTACGGCGGTGGCGAGCAGCTCGCGATCCCGCCGCTGCCCATCGACGTGGCCTACGTGCATGCCTGGCGCGCCGATGCGCGCGGCAACGCGGTCTTCGGCGGCCACAAGGGCGCCGACCGGCTTCTGGCGCTGGCCGCGCGGCGCACCGTGGTGCTGTGCGAGCAGATCGTCGACGACATCGGATCCACCAACGCCGAGGCCGACCTGACCGAGTTGCTGGTGACGCACGTGGTGCAGGTGCCGCGCGGCGCGGCGCCGGGCGCCTGCGTGCCCGACTACGAAGCCGACTGGCCGGTGCTGCTCGACTACACCGCGCTCGACCGCGAAGCGGTGGCCGCCTGGGTACGCCAGCGGCTGGGGGAACGACGATGGTGAGCCCCGCCGCTACGGGCGCGACGGTCGCGGCCGACGCGCCGCCGGACGTCGCCGAGACGATGGTCTTCGCGATGAGCGAGTGGCTGCTGGAGACCGAGGTGGTGCAGCTCGGACTGGCCTCGGCGCTGAACCAGGTGGCGACGCTGCTCGCGCAGGCGCGCGCCGGCGCAGCCGGCCCGGCGCTCGAGGACCCGGCGGCGCTGACGCTGTCGCGCGCGCCGCGCCAGGCGTTTCTGTCGCGCAGCGAGCGCGCCGCGCTGGCCGGCGCGACGCGCCGCTTCGAGGCGCCGGAATGGATCGCGCAGATGATGCCGCGGCTGGACGGCCGCGTGCGCCAGTTCGTGCGCCCGCTGCAGATCGACGTGCGCGGCCGCATCAACACGCTGCGCGTGGCCGACGGCCGCGGCGGTCAGCGGCGCTTCGCCGGCCTGGCCGGCCTGGCCGAGCTGGCCGAGATCGCGCGGCCCTTTCTCACCTACCTGCCGCGGCAGGACCGGCGCGGCTTCGTCGACGCGGTCGACTTCGTCGTCGCCGATCCGGTGGCGGCGAACGCGGGCGACGCCGGGCGCACGATCCTCGTCACCGACCTCGCGGTGTTCGAGTTCACCGCCCGCGGCGCGCGCGCGCTGAGCGTGCATCCGGGAGTGAGCGGGCCGATGCTGCGCGAGCGCACGCCCGCGGCGGTGTCGCTGGATGGCGCCGCCATCACGGCAGTGCCCGACGCCGCCCTGTTGCGCCGCTTGCGCATCGACATCGACCCGCGCCGCGTGCGCGACATCGAGTTCGCCGCCGGGGCCGGCCGGCGCGAGGCGCTGCTGCGGCTGCATGCCGCGGAGGCTGCAGCGCATTTCGAGCGCGGCGATCAGCCGCTCGTCTGAATCGCGCGAATCAGGCTTGCCCGCCGAGCAGCCGCGACAACGAGCGCGCCTCCGCCTGCAGGGCCTTGGCCAGTTCCTCGGCCTTCGCGCCGCGCAGTTGCTCGGCCACGCCTGCGGCCACCAGCGTATGGGTCATCGCGCCCGCCGCGCCGAACACCGGCACGGCGACCAGCGTCACGCCGGCGATGTAGTGGCCGGGGTCGATGCTGTAGCCCTTGCGGCGCGCGGCCTGCACGTCCCGCGTCCAGGCCTGCAACGCAGGCGGGTTGTCCCAGCGCAGCGCGCGGAAGCGCCGCTCCAGTTCTTTCGCCGGCAGCTCGTGAAGCGCGGCGACCAGGCGGCCGGTGGCGCTGATGAGCAGCGGAAAGCGGCTGCCGACGTCGACGTGCAGCCGGAACGGCGCGTTCGAGCGCGCGAGCGCCACCACCAGCATGTGGTCGGCGTCGCCCACCTCGACGCCGATGGTGGTCAGGTGCCATGCCGCCGAGAGGCGGTCGAGCACCGGCTGCACGAGCAGCGGGAACGGGTCGTTCTGGATCACGCTGCGCGCCAGCGCCAGCAGGCCGGTGCCCAGGCCGTAGCGCTTGGTCGCGGCGTCGAGCTTGACCACCCCTTCGGCGACCAGCACGCGCAGGATGTGCAGCCCGGTGCTCGGCACGATGCCGAGTTCCGCGGCGATCGCCTTCAGCGGCAGCGGCTGCGCGCTGCGGCCGAGCAGTCGCAGGATCGCGACGGCGCGCGTGACCGCCGGCACGGCACGCACGCGCGGGGCCGCGCGGGGTGGGGGTACGGCATCTCGGCTGGCCATCGGGCTTCCTTCCAATTTTGTCCTAAGACAATCATAGCGTCTCATTGACAATTGCTTCTGCAACCGCGAAAGTGCGGGCAGCCGTTCCGCATCCCGCCTGCGCATGAAGCTCACCGATTACGTCTCCTACGCCGACGCCCAGGCGCATTGCCGGCCCGAGAAGCTGTGGGAGCTGTTCGACGGCGACCGCGAGCACCTGAACATCGCGCACGAATGCATCGACCGCCATGCCGCGGGCGACCGCACCGCGGTGATCCTGGTGCGCGCCGACGGCGAGGACGAGACGATCACGTTCCGCCGCATCGCCGAGGGCTCCGCCCGCTTCGCGCACCACCTGCTCGAACTCGGCGTCGGCCCGGGCGACCGGGTGGCGGTGATGCTCGAGCCATCGCTCGAGTTCTACGTCGCGGTGTTCGGCGCGATCAAGGCGGGCGCGATCGCGGTGCCGCTGTTCACGCTGTTCGGCCCCGACGGCATCCGCCTGCGCGTGCAGGACTGCCGGCCGCGCCTGCTGGTCACCAACGCCGAGAAGGCGCCGCTGGTCGAGGCCGTGCCGGGCATGGCGGTGCAGGTCGCCGACCGCGACTTCATGCGCTCGCTCGAACGCCACCCCGCGAGCTTCGCGCCGCGCACGCGCGCCGACGACCTGGCGATCTTCCAGTACACCTCGGGCACCACGCGCGAGCTGCCCGAGGCGGTGAAGCACACGCACCGGGCGATCGTCACGCTGATGCTGGCGGCGCTCTACGGCACCGGCGTGCGGCCGGGCGAGCGCTTCCTGTGCCCCTCGTCGCCGGCCTGGGGCCACGGCCTGTGGCACGGCACGCTGGCGCCGCTGGCGCTGGGCGTGACGGTGGGCGCGTATGCGGGCCGCTTCGACGGCGCGCGCCTGCTGCAGGCGCTCGAGGCGCACCGCTTCGACAACATCGCCGCCGCCGCAACGCACTTCCGCATGATGCGCAACTCGGGCGCCGCGCCGCGCCACCGCTACGCGCTGAAGAAGGTGTCGTTCACCGGCGAGCCGATCGACAGCGAGACCGCCGCCTTCGTCGAGCAGACCTTCGGCACGCCGGCGTGCAGCATGTACGGCACCACCGAGATCGGGGTGTGCCTGGTCAACTACCCCGGCGCGCCCGACTTCGTCGTCAAGCCCGGCTCGCTCGGCAAGCCGGTGCCCGGCCTGCGCGTCGAGGTGCACGACGCCGCGGGCGCGCCCTGCCCGCCCGGCGTCACCGGCGAGCTCGAGCTGTGGCGGCGCGACCGCTGGATCGCCACCAAGGACCTCGGCCGCGTCGATGCCGACGGCTGCTTCTGGCACGGCGGGCGCGCCGACGACGTGATCATCTCGGCCGGCTGGACGATGAGCGCGGTGGAGATCGAGGACGCGATCCTCAAGCACCCCGACGTGGCCGAGGCCGCCGCCATCGGCGTGCCCGACGCGCTGCGCGGCCTGGTGGTGAAGGCCTTCGTCGTCGCGCGGCGGCCGGGCGACGAAGCGCTCGCGCGCGAGATCCAGCAGACGGTGCGCGAGCGCCTAAGCCAGCACGAGTATCCGCGCCAGGTGGAGTTCGTCGCCGAGCTGCCCAAGACGCCGGCCGGCAAGCTGCACCGCAAGGCGCTGCGCGAGCGCGAGGCGAAGAACGCCGCCGCGGCCAAAAACCCCGCATCCCACTGACCCCAAGCAGGAGACACGCATGTCATCCCCGACCGGGACCGAACGGTCCTTTCCCAAGATCACCGACCGCGGCCTCGAGGAGCTGCGTGCGCGCATCGGCGTGAAGATCGGCGCAACCGTCGAACCCTGGTGCCACGAGGCCACGCGCGACAACATCCGCCATTACGCGCACGGCATCGGTGACGACAACCCGCTGTGGTGCGATCCCGCCTATGCGGCCAAGACGCGCCACGGCGGCATCGTCGCGCTGCCGAGCTTCCTGTTCGCCACCGACCGCATCGTCTCGGGCTACGTCGGCGGCCTGCCCGGCGTACACGCGATGTGGGCCGGCGCCGACTGGACCTGGCACCGCTGGGCGCAGCGCAACGACGTCATCTCCACCGAGGCCTGCCTGAAGGACGCAATCGAGCACCGCACGCGCTTCGCCGGCCGCGCGGTGCAGCAGGTCTACCACGTCGACTTCTACAACCAGACGGGCGACAAGCTGGCCGAGTGCGACAGCTGGTGCTTCCGCACCGAGCGCGACCACGCGCGCGAGCAGGGCACCAAGTACACCGAGGTGCGCGCGCGCGCGCCGCGCCGCTACACGCCCGACGAGATCCACGAGGCCTGCAAGCTCTACGCCGACGAGCCGGTGCGCGGCGCGACGACCCGCTACTGGGACGACGTGCGCGAGGGCGAGGCGCTGCCGGTGATGTTCAAGGGCCCGATGACGGTGACCGGCTTCATCGCCTACGCGCAGGGCTGGGGCGGGCTCTACATCCGCGCCAACAAGCTGGCCTGGCAGCTCGTCGATGCCCACCCGGGGCTCGGCATCACCAACCGCTACGGCATCCCCGACGTGCCCGAGCGCGTGCACTGGGAGGAGGAGTTCGCGCTCGAGGTCGGCGCGCCAGGCGCCTACGACTACGGCCCCGAGCGCTGCTCGTGGCTGACGCACCACCTGACCAACTGGATGGGCGACGACGGCTTCCTGCGCCGCGCGAGCTGCAAGATCCGCCGCCACAACCCGCAGGGCGACATGCTGTTCATCAAGGGCCGCGTGAAGCGCAAGTTTGTCGAGGAGGGCCGCCACCTGGTCGAGATCGAGCAGGAGGCGCGCAACCAGGACGACGAGCTGTCGGTGCTCGGTTCGGGCATCGTCGAGCTGCCGAAGAAGAGCTGAGACACCAACGCCTCCGAGGAGACACCCGATGAGCCGGCTTCCGACGCTTCTGCTCCGCTGCATCGCCGCCCTTGCCGCTGCGCTGCTCGTGGCACCGCTCGCCCGGGCGCAGACCTATCCGAGCAAGGCGGTGCGCATCATCGTGCCCTACCCGCCGGGCCAGGGCACCGACATCGCGACGCGCCACCTCGCCGAGCACCTGACGCAGGCGATGGGGCAGACCTTCTTCGTCGAGAACCGCGCCGGCGCAGGGGGCAACGTCGGCACCGCCGAGGCGGCGCGCGCCGCCCCCGACGGCTACACGCTGCTGATGGGCACCAACGGCACGCACGTGCTGAACGCGTACCTGTATGCCTCGATGCCATTCGACCCGCAGAAGGACTTCGAGCCGGTGACGCTCGTAAGTTCGTTCCCGATGGTCGTGCTGGTGCCCGCGCAGTCGCCGTACGGCGGCATCGCCGACCTGATCGCCGCTGCGAAGGTGAAGCCGGACGCGCTCGACGTCGCGCTGCCCAGCACCACCGCGCGGCTGGTGCTCGAACTGCTCAAGCAGCAGAGCGGTACTGGCCTCACCGGCATCCCCTACAAGGGCTCGGGCATCGCGATGACCGACCTGATCGGCGGCCAGGTGCCGCTGGCCATCGACACCGTGAGCGCAGCGCGCGCCTTCGTCGCCGGCGGCAGGCTGAAGGCGCTCGGCGTGACCTCGTCGAAAGAAAGCGCGCTGCTGCCCGGGGTGAAGACGGTGGCCGCGCAGGGGCTCGAAGGCTTCCAGGTGCTGGCGTGGAACGGCCTGTACGCACCGCGCGGCACGCCGACCGCCGTAGTCGCCAAGCTCGCCGCCGAAGTCGCCGCGGTACTCGCCCAGCCATCCGTGCGCCAGCGCATGCTCGAGCTGGGTCACGAACCGGTGGGCGGCGCCGCGGCCGAACTCGCCGAGTTCGCCGCCGCCGAGCGTCGCAAGTGGGGGCCCATCATCGCCAAGGCCGGACTCAAGGCCGAGTGAGTCCCGGCTGCTCGTGAGGCCCTCGCGTCCTGTCCATCCGGGCGCCCTCACCGGCCTGCGCGTGATCGACCTTTCGCACGTCCTGGCCGGCCCGATGCTCACTCAGATGTTCGGTGATCACGGCGCCGAGGTCGTGAAGGTCGAGCCGCCGGGCGGCGAGGTCAGCCGCAAGATGGGCCCTTCGACGAACGAGCACGGTTTCTCGTCGCACTACTTCAGCGTCAACCGCAACAAGCGCGCCATCGCGCTCGACCTTTCGCGCGCCGAGGGGGTCGAGGCGCTGATGCGCCTGCTCGCCGATGCGGACGTGCTGATCGAGAACTTCAAGCCGGGAACGATGCGCGGCTTCGGTCTCGACTACGCGACGGTGCTTGCGCCGCGCTTCCCGCGACTCATCGTCGCGCACATCAGCGGCTTCGGCGATGAGGGCCCGCTCGGCGGCCTGATCGGCATGGACCCGACCGCGCAGGCGATGTGCGGGCTGATGAGCTGGCAGGGCGAACCGGACGGTCCGCCGATGCGCGCCGGCGCCTCCATCGTGGACATGCTGGCGGGCTTCTACGCCGCGTCGGGAATCCTGATGGCGCTGCACGAACGGCATGCGTCCGGGCGCGGCCAGGAGATCGAGGTCGCGCTGTTCGACGCCGCGTTCACGCTCACGCACCCGTTCACGGCCGACTGGTTCATGTCGGGCCGCGAGCCGGCGCGCATCGGCAACCGCCACCCGAGCGGCGCGCCCTACAACGTGTACCGCTGCCGCGACGGGCATGTGCTGCTGGCCTGCGCGAACGACAAGCAGTTCCGCGTGCTGTGCCGGGAGATCGGGCGCCCCGGGCTGGCCGACGATCCGCGCTTCGCCGACGTGCGCGGGCGCTTCGCCCACCAGGACGCGATCGACGCCGAGGTGAACGCGGCGTTCGCCGCACGCGACAAGAACGAGGTGGCCCTGACGCTGCTGCGGGCCGGCGTGCCGGCGGGGGCCGTGCTGTCGATGGGCGAAGCGCTGCGCCACGAGCAGCTCGCGGCGCGCGGCCTGGTCGTCGAGGATCCATCGATCGGCTTCAAGACCGTCGGCTCGCCGATCCGGATGAGCCGCACGCCGCCGGCGTTGCACCAGCGGCCGGCGCGCTTCGGCGAGCACAGCCGCGCGGTGCTGCGCGAGGCCGGCTTCGTCGACGCGGAGATCGACGCGCTGATCGCCGGGAAGGTGCTGTTCGACGGGGAAGCCGGAGGGCGCGGCGCATGACGCTGCCCGCATCCCTGAGCGAAGGCCTGCGCCTGCCGCTGATCGCCGCGCCGATGCTGCGCGTCTCGGGCCCCGACCTGGTGTCGGCGGCCTGCTGCGCCGGCGTGATCGGCGCCTTCCCGACCGTCAACGCGCGCACGCCGCAGGAGCTGGATGCCTGGCTCGCGCGCATCGCCGACGATCGCTCGCGCGCGGGCCGGCCGACCGCGCCGCCCTGCCCCAACCTCATCATGCGGCGCGACCCCGCCGCGGTGGCCGACGACGTGCGCGTGCTGGTGCGGCACCGCGTGGCGATGGTGATCGTCAGCGTGGGCTCGCCGGCCGCGGTGGTGGGTCCGCTGCATGACGTGGGCTGCCGCGTTTTCGCCGACGTGGCCTCGCTGCGCCATGCCGAGAAGGCGCTCGAAGCCGGCGCCGACGGCCTGGTACTGTTGAGCGCCGGCGCGGGCGGGCAGACCGGCTGGGTCAACGGCTTCTCGTTCGTGCGCGCAGTGCGCGCCATCTACGCGGGCCCGCTGGTGCTGGCCGGCGGCGTGCACGACGGCGCCGCGCTGTGGGCGGCGCGCGTGCTCGGCTGCGACCTGGGCATGATGGGCACGCGCTTCATCGCCACGCCCGAAAGCATGGCCGGCGACGCCTACCGGCGCATGCTGGTGGCGAGCCGCATCGACGACGTGCTGCTGACGCGCGCCTTCACCGGCCTGGACACCAACATGCTGCGCCCGTCCATCGTCGCCGCGGGGCTCGACCCGGCCGCGCTGCCCGCCCCGACGCCCGAGGAGGCGCGCAAGGTCTTCGGCCCCGAGGGCTCGGCGCAGCAGCGGCGCTGGGTCGACGTGTGGAGCGCTGGGCACACGGTGTCGGGCGTGGACGCCGTGCTGTCGGCGGCCGAACTGATCGAGCGCATCGCCGCCGAGTACGCGGCGGCGCAGCGCGAGACGGCGGCAATGCTGTCGCACGGCGGCGGCGGGCCTGCGCCGTGAGCGCGGCAGCGGCGGCCTTCGCGCGCGGGTTAAGCCCGCCTCGCGTCGGCGGAACGGAAGCGCCTGCCCCGCCGCTCAGCTGCTGCCCGGTCGCGGCAGCATCGCAAACGCGTCGAGCACCGCAGCGATGCCGGCGCGCTCGGGCGCACGCGCGAAGGCCTCGATCAGGTCATAGGCCGCCGCCGGCACGCCCGATTCCGCGCCGATGCGGCGCACCAGGCGCGACGCGGTATCCCAGTCGTAGGAGAAGTCGGCCACCGTCATGCGCTGGTCCTGCACCAGGCGCGCGCCTTCGGCCGTCTCGGCCTCGATCACGCACGAGAGCACCGGCACCGACTCGTCGGTGACGAGGTCGATGCCCTGCGTCAGCGCGTTGACCTCGGTGTCTGCGTAGCTCGTCATCCCGGCCATCGTCGGCGTGCCGCGCAGCAGCGTCAGCGCGATGCAGAACGGGATGCTCATCAGCGTGCCCGAGATCGAATCGAACGGCCCCTTGGCGTCCATGCCGGCGTAGCCGGTCTCGAACGGGTTCATGCGCACACGCACGCGGCGCAGCGCGCGCCCGGCGATGCGCTCGCGCAGCACGAGCGCGCCGGTCACCGGCGTCTGGTTGAACGCGCACACCGGGAAGGGTTTGAAGGTCACGCGCAGCACCGACCATTCGCGGCCCAGCCGCGCCAGCAGCGCGGCGGCGTCGCAGTCGCTGCGCGCATAGGCGCGCACGAAGCCTGAGCGGCCCTCGAAGGCGCCGGGCGCCGAGCGCGAGCCGGCGCGCGCGAGTTCCACCGCCGCCAGGCCGTTGCGTGCCGCCACGCCGACCTGGTAGCGCCACTCGTCGGTGCCGTCGGCGAACGACTGCAGCATGCCGCCGGTGAACGACGCGGCATTCGCCAACGCGGCGGCGCTGCGCTCGGCGTCCAGGCCGAGCAGGTGCGCCGCTGCTGCGGCGGCGGCCAGCGTGCCGTACAGCGGCGACGAGCGCAGGCCGGCAGGCGTCGTTTTCGGGCCGTACGCCGCTTCGAGCAGGCCCGCCACCTCGTAGCCCGCGATCAGCGCGCCCGGCAGCCGCTGCAGCGGCGCGCCGCGCGATTCCACCAGCGCGGTGAGCAGCGGGATCATGATCGTGCCGAAGTGGCCGGCGCCGCAGGTGTCTTCCTGCGCGCGGCCGTGGAACAGCGCGGCGTTGGCCAGCAGCGCGCCTTCGACGGACGTCTTGCGGCCGTCGCCGAGCAGCGTGGCGCCGCCGTGCGTGCGCTCGCCGTCGAGCGCCAGCGCGGCGCGCCGCGCCACCGGCGCGTAGGGCGTGGCGTAGCCGCCGAGCGCGATGCCGTAGCCGTTGAGCAGGCAGGTGCGCGCCTTCTCCAGCACCGCCGCGGGCACCGCGGCCGGGTCGAGCGCCGCGACGAAGCGGCCGAACTCGAGAGCAAGCGTCATGGTTCATTCCTCCTGGCCGACGACGTCAGCGGATGTCGAAGCCCTCGTGCGGCGCGCGGCACCCTGGCGCCCAGCCGACGCGGATCAGCGCGCGCCGACGCAGGCTGCCGTCCGGGCTGCAGCTGGTCTTGCCCCCCACGCGGCGCTGTCCTGCTTGCACGGGTGGGCATTCAAGCAATGTGCCCAGCTGTCGCCCGGAACGAGCCTAACGCTTGTTTTTCTGTTGTTCAAGATCCCATCCGCGAGCGCGGGATCGGGCGGCCGTCACCGCGGCGCGTCGGCACGCGGGCAATGGCGGCCCCAGGGTTTGCCAGCTTGACCGGCTGCCCTAACCACCGTTAGAAATCGAACTGTGCGGCGCGCCACGGCGCCGCCTGCAGACCCGCCGCACCCGCCAAGGCGCGTTGGTCATGTCTGCGGTGCAGCCGAAAGAGACAAGATGCAGCAGGTTATCCCTAACGTTTGGCAGGTCAGCAAAGCTGGAGAGGCCGCATGAGAGTCGATCCGAAGCCAGTCGCACCGGTGCTCGAGTGCCGCGGGCTGGAGCGCCGTTTCGGCGGCTTGGTCGCCGTCACGGGCGTCGACCTGCGCATCGAGCAGGGCGAGATCTTCGGCCTGGTCGGCCCCAACGGCAGCGGCAAGACGACGCTGGTCAACGCGGTCACCGGCTTCTACCCGCCGCAGAAGGGCAAGGTCCTGCTCAACGGCGTCGACATCACCGGCCTGAAACCGCACCTGGTCGCGCGGCGCCAGGTGGCGCGCACCTTCCAGAACCTGGCGCTGTTCAGCGGCATGTCGGTGCTGGACAACATCCTGCTTGGGCGCCACGTGCACTTGCACCCGAGCGTCGCGAAGACCGCGCTCTACTGGTGGCTCGGCGAGCCACAGGAGATCGCCCACCGCCGCGTGTGCGAGGAGGTGATCGAGTTTCTGCAACTGCAGAGCGTGCGCGACGAACATGTCGAGTCCCTGCCCATCGGGCTGAAGAAGCGCGTGGAACTCGCTCGCGCCCTGGTGGCGGAGCCGACCTTCCTGATCCTCGACGAGCCGATGGCCGGCATGAACCAGGAGGAGAAGGAGTACATGGCGCGCTTCGTTCTCGATGCGCGCGACGAGCGCGGCATCACCGTGCTGCTGATCGAGCACCACATGGACGTCGTGACCGGCATCTGCGACCGAATCATGGCGCTCAACTACGGCGAGGTCATCGGCACCGGACTTCCGCGCGACGTGGTCGCGAACCCGCGCGTCATCGAGGCCTACCTCGGAAAGGGTCACCAGCATGCGGCGTGACGAGGTGGCCGGCAGCGCGTCGGTCGCGACGCAATGGGACCTGAACCCGCAGACGACGCTGATGCGGCTGCTGGCCGTCAATGCCCATGGTCACGGCAAGCGAGTCGCGATGCGGGAGAAAGCGCTCGGCATCTGGCAGGAGCTGTCTTGGCAGGAGCTGCTCGACGAGGTGCTGGCCATCGCGGCGGCGCTCGAGCAGTCGGGTTTCGCCGAGGGCGACTCGATGCTCGTGCTGGGCGACAACCGGGTGCGCCTGTACGTCGGCATGCTCGCCGCCGGCGCGCTGGGCGGCTACGCGATGCCGGTCTACCCCGACGCCACGCCGAACGAGGTGCTGCACTTCGCCAGCGAGGCCCAGGCCCGGTTCGCGCTGGCCGAGGACCAGGAACAGGTCGACAAGCTGCTCGAACTGCGCGAGAACGCGCCGACGCTGCGCCACATCGTCTACGACGATCCGCGCGGGCTGAACCACTACAAGGTCGAAGGCCTGACGAGTTGGGAAGCCCTGCGCGGCGCGGGCACCGAGCGGCTGCGCAGCCAGCCGGCGCTGCGGCTGGCGCTCATCGAGCGCTCGCGCCCCGAAGGGCCGGCGGTGTTCGTGCACTCGTCGGGCACGACGGGAAAGCCGAAGGGCGTCGTGCTGACGCAGCGCAACGTGCTGGCCGGCGTGCGCAATGCGTTCAACGGGGACGTCTTCCACTGGGAGGAATCGATCCTCGCTTACCTGCCGATGGCGTGGATCGGCGACTTCGCGGTCACCATGGCGGCCGGCATCGCGTTGCGCTTCTCGATCAACATCCCCGAGCGCTCGGAGACGGTGCTGCGCAACCTGCGCGAGATCGCGCCGACCTTGTACCTCGCCGCGCCGCGCAGCTGGGACAACATGCTCACCTCGATCCGCGTGCGGATGGAGGATTCGACGCCGCTGAAGAAAAAGGTCTTCGACCACTTCATCGACGTCGGCATCGCGGTCGAGCGGCTCAAGCTGCAGGGCCAGCAGCCCTCGGCCTGGCAGCGGCTGCAGTGCGGCATCGGGGAACTCTTCGTCTACGGCCCGGTGAAGGACCAGTTCGGCCTGAACCGCATGCGCGTGGCGCTCACCGGCGGCGAGGCGATGGGCGAGGACACCTTTCTCTTCTACCGCGCGCTCGGCATCAACCTGCGGCAGCTCTACGGGCAGACCGAGAGCAGCGCGTTCAACGCAGTGCAGGCGGCCGACGAGGTGCGCCTGCACACGGTGGGCCGGCCGCTGCCGGGCGTCGAGGCGAAGATCGCCGACGATGGCGAGATCGTGCTGCGCTCGGAAAGCGTCTTCGCCGGCTACTTCCAGAACGAGGAATCTACGAGCAAGACGCTGGTCGACGGCTGGCTGCGCACCGGCGACGCCGGCTACCTCGAGCCCAACGGGCATCTGGTCGTGCTCGGCCGCGTGGCGGAGGTGGTGCACACCTCCAAGGGCGAGCGCTTCATCCCCAACTACATCGAGAACCGCCTCAAGTTCAGCCCGTACATCAAGGACGTGGCCGTGCTGGGCACCAGCCGCGACTTCCTGTGCGCGATGGTGTGCATCGACAGCGAGGCGGTCGGTCACTGGGCCGAGGTGCGCGGCATTCCGTACATCAGCTACGCCGACCTGTCGCAGAAGCCGCAGGTCTACGACCTCGTTGTCGCCGCCGTGAAGCGTGTCAACGAGACCTTGCCGGAGGGCCTGCGCATCCGCCGCGTGGTCGACCTGCACAAGGAGTTCGACCCCGACGACGGCGAGATCACGCGCACCCGCAAGCTGCGCCGCAATGTGATCGAGGAACGCTACGCCGTCGTCATCGACGCGCTGTACAGCGGTGCCGACGCGGTGGTGATGAAGGCCCAGATCACCTACGACACCGGCGCCACCGGCGTGATCGAGCGCAACCTGGCGGTGAGGAGTCTGTGAGCATGGATTGGGCGCTCTTTCTGGAACTGGCCATCAACGGCGCGCTCGCGGGCCTGATGTACTCGCTGGTCGCGCTGGGGATCGTGCTGATCTACAAGTCGTCTTCCGTACCCAACCTGGCGCAGGGTGCGCTGGCAATGCTCGGTGCCTACGTGGTGCTCGCAGTCTTCGAGGGGCTGAAGCTGCCGATCCTGGCGGCGCTGCCGGTGGCGATGGCGGCGATGTTCGGCATCGGCATGGGCATCGAACGTGTGGCGCTGCGCCGGCTCGCTGGCAGGCCGCTGGTGATGATCCTGATGATGACACTGGCGCTGGACATCTTCCTTCGCGCCGCGGCACTCACCACCTGGGGCGGCACGAACCGCGTATTGCCGCTGCCGATCTCGTCCGATCCGCTGTTCATCGGGCCGATCCTGATCAACCGCAGCTACGTCGCGGGCGGGGCCCTTGCGTTGCTGCTGTTCGGCTTCTTCGTGCTGTTCTTCCGCACCCGCATGGGCATCGTGCTGCGCGCCATCTCAGACGACTACACAGCGTCGTGGTCGGTCGGCATTTCGGTGGAGCGTGGGGTCGCCGTGTCGTGGGCGATGTCGGCGGTAGTGGCCACGCTGGCTGGCGCCCTGTGGGGCTCCATCCAGGGTGTCGATCAATCGCTGTCGTCGCTGCTGCTGATGGGCATCGCGGTGGCGGTGCTCGGCGGCCTGGACAGCATCGGCGGCGCCGTGTTGGCCGGCATCCTGCTCGGCATCATTCAAGGCGTCGCGTCAGGCTATCTCGACCGGCTCGTCGGCGGCGGCAGCCGCGAACTCGTGGTGGCGGCTACGCTCGTGCTGACCATCCTGATCCGCCCGCACGGCCTGTTCGGCCGCGAAGACATCCAGAGGATCTGACCGTCATGTTTTACCGCCAAGCCGGCATCCACCACACCACTTATCGTGGCGACCGCGCGCTGTTCGCGATCCCGTTCGAGCGTTGGCAGATCGGAGTGCTGTTGGCGTTCGCGCTTGTTGTGCCCGCCGTCGTCAGCTCGCTGTACATGAAGAGCTACGTGCTGCCCTGGCTCATCTGGAGCGCGGCCGCACTCGGCCTGAACCTCATTCTTGGCTGGGCAGGCCAGTTCCATTTCGGCTACGCAGCCATCATGGGCATCGGGGCCTATACGGCGGTACACGCCACGCTCAACCGCATCCCCTTCGAGATCGCGATCGTGCTCGGCGGCGTGATGGCCACACTCATCGGCTGCGCGTTTGCGATCACCGCGCTGCGTGTGCGCGGGCTGTACCTCGCGCTCAGCACGCTGGCGCTGCAGTTCGTGATGGACTGGGTGATCAACAAGGTACCTGCCGTCAGTGGGGGCACGCAGGCCACGATCCAGGCGCCGTCGATGAGGCTGCTGGGCAACGAGATCACGTCGGACGCAGGCCTGTACTACGTGGCGCTGGTCTGGTGCATTCTGGTCACCGTGTTCATGCTCAACCTCCGCCGTACCGGACTGGGCCGCGCGCTGGTGGCCGTGCGCGAGAAGGACTTCGCCGCGGCCGTCATCGGCGTCAACAGCTTCTACTACAAGCTGGTCGCGTTCGCGATGTCGTCGTTCATCGGCGGTGTCAGTGGCGCCATCCTCGTCTTCTGCTTCTACCACGCCGTGACGCCGGAGCAGTTCGCGGTCAACGTCTCGATCCAGGTGCTCGCGATGGTGATCGTCGGCGGTCTGGGCAGCATCATCGGCTGCTACTTCGGCGTCGCGTTCATCCTGTTGCTGCCAGGCATCGTCGCGAACCTGATCTTCGCCGGGGCGCAGGCGCTCGACCTCAAGATCGGCATCGAACTGCTTGCGCACATTCCGGCGTTGCTCTACGGCGTGCTGATCATCGGGTTTCTCCTGTTCGAACCCTTGGGGCTCGCCAAGATCTACAGCAACCTGCGCAACTACTTCATCTTCTGGCCCTTCGGCTACGCCAAGAAGTAGCCTTCCATCCCTTCACCCCGAACCGACCCGAGGAGACCTCGCATGTTGAGAAAGCTGAGAACGCTGCTGGGCGCCGCCGCGCTGGCGCTGAGTGTGCCCGCGGCGCACGCCGCCGACCCGATTCGCTTCGCCCTGTGTTACGACCTGTCGAAGTCCTACACCTTCATCACGCCGCAGGTCGTCCAGGCCGTCAAGGACTACGCAGCGGTGCTCAACATGAGGGGCGGTCTCGAAGGAAGCCCGATCGAGATCATCGTGCAGGACCACGGCAACGAGCCCCAACGCGGCATCGAATGCTACGAACGCGTCAAGGGCCAGGCGGTGACAGTGGATTTCCTCTCCACCCCGGTCTCGCGCGCGGCGCTGCCCCGCGCGATGAAGGATGGCGAGGTGATGATCCAGGCCCTGGCCGGGCGCGGTGACGCCGTCGACGGCGACGTCTTCAAGTGGGTCTACACGCTCGGCCCCACCTACTGGGGCCAGGCGGCGAACATCGTCTCGCACTTCAAGAAGCAGTCAGGCGGCAACCTCAAGGGCAAGAAGATCGCGTTCCTCTACATCGACTACCCGTTCGGCCAGGAGCCGATCCCGGTGATGAAGGAACTTCAGAAGCGCGAAGGCTTCGAGCTCGAACTGTTTCCCTATCCGCTGCCGGGCAGCGACCAGTCTTCCGCCTGGTCGCAGCTGCGCCGGTACCAGCCCGACCTGATCGTCCACTGGGCCTTCTCGGCGATGCATGTGGTGGCGGCCAAGGAGGCCAAGCGCAACGGGGTGCCTCTCGACCGCATGATCACCGTCAACTGGTTCAACGACGTCGACCTGAACAACATCGGCGCGGAAGCCGCCAAGGGCATTCGCCGTGTCGCGACAGTGCAGAGCGGAACCGACCACCCCATCGTGCAAGACATCCTGAAGGAGCTTTACGACAAGGGCAAGGGCAACGGTGACCGCAAGTTCGTGTCGGACATCTACTACACGACCGGCCTGGCGATCTACGCACCCGTCTTCGAGGCCGCGCGGCTGGCATTGAAGAACCAGAAGGCGCCGCTCACGGCCGAAAAGATGCGCAAGGGCCTCGAGAGCCTGAGCAACTACAACGCCAACGGCCTGCTGCCCGCCATCACCGTGACCGCCAAGGACCACGGCGGCGGCGGCAGGACCCGCATCGAAATGTGGGACGGCACGAAGTGGGTGGCCCAGAGCGACTGGTACGCCGACTACACCGACCTGGTGTGGAGCACCGTCAAGCAGCACTCCGGCGAGTTCGCCCAGGCCGGCGGCAAGTAACAGCTTCGCGCGCCGCGCCGCCCTCACCGGCCGGCACGGCGCGCCCACATCTCGAGGAGACTCTTCGATGCGACACCTCATGACCCGTGCCTTCGCAGTCGCCGCGACCGCCCTGACGTCCTTCGGCGCCCAGGCCGCCGACCCCGTGAAGTTCGGTCTGTGCTACGACATCACCAAGATCTACGTCGCTGCCGTGCCGCAGCTGGCGCAGGCGGTGAAGGACTATGCCGATCTGCTGAACAAGAGCGGAGGGCTCGAAGGCCACCCGATCGAGGTGACTGTGCAGGATCACGGCAACGAGCCGCAGCGCGGCATCGATTGCTACGAGCGCCTCAAGCGCGAAGGCGTGATGGTGTTCGACTTCTTCTCGACGCCGGTGTCGCGGGCCGTGCTGCCCCGCATCATGCAGGACGGCAACATCCTGGTGCAGCCGCTGGTCGGCCGCGGTGATGCGGTCGACGGCGAGGTGTTCAAGAATGTCTTCCCGCTTGCGCCCACCTACTGGGGCCAGGCGGCCAACATCATCAGCTACTTCAAGAAGCAGGCCGGCGGCAAGCTGGAAGGCAAGAAGGTGGCCTTCCTGTACCTGGACACGCCCTTTGGCCGCGAGCCCGTTCCGGTGTTTGAGGCCCTCAAGCGGATCGAGCGCTTCGACTTCCAGACCTTCCCGTTCCCGGTGCCCGGCAACGACCAGAGCGCCGCGTTCACGCAAATCCGCCGCTTCCAGCCGGACTGGGTCGTTCTGTGGTCGTTCTCGCCGCTGAACCCGATCACGTTCCGCGAGATGCAGCGCAACGGCATCCCGATCGACAGGCTGGTCACCGTCAACTGGATCAACGAGGTCGACATCAACAACTTCGGCGCCGCCGCGGCGAAGGGCCTGAAGCGCTCCGCCGTGGTCAGCGGCGGCGCGGAGCATCCGCTGGTGCGCGACATCGTCCGGGAGTTGTACGACAAGGGCCGTGGCAACGGTGACCGCAAGCTCGTGGCCGACTCCTACTACAACACCGGCCTCGCGGTCTATTCGTCGGTGTTCGAAGGCGTGCGACTGGCCATCAAGACGCAGGGCTGGCCGCTGACGCCGGAGAAGATCCGCAAAGGCATGTACCAGATCAAGAACTTCGACGCGAAGGGCTTCATGCCCCCCATCACCATCACGCCGAAGGACCATGGCGGCGGCGGCAAGACCCGCATCGACATGTGGGACGGCACGAAGTGGGTGCCGCAGACCGACTGGTTCGCCGACTACACCGGCTTGGTGGACACGCTCGTCAAGGCCAACTCGGCCGATTTCGCGAAGGCGAACAAGTAAGGCATCCGACACCGCCACACCCATGACCCACGCGCTCGTACTCAACAACATCGAGGTCATCTACGACCAGGTCTTCCTTGCGATCAAGGGGGTATCGATCGAGGTGCCGCAGGGCGGCATGGTCGCCTTGCTCGGCGCCAACGGCGCCGGCAAGAGCACCACGCTCAAATCGATCAGCGGCCTGCTGAAGGCCGAACGTGGCGAGATCACCCGGGGCGACGTCCAGTTCCTCGGGCAGGACATCGGCAAGCTGCCTCCGCAGGACCGCGTCAGGCTCGGCATCGCGCAGGTGCTCGAGGGGCGGCGCGTATTCGAGCACTTGACGCCCGACGAGAACCTCATCGCCGCGTCGGCCGTGCGCGGCGGCCGGGCGGAGATGGTGCGCAACCGCGACCGCGTCTACGGCTACTTCCCGCGCCTGCATCAGCGGCGCGGCGCGCAGGCCGGCTACCTCTCCGGCGGCGAGCAACAGATGCTGGCGATCGGCCGCGCCCTGATGACCCAGCCGAAGCTGCTGATGCTGGACGAACCCAGCCTCGGCCTGGCACCCTTGATCGTGGCCGAGATCTTCGACATCCTGCGCCGGATCAACCGCGACGACGGCATGTCGATCCTGCTCGTCGAGCAAAACGCGATCGCCGCGCTGGACGTGGTCTCGCACGGCTACCTGATCGAGAACGGCCGTGTCGTCATGCACGACAAGGCTGAGGTGCTCAAGAACAACCCCGACATCCGCGACGCCTACCTCGGCGGGGCCGAAGGGCGGGACTTCAAGGAGATCAAGCACTACCGGCGCCGCAAGCGCTGGCTGGCTTGAGGGTCGGCGCGCCACGCGCCGACGCCACATACTGCCTGCGACTCAGGCGGGTGCAAACACCGGCAGCGGCGGCCCGCCTTCGGTCGTCTGGAAGCGTACCGCCACACGCTGGCCTACGCGGATGGCGTCGGCGTCGGCGTCGACGATGTTGCTCATCATCGTCGGCCCTTCGTCGAGCGTCACGTAGGCCATCACGTAGGGAACGTCCGCCCGGCGCATGACGCTGAAGCTGTAGATCGTGCCCTGCCCGCTCGCTTGGCGCCATTGCGTGCGCTCGCTGCCGCAGAACGGACAGGCTGCGCGTGGATAGTGATGGTGCTCGCCGCAGTCGTCGCAGCGCTTGACGAGCAGCCGGCCTTCGGCCGCGGCGTCCCAGAACGGCTTGGTTTCCGGGTAAACGGCGGGCGCCGGCATCTCGCGCCGGCCGATGATCATGCTCATTCGCGCTCCAGGATCAGGGTGGCACTGCCATGCCGGGTGCCAAGCGAGCCGCCGGTGCCGTGCGCCAGCGCTAGCCGGCAATCGGGCACCTGCACCAAAGGATGCGCCTCGCCACGCAGCTGGCGCACCGCCTCGACCACCTTGGTCATGCCGCCGCGGTTGCCGGGATGGTTGTTGCACAGCCCGCCGCCGTCGGTGTTGAACGGCAGCCTGCCGGTGCCCGAGATCAGGTTGCCGTCGCTGACGAAGCGGCCGCCCGCGCCCTTGGCACAGAACCCCAGGTCTTCCAGCGTCAGCAGCACAGTGATCGTGAAGCTGTCGTAGATCGACGCGTACTGGATGTCGGTCGGCTTCACGCCCGCCTCCGCGAACGCCGCCTTGCCGGTCCAGGCGGCGCCGGTGGTCAGCAGGTCGACCTTGCCGCCGCTCTGCGTGCGCACGAACTCGCCGGTGCCGAGCACCTTGACCACCGGGCGCTTCAGCGTGCGCGCGATCTCCGGCCGCACGACCACCAGCGCGCCGCCGCCGTCGCTGATGACGCAGCAGTCGAGCCGGTGCAGCGGGTCGGCGATCATCGGCGAGCCGACCACGTCCTTGACCGTCACCACGTCGCGCACCATCGCGTGCGGGTTGTGCTGGGCATGGTGCGACGCGGCCACGCGGATCCAGGCGAGCTGTTCGCTCGTCGTGCCGTGTTCGTGCATGTGGCGCATCGCCGCCATCGCGTACATGTTCACGGTAGTCGGCGCGTAGGGCAGCTCGAACGGCACGTCCGGCGCCGGGCCGTAGTTGCGCGGCGCCGTGCCGGTGGCCATGCCCTCGGCCTTGGGCCGGCCAGCGAGCGTGATCAGCGCCACGTCGCAGCGGCCCGCGGCGATCGCCGCCGCCGCGTGCGCCACGTGCACCACGTACGACGAGCCGCCGGTTTCGGTGGTGTCCACGTGCCGCAGCTTCAAGCCCATGTAGTCGACCATGCTCATCGCGCCGAGCCCGGGCGCGTCGCCAGCGCAGAAGTAGCCGTCGACGTCACGCAGCGTGAGCCCGGCGTCGGCGAGCGCGCCGCGCGCCACCTCGGCGTGCAGCTGCGCCACCGACTTGTCATCGGCGCGGCGGATCGGATGTTCGTAGGCGCCCGCGATGCAGGCCTTGCCCTTCAGGCTCATGCTGCCGCTCCCTCGGCCTTGACCGTGGCCGTGCCGGCGATCACGTTCTCTCCCTTGGCATTGCGCACCCACACGTCGTACACCGGCGGCAAGCTCCCGGCGCGCAGTTCGCCGCCGCCGGTCACGTCGTCGTCGATGCGCACCGGCTGCACGAAGCGGATCTCGAGGTGGATACGGCTCAGCGCCTCGACCCCCAGCGTGTTCCTCAGCGCCTGCCAGATCAGCGCCACCGACATCGTGCCGTGGGCGATGATCCCGCCCATCGGGCTCCTGGCGGCGAACTCCTTGTCGACGTGGATCGGGTTGTAGTCGTTCGTCACCGCCGCATACTTCATGATGGTGTCGAAGTCGACGTGCTTGCTCGACGGTTTCAGCTGCGCTTGCATCGGGCCTTCCTCACTGGGCGACGAGGGTCGTCATGACGCCGGTGAACAGCAGTTCTCCGGAGCCGACCTCGCGCGTCTCGGTGCGCACGCGCACCCACTTGCGTTCCTTCTTGATCTCCTTGTCGAGGCAGGACACCTCGGTGCGCAGCGTCTCACCGATGCGCGGCATGCGCCGGATGTCGAAGGTCTGGCCGCCGTGCACGCCGCCCGGCGGCCGCGGCGAGTTCAGCGTCAGCACGGCGTCGATGACGATCATCGCCAGCATGCCGGCCGGCATCACGCCAGGGTCGGCGTCGTTCGGATAGACGTCGCGCCACTTGGCGATCGTCGCCGTGTCGACGGCGAAGTCGCGCGAGCCGTAGTGTTTGCCGGGCTCGTAGTGGGCGTAGTTGAAGACGGGTTGCTCGCTCATGCCGGTTCCACCTGGGGGATCTTCTGTTCGCTGCCAACCCGCGACTCGAAGCACACGCGCACCGGCATGCCGATGCGCACGGTCGCCGGGTCGCAGCGCAGCACGTTGCACATGAAGCGGAAGCCCTCGTCGAGGTCGACGAGGGCGAGCACGTAGGGCACGTCGCCGGCGAAGGCCGCGATCGGCGCGCGGTGGATCACCGAGAAGCTGGCGACACGCCCCCCGCCGGCGGCCACTTGCCACGTCAGCTCGCGCCCGTGGCAGTGCACGCAGGCGTTGCGCGCGTAGAACTGCGCCTTGCCGCAGGCCTTGCAGCGCTGGTAGCGGAATTCGCCCAGGTTCGCGCCTTCCCAGTAGGGGCGGCTGATGCCGTCGGGCTGCGGCACGGGCTTGGCTTGGACTTCGGCCATGTCTCAGGACCTCCCCATCAGGATCGAGCAATGGCCCGAGAAGATGCCGCCGAGCGTGTGCGCCAGCGCCACCTCGGCGTCCTTCACCTGGCGCGGCCCGGCCTCGCCGCGCAGCTGCCGCACCGCCTCGACGACGTGGAACATGCCGCCGGCGGCACCCGAAGAGCCGTACGACAGCAGCCCGCCGTTGGTGTTGACCGGGAAGCGCCCGCCGATCGCGAACTCGCCGGCCAGCGCCGCCGGACCGGCCTCCCCGCGCCCATAGAAGCCCATCGACTCGAGCTGGATCAGCAGCGTGCTGGTGAAGCAGTCGTAGATGTGCGCGCAATCCACGTCGGCGTGCTTCAGCCCGGCGTGGCCCAGCGCGTCGGCCACCGACTCGCGGCAGCCGAAGTCCACCAGCGACGGCGCAGCGAAGATGTGCTCGTGCGTGTGGCCCTCGCCGGTGGAGAGCAGCTCGACGGCGCGCTTCGGACGATCGCGGCCGGTCTCGGCGGCGCTCACCACCACCGCCGCGCCCCCGTCGGAGACCAGGCAGCAGTCGAGCATGCGCAGCGGCGAGGCGATCACCTTGGACTTGCGCACATCGTCCATCGTGATCGGCTTCTTCATGTGCGACTGCGGGTGCAGCGCGGCGTTGGCGCGCTGGTTCACTGCCACCGCCGCGAGATGGTCGCCGTTCAGCCAGCCCTCGTGGAAGTAGACCTGCGCGGCCATCGCGAAAGCCGCCGGCACGCTCATGCCGTAGGGCTGCTCGTACTGCGCGTGGCCCACGTCGGCCAGTGCGGCCTGCACCTTCTCGCCCATGCCGGTGAGGCGGTTGTCGCCGGTCACGCACAGCACGTGCCGGCAGATGCCCGAGCGCACCAGCGACTCGGCGTGGCGCACCAGCAGGCCACCGGTCATGCCGCCCATGCAGATCGACGCGTTGACCTTCGGCCGCAGGCCGAGGTACTCGCCGAGCACGCCGCCGAGCATGAGCTGCGGCGACGCGAACGAATAGGCGGTGAGCAGGCCGTCGATGTCCGACACCTTCAGCCCCGCGTCGGCAAGCGCGCCGAGGCTGGCCTCGACGTGCAGCGACATGCACGTGCTGTCGGGCAAGGGGCCGACGGCCGTGTCGTGCACGCCGCTGATGATCGCTTTGGTTCCCATGGACTCCTTGTCGCGGTTCAGGCCAGCGCCGCGGCGAACTCGTGCCGCAGGCGCTGCAGTTGCTCGACCGCGCCGTCGACCAGCTCGGTCATGATGGTTTTGGCCGGCCGCCGCTGGCGCACCAGGCCGCCCGCCTGGCCGGCGATGTTGTAGAAGAGGTCGTGGCGCCCGGCCGCCAGCGCGGCGGCCAGAAAGTCCTCCATCAGGATGCGCTGGTGCGGCGTCTCGAGCGTGGGCAGGCCCGAGTCGGCCCAGGCCTGCGCGATCTCGCCGTGGAAGGCGCGCACCGTCTTGCCGGTCCAGACCTTGCTGATTCGGAAGGCTTCCGACTCCGAGGCGACGATCTGGTCCTTGCACGAATCGAACAGCGCGCACTCGTCGGCGACGAGGAAGGCGGTGCCGATCCACACCGCCTGCGCGCCGAGCGCGAGCGCGGCGACGATACCGCGGCCGTCGGCGATGCCGCCGGCGGCGATCACCGGCGTCGAGCCCACCGCGTCGACCACCTGCGGGATCAGCGGCAGCGAGGCCACCGTGCCGGTGTGGCCGCCGGCCTCGGTGCCCTGCGCGACGATCGCATCGACGCCGGCCTTGCGCTGGCGCACCGCGTTGCGCACCGAGCCCGACAGCCCGATCAGCTTCATGCCCTGGGCGCGCGCGCGGCAGCAGCAGCTCGGGGTCGCCGAGGCCGGCCGCGAACACCGGCACGCGCTCCTCGAAGATGACCTCGAGCACCGAGTTCGCATACTCGATGTTCACCACCGTCTCGTCGGCGGGCTTCACGTCCGGCAGACCATGGCGCCGGATCAGCTCCTGCACGAATGCGGCGTGCTGCGGAAAGCGCGCGCGGATATCGTTGCGCACCTCGGAGCGCGTCGGCGGCGCATCGGCGATCCGCGCCGGCAGCAACAGATCGACGCCGAATGGCCGATCCGTCAGCGTGCGCACTTCGCGGATGCGCCGCCGCGTCTCTTCGGGCGACAGCGCCGAGCAGCCGAGCACGCCCAGGCCACCGGCCTGCGACACCGCCGCCACCAGCGCCGGCGGCGTGGCCCGCCCGCCCACGCCCATGCCGGCGAGGAAGATGGGCACCTCGATGCCCCAGGCATCGCAGAAGGCGTTGTGCAGCCCGCGGGAGGACGCCATCGTCAGCTCACTTGAACGACGGCTTGCGCTTGGCGCGGAACGCGGCCACGCCTTCCTTTACGTCGTCGGTCTGGAAAAGGAAAGGGAACGCGTCGATCGCGTAGCGCATGTCGTCGCCGCCCAGGCCCTGGTTGTAGAACGACTTGGCCATCTGCACGGCCATCTGCGGCCGGCCGGCGAGCTTCTCGGCGAAGGCCATCGCCTCGTCCATCAGCTTGTCGTGCGCCACGGTGCGCAGCGCGATGCCCAGGCGCACCGCCTCGGCGGCGTCGATCGGCTCGCCGAGCATGCTCAGCTCCTTCGCCTTCGGCCGGCCGACCATGCGGTGCAGCCGCAGCACCGCGAAGCCGGGCAGCAGGCCGAGCTGGATCTCGGGCACGCCGAACTTCGCCCGCTCGGAAGCGAGGATGAAGTCGCAGGCGATCGCCAGCTCGAAGCCGCCGCCGAAGGCCATGCCGTTAACCGCCGCGATCAGCGGCTTGCGGCAGCGCTCGGGCGCCTCGAGCACCGGCAGCACGCCGGCGATGAAGTCGCGCGCCTGCTCGGGCGTCTCGGGGAAGCTGCTGATGTCGGCGCCGGCGCAGAACGCCTTCTCGCCCCGGCCGGTGATGATGCCGACGCGGATCTCCGGGTCGGCATCGACGCGCGCCAGCCCTTCGCTCACGCCCTGCCGGATGCCGACCGAGATCGCGTTCAGCTTGGTGGGCTCGTCCAGCGTCAGGACCGCGATGCGGCCCTTCTTCTCGAATTCGACACTGCCGATTCTCATGCTGCGTTCCTTGCTGCCGTGGCCGGGAACGGCAAGACTAACAAACGTTCGATAGCCTCGTCAATCGCCGGGCGGCTTCGTCAGCCGCGCCGCAGCCCGCCGTAGCTTGCCCACGGCACGGCGACCAGGTAGCCGGCGTCCACCGGCAGGTTGACGCCGGTGATCGCGCCGGCTTGCGCCGAGGCAAGGAAGGCCACCGCGTGGGCGATCTCGCGCGCCTGCACCAGCCGACCGAGCGCGCAGTTCGCGGTCATGTCGTCCGGCGCGAGCGTGTGCGTCGTGATGCCCTTCTCGAGCGCGGGCGTGTGCGTGAACCCGGGCGACACCGCGTTGACGCGCACGCCCTTCGGCCCCCACTCGGCCGCCAGGCATTCGGTGAGGTTGATGACGCCCGCCTTGGCCGGCCCGTAGGCATGCAGCGGCCCCGATCCCATGCCCGCCACCGACGCGATGTTGACGATCGCACCCCCACCGGCGCGCGCCATCGCCGCGCCGAAGCGGGCGCAGCACAGGTAAGTGCCGCGCAGATCGACGCGGGCGACAAAGTCCCATTCCCGCAGCGTCAGTTCCTCGGGCGGCAGCGTACGCTGCAGCACGCCAGCGCTGTTGACGAGCACCGTCGCCGTGCCGCACTGCGCCTGCACCGCGGCCAGGGCCGCATCGACCGAGGCTTCGTCGCCCACGTCCAGCGGCAAGGCCAACCCGCCCACCCCCGCGGCCACCGCACGCGCCGCGTCCGCATTGCGGTCGGCCACCACCACGCGCGCGCCGGCCTCGGCCAGCACGCGGGCGCACGCCTCACCGATGCCGCTGGCGCCGCCGGTCACCACGGCCACCCGGCCACCGAAATCAACCTGCATGTCGTTCTCCCTGTTTGTTGGCCAACTCCGCGCGCAGCACGCGCTTGAGCACCTTGCCCGAGGGCAGCCGCGGCAGCGTCTCGCGCAGCACGAGCTGGCGCGGCAGCTTGAAGCCGCCCAGCCTGCCGCGGCAGAACGCCTGCAGTTCGTCGAGCGACAGCACGGTGCCCGGCCGCAGCACGACCACCGCGGCGACACGCTCGCCCCATTGCGCATCGGGCAGCCCCACCGCCGCCGCCTCCAGCACCTGCGGCAGCTGGTACAGCACGCGCTCGACCTCGCTCGACGCGATGTTCTCGCCGCCGCTGATGATCATGTCCTTCTTGCGGTCGGTGAGGAACAGGAACCCTTCTGCATCGACATGGCCGACATCGCCCGTGCGGAACCAGCCGTCGGCGTGGAAGCTCGCCGCGGTCTTCGCCTCGTCGCGCCAGTAGCCCGAGGTCACCTTGGGCCCGCGCAGGCAGATCTCGCCGGCCTCGCCGGCCGGCAGCGCGCCGCCTTCGTCGTCGCACACGCGCAGTTCCACGTGCGGCAGCACGCGGCCGGTGGAGCCGATCTTCTCGATCTCGCGGCCGGCCTCCATCAGCGTGTCGCCCGAGCAGCTTTCGGTCAGGCCGTAGCCGTCGATGTAGCGCCCGTTGGGGAACAGCGAGCGGAACTCGCGGATGCGCTCCTCGGGCGTGCGCTCGCCGCCGCCGATCTGCCAGCGCAGGCTGCTCAGGTCGAAACGCCCGCGCTCGGGCAGCGCGAGCAGGCGGTTCAGCATCACCGGCGCCATCCACGCCGCGGTGAGCCGCTCGCGCTCGATCAGCGCCAGCGTCGGCTCGGGCTCGAACTCGCGCAGCACCGCGAGCAGGCCGCCCATCTGCAGCACGGCCAGTCCCGGCAAGTCGAACGCGCCGACGTGGTAGAGCGGCCCCACCACCAGCAGCCGCTCGGCGCCGTGCAGGCCCAGCACGGCGATGTGGTCCAGGCACTTCCAGTGGTAGTTGGCGTAGGTGTGGATCACGCCCTTGGGCCGGTCGGTGGTGCCCGAGGTGTACATCAGGCGGAACAAGTCGTCGGGCCGGCGCATGCGCGGCGTCCACACCGGGCCGGCCGCCGGGCCGATGCGCCGGCTGTCCGACTGCGCCGCCGCATCGACCACGACGGTGTTGCCGAAACCGCCGGCGAGCGCGTGCAGCTCGTCGTCGACGAGCAGCAGCTTCACGCCGGCATGGCCGACGATGTAGGCCACCTCCTCGACGCCGAGCCGGTAGTTGATCGGCAGCAGCACCGCCCCGAGATGGCTCACCGCGAGCGACAGCTCGATGAACGCAGCGCTGTTCTTCATCAGCAGCGCGACGATGTCGCCCTCGCCGATGCCGCGCGCGGCCAGCGCGCCGGCGCTGCCGGCGAGCCGCTGCGCGAGCGCGCCGTAGGACAGCCGCCGGTCGCGGTACAGCAGCGCCGGCCGCTCGGGCTCGGCACGCGCCCAGCGCAGCACGGCGGCGCTCAGGTTGACCATGGTGGGCGCCTCCTCTCGTCCTTGCCGTCGACGAAGCGCTCAGTACGAGCGCGGCATGCCGAGGTCGTGGTTGGCCACGTAGTTGAGGATCATTTCCTCGGACACGGGCGCGAAGCGGAACAGCCGCGCGTCGCGCCACAGCCGCTCGACGTGGAACTCGCTGGCGTAGCCCATGCCGCCCATCGTCTGCATCGCGCGTTCGGTGGCGCGCGCCACCGCCTGCGCCGCCAGCAGCTTGGCGGCGTTGGCCTCGCTGCCGTAGGGCAGGCCCATGTCGCAGTTGACCGCGGCCTTGTGGTTGAGCAGCCGCGCCGCCTCGATCTCCACGTGGCACTGCGCGAGCGGGAACTGCAGCCCCTGGTAGCTGGACACCGGCTTGTCGCCGAACACCTTGCGCTCGTTGGCGTAGGCCACCGCGAGGCGGATCGCCAGCTCGCCGGTGCCCGCGAGCGCGGCGGTGGTGACGATGCGCTCGGTGTTCAGCACGTCGAGCAGCTCGTGCCAGCCGCGGTGCAGCGTGCCGACCAGTTCGTCGGCGCGGATGCGCACGTCGTCGAAGAACACGCTGCTGGAGGCGAGCGTGCGCGTGCCGACCTTGTCGATCGCGGTGTGCGCGAGGCCCTGGCGATCGACGTCGATCATGAACATCGACAGGCCGTCGCTGCGCGACTTGCACTCGGCGAGCTTCTTCGTGCGCGCCACCACCAGCATCTTGGCCGCGTCGGGCACGCCGGTGATCCAGATCTTGCGGCCGTTCAGACGCCAGCCGTCGCCGTCGGCCTCGGCGTAGCTGCGCAGCTCGAGCGTGTTGGTGCCGGCGTCGGGCTCGGTCAGCGCCATGCAGCAGTTGATCTCGCCGGAGACGATCTTCGGCAACAGCTCGGCCTTCATCGTCGGCGTGCCGAACTTCGACAGCGCCACGCCGCCGAAGATCGGGTTGATCATGAACAGCTGGCCGACGGTGGCGCCGCCGCCGCAGGCGGCGAGCGTCTCCACCACCAGCGCGAGCTCGAGCATGCCCAGCCCCGCGCCGCCCACCGCGGTGGGCAGCGCGGCGCCGCACAGGCCCGCGTCGCACACCGCCAGCCAGAACTCCTTCGGGAAGGCCTTGGCGGCATCCTGCTTGCGCCAGTACTCGGTGCCGAAGCGGTCGCCCACCTTGCGGGCGGCCTCGATGATCAGCTTCTGTTCGTCGGTGAGTCGGAAGTCCATCGCATGCTCCTGAAAGTGATTTCGCGTCGCGCCGCTCAGAACAGCAGCCGCGTCGGCGCGGCGAGCGCGTCGGCCAGCGCCGCCAGCAGCGCGGCGCCGGCCACGCCGTCGAGCGCGCGGTGGTCCACCGACAGCGTGAGCGCGATCTCGCGGCACAGCTTGGGCGCGCCCTGCGCGTCGGGGCGGAACAGCTCGCGCACCGCGCCGACGCCGAGGATCATCGACTGGCCCGGCACGATGATCGACGCCATCGCGGCCAGCCCGTGCATGCCGGCGTTGGAGACGGTGATCGCGCCGCCGCTCATCTCGTCGGCCGCCAGCCGCCCGGCGCGCGCGCGCTCGACCAGCGCATTCGCCTGCCGCGCCAGCGCGCCGAGCGCGAGGCGGCCGGCATCGCGCAGCACCGGCACGGCCAGCCCGCGATCGGTGCGCACCGCCATGCCGACATCGGGCCGATCGAGCAGCAGCGCGCCTTCCTCGCACCAGACGCGGTTCAGCTCGGGCCGCGCAACCAGCGCGCGGCCGGTGGCGGCGACGATGAAGTGGTTGAGCGTGAGCCGCGGCTCTTCGCCCTGCGCGCCCTTGAGCCGCGCGTGCAGTTCGAGCAGCGGCGTGACCTCGACCTCGCGCGTGAGGTAGAAGTGCGGCGCCTGCTGCTTGCTGGCGACGAGCCGCGCCGCGACGCCGCGCTGCGTGGCGTTGAAGACCACGACGTGGCCGGGCGCGGTGGCGGGGGCCGGCGCCGCGGGGCGCTTCGCCTCGTCCTTCGGCTCGACGGCACGGGCTGCGGGCAGGCTCACCGAGCGCGCCTGCGCCTCCTGGACATCGCGTCCGCGCACGCGGCCGCGCGGCCCCGATCCGACGACGGCGGCAAGGTCGATGCCGCGGCGCCGGGCGAGCGTTCGCGCCCACGGCGTCACGGGCCGCCGCGACGGCGAAGCAGGCGCATCCGTGGCCTGTCGTGCCAGCCCGGCCGGCGCATCCGCGGGCGGTCGCGGCGGCGAGGCGGCGTGAGCCGGGGCGTCCGCAGCGGGCCCAACGGCAGCGCCGGCCGTCTGTGCCGCCACGGCGCCACTTCCCCCGTCGAACCCGTCGTCCCAGTCCCCGATCTCGGCCCCCACCGGCGCCGTTTCACCCGCCGCGACGCGCGGCGCGCCCATCACGCCGTCGTGCTCGGCGGCAATCTCGCTGGCGGCCTTGTCGTTCTCGACCACGAACACGCAGTCGCCGGCCTTGAAGCGCGCGCCGGGCGCGAGCGTCCACTCGACGAGCACGCCCTCGGTCATCGTCAGGCCCAGCTTGGGCATCAGCCAGGCATGGCGCA
>VFQQ010001333.1_pt1 | contig 35442 bp, 66 predicted proteins | sample 3512341 | NCBI WGS metagenome assembly VFQQ01 (sample SAMN10412373, study PRJNA504923) | tailings metagenome | isolation source: Relicate 2 Philex TSF1 revegetated site | place: Philippines: Tuba, Benguet | collected 2017-08-29 | reverse complement strand
ACTGACGGCAGCCTAGGACACATGAGCAGCACTGTGGGCAGACTGGGACACAATGTGTCCCGCCCTCACCGCCGTTGTTGACAGCAGTGCAACACCGAGGGGAGCCTAGAACACATTAGCATTAACTCTAACCGCTCCCGCGCACAGACACACGGCGACCCTCCCGCACTGCTGCTCATCCACCAACACCTGCTCATTCTTGCCCCCTTGTGCATATGCACAACACACCAGGGGGAGCACATGTACAGCCATGGGGGAATGGGGCACAGATGGCAGGGGCAGCAGGGTGTGCCAACCAACATGCACCAGCGGTGGGCAGCCACACCCCAACTGTAGGTTACTTTAAGGTAGGTAGTGCGCAGCGGAGGGGGCACCCTGCCCACATGCCCAACCCTGCCCTGCGCAGGGCATGCTGCATTGCCAAGCCTGCGCGCCTGCTAATCTCGCATGTTCGCTCCGTTCATGTCTCTCAGGTAAATCATGTCTTGCACAAGTTCACCAGCCATGTCACACTGCCTCATAAAACAGCATGCAAGGCTGGATGCGGGCTGACTCGCACTGCCGCAGGACGTCTTGCCAGGATCCCACAGGGGTGATGCGTGTGCCCTCCATGAGCAGCCAAGCTCCCAGCTCAGTTGTGCGCACAAAAGCTGAGTACTGTGTGCCGCTGCAGCAGAAAATGGAGCGCAGCACATAGTGCCGCATTCCGCGCCGGACGCCCGAGTACACCTCAGCAAGGTCCAGCTGCAAATAGCATGGGAATGAGTTGCAAGTTGATGACACCGCGATGGCCCCCCTATAACTAAAACTGGACTGTGCATTAGGTTGCAAACAACCAAATCATTGGCATGCTGCCGCCGGCTGCAACAGCCCACCTTGTCGTCGATTGCTGCCAGCGTGGCAGCAATGCTCTGCGGCTGCTCATGGTATGAGCTCCACCCCACTTGCATCGTGAACACTAGCGGGAGGCTGTTCAGAGCGTGCACCACACTGTTCTTCATGCCGCATCCGCCAACGGCCTGTAGGAAGACAGCAGGATGCAAGATACATATCATGGTTTTGCTATGAACCCCGGCATGGCAGTTTGGAGCACGCATCGGCAGTGATCATTGAGACCAGGTAAACGTGCGCGAGATGACCTTGTTGCACACCTTGTCACACATCTTCATGGTTTGCTGGTCAATGAGCTTGAGCAGGTTGCCCATGGACAGGTCGGGCGAGAAGCTGTGCCTGCTGCTCAGCGCCGCAGCCTGCAAGTGGCAGTGTTGGTGAGGATTGTGAATGGTCATCAAGGTTGCAGCGGCCACAACTTTTACTCCAAACAATATCTGGCTGGTCATGCGGCCTCCAAACTATAGGCAGCTGCTGCCGAAAAAGGCTTTTATCACCAGCAACAGCCTCATTCGCAGCACCCTCCCGCACCTGTGTGCAGTGCAAATACTGCGTGTAGCTGCTCTGCTGCGTGGTCAGCCCGCAGGAGTGGCACTGCACTTGCTCCGACAGCGGCAGGCCAAAGATGGTGTTGAGCAGCTCGCCCTTCGGCGACACGCCCATCACCCGCTCGTAGATGGTGAGCAGCACCTCACCCGCATCGTTCATCTCGCCTGAGGGAGGAAGACAGGGCCGAGTTTGGGAGGAGTGAAGCTAGGGATAAGCAGATGGCAGGTGGGGAACTTATAGCGCCAATGCCCCATGCTACCAGCGGACTTGCGAACCTTGACGATGCCAGGCACACTTTGGCATGTGCAAGCTCAAATGAGCCACGCAGCCCCCAGCCCAACCTGCGCACTCACCCACGCGGTACTGCTGCGGGCCCGGCAGCGCCGACAGCGCCTGCCGCAGCTCCGAGGGGTTGACCAGGCCACGCCGCGTGGTGGTGCCCTGCAGCGGCCCCGCCTGCTGCCGCTGCTGCTCCTCGGCCGCAAAGGCGGCAAACAGGGAGTAGAGCGCCGACACCACCCGGTCGCGCCCGCACACCGCGGGGCCCCACGCCGCCAGCTGTGGAGGTGGGAGAACGGGGATGAAACACATGGTTTGATGATCACACGGCATCACTGCTTCCCAGCCACTAGTCCCATTGCTGCCACCGCCCACCTGCTGCCGGAAGACTGTGCAGCGCCAGAGGCACTGCGTGACGGCATCCAAGAAGCGTTCATACTCGTAGTGGCCGCCGCCGCTCGCTGCTGCTGCGCCCAGTCTGACTGTGGGACCATTGATGCCCAGTTGCTGCAGCAGAGCAGAATACTGCAGCTTTTAGCATGGAATCGAGCAGGCGGGCTGGGCTGCATGCGCCAACTTGCCAGGCTGCAATATCATTGGCAATCACCCCACTTTCCAGCAGCGGGCAAGGCAGGCTCCCATATACTCGCCTCCAGCAAATCGAGCACGTCGCTGTCATCATTCGCAATGGCATGCGGTGCTGCAGGCTGGACCAGCGTCGGCTGTGGCAGCGTCGGCTGCGGCAGCAGCGGCTGCGGCAGCAGTGGCTGGGACAGCACATGTGCCGAGCCCAGCATCAGGCCGGGCAGCGCCAGGGTGCTGCGTGGGAAGAGCTCTCCTGCCACTGCTGCTGCCACAGGGATAGCTGGCGAGTTGAAGGGGTCCCAGCCCCTCTCTATCACCGGCGCTGTCTGCGCCAGCAATAGAATCACAGGTGCCGGCGCAGACAGCGGCAGCGGCGCTGCAGGTGGCAGCAGCGGCTGGGGCGTGGGGAGCGGCGCAGGCAGGGCGGCCGGTGGCGGCGAGGGTGGCGAAGGCTGCGAGGGCTGCTTGTACAGCGGCGCCCCTGGCCACAGCACAGCCTTGCTGCCTGCTGCTGCCGACCAGTCTCCTGTAGGGTCGAAGGGCGGGTGCAGCGCCTTGCAAGCCGGCGTGCGGCAAGGGCCCTGCCGCCAAGCCCTGCAAAGGACAGGAACAAGCATCGACAGCATCTAAAAATGTGTGCTGCAATCGCAGCTCTTCCTGGAAGTCGTGATAGCAATGCAGCCTACTGTTATTTGACACACCGCCGCCCTCAGCAGCTGCATGTGCCCCATCTGGCCGCAAGCAGCCGACGTGATCGAGTCATTCGGCTCACTTGCACAGCTCCTCTCTGCACCGCGGCACGGTGCATGAGGTGGTGCCGCCGCGGTTGCGCCGCCCGCATGTGCAAACCCAGGCCCCGCTGCTTCCTCTGCAGGGGCAGACAGGGGCAAGGGCAGGACAGGCATGTCAGCTCAACAGCCGACAGCAGCTGCCTTGTGCAGTTCAGGTCCAGCTACTTGCAGGCAGATTGCATATGCAACAGGCAGCTGCACTGGCAAGCAAAGCACAGCTGCTGTGCAGAGCAGCAAGCAGCTCACAGTATGCGGGGGCCGCCCTCGAGGAACGTGGCCTTGCTCTCGCCGCCCTGCTGGCCGCCACGGCTGGCTGGACGCTGCACATCGCTGCCAGCCAGCCACCTGCTGCCAGCGTCCCACCCAAGCGCGCTGGCCGCGCCTTGCTGCTGCTGCTGCTGCTGCATGGCAGGGGGCGCCCCATGCTGTTGCTGCCGCTGCTCCTGCATGGACGCTTCCTCAGCCAGCTGCACCTGCACCTGCTCAAGCGCATCCTGCAGCTCCTCCGGCCCCAGCAGCGCCTGCAGCTCAGCCATGCTGCCCACGCCCAGCTGCTGCGCCAATGCCTGCACCGCCGCCCCCATGCCGGTCGCCGCAAGACTGGTGGGCGGGGCTGCAGGGGTTGTCGGCGGCTGGGGCGACGGCCTGCCTGCAGCAGCGACGGGCGCTTTGGGCTGTACCGTCCGCGCGCCTGCTGCTGCTGCCGCTGTTGCTGCTGACATTCCCGGCCGCCAAGTTACTGAGGTTGGTGTCAGGCTGACCAGCCGGTCGCTGGCCGGCGGCCGCTGGGCGGGCAGGTCGAAGGGCGGGTGCGGGAAGCGGCAGTTGGGCTTCTTGCACTTGCCGCGCAGGTAGTCCCTGCAGCCACGGGCAGGCAGATTTGCGCAAAGGTGGACGCACAGACGCAGCGAGCTGGAAGCAGGCAAGCAGGCAGCAAAGCCTGCGGCGATCGCAAGCCCCAGCAGCCAGCAGCCAAAGCATGCAGAATAGGCAGGGCATTCCGGTCAGCAGCAAGCACCAGAACATGGGCACACCTGCAGGGGCACTGCTGCCCGCAGTCCGGGCAGTCGTCCCTGCAGCGCTGCCGAGTGCCACAGGCACAAATGTAGTCGCCCATCCAAGACACCACACGAACCAGCGACTCATCCCGCTGCTGCGAGGGACAGAGGTGGAGGGCAACATGTAAGAGCTAAGTGAGGGCAAATGCTGTGAGCATCAGTAGATGCTGAGTGCAACAGCAGCTGAGGAAGCAAGCATAGGTAGAAGTGCAGCATTGATAATGCATGGAGGCATGCACATGCTGCTGAGAAGCGCACCTTGGCCTGTGCGCTTTGCGCTCGCTGCGGTGGTTGCTGCTGCTGCTGTGTGCGTGGGGGCGTGGCAACAGCCTGCTGCTGCTTGCCGGCCGGCGCTGTTGCTGCTGATGTCGGTCGCTGCCGGCTGCTGTTGGGGGGCGTGCCACGCCACTCGTCAGCAGCTTGTGACACGCCGCTGCCTGAAGCCCCATCCGCATCTGCACCCTCCACTTTGCTCCAGTCAAAGCGGGCTGAGGCAGCGATCAGTGCCGCCAGGCTGTGCTCGTCTTCACTTTCCGCCAGTGCCCCTGCCTGCTGACCGTCCTCAGAATCCGCATTGTCTGAAGCTTGTCCCTCGGAGCTGCTGCTGGGCTGTGGGCCCGCTGCCTGCTGCACCTCCTGCCCCCGCTCCGCCTGCTGCGTCTCAGCAGGCACAGCAGCTACGGCAAGCTGTGCTGCTGCTCCACCAGCCTGAGCTTCCGCCAGGCTGCTGTCTGCGCCGCCATCTGCTGCCTCAGCCTGCTGCGTCTGCTGCTGCTGCTGGTCCGTCCCTCGGGCCGGCTCTGTTGCTGCTTCCACCGCCTCCTGCTGCGCCGCTCCGCCCTTGCCCTTCTTCCGCTCCTTCTTCTTCTGCCGCTTGGCTGCTGCAGCAGCTGCAGCAGCGGCCTGCCGCGCCTCATCAGCCTCCAGCTCCTCCAGCAGCGACTCCAAGTTGGAGCGCCGCGCCGCCTCTGCAGTTGGACGGTTTGCTTGAGGTGAGAAGTGTGCAACTATGGTTGAGCCAGCCTGCCATCTGCGTGGCGGCATGGCAAGCTCAGGCAAAGGGGGTCCAACATGACGGCATGCCTGTTAATGCCACTAAACTGCTGCCTGTGCGCACCTTCTTGGCTGGCCAGCCGCTTCTGCCAGAGGTGGGGCAGGGCGTGGGCCAGCAGGCCGCGAGCCAGGTTGTCCAGGGGCACCGTCATCGCGTACGAGCGGAAGAGCTGCCTGCAGGCGTTAAACAGGGAAGCTTGTGTGGAGCGCTCAGCTTGGCATGCCCTGCAAGTTCGTTGCTGCCTTAGCAAATGAAGAGCAGCGTGCCAGCCAGCGAGACTGCACCAGCTGCATATGCAGGTGGGCCAGCTGAACTGCCAGCATCGCACATTGCAACTGGGAGCCCGCCCCGCCTGCATCGCCCCTACCCCGCCCGCACCGCATGTTGTAGCGCATGCCGAGGTAGCACGCCTCCTGAGCCGCCCGCAGCTGGCCCACGCCTTCTCCCAGCCGGTCCCCCGCTGCCTGCAGCTTGCGCAGCACGCCCGCCAGCGGCAGGCGGCACTCATCAATCAGCAGCTTGAGCAGCCTGCGGCGGCAGGTGGGAGGTTGGCGACTTCATGACTCGAGTATTGTCACGTAATGTGGGTCAGTGAACAAGATCTAGCCCTTAGCAGCAACGAGGCAGCCATCACACAATCATTGCAGCACGACAGCCAACTGGCTGGCTGGGCAAAGCGATGCACTGCAATTGCAGCCAGCCCACAAGGCCCATTGGCATGCAACAAGCAGGAGCCACTCACTGCTCGTCCTGAGAGCCTGCCGCCAGCGCGTCCTCCAGCTCTGCTGCCGCATCCGCCAGCTGTGCCGCCGCATGCTCGCTGGCCTCGCGAGCCCACTCATCCAGGCTTGCCGCCTCTGCAGGTGTAGCGAAACCAGCACCCACGCATGACAAAAGGTATGGTGCAATGCAACTGAAGTGCACATTGCTGCGCTCCAAGCCGCTGCAACTCACACTAACTACCCCAACTCGATAGCGCTGCAGCAACATGCTCGACATGCCACCTCTCCCAGGCCTGCCGCGCTCACCGGACGGCGCCCACCAGCGCTCCTGCTCCTGCTCCTGCGTCTGCCGAGCCTTGGCATCCAGAATCTTTGTGTGGTTGCCCTGCGGGGGAAGACAGCAGGGCCAACAGGGCTCAAACCCATGCACTGGCGGCAACGCCAAGCGCCTGGGACGGTTCACTACGGCACCTGGCAACTCCCAGCCGTGCGAAGCTTTCAAGCCCCTTTGATGTGCAGAGTGTGACCAACACTTCCCTAATTCCCCAGCCTCACCTCCTTCACCTCCTCCAGGCACTTGTGCATCGCCTCCACCAGCTGCAGGCACTCGCCCACGCAGCGCAGCAGCGCCACCGCATGCCGGCCGAGCGCCGCCAGGTCGGCAGGGCTGCAGTCAGCGGCACGCTCCTGCAGGACAGGTTAGGGGCAAAGCAACCGTGCAGTCTGCTGCGTCCCTGCGGAAGCGGTGGTTAAGTTTTAAGAAAAATCCTGGTTAACGCGCCAGGTTTGCAGCAAAAGCCAACAAAGCCTCAAACAGGAAGACGTCTGCCCTGCCCACCTGCAGGGCACGAATGGCTTGGTCCCAGGCCTCCGTGCCGGCCGGCAGTGTGGTGTGCACGCCCGCTAGCACGTGCGACACTTCCTCGCTCAACTGCACCTGCAAACAACAACGACGTGGGAAACAGCACACCGCAATTCTTATGTGCTGCAGCTTCACTTGCAGTCGGCGGTACTGTTTAGGCAACGCAGCCCCTGGCTGGCAAACCAGCCCTAAACGCTCATACAGGCAGTTTGGATGGTCAATGTTTGCTGGCACACCCACCAGGCCTGCCGCCAGGCGCAGCGCAGTCATCATCGGCTCGCCCTCTGACAGGATACGGTCCGCTTGAGCATCTGGCAGCAGCTCCACATCAGCAGCCGTGATGGGTGGCGCTGAGCTGCTGCTGCTGCTGCCTCCACGCTTGTCTGGCTTGCTGCCGCTGGCTGCAGGGGCGCTGCTGAGCGCATCGGCATCGTGCTTGGCATTCACCGCCCACAGCGCAAACCAGCGGGCTACCACGTCCACGCCCGCGTTCTGCGCATGGCAAGCAGGAAGGGCGAAGAGGAGAGCCAAGTGACAAGCTGCAGGCTGCGCATTGACCGAAAGCACCCCAGCCAAACCATGACACCCATGTCATGCATGCTACATGCAGGGCTCCACACATCCCTGGAGCACGCACCTCAGGCAGCTTCGACTCCAGCATGTCGTGCAACACACGGTTGGCCGACACCTGCACAGCAGCGGCCACTGCCGCCGACTGCTGCCGCTCCTCCGCTGGCGTGCTGCCTTCGCCGCCAGAAGCCGAGCCTGACTGCTGCTGCTGCGGCGGCTGACCCTGCTGCTGCTGTTGCCGCGCCTGGCCCTCTTCCTGCCCGTTCTCAGCAGAGGCAGGCACCAGCATGCCCAGCGGGACATCGCGGGTGGCATACATATGAACCTCCTGCAACACAAGTGTGGAGCAGAGCAGCCGTGAGCATCACGACCCTCAGTAGCAAAACACAAAGGCAGCAAGACCGTCCAGTGCATGCACCATAGCGCACAGACAACATCCCACCTGCATCTTGTTGCTGAGCTCCCACTTGTCGCCTGCGGCAGGGCCAGGGCAAAGGGCAGCAGCGCTAGTACGAGCCCAATGGCCCACCTCACAAGAGGCATGCAGCATGTGTCTTGGTACCCGCCCGCGCTGCCAAGCAGCGCTTGACGGCATGCAACTGCTTGTGATGCAGGCATCACCAACCATTAACCCAATGCCCTTGGCTGCCACTGCACTCTTTAGCCTGCACATCCAACAATGGAAGCAGCGATCTCTAAAAAATGAACCTGGACTCACTAAACGACTGCCCGACTTGCAGGCAGGTGAAGGCATGCACGCTCTCCAGCGCGCTGGTCGGCAGGTGCAGCAGGCAGGCGGCCCAGGCTGCAGGTGTAGTTGCAGCAGGCAAGTGGTCTGGCTTTCAGAGATCATGCTATAGACAACCACACACAGACGACAGACAGCATGATCCTACGCCGCTGCAAGTTGGAGGCATCCTGGTTAAACAAGCAGCCAAGCTCACCGTGGTCTTTCAGCAGCTCGGCCTTCTGCTGCGCCGCCTTAGCGCTCTCCAGCGCCTGCAGCACTGCCAGCCCCTCGTCCGAGCCTGCGGTGCAGGTGTTGGTGCAGTGAAAGGTGTGGCACAGGGACAAATATTGGCAGGTACTTAGGCAAGACACCAGTTGCATGCTTGTGGTGCTAAAAACCCACGCATGCACCATGCCAGCAGCTGGCCACAACTTGTGGCACTCAAGCAGCGATGGCACCGCGCGCACACTCACTTCGGAACACCGAAACGATGTGGTCATTGACGTTGCTAGCCAGCAGCGCCAGCTGTTCCTGCACAGTCGAAGGCAACAAAGGGCTGTGACTGCTGTCGCAAGTCATGCGTCGTCAAAAGAAGGCATCAGTCCTTTACAACCCTGCCCACAAAGCAATCCGCACCGGCTGGAGTGAGGTGATGAAGGCATGGTGCAGCTGCTGGCACAGGTTGGTGCAGGCCTCGTTGTCCTGGCGGATGCGCCTGCAAGGCAGCCAGGGGTGCTTACTGAACATCAACATTTGTCTGTTTCGGCAATAGGCAGACACACGTTGCAAGAGCTGGGGCTGCAACAGCAGACCACACTTCAACAGTACAAACATGCTGGTGCTGCTGCTACTGCTGCGACTGCCTCCCTGCTACCGTCCCAGGTGCCCAGGCACAAGCCTCACTCGATCACTTCGTCGGCCGTCACATGTTGAAACATGAACTGAAGCAGCGCCTCCTCCTGCAGCATGTCGAAACAGGCATTCATTGCAGGTACAACGGCGCTATCAATACTAAGCAAGCAAGCCATATCGTGCAGGCCAGGCTGCTTGAACTACATTGCAGCAACAACCGACAGAGACCAGGTTAGCAGCACTGGCTGCCCAATCATGCTGCGCAGGGTGCGTGCTTGCAGTGCAGTGCCCACCTGGAGCCGCGTCAGGCGCTGGCGGGACGACAGCAGGCTCAGGCCCTGGAAGATGGCTTGCAGAAGCGCGGTGTGGTACTGCAGCAAGTAAAAGGGCCAGGGCAGCAGGAAGACTCGAGTCCAACAGATGAGAGCACGTGCCCTGGGCTCAATGCTGCAAGCTTGCTAAGGCTGTGGAGCGCGTTCCTAGGCACTACGCCAAGTCGGCTGGGTTGCCCAGGCCAGCGCACCTGCATGAGCACCGCTTCGCACTCCTCCTGAGTGGCCTCTAGCGCCTCGGGCCCCTGGGCAGCCGCCTCGGCCAGCGCCTCCTGCATGTCCATCGGCTTCACAGCCAGCAGCTCGCGGTGCAGGTCGGCAAACAGCGCCAGCGCGCTGCAGGGTGGGGTGGGTGGGGTGGGTTGTTCGGTCATTTCAAGCCGTTGTGCAGCAGCCAGCTGGCAGACAGGTAGTGTGAGGGTGGCGACAAGCACTCAGCAGTGTGCAGCGAGATTCAGACAAAACCAGCACAAGGTGCTCCCACCTGGCGGCAGCGCGCCCATCCAGAGAGCCGTCCGGGTTCAGCTGGAAGTCAGGGTCTGCTTCTACCGTCTCTACAGCAGCGGCTAGCGCCTCGTGCGCCCGATCCTCGCCCACCCCCGGAAGCGCCTGCAGGCAGGGCAGGTGCAGGGGAGGTTGACAGCTCTGTGCTCGCAAGCGGGCAATAGGGTGGAATGTGTGCCACGCAGCTGCTGCACTGCTGCCCCAAAAATCCCCCCAAGCAAACGCCATCAATGCCCAGCTGCAGGGGCAGCAGTCACGCACCGCCATGACCAGCGCATCCAGCGGCTTGTCGTGGTACCACATCTCCAGCCGCTCAAAGGCGGCGGTGTAGCTGGCGCTGCCGGGGGCGCAGCTGTCCACCATGTGCGTGTTGGCGGCGGAGATGAGGCCCAGCAGTGCGGGCCGCAGCAGGTCGTCGGCGCGGATGTAAGCGGCCTGAGGAGCGTGTGGGAGGTCCGCATTGTGAGAGGTGCACACCAGCCAGTAGCGACTCAGTTGAAGTTGCAACGAGGTGTTTTTCAGTTCAAAGCAAGGGGTACATGCAGACGCTCCACTCCAATTTGCACTGCCCAAACAGTCAAGGGATGTCCACAGCAACAACTGCGCACCTCCAGCATGGGGCTCTCCAGGAAAACATCCGGCACATCGATCTCCAGCTGCTCCCGAACAGCGCCCACCGGCACACCGTCCAGCATCAGCCTGCGTGTGGCAGCAGGTGGAGCAGGCAGCTGGAAACAACAGCAGCGGGCACGCAAGCTTGCAAACATACGACACCAGGATTGCTGCAAGCGCCCTCCCTGCACCAGCCGCACCTGGCCTCCTGCTGCCGCATGACCAGCTGCACCAGCGGATCATCGCGAGCGGGCGGCTCGTCCAGTGCAGGCGGCTGTTCGTCTACCGGCAGGGCGTCGCCGGGCTCAGAGCCCGTCTGCTCGTCGGCCGCCACAGTGCCCACAATGGGAGCTGCATCGTCCACGAAATCCAGCTCGTCCAAGTCGCTCTCGCTGCCGCCCGCCGCCGCTGGCCCTGCACTGGCCGCTGCAGAGGGCAACAGCATGCGGAGGGAGGATTGCATCAGCGCAGGCACGCAGGCACAGCGGTTGCCACTGGAGAGGCCTGTGACGCTTGCGCAATCCACCCTTAGACCATTGAAGCCACTCACCATCAGAAGCAGCATCCTTGTACCGGCCGCTGCCTTCGCCGCTGTCGCCACTGCTGCTGCTGCCGCCGTCCGCATCGCCGTTTGCGGCGGGCTCCTCGCTCTCGGCACCAGCAGGCAGCTCTGGCAGCAGCTGCTCAATCTCTGCACAGCAACCACGGGAAGCGAACGCTCAGGGTGCGTTGCAAGTCAGGGACAGCTGGCCAGCCAAAATCACAAACCCAGCCAACTGCCCAGGCAGTCAGCACTTGCCTTGCACAATGTCTGGAGAGTACAGGGTCAGCACCTCGGCTGGCACATGGGGAATGCGCAGCCTGCTCAGCATGGGCAGCTCAGCCAGCTGGGCAGGGCCCTGGGGCAGGAGGGGAGGCAGAAAGCACGCGCAGTCAACAGCAGCAATTCATCGCCATCCTGCATGCCTTGTTGTTGAGCATGAATTCTTTTTGCAATGTACAACACTGGCAAGTATGCAGTCCACCTGGCCCGCGCACCTGCTCCGCTGGCTGGTCCACCGGCTGCGCCTCAGCAGCCCCGGGCACCGCTGGAAGCAGTGCCTGAGCAGCCGGCAGGCCGCTGTTGTTGAACCGCAGGCGTGCACGCTCCAGGTGGGTCAGCGCTACAGACAGCACCGGCATGGCTTCTGCCAGCGCCTTGCGCTGCGGCAACAGGGTGGAACAGAATTGTAAAATAAAGTCATAGGCTGACATAGCAGCAACACAAACGTACACTCTCCAGCTTTGATTTTCCAATCCCTGCTTCCAATAGGCCACTGCTGCGGCACTCACCATGCCCGCCGCATCGGTGTGCAGCACGTGCGTCAGCAGCTCCGTCTCCAGCTCGCCTGCGCTGGGCAGGTAGCGGTGCTTGCCCAGGGGGCGGCCATCCCTGTCCAGCTCGAGCGGCGGCAGCCGGTAGACGACCACAGTGCGTGAGACACGCAGCGCTGCAGGCAGCAAAGGGAGGTGGCAAGCAAGGCGAGGCAGTGTGAGAACTTACAAGGCAAGGCAGCACTGAAGTCAGGGGCAACGGGTTGGAACATTATCTGTTCTGCAGCCCCGACAGCAGGTGCAGTTCGGCCTTCAGCTAGCTGCATGCGTGCTCTGCTGCTAGAAAGCCACAGCAAAGCGTGCACACAACAGCTGGCACTTGCCGCTCAGCGGGTCCACAGGGCACAGCTGCTGGGCAAAGCGCAGCAGCTCTTCAAGCTCCAGCAGCTGCAAACGACACAACAACAGGCAGTTGGAAGGTACAGTGAGCACAAATTAAGCACAACCAGACTGCAAGTAACCATACGCAAGCATAACATTTCGCACTGCAACCACACCGTGGCCCGGCCAGCATGCCCACCCACCTCGTCCTCCCGCAGCTGCTTGGCCTGCCACAGCTCGCGCAGCGCCGCCGCCATGGCCGGCAGCTCGGTGCGTGTGGCTTTCGCCAGGCGCAGCGCGCACATCAGGGCCGCTTCTTCCGCATCGCCGGATGGCAGCGGCTGGGTGGCCAGCAGGGATCGTAGGTACTCCTGGACCTGTTGGGCAGAGGGGCAGGTGTGGGTAGATGTGTGTACATGCTAGGGCAGCTGTGGGGCACGAGGATGAAACCGCACCAGGAGCTGCACGGACGGCATTCCTTGCCAGCCATCCACCCCCTCATTGCAACATCCGCTATTGCACAAATCAGGCATTGCAGCCAGCAGCTTACCGCCTGTGCACGGCGCGCGGCATCCTGCCGGGCCTTGGCTGCATCCTTGTTGGCTCGCTGCTCCAGCACCTTGGCCCGAGTGCTGTCCATGCCCACCGTCTTCAGCTGCTGCAGCTCCTGCAGCTGCTGGCCGATGCCGGGCTGCTGCCGCAGCGCCGTCAGCTCGTCTGGTAGGACAGGCAGGGTGGGGCGAGGCGTTGCAGCGGTGGGTGAGGGTGAGCGCACAACCCTTCGCCTCCAGCCAAACACAGCAGCAGCTTTACACTTCTGCCCTACCCTGCACCCCCGCTGCCTCACCTGCAGGCAGGCCGCATGCTCGCCGCAGGCGCGAGTGCACCTCGGGCGGCAGCAGGTGCTTCTCCTGCACCAGCCGCACCGCTAGCGGCTCCTTGGCAAACGCACGGTCCGCCTTGTCTGCGTGCTTCAGGTTGCGCCGGTGCTGCAGCTCCTCCTTGCTGCCCGGCTCCAACTGCAAATGGGCAGGAAGGGAGATACGTAATGCAAGGCATCACTGTGGCACTCAAAACAAGGCTGGAAAGCATCAACAGGTGGCCACTCCTGCATGTTTGCAGGCTTGCAACTCAACAGCCCTCCAGCTGCCTCCAAAAGGCTGTCCTACAGAGCAGTCCTCCTACCTTGACTGGGACCTTGGTCAGCACATCGCGGATGAGGTTCATGGAGTCGCGGATGCTGGCGCGCTGCATGCGGTCTGCCGTCTGGATCTGCATCGCCGCCATGAAGTTCTGCCAGTCGGAGGCGCCCTCGCCACACTCCCAGGGAAACCTGGGGCGGCAGTGAGACGGGTGGGTGGGGGCATGGAGGAACAGCGCGGCTTTTGCACTAAGGACAGATGAACCACAGCAGCAGGCATGCGAGCACGGTGTGACCTGCTTGGCAGCAGCCCCACGTCCTTCCTCAGGCCCCCCTCACTTGTCGCTGCCCGGCACGCGCTCGCCAGCGGGTGCCGCCCACTCCGTGGCGTCCATCCTGCGCCACCACTCCTCGCCGCCGCGCACAGCAATGTCCTCGCGCTCCGGCAGCAGCAGCGAGCCGCCGTCGCTCAGCGCCCAGGTGGTGCGGCCGTGCTGCAGCATGTCACGCGCCGCCTCCCGCCGCTCCTTGCCCTCTGGCATGCCGGCGCAGGCCACCAGCAGTCCCTCGGCAGCAAACTGCGGCAGCATGGGCAGGCCGGCGCACATGCTTGCGGCAGCAAACAGATGCCGTGGAGAGAGAGGCTGCGCTCAACACAAAATGCAGCGGCCGACGCTGCCGCTGGCGGCACCCAAGCAGCAGCAGATAAATCTGAGGGCCACCCACCATCATCTGCGCAGACTTGTACATCAGAGCGCCCCGAACTGCCGCCTCAGCCGCCTGCGTCAGCAGCAGCCCCGCCCGCACTTCATCTGGTGTGCGCTGCTGCAGCGCGGCTGCCGCCTGCAGTGTGCAGGCCTGCAGGTGGAGGCCAGCCAAGCCAGAAAGTTCAAGCCGGGGTAAGGCCAGCGCCACCGTGAGGCTAGGACAGTGCGCGTGCAAGGCAGTGCTTAAACAGTAACTGACGCTGCAGCACAGTGACAGCCACAGTGTTATAAGCACAAGAAAAGCAACCCTGGCCTACAACACCCCGTTCTTCGGCCGCACCTTGGTGAGCGCCACGCAGGCGGCAGCACCGCCCGGCCCGCCCTGCAGCACCAGCTCCTGCAGCGCATCAATGCTCTTGTCCGCCGCAGCAGGATCATGCGCCTTGGAGCGATAGGCTGCATAGGCGTCCCGCACGATGCGCTGGGCCTCCTTGGCCGCCTGCGCAGGGAACAGGAAACCGGGTTAGGGCGGCAAGAGGCGGCGGGCGGCGGCGGCAGCAGCGGTGGCGGCTGGGGCGTGCTGCTGGCTTGATCCGCGATCGGGATCATCCCGGCGTCTCTCACCTCTCTTGCCGCCGCCGCTTTGGCAGCCTGCTCCCTGGCGCTGGCCTTCGGCGCCATCGACGCTGTGGCGCGGCTTACTGCTGCTGTGGAACTTGCATATCTATCCGATGCTTTCGGAACGCAACTCAAAGGCTTGCACGCCCTGTTTGCGTCTGCTTGCTCGGCAGAGTGCCGCTCAGCACCCTGGGGCGCTCAGGGCGTTGCTAGATCTGTTGAGCAGCGGTGCTCTGCAATGGGCAAGCGGGGCGCCCCGCTCTCGGCAGCCAGGGCCGGCGCCGCCACAGCGCAGCAGTCGGCCCCGCCTCCGCGACTGCTGGCTCTGAAAAGCTTTTGCTTCCTCGTTATTGTCCCCAACAGGAGAGGAAGCTTGTTGCAAACATTCGACGAATTAGATGGTCACCGAGAAACGCTCAACGTGATGTAACAGGTACAAAGCAGGGCAGGAGAGCAAGAGCAGAGAAAACGAAAACAAAGAAAAAACATCTCGTGCTTTGGGCTACATTTGGCGCAGCGGCGTTTGCGCAGCAGCCAAGCGCCTGGTGCTCACGCCACTGCCTCGTAGAAGAGCACGCTGGGCTGGATGCGGCCGGCCTCGCACTTGCGCCGCACGTCCGTCCAACTGCCCACGCGGCTGACGCGCACGTCGTCGAACAACAGCCAGGCGCGGCAGTCGGCGGCCCACACAAACGCCGAGTAGTGGGCACCGTAGTAGCACACCATGGAGTGCAGCGCGTAGTGCGGGGTACCAGGAGGCACGCCCTCGTAAAAGTCGGCCAGGTTGACCTGCAGGCAGGGTGAGAGGTGGAGGTGACCAAATGCTAAGCCAACTGCCCCAGCTTGGTACAAACAGGAGCCCAGCCAAAAGCAGCCGACAAAACCCCCCAAGAGGCCAGCACGCAGTCAAACAGTCCTAGCATCTCACCATCTCGTCCACCGCTGCCAGCGTGGCGGCGATGCTGTGCGGCTCCTCCTGCTGCGACTGCCAGCCCAGCTGCAGCGTGAAGACGCGCGGCGGGCGCAGCAGCTTGTGGCGCACGCTGTTCTTCAGGCCGCAGCCGCCCACGTCCTGCAAGTCAGGCGCACAGGTGCAGGTTGAGGTTTGCAGGCATGCAGCAGGCATCTGCAGGGCACGGCAAGCGTGGCAGGCGATGCGCTGGAGTCCGAGGGGCATCACAGCAATTTCCTACAGCCAATTCCTGACAGGGCCAGCCCCTGAGCCCCACCAGGTCGCAGGTCTTCATGTGCTGCTGCTCCACCAGGCGCATGAACATCAGCATGGACTCGGCCTGCAGGTACGACCCGCGCGCCGACTGAAGGCTGGCGGCCTGCAGAGGGTAGGAATAGTGGAATAAAAGAGACGCAGCTGTTTTGGAAAGGTGTGAGGTGCAGGGTGGCTCCAGCTGGTTGGCAGGGCGCCCTGGCTCGCTGTGCTCCCACAACCACTGGCAGCAGCAAACCCCCAAACAATCCCCCTGACCGCACCGTGATGTTCTGGTAGAACTGCGTGTAGCTGTTCTGCTGCGTGACGCGGCTGCAGGAGTGGCACTGCACGTGCTCCGCCACCGGCAGGCCAAAGATGCGCTGCACGGGGCCGTCGTCCTGGCCAGACACCTCCATCACCCGCTCGTAGATGGTGAGCAGCACCTCGCCCGCGTCGTTCATCTCGCCTGGGGAGGATGGGAGGCAGAGAGAGCCGAGTTGGACATGAGCAAAAATTGGGCAGGACAAGCAGCCAGCAGGTGGGGAAGCCAGGGAAATGCTTTTTGTGGCCTGCGATTTACAAGCATTATGATGCCTTGGCCAGATAACACAAGTCCGACCCAGCACATTGCGCGCACTCACCCACGCGGTACTGCTGCGGGCCCGGCAGCGCCGACAGCGCCTGCCGCAGCTCCGAGGGGTTGACCAGGCCACGCCGCGTGGTGGTGCCCTGCAGCGGCCCCGCCTGCTGCCGCTGCTGCTCCTCGGCCGCAAAGGCGGCAAACAGGGAGTAGAGCGCCGACACCACCCGGTCGCGCCCGCACACACCAGGGCCCCACGCCGCCAGCTGCAGACAGGTGAGTGTTGAAGAATGCACCATGGGGCGTTAGACTGCAGGCGCTGCAGGAAATTTGCCGTTTCGCACACCTCCCACAACCCCGCAACGTTGACCTGGTGAGCAAGTGCAGCACAAGCAGCGGCTGCAGCACCCTCAAGTCACTCCCACCTGCTGCCGGAAGTCAGCGCAGCGCCACAGGCACTGGATGATGGCGTTGAGGAAGCAGTTGTACTCTCCAGCCTCGTTGCGCAGCCCGGGTGTGGCAAAGGCAGACAGGCTGTCGGGCGCCAGGGCAGGCAGGCTGTCGGCCGCTGCGGGCGCGATGCTGCCGCCCTGCCCAACATCGCCCCAGCCGCCAGCCGAGCTGTCGCCGATGCCCAGGTTCTGCAGAGGGCAGTGTGGACTGGGAAAGTTGGGCAGCTAAACGCTTCATGAGGTGCATTGTATATGCTGGAGGGCAGGCAGACGCTGCGCCATTGCAGCGCCAGTCATGCTCCACATCACCAGAGCCACCAACAACCGACCTGCAGCAGCTCGTCCAGGTCGCCCTCCTCCTCTGCTGCCGCCTCCTTGAGTGCAGCAATGGCCGGCTGTGGGGCGGCTGCGGCAGGCTGCGGAATGGCTGCGGCAGGGTGTGGTGCCCCGAAGAGCGGGGCGCCCTCCCACAGCACCGCCTTGGGCTTGCCGTCTTTGGGTGGCCGCCAGTCGCCAGCAGGGTCAAAGGGCGGGTGGGGGAAGTTGCAGCGCTCTGCGGTGCACGCGCCCAGCATCCACTTCCTGCAGGGACAGGCAGGCAACAGGGGCTTGTGTGCAGAGAATAAAGCGTGCAGCAGGAGGACGCGTCGCAGAGCGCCTCAGCAGGCAGCAATTGATGTTTGCCTGCCCGGCAGGCCAAGACAGCGCATGCATGCACTGCACTGCATCACAGCAGTTTCATGATGAACATGCACGGCTGACTGGAAGCCAGCCTACAAGTATTTGCAACTCCCTGTTGCTGATGGCCCACCTGCAGGGCGCCAGCTGCGAGCAGCCCTCTGCGCTGCAGCGCGCCCGCTTGCTATGGTTGCGAGCGCCGCACTGGCACACCCAGCTGCCGTCGCTGCTGACGATGCGCACGCCACCCACGCTGCTGCTGTCCGCCGGCAGGCTGCCGCTGCTAGCCTGGCTTGCAGCCCTAGGTGCATGCAGGGCCTCAGCCTGCTGCGCTGCTGCCGACACGGGAGCTGCTGACACGGGCCGGGGCGGCGGCGGCGGCGGTGCTGCGCCTGCTGCTGCTGGGGCCGATGCCGCCGCAGCAGCACTGCTGCTGGCCTGCAGGGAGGCTCGCTCCACCTCCTGCAGCTGCACCTGCTCCAGCGCATCCTGCAGCCCATCTGGCCCCAGCATCGCCTCCAGCTCCTCTAGCCCCATGCCAAACTGGGCGCACACAGCGGCCACAGCCGCAGGCGACGCTGCCAGCAGCGCCGGCTGCGGCGCACTGCCGCTCTGGGGCCGCTGGGTCGCGGTGGGGGCTGAGCTCGGCCGGCTTGCGAGCCGCGCTGCCGCGCTACTTGCCGCCGCTGGCGGCCGCCACTGTGGCAGATCAGACAGGCGGCCCAGCACCACTCGCTCCTCGAAGGGCACGCTGGGTGCCTTGGCCAGGTCAAACAGCGGGTGCGAGAAGCGGCAGGAGGCGCCAAACTCGCAGCGGCCGCGCACCCAGTCCCTGCGTCTCGGGGTGGGGGTGGCGTGGGCTTGACTGGGTGGTGGGCAGGGCAATATTGAGAAGAGAATCTGGCTTGGACCAGGCTGCTGTCCTGAATTTGTTTGCAGGCAGAACGCGCTGCATGCAAAATTAACCTCAACCCTGGCGCCCGCTGTTGGCCCACCTGCACACAGGGCCGTAGCCGCAGTCCTTGCAAGCGTGCTGCATGAAGCGGCGGGTGCCGCAAGGGCAGATGTACTCTCCGCGCCACGACACCACGCGCGCCATGCGCTCGTCGTGCTGCGGCTGCAGGGCAAGGAGGCGCTTCCGAGGTCCACAGTGCTGCCAAAACCAGTTGGCTTGCCAGAGGCAGTGAAGACAAGAAACGGCACCTGCAGCACCTCTGCAGCCGTGCCACCCAATGCCACTACCCAGCCTGCCCTTAGACTTGCTCCTCCAAAAGCAACTTTGCCGCACACGCACCTTGTGTGCAGCGGCAGGCTTGGGCAGCACCACCAGCGGCTTGGAACCAGGGGGCGGGCCCTCCGCCGGCAGGTCGAGCTGCAGGTGCGGGAAGTTGCAGGTGTCACGGAAGGGGCACTGCCCCTTGAGGTAGTCCCTGCACAGGCAGTGGAGGACAAAGCAAGGCAGAGTCGTTCAGGGTGCCCTGTGTCTGCGGCAGGTCAGGCCCCCAAAGGCGACCATGCAACCGTCATGCTAAAAACAGCCGTGCAACCAATTGAGAGCCCCTGCAAACAAGCCATTGCCCACCCACCTGCAGGGCGGCGCATAGCCGCATGGCTTGCAGCCATCGCGCACGTTGCGCTCCCGCCCGCACTTGCAGATCCTGCGCATCAGTCCAGCCATCAGTACACCTTAAGACACTCAGCCTGCAGAGCACCAACACACGTGCATGCAGGTGGCACGGCACAATACTGCCGTATGGCACGTCAGCCAGTTCGCTGCACAACGCAAACCCGGGCGCTCACCATTTGCCGTCCCAGTCCACCACCCGAGGCTTGCTGCGGTCCACTGACCGCCGCGCCGGCAGTGCCGCTGGTGCTGCTGGTGCCGCCGGCGGAGCAGGCTGCTGCTGGGCGGCGCCTGCCGCTGCCGGCTGGCGAGGCTTGTGGCTGGTAGCCGCTGCGTCGTGCCAGTCTGCCGCGGCAGGTGCCACGCTGCTGCTGCTGCTCAGCCAGCTGGCCTCTGCCTCTGCACCCTCAATGCTGGTCCAGTCAAAGGCAGATGCAGCTGCCAGCTGTGCCTCCAGACTGTGGTCTGGCTCGCTCACACTGGCCTGCACGCCTGTCACACCCAGCTGTGGCGGCTGCGGTGGCGTGTGCGGCTGCTGCGCAGGCGCCAACGGCAGCGGTGGCTGCACCTGACCCACTGGCGTGGTCATTGCCGGTGGCGGCGGTGGCGGTGGTTGCTGCACCTGCTGCTGCGCCGGCGGCTGCGCTGGCTGCCGCTGGGCTGCCTCGTTCACGTCCATCGCCGCCAGCATCTGCAGCAGCTCTGGCGTCAGTTCATCATCCTGCTGCTGCTGCTGCTGCCGCTGCTGCGCAGCCGCCTGAGCCGCCTGCTCGTTCGCCTGCATCTCTGCCAGCATGCGCAGGTAGCCCTCTGGCAGCTGCTGCTCCTCCTCAGCCGCCGCAGCAGCAGCGCCGCCTCCACCCCTGTTCCGGCCCTTGCGCCGCCTGCCCTCCTGCTGCTGCTGTGCTGGCGCCGCAGGTGCCGCAGGCTGTGCTGCTGCCGACTGCTGGGTGGGCTGCTGCTGCGCGGGCGGTGCCTGCTGCTTCCGGCCCAGCAGCAGCGCCATGTCTTCAAGGCTATCCTCTGCTGCCTGCTCCTCGCCCTCGTCCGGCTGCGCCTCCGCTGCCTCCTCAGCTTCCGCTGCCGCCGCTGCCTGCTCCTCGTCTGCACCAGCGGCCGCCGCCTTCTTGCCTTTCTTCTTCTTGGCCTTGCGCTTGGCTGCCGCTGCTTCGGCGGCTGCTTTGCGCTCGTCTTCCTCCTCCATCAGCGCCGCCTGCGCCGCACCGCGCCGCTTCTCTGCAGCGGGCCAAGCGTGGCAGGGGCAATCAAGTCAAGGCCAGGATGTTGTGCACCGGATGCACAGCGGTACGCTGAGAGGTACCATCTCTGCATGGCAGCTTGGCGGCTACAGCATTCTGGCATGCTGTGGTGTCAGCCAACCTGCCGCAGTAGGAGAAAGGGCTGCAGCCAAGCAGACAGCGCTGCGCTCACCCTCCACTTCGTCCAGCTCCTTCTTCCACACAGGCGGCAGCACGTAGCGCAGCATGGCGCGAGCGGCACCATCCAGCGGCAGCACGGCGCCGCCATAGCAGGACCAAGTGGCGCTGCAGACAGGGGAGGGTTGGCAGGTGCAGGTACAGGGCAGACGGTGGGTGCATCAGGCCCAGCGGACCAATGTGAGCTGACAAGCGGACAGCTGCGTCGGGTCGGCCTCGAGCTTTCGCAGTGAGCTGCTAGTTGTACTACCCAGCCAGCCCAGCAGGCAGCTATGACGTTGCAACCCTGCATGCCACCCCGTATGCCTGCCCGCCTCCCACCTCAGCAGGCGCAGCGCAGCGGAGTAGCACTCGGCCTCCAGCACCAGCAGCGTGCCTGCCTCGTCATTGGCGGAGCAGCAGGCAAAGTTGCACTTGGACGCGCTCATCACCTCCAGCATCGAGCGGGCAGCCTCCTTGGACATGCGCACCCTGCGAGGTACAAGGAAACGGCGGCAGGACTCTGGGTGCGGCCGCGGCACAAGGGTGCTGCTTCAAGTGTTGCAAGCACCAGGGCCAGCCTCCAGCACCTGCCCAGAGAATCACAGCATGCAGCCCAGCTGCCTAGCAGGCACAGCGCACTGCCAGTGCTCACTTGTCGGCTGGCTGCAGGCGCCACAGCTTGTAGATGTTGTCACCAGTGGTCTCACGCAGATTCACCAGCGGCTGCGCAGCTGCCGCCAGCTGCCGCTGCTCGCTGCTGCGCAGCCAAGCCCACATGTCCAGACCTGCAAGTAGGCAGCAGCAGCGAGGTGGTACGCAGCTTGTCGGTGCTGTCAAGTACATGTCAATCAGCCCGTTGGGCTCAGCTGCAGCTGGCAGCAGCATATGCAACTGCAGCGCGGTCGCCACAACCGATGCAGCCCCGGCAGCTGAGCTGCACAGTAGGCAGCACTCTCCCCGCACATCCGCCTCACCTAACTTTGTATAACTTCCCTGCAGAAACGTCTCCAGTGACCTTGCTGACAACCTTGATATCGAGATTTAGTGCAAACTCCCATCCAACCCCACCCTGATCACCCACCGCAGCTCCTCAGCATTTCGTCCAGCTCCGCCTTGGCATCCTTGGCTTCCTCCCGGCACTCGAGCAGCCTGTCCTCCAGCTCGTCTAAAGACGGGGTCCGCGAGCTGTCCAGCTCAAGCGGGTACACAGGCAGCCCGTTGGTCAGCTGCTGCTGCGCCATTTCCAGTCCCTGCAGGGAGAGCGCCCAGCCAGGCCAGTGTCGCAGGAGAATTGAGAGGATGCAGGGGTCAGGCAGGGCGATTGAAGGCAGAAGTGGGGTTGCACTCGCTGCCCAGCACTGCAGGCAAGGCAAGGGATGCTCTTGAACCTGCACTCGCAATGGTGGCCAGGCCCGCGGCGTGCCTCTGCCAGCCGCCACCGCACCTGGTACAGCCGCTGGGTGGCCCCCAGCTCTAGCGCCTTGCTGAATGCCGCACACAGCTCGGTTGAATGGTCCACCAGGCAGCGCAGCTGCAGCATGGCAGCGCCCGTCTTGGCAATCCGGTCAATCGTGCGGTGGTCTGTCGTACCCAACTGCGAGCCGAGGTGGGGCGGAGGAAGAACACCAGGTATTGGGGAGGAGGGATGCCAGGCATCGAAGAACGTGGCACAGGTGGCAGAGCGCCATCAAATTCACAACTCTGCGCACACCTTTGTTTTTCGACAGCATGCACCCTTCACACCCGCCGTGGCATCCCGTGTCAAGGCGTTTTCCAAACCAATTCAACGCTCGCCTTGGCCAGTCCACGGCAGACCTCCTCGTCCAGCAACTCGCTGTCGAATGCGGCGTCGTGGATGTCGGTCAAGCGTTGCACAATGTGCGCCAGGCCGCCCGCGGCAAGCATCTGCAACAGGCGGCGGGCAGCGCGTGCATTTGGTGGGGACCAGGCAGGCAGGCCTAGGCAGGCCTCATGGTGGCGGGCCGCCGCGGCGTTCGGCATGGATGCATTGCAGCTGTGCGCCTCAGTGCGGAAAGCTGTGCGCCACAGTGCGCGCCACGTGCCAAGAGCTCACCAGCACCATCAGCTTCTGTGCAGCCCACATGGCTTGGCTGTACATCAGGTCTTGCTGCTCGGCCTGGCCATCCAGCACCAGGCTGCCAACCGCTGCATCGCCTGCTGCGCTGCGGCCCGAGGCGGCCGAGGCGTCGGGCAGTGCGCCGCTGGAAGCACGCCCTGGCCCCGCACGCTTCGACCGCCCCTCACTGCGGCCGGCCACAGAGCCAGCCTGTTCTGCAGGGGCCGCCGCTGCTGCACCCGCTGCTGCACCCGCTGCCGTGCCCTGATTGGTGTCTGCGGGGCGCAGCCCAGCGGCAAGGTTGGCAAAGCTTGCCACCATCTGGTCCGTGCCCTCCGCCGCCTGCAGGGTGCAAGGGTGCAGAGAGCAGCGTGCATCAAAGCTCGGCTGTTGTGGCATCGCAGACCGTGCCATCTTCCAGCGGCAGGCAGCGGCAGAAGCTCATGGTGTGACCTCAAAGTCGGGGCCCGGCCCGCACCCAGGAGTGGCACCCCCTCACCTCGGGTCCAAGCGCCTTAGCCAGGCCCTCTGCCCTGAGTACGATCTCGCACTCCTCCTTGGGCTGCTGCCCCTCCCCGCTGCGCTCAGGCTGCACGTACATCTGCAGCACGGCCAGCGCTTCGATCTTGGCCAGCGACCCCTGCGGCAGCGGTGCAGGAAATGGGACAAGCGGCATCAGTGCACTCTCCGGAAACCGAAAACAAGGTGGCTAGGGTGCAGGGCACTGCCACCAGCTCTGAGCATGTGGGCAACAACAGGCATCAACGACAGGCAGCGGGCCGCTGCCCAGCATGACTGCGCTGAACAACCGATCCCCCAGCAGCCGCCAGCCTCTTGCCTTGAGGGATGGGCTGATGTCAGAGAGGTGGCTAAACGACAGCGCCACCTGGGTGGCGACAAACGCGTGCAGCAGCTCCAGGGGGCAAACCGGCATGCCAGCCAGCGCGAGCAGCCAGGCTGCAGCGGAGGAGAACGCAGGATGGGTTGAGTTCCCTCGTCGCAGCTGGGCGGAATGCGCAGCTAGGCAACCCAGCAGCGCTTGCAATGTGTGGGTGCAGGCAGTAACACATCCAGCACAGCATCCAGTGCAAGGTAACAGGGCAGTCCAAATGTGCGTCCAGCCAGCAGCCCAGGTCTGCCACTCACGCTCCGCGCCAGTGTCCACAGCATTGGTGCTCCAGCTCACGTCATCCAAGTGCTCGCTGTTGTTGCTCCGGACCTCCCACCAGTCTGCCCCAGACGTTAGGGCGTGCAAGCGGGTGGTGGCCGCAGTGCGGCGCTCGTCGGCGGCCACCCAGGCCTTGCCCTCGGTTGAGGCTGAGTGTGCCGTACAAAGGGGGCCAAGAGGAAACTGCTTGGAGCTGGTTGGAGGCACAGCAAACATGCAGCCAGTGCATCGCACAGGCATGCCGCTCACTGCGCGCCAGCTTGACGAACTGCTCAGGCCATTCTCGACTTGCACTCAGCAGGCAGCAGCACCAATGCAGCCGGCAGGGATGTGCAGCATTGCACTCACTGTTGAGGCACTCCATGTACGCAGAGAGCAGGTCCTCCGCTGTTTGTCGGCGTGGGTCGCTCGCGTCGACTTTCAGGTGGCCGTTTGCCAGACCGTTGGCCACGCGCCACTCCTCATCAGAAAACTGGGGGCCGCCAAGGAAAGCAGGCAGCAGACTCGAAGCGTCCACCCGCAAGTGGCCCGGAGAGAGCAGCAGCACAGCCATGGAGCACGTTTCCCCGAAAATGCCACCAGTTGAAAGGCATGCAGGGCAGGCTTGCACGACATACACCTGCAGCAAAAAGGCAGGCTTGCATGCCATACACCTGCAGCAATACATCCGCCCAAAGCCTCACCTGCAGCAGCTGGCGGAACTCAAGGCACCAGTGGCGCGCTTCGTGCGCAGCCTCCTGCTCCTCTTGCCTCAGATACCTGCAACAGGCGTGACGGCACAGCGATGCAGGTTTGGCAGCATCCATTGGATCCGGCGTCAGGCAGCAAGCACAGACAACCCTGCGGCGCTGGCCAGCAGGTGCAGCGTTTTCTGTCACATTTGGGCGGGCGACGCCCTGCAAGGAATTCCTCAGCAGCAGGCACCACGTGGCATGGACTGCAGCAGGAGCACTCACTCCAACTCCGCCTGTGGATCCCGCAGCATGAACAGGTACTGCACCACAGCGCTCCACTGCACTCATGGATGTGGTAAAATACGCAGTCAAGCAATGAGCCAGGCAGTTGAGTCGCAGCTGCTGTTCAGCGCAAGCTGCACGGGGGGCTTGAGGCGGGCGGGCTGCTGCTGCATTTCATCCTCAAGAGAACACAGGGGCGCACCAGCGGCCGTGTGAGCCTGTGCGTCTCGCGCAGCAGGCGGAGGCCACGCAGCACAAAGCGCGCCAGCTGTTGCTTGTACTGTGATGGGCCAGGGGGCGGGATATATGGCAGGTGTTCCGTGTGGGCAGGCGTGCTGAGCCGGCTAGGTGTGCAGCAGGCTGCCCAGCCAAAAAAGTGGCAAGAAACGCAATGGTTGAACAGCGTCGCCAACGACGTTTGCTGATTGCAGCCTTAGTGGACTAAAGTGAGCGCTCAGCTTCACCAGCTTACCGCAAAGGCTGCCGTACCAAGCTCCGCCACAACTGCCGCCTCCTCCGGGGTTGCTGCGTGCTCGCGCTCCAAACTGGCTTGCGCCGCTGTGCGCAGCTCATCGCCGGCGCACAGCATCGCGCGAACCAGGCGAGCGCTGTACTCCAGCTGAACAGACACCCTGTGCATGGCACACGATGCAGGCCAACGGGCTGCGTCAGCCGTGGGCGCATCAGCAGCAATGCATGCATGCAGGGCAGACCAGACAGGCCACTGTGATGATGGGCAGTATAGGCTGTGCACTGCAGCCCAGGCAGCACCAGCAGCAAGACAAGCAGACCAAACTTCTTTCCTGCCGTACTCCTGACTCACCGCACTTCATCCAGTGCCTCGCTGTCTGTGCTGAGCTTGGCCTGCAGCTCCTTCCGCCGCATCAGGCTGCTCAGCTGCTCCTTCATGACCGCTTCCATGCGCTGCGCCACGTCAGCAGTCTGCGCAGGGAAGGCAGGCAGTTGCAAGGTGCGACTGATGCGCAGGCTCTGCTCAAGTGCATGGCAAGGTTCGGGCGAGCCCTGCAAGCTGCACCTGCACGGGTCATGCCCTGCAAACCCCGAACTTGCAACAACAGGCAATGCTGCACGGGAACTTGGCAGACAGCGGTGGCGCAGCAGGCAGTGACAGCGCAGCGGGCAGCGACCATGCAGCAGGGGTGACCACGCAGCAAGTGGCAATATCGCAGCTCGCTTCACAGCTCAGGCCAGCAGCCCACCTCCTCCTGCTGCACCAGCTCAGTCAGCAGCTGCGTGCTGCCCCACATGGCCGCCAGGCGCGGCAGGGCCTCCGACCCGTGCACCTCCAGAATCTCTGCGGCGCTCAAGGCGTGGATGTTGACTGTGTGCTGCTGCACGCCCGCCTCCCCTTCCTCCAGGTAGCGCAGCAGCCAGGTGCCCAGCAGCGTGGGGCGCAGGCTGCGGTCCAGGGCAATGTGCGCCAGCTGCGCAGGGGGGTGGGTGGAGGGCAGGGGAATGAGACAGCGTGGGTTGGATAGGTGGGTGGCGGATAGGCAAGAAACGCAAGCGGCACAAGGGAGAGCCTGTGGCAGACAGTGAGCTTGCAAGCATAGGGCAATCAACTGCAAGCACGGACATACGTGCTGCAGCATGCACACCCAGTTTGCTGGCAATGCTTTGCTATGGCCGGCGTGCCCTACAATATGCCGGAAGATGTATGCCATGCAAGCCTGCAAATCAGCCTCAGCGCTGCAGAGCAGGGCACCCCACCACTCACCTGCAGGGCGGGAGCCTTGTAATTTTCGGGCACCGGAGTGGGCGCTTCTGCCAGGTAATGGTGTGCGCAGAACAGGCCTCGCAACACCCTCCTGCACCCAGTGCGTCAGGCAGCAAGGGCAGCAAGAGTCAGTTGCAGCAGGCGGGTCAGTGAGAAATGGGCAAGGAAGAGACGATGAAAAAGGGTGGCAGATACGCAGGTCTAAAACACAAGAAAATAAGCACAAAATAAGCAGGTGAACTGCCTCTGGGCTGCCGGCCGGGTAGAAAGCGATTGCTTGCACCGCACAGCTTGGACATACTGTACTGGCAGAAGCGGTGCACATGTACATACACAACGCACCAGTCTTTTAAACCTGCATATCACAACTGCATGCAGTATATGTGCTGTGCAACAGCAGCTGTAAATCACAATCACTGTCCCATTTGGCACCCACCGTGTCTCAGTCTGGCGCAGGAGGAAGCGGTTCAGGTCCTCCTGTGGACAGCACAGCAGCAGGTAAAGAGAATCAGTGATGAATGGCTCAAATTCTAGCGGTCACATTGGCCGCAACAGTGATCAGCAACATGCATAGCGCAGGGCGACAGGGGTGGCGGCGGGCGGTTGTCAATGAACCCATGCAGCAAAGCGCAAGATACCTGCCCCCTGCACAACACTAAGTGCACCAGAAAAGGCTGCAACGGGTGCCTCACCACTGCATTCTCCGCCATGGCCTTCCGCCTCGCTGCTGCCGACAGGTGCTGCCAGGTGCGCGGGCTGCCTTCCTGTTCAGGGCTGCTGCCGTAAAGGCTGGTGCTGCGGGAGCGCGTAGCATCCGAGCTGTGCACGTCCCGGCCGCGGCCTCGCCCCCTGCCCCGCCGCTCTGATAGCCAGGCCTCATTGCCCGACAAGAATCCTGAGGAGCTGCTGCTGCTACTGCTGCTGCCACTGCTGCTGCTGCTGGCCCTGCCCAGGCCACCCGACCGGTCAAACTGCGCGCCGCCGCTGCCGCTGCTGGTGCTCGCCACCGCGCTGCCCTCCGAAGCAATGGAAGCCGTGTCTGCGTCAGAATCTGCATCCTCAAACTCCTCCACGACCAAACCGCTGCCGCCGCGGCTGGCGCCAGCGCCGGCGCTGCTACTAGGGCTGCCATTGAGCCGCCGGGTTAGCAGGCGGCGTCGCCCGGGCACCGCCTGCGGCTGCTGATTCTGGCTGCCCGCAGCCTCAGCGGCTGCCGGCTGCTGCTGATGCTCCTGCTGCTGTGCTCCCATACCAAGGGCCTGCAAAATGTCCTCTTCATCCTCTGCAGCCAAATCTGCCGCCCACTCCCACTGCTGCTGCTGCTGCTCTAGCCGCTGCCGCACTGCCCCAAAGCCGAGATCCGCACTTGCGCCTGCCTCATCGCACACGTCGGGCGTGGAGGAGCCGTGCTGCCGCTGCCGCTCGTCAACAGAGGCATCTGAGGGAGGGAGGGCTGCTGCAGCTGTCGCCTGCTGGCCCTGCTGCGGCGCCGTGGATGGCGCTGGATCGGGCAGCGGCGGCAGGCCGCACAGTTCTGCAGGCGGCGCGGGTTTTGAGGGCAACATGGATTAGCCAGGAACAGCCACCAGGTCGCCAGAGCAGGCGCTGCTTGATCATCGCTGGTGCGCGCACTGTCTGCGTATGCCCCGCCATGATAAGGGATCCCTAACAAACGCATGCCGCCCTCCTGCCCCTGTTTTCAGCATGGCCGCACCTCGCAGGTCATCCGCGGTGATGGGCAGAGGAGGCAGCAGCGCGGCATGCGGGATGGATGGGTGCGCCAGGACCGGCACCTGCTCGATGTTCCTGTCGGGGACCTGCAGCAGCGGGCAGAAGTCAGCATGAGAAGGAAGTGAAGGCGGCTCACAGCTGACGAGACACAACTGCGCAGACGGGAAGGTGACCTAGCATGTGCAAACAAACGTGGCAACGAAGCTTGCTCTGCACAGGCATAGTAGCCCGGCCTGGTGGCAGCCTGGGCCGTAACTGCATAGCCGCTGCCAGGGCGAGGCTACTGGCTGCAGGGACAGCAGCCCTGGCTTCCGCCTGGATTGCAAGCAACTTGCATGCCCACCCGCTGCAACTGCCCTGCCCACCCCGTCCCTCACATGCGTGCGTGGCTCCGTGATCTTCAAGGCCTCCAGGACGCTGTCCCTGCCACTTGGCCGCCGCGGCTCCTCATCATCAAACAAGCCCAGGTCGTCGTCGGGGCTCAGCGCAAACAGCGTGCCCAGGCGCGGCAGCAGCTCATTGGCGGCACGGCGCAGCTGCTCGCTGGCCTCCACCACACCCCTCATGCCATCCATGCTGTGCAGCCCAGACATCATCTGCGGTGGCAGGGGCGCCAGGGCCGCGAGTAAGAATCATGACCCTGCTGCATACCTGCTGCGCACCGTTATGGCGCGAGGGCTTGCATGTGCTCAAGGGGATCCCAGATGAGCCTGCCCCCAATATCTGTCCATGCACACCTACTGCAGCCTGGCACCGTCCCTCAGCGCAGCATGTCCCACCCTCCCTCCTCGCACCTCTTCCGACTTTGTGGGCAGCACCAGGGTCGCCAGATAGCCCAAGTGGTAGGCGGGCTCTGGCGAGTAGCGGCCAGAGTACTTGTATGGCGAGCGGTAGAGCACCAGCGGCTGGTCGGCACGCTGGCCTGCAGGCGCACAGCGTGAGGACAGGCGCAGCCAACTTGGGCGTTTGTTTCGGGGCAGCTAACCTGAGCTGCAATGGGAAATCAGCCAGGCACCCAGGCTGCCTGCGCTCCAGCCAGCTGATAAAGCTTACGTGAGTGGTTGAACTCATCAGTCAGGACCTTGATTTGCTCGAACAGCTCAAACATCTGCGGAGAACAAAAAATGTGTACAGTAGAAAAATCAAACACAGCACGAACAGCCAAGTGTGCAGGAACGCTGACGGAGCATGCACTAGTCAAAGCCTGCTTGCAGCCGCGACAAGGGAAGACTATGTTGTCCTTCCAACTGCAGCAGCGCCACCAGCCAACCAGCGGGCTCAACACCCAACCCTAGTATTTCGCCCTGCCCATCCCCAGCTTGCCTCTCTCTCCTTGGCGCTTGTTTCCTCCCCGCCATACCCCTGCTCCCTGTTGGCGCCCGGCATCTGGGACAGCTGCTGGACCAGCTGCTTCCAGGGCATGCGCACCACCTGGCACACCACTGCCAGCGGGTCGGCCGCCGCTTCGCTGCTGCCCTCGCTGCCGGACCGCTCCAGGTGCAGCCGCAGGAAGTCGGCCACCTGCACGCAGGGTCAGGAGTCAGGAGAGACACACGATGCTGAACATCGCAGATGTGCTCAGGACCCGTGAGCTTGCATTCCTTGCGGCTGTGCATGCGACAGGCTGGTGGCCGGTAGGCCGTGCAAATGGCACAGTAGAACAAAGTGGAAGGCGCTTTCCCCCTCATCAGCGGCAGGCAACCATCACACCCCCCGGCCCACGAGCACATATCGCAGCCGTGCCACAGCTGCCAGCCAGGCCTCACCACTTTGGCGCCGCGGTGCGCGTCGTCGAGCTCGCGCGCCTCGCGATCCTCCCGCAGCTTCTTCTTCAGCGTCCGCTTGCGGTCCTCGATGGTGGGCTGCTCTCGCCGCCGCTGCCCCTTGTCCGCCGCCGCCTTGGCCACTTGCAGCGTCATCTCGCGGTCCGCTTCTGCGATGGGCAGCGGGAGAGTTGCAGCAAAGCGAGTGACAAGCACGGGCCGGTGGGCAAGCAGGGAGCAAGCAGGGGCAGGAGAGCAAGTCTGCACCCCTGTGCCCACTTCAGGGCGGCCGGCAGGCCGGGCAGCCAAGCACGGTGCAGCCAAACCCAGGCACCCCCACCTGTTCGGATGCCCAGCTTCTTCCGCAGCTCTGCCGAGACCACCTTGGGCAGCAGTATGCTGCGCGCCAGTCGCTCCTGCATGGTCAGGAGGATGAGTTGTAAATCACGGCATGTGCTACAGCTACTGCAGCCATGTCGCGGGTATTCATACACACGGTGCCCCGCAAAGGCTGCCTGCCGCCAGGACGCCACCCACGCACCTGCAGCGGCTGCGACATCCGAGTGTCCTGCTCCACCTGCTGATGCAGCTTCCGCAGCATGGCATTTCGCTTGGACATCTGAGGGCACGGGAGTGCGGCAGAGGTGCGGAGGTCAGCCCTGCAGAATGCCCCCAATGCCCCAACTCAACGGCCCGTTGTCCTGCGGTCATCCCATGCAGATGCGGCCCAAACCGAAATGAGCTGCGAGCAAATCACGAGCAGGCGCTGGTCAGCAGAACAGCCCTAACAGCAAGCCACAAGTCACATTTGCCACCCCACAGCCGGCAGTGGCGCGCCGTCCACCCACGTTTTCCGGCGGCTGCAAGTGAATCTTGCCCAGCGTCTCGCTGACAAGTGCATTATGGGTGGAGGAGGAGGCGTTTTTGCGCACAGCCTCTTGGTACTCGCCCAGGTTGGCATAGGGGCGGGGGCACTCCCAGGCGCACCTGCACATGCCAGCGGTGGGCATCAAACACACAGCATGGCGTCAGCTTGGGGCGGTGGCAGGACAGGTGCGCAGGCATGGGGGCCAAATAAACTGCCGAAAGCTGGCCGGCTGACAGACACACTGGAGCTCCCCCTCCCGCCGCTCTTCGGCCTCGGGCTGCACACAGGCGGGGTTGCGCCCAACTGCTCACATGCTGCTGCCCACCGCCTCTGCGGCGGGGTGCACCCAGTCTGCAAAGGGCACGTTGTTCCACCAGCCGGAGGAGCGCGGCAGGTCGCTGTCTGCCATCAGCTGCTCCACAGGCAGCAGGGGCGAGGCCTCCACCTTGTCCAGCCGCCACCCAACCAGGTCCCCCGCCTCTCGCAGCAGCGACAGAATGGCGGGCCGACGGTCCAAGTGGTGCTTGTTGCCGGACGTTGTGGAGAACAGGTGGCAAGAGGCCTCCTGCGCCAGGGCAGGGGGTGGGTAGCACGCCAGGCGGCCATTCGTGTCACATGCTGCGCCACTCCAGCAGCCAGGGCGTTGCATTCCGGCAAGGTGCGTGCAGCAGCCGCTTGGGGGCGCAGAAAAGGCGCTGCAATCCCATGTCGCCAGGCCCCTTTGGATGCACCAGCAGCTGGATGGAGCGGTAGCGCAGCGCGCCGTGCACAGCGGCCTCTGTACCCTGCAGCAGCAGGTCCGCCACAGCCGCCTCGCCGTCTGGCCCCGGCCGCTCAGACGCCTGCGCCGCGTGGAGCAGCAGCGCCTGCAGGGGCGGCGCAGCAGCGAGATGCGTGAGAAACTAAGATAGCACCCAGCAGCAAGCTGCAATGCATGAGCGCCACTCTCTGGCCACAATGGCATGCCCATCAATGAAACCTGCCTTCACGGCGGCCATGCAGGCGGCGCTGCCATGAGCGCCCTCCTCCACCAGCCGCAGCACGCCCTGCAGCGCCGCATCGCTGCGCTGCTTCTCGTACTCCTTTAGCGCCTGGACGACAGCAGGGCTGGGGCCCTGCAGTCGGTACATGAGAGGGCAAACGGCAGTGAGGGTGGTGGGGCTGCTGGCGGCGGCGGCACCTGCCGGGCAGCAGTGTGGGAAGGGCCGCACCGGCAGTGGGGGCTTGCTAGGGTGTCGCAGGATCGCTGTTATCTAAGCGCGCACCTGCTGGGGGCCGCTTTTGCCGGCCTTGGGCATAAGATGGCCCACAAGGTCAGCCGGGCCCTCTGCGCCGCCCTCCGGCTACCGGATCGCCCCGAGCTTGCACTCGATTGCTAGGAACGCATCGGCAGACGGCAGACGGGCGCCACTCGCTTGTCGCTTGCAATCGGTGTCGAATGAGCAGCACGCCGCGCTGTTTCGATACTCAGGGTGTACTGAAAGATGCTAATTGAACGCAGCGCGATGCCCAGAGGACGCGAAGGCGCCAGTCCAAGTGGGCGGCGGTGGCGCTGCTGTTGCATCTCGCTTCGCGCCGCCATCCTGCTGCACAAGCTGCGCATCCAAACACATGGTACATCCGTTTGCGCTGTCTGTGCCACCCGAGACAACTTTGAATGCTTTACATGGAAAGCCGAAACTGCCTCCAAACTGCCTGCTAGGGCACCCACACGAATGCCATGGCCAGCGCAGACGCAAGCGAGATCTGCAGCACGTTGACGAGGTCGTTGGACAGCCACTCCACCTTGCCCTGAGCCGTGGCGCCCAGCCAGCTCTCAAACAGGTTAGCCAGGGCAGCGGCGCCTGTCACAGCCAGGGCGCCGCGGCTGTCCACCTGAAAGGAGGTGCGGCAGGCAGGGAGAGCAGGTGGCTCAGTTGGTTGTTTCTGCCGGGACATTGATGGGAGGCTAACGAGAAATTGGCATGCACAATTTCTCGTAGCAAGCTGCACAGCAAATGGTACAGCCCCTACTCGCCTGTCCGAGTGCCACTGCCATGCCTGCCACCACCGCCGCGGCTGCCACGCCCGCGGCGGTGCCCTCGGCGCTGACGGCACCCTCTGTGCCGCGCGGCACGCGCTGCAGCGTGGTCACCAGGTAGGTGGTGCGGCCGTAGGCCTTGCCGATCTCAGAGGAGGTGGTGTCGGCCAGCTTGGAGGCGAAGCTGGCAGCAAAGCCAACCTGTGAGGAGGGGGGGTTGCAAAACAACAGGGCAGGGTGGATTCAATGGCGCGGTTTGCTGGGCAGTCGCTCTTGCAGAGCGACTGCATGTGTCAACAGGCCGCTCGAGACAAGATGCAAGCCACACTTCAACAACATTCCTCTACCAAACAGCACCTTACCCGCCAGGGGAATGGGTCTCCCAGCCACAGCGCGGCGGCTGCGCAAATGATGCCTGCAAACCCCGACCCCAGCACGCTTCCCTGCAGAATGGAGCAGCAGCAGTTGCACGAAATTGCCAAAGTTATTAGCATGATTGCATGTGCGCAGCAAGTCTGGCTGAGCCAGTGCTAGGCAGACAACCAGCAGGTGTTGCCGTACCCATGGGTGCCAACCAAGCACCATCTCTGACTCTGCAGGGCACCAGAAAGGATGCCACGCACCACGGAGCGCCGGCCGGAGCGTGCCTCAGCGATGCCCTCCCGCTGCTTCTGCTCCAGCTTCACCTTGGTGACCTGTTGCAAGTTGGTGGGGAGGAACTGAAATAAGAACCCTGGGGTGCACAGACGGAGTTTGGAGGTCTGCTGATCGAGCAGGCGCCATGTGCGGCCGGGCAGCTGCCATGGCGGCCTTGCAGCAGCAGCCCAAGTCACATGGGTGGTTTGCGCATACCTCTGGAGTCTCACAGGACCAACACTGCACCAATAGCACGGGCCTCACCAGCGATCCGATGATGAAGTAGGCGCAGACGATGGCGTAGCCGCCGGGGCCAAATGCAGAGTAGGTGAGCGTGCCCAGCACCCATGAGCTCAGCACGCCCTCCCACGTCAGCCCGCTTAGCAGCACCTGTGTCGTGTGGGGGCGGTTTGCAAGCAGGACTGCCGATCATGTGATGGAGGAATGTGACCATGTGCAGACAGGAGCAGGGCAACGGCAGGGAAGCGGCACCGCACCTTGATGCCTGCCACATACACAGCAGTGTTGGCTGCCACGCCAATCAGCAGGCCTGGGGTGGGACTGAGTGCGGCTGCAAGCAGCTCCTGCAAGGGACATGACAAGCGCAGGTGGCGGCTCCGTAGAAAGATCGTTATCGACGGCGGCGGCATGGGCGGCGGCAGGCGGCGCCACTGCCCCATCGACGGCTTGCCTGGGCGGCTGGCGGCAGCGCTTGTGGAGCCGATTGCCGCCAAGCCTGGCGTCGGCGGCGGGGCAGCGCAGGCCGGCTGGGCGCGCCGGGCTTGCGAGCCTGGGGCGCTTGCTGAGCCCGGCACGGCTGCGAGAGAGTCAGTGTCGTCATGTCGAGCGATCGAATTGCCCGGGAGAGGCGGCCGACGGCATTGCCTGGCGGCTGGGCCGCCGCAGCGCTGGCCGTCATCCCCCACCATGCGTGCTGAGCCTCGGCCCACCCTTCACTCCTGCCATCTTTCCTGTGACTGTACCATTGGCGCAGCATCACAATGCGCAACGCTGCGGCGAGCAAAATGAAAGACTAGAATGCTGCGACGGGTGGGAAGCTGCAGAGCGAGAGGGGGCTACAGGGAGGAGCACACAAAAAGCACAAAGAATTATAGATGGCTAGGCAAGGCGGCGGCGCGGCGGCGGCTGCACTAGCGCGCCATCCGCGCCGCCGCGCTCAGCTCACGCCGCTCAGAGCGACTTGAGCACCGCGCGCGCCGCCTCGATGGTGGCGTCAATGTCCGCCTCGGTGTGCGCCAGCGAGGTGAAGCCCGCCTCAAACTGGCTGGGCGCCAGGTACACGCCGTGCTCCAGCATGCCGCGGTGGAACCGGCCAAACTTGGCGGTGTCTGCGCAGGGGCGGGTGGGGTGGGTGGGTGGGTGAATGGGCGGGGTGAGGCGGAGCACATTTGAAGGGGCAGGGGGCGCGGGCGGTGCCATGCAGCCACTTGGCTGCTGCTTGGCCACTTGGTTGCGTGCTGCCTGCCCATGCGTGCACACCTGCTCTTAACCAAATCCCTATCATGCGGTCCCAGCAGCGAGCCAGCTGCAGGCCAGACAAGCGCACCTGCTGCCTTGGCGTCCTCGAACGAGGCCACGGGGCCCTCGCAGAAGAAGAAGCCAAACATGCCGGAGATGGAGCCGCCGCACATGGCTGCAGCGGCGGGGTGGGAAGGTAGGTGGGGCATTTTGGGTGGGTGGCAGTGCATTGCGCAGGCAGGTGGGTGCATTGGGCAGTCCCAAGCCTCGCCGTGCTCCAGCATTCGTGCTGCAAGTGGTGTAAATCAGGGCCTGAAAGAGGCAAATGGCGTTTGCTTACCGTGGCCCGTCTCCTTGGCGGCGTCCAGGATGCCGTTGATCAGGCGCTTGGTGACCTTGTCCAGGTGCTCGTAGGCGCCTGTGGGGGCACAGATGGCAGGGATGAGGTTTATTAGCAGTGGTGGGCCAGCAGCTGCACACCGCAGCATGTGAGGG
>VFQQ010001332.1_pt1 | contig 35443 bp, 38 predicted proteins | sample 3512341 | NCBI WGS metagenome assembly VFQQ01 (sample SAMN10412373, study PRJNA504923) | tailings metagenome | isolation source: Relicate 2 Philex TSF1 revegetated site | place: Philippines: Tuba, Benguet | collected 2017-08-29 | reverse complement strand
GGATGCCCGGCAGCGGCAGGCCCACCAGCCCGACCCGCTCGGTGATCCAGTGGGTGACCGTGATGCCCTGGGTCTCGGTCGCGCCGTACATCGTGGTCAGCGGAATGCGGCAGCCGGTCTCCTGGACCGCCAGCGTCTGGATTCGCGCGTTGACGTCATCCGACAGGGTCGCGCCGCCATAGCCCATGTAGCGCATGTTCTTGAAGAAGCTCTTCCGCAGGACCGGATCGGCCTCCATCGCCTCGACCAGCATGCCGAAGGCCACGGGCGCCGAGCCGAACACGACCGGCGAGACCTCGTAGAGGTTCTTGATCGTGGTCTCGAACATGCCCGGGATCGGCTTGCCCTCGTCCAGATAGACCGTGCCGCCGCCCCAGAGCACCGCGTTGAAGCCGATGTTGCCCGCCGAGATGTGGCTCCAGGGCATCCACTCCAGGCTCTCGGGGATGACGTCCGGATCGGGCTCCTCGGCGCGCAGGCCGTCCTGGCCGGCGATGACCCCGGCCATCATGCCGAAGGTCTGCGGCACGCCCTTGGGCATGCCGGTCGAACCCGACGTGAACAGGTATTTGGCGACCGTCGCATGGCCCAGCGTCTCGCGCGCGGCCTCGACGGCGGCGGCCGGCGGCGTCCCGGCCAGGTCGGCGAAGGCGATCGCGCCCTCTCCGACGCCGTCGGCGGTGACGAAGACCAGGTCGGGATCCTGCGCGCGCAGGGTCGCGAAGGCGCGTTCGAACATCGCGCCGGACTGGGCGAAGATCACCTTGGGCCGCACCACCGCCGCGCAGTGTTTCAGCTTCGCATGGTCGGTGGAGATCAGGCTGTAGGCGGGGCTGATCGGCGCCACCGGCACCCCCGCCGTGTAGCAGCCCAGGGTGACCAGGGCGTGCTCGATGGAGTTGGCCGACAGCACCATCACGCTGTCGGCCGGCGTCAGGCCGCGGTCCAGCAACGCCTGGGCGATCCCCTCGGCCGCGCGCAGGGCCTGGCCGTAGGTGACCTGCCGCCAGGGACCGTGACCGGGCTCGCGCTGCTTCATCCACGGACGGTCGGGATGGGCGGCGGCCTTGTCCTTCAGCAGATGGGCGATGGAGCGCGGCCCCTGTCCCGGAGCGTGGTTCGAGCGGATCACGAAGGATCCGTCGGCGCGACGCTCGACGCTGACGTCCGGCCCCTTCATCGGCAGCGGCTTGAAGGCGGGTTTCGCGGAAGGCATGGCGGCAGAGGCCGCACCGTCGGGCGGGGTCATCCTGGGGTTTCCTGCGGGCTTTGTTATCGTTGTTCTCTTGAGAGTATCCCTGACCTAGGGGGAGTCAAACGGCCGTTGGCCTCACAGCCCCTTCAGCCAGTCCAGCAGCAGCCGGTTCACCGGCTCCGGCGCTTCCTGCTGCGTCCAGTGGCCGACGCCGGGCAGGATGTGGGTGCCGCGCAGGTCGGTCAGGTGCGGCGCCATGAAGTCCACCGGATTCACGCCGGGGATCATCTTCAGCACCAGATCGCGATCGCCGCCGATGAACAGGCTGGGCTGCTCGATCTTGCGGTCTTTGAACGCCTGCAGCCAGGCGAAGTCGCGCGGATGGTTGCGATAGCGGTTCAGCGGGCCGAAAAAGCTGGAACCCTCGAATTCCGCCGTGAAGTAGTCCTCGTCCGCCTTGCTGAGCCAGGCCGGGAAAGGATCGGGATCCGGAAGCCGCGCCAGCAGAGTCTCGCCGTGCCCTTTGTCCGCGGGCCAGGTCCCGTCGGGCGCATCGCCGCTGATCGCGTAGTAGAACTTGCGCAGCGCCGTGCGGACGTCGGCCTCCAACTCGGCCTCGGCCACGCCGACGTCCTGGAAATAGACCTGGTAGAAGAACCTCCCCCGGTCGGTGAAGGCGGCCTTGACCAGGTCCAGGAACATCGCCTGCGGCACGCCGGTGTAGGGCACCGACAGGCCGGCGACGGCGCTCACCCGGTCGGGCCGGGTCAGGGCGGTGTTCCAGACGATCGGCGCCCCCCAATCATGACCGATCAGCACGCCGGTCCCGTCCGCCGACAGATGCTCGATGACCCCCGCCACATCCGTGGTGATCTGTTCCAGGCTGTAGTCGGAGACCTCAGCCGGCTTGTCGGAACCGCCATAGCCGCGGACGTCGATGGCGCAGGCGGTGAAGCCGGCCTCGGCGATCGGAGCGATCTGGTGACGCCAGCTGTACCAGCTCTCGGGAAAGCCGTGGACCATCACGACCAGCGGACCGGAACCCTCCACGACGGCGCGGACCGTGATCCCGTTGGTCGGGATGTCGACGAAGTTCGGCATGGCGTTTCCCTTGTTTTGCCGGGAGACGATCACGGGCGCCGTCGGGTCAGGCAAGGGGACGCGAAGGCGGAAGAGGCCGCACCGCTCGAAGCGGAGGCCGACACTGACGCTGGACGCACAGCGCTTCACGCGGAAGTCGCCAAGTGACTGAAGACATGGGCCCCTTCAAGAGGGACCGCCGCCCAAGTCGTGGTGCAAGTAGTCTGGACGAAGCGAGCGGTCGAGGACCTTGAGAAGATGTCGGGGACCTTGTCGCGCAGAATCGGCCGACGGCTGCAGACAGGCTCGCGAAAAAGCTCTTTCGCGCTGCGAACCCCCTGAAATCAGCAGTCGGATCGTGGCCGCCCCATCCAAGGTCGAGGTCGTGAACTCACGCCCGTCGGGCCATATCTCATTCAGCATCGGGTGCGTGCCGGCGTCGTCGAGATCCTCGAAGTCCGCCACCCAGCGCGAAAGCCGGAGCAACTACCCCACCATCCGCTCCCGTCCTTCCCAGTAGGGCTTGCGCAGTTCACGGCGCAGGACCTTGCCGGACGGGTTCCGCGGCAGGACGTCGACGACGTCGATGCTCTTGGGCGTCTTGAAGCCGGCGATCCGTTCGCGACAGTGGGCGATCAGTTCGTCGGCGCTGACGGCCTGACCCGGTTTGAACACGACGATGCCCTTCACCGCCTCGCCCCACTTCTCGTCCGGCACGCCGATGACGGCGGCGTCGGCGACGGCGGGATGGCTGAACAGGGCGTTCTCGACCTCCGCCGGATAGACGTTCTCGCCGCCGCTGACGATCATGTCCTTCACCCGGTCGTGGATGTAGAGGTAGCCCTCCTCGTCGAAGTAGCCGGCGTCGCCGCTGGAGAACCAGCCCTGCGGGCAGATGGCCTCGGCGGTGGCGTCGGGACGGTTCCAGTAGCCCTTCATCACCCCCTTGGCGCGGATCTTCACCTCGCCGACCTCGCCCGGCCCGGCGACCCTGCCCTCCGGCGTGATCACCTGAACCTCGAACCCCGGCCACGGCTTGCCGGCGGAACGCAGCTTGTCACGCTCAGGCGCATGATCCTCGGGCGGCAGATAGGTGGCGCCGCCGATCGTCTCGGTCAGGCCGTAGAGCTGGGTGAAGTCGCTGCCGAACCGCGCCTGGGCCTGGCGCAGGACGGCCTCGGAGATCGGCGAGGCGCCGTAGAACACCCGCTCCAGATGGCTGAAGTCGGCGTCCTCGACGCCCGGCGTCAGCAGCAGCATGTTGATGATCGTCGGGGCCAGGAAGGCGTAGTTCACCTGCTGGTCCTGCAGCCGGGCCAGGATCTCGACCGGATTGACCTCGCGCGTGAGGATGTTGCGCACGCCCTGCAACAGGGCCAGCAGGCCGCAGTTGGTCCCCGCCACATGGAACAGCGGCATGACCACCAGGTTGGTCTTCTCCGGCTCGTAGCGCGCCCAGCCCGCTTCCAGAGCCAGGGCGAACAGAGCCATGAAGTTGGCCTGGGTCAGCTGCACGCCCTTGGGCAGGCCGGTGGTGCCGCTGGTGTAGAGCTGGACGACGTCGTCGTCCGGCCGCGGGGCGAGGTTCGGATCCTCCGGCGGATGCTGGCTGATCCAGTCGCGGAAGGCCGGCCAGCGCGGATGGCCCGGCTCGAACTGGACCAGACCGCGGACGTCGGGCAGATCGCTGATGATCATGTCGACCACCCCCGCGAAATCCTGACCGACGACCAGCAGCCTGGCCCCGGCATCCCGAAGGATGAAGGCGACCTCAGGCGGCGCCAGCCGCCAGTTCACCGGCGCCAGGGTGACCCGCGCCTTCACCGCCCCGAACCAGAGCACGAAGAAGTCGTCGATGTTCTTGGCCAGCACCCCGACCCGGTCGCCGGGTTTCAGCCCCTGGGCCAGCAGCGCCTGGGCGCAGCGGTTGGAGGCGCGGTCCAGCTCGGCGAAGGTCGTCGTCCGCCCCTCGAACCAGATCGCCTCGGCGTTCGGCCGGATCGCCGCCTGCACGCGGGGAACGTCGGCCACGGAATGGATGTCGGAAAGATCGGTCATGTCGCGTCCTGCCCTCGCCGCGCCTCTGCCGGGCGCTGACGGCGGGAAGCATGCCCCAAAAAGCCGAGGCTGCAACCAAGCCCCTTTCCGTTGCGGCGATCTGATGGTCTGCTGAGCGTCTTGGGACCCGGAGCGCCCGTCATGCAAGCAAGCCATCCTCCGCCATCGATCGAGAGCGTCGGCGGGAAGCTGTTGGCGACGAGCCAGTTTGAGGCGTTCGTCGCCCTCTCAGGTCATCTGCTGTGGATCGCACCGCTCGTGGGCGCAGTCCTCGTGCCGGCTTGGCTGATCGCCCGCTATCTAGTCCGCAGCTATCACACCGCGGAGCTGGCCTATCAAAGGCAGAAGGCCGCCGGACGACTGTCCGACGGCCCCCGCAATCTAGCCGGCTCTAGCTGAGCCCTACTCCGCCGCCTTCGGGGCGTAGCCGAGCATCGCCTTGGTCTCCAGGAATTCGTGGAAGCCGTAGTCGCCCCACTCGCGCCCGTTGCCGCTCATCTTGTAGCCGCCGAACGGCGCCATCAGGTCGCCGCCGCCGCCGTTGATCGAGACCTGCCCAGCGCGCAGCTTGGAGGCCACGTCGCGGATCTTGGTCGTATCCGTGCCCGACACGTAGGCGGCCAGGCCGTACTCGGTGTCGTTGCCGACATCGACGGCCTCGTCGACCGACTGGTAGCCGAGGATCGAGACGACCGGGCCGAAGATCTCTTCCTTGGCGATGGTCATCTCGTTGGTGACGTTGGCGAAGACGGTCGGCTTGACGAAGTAGCCCTTGTCCAGGCCCTCCGGACGGCCGACGCCGCCGGCGACCAGGGTCGCGCCTTCGTCGATGCCGGCCTGGATCAGCTTCTGGATCTTGTTGAACTGAACTTCCGACACGACCGGACCCATCTGGGCGTTGCCCTTCGGATCGCCGACGGTGGTGGCCTCCGCGGCGGCCTTGGCGATCTGGATCACCTCGTCCATGCGCGCGCCGGGGACCAGCATGCGGGTCGGGGCGTTGCAGGACTGGCCGGAGTTCATCATCACCGAGCGCACGCCGCCCGTGACCGCCGACTGGAAGTCGGCGTCGTCGAGGATGATGTTCGGGCTCTTGCCGCCCAGCTCCTGGGCCACGCGCTTGACGGTCGGGGCGGCGTTCTTGGCCACCTCGATGCCGGCGCGGGTCGAGCCGGTGAAGGAGACCATGTCGATCTCCGGGTGGCTCGAGATGGCGGCGCCGACTTCAGGGCCATCGCCGTTGACCAGGTTGAACACCCCGGCCGGCACGCCGGCGGCATGCAGGATCTCGGTCCAGATGTAGCCCGAGAACGGCGCCACTTCCGACGGCTTCAGCACCATGGTGCAACCGACGGCCAGAGCCGGGGCGACCTTGCAGGCGATCTGGTTGACCGGCCAGTTCCAGGGCGTGATCAGGCCGCAGACGCCGATCGGCTCCTTGACCAGACGGGTCGGGCCGCGATCCTCGACGAACTTGAAGCTCTTCAGCACCGCCAGCGCGGTCTGGGTGTGGGCCAGACCCATGGCCGCCTGGGCGCGCTGCGACAGCGAGGCGGGGGCGCCCATTTCCTCGGTGATGGCGTCGGCCATGTCGCCGTAGCGCTTCTGGTACTCGGCGATGATGCGCTCGAGCAGATCGGCGCGCTCTTCCAGCGAGGTCTGCGAGAAGGTGGCGAACGCCTTGCGGGCGGCCTTGGCGGCCTTGTCCACGTCGGCGGCCGAACCCATCGAAATCTTGCCGGCGACCTCTTCGTTGGCCGGGTTGATGACGTCGAGGGTCTTGGGCTGGATCGGGTCGACCCACTGACCGTCGATGTAGAACTTGGTGTAGTCGCGCATCCTCGTCTCCCTTGGCGTCAGCGGCCCCATCCCAGAGGCTCTTCAAACGATAGTTTAGTTATCGGCATTCAGGTGTGGAAGGGCCAACTCACAAGCGATGGCGGATAGAAGGTCACCGCCGCCAAGAGGCCAAGCAGCACGACGACGCCACCGACGGCTCGAACCCAGGCCCGGACCCAGTCCGACGACGAACGCGTCGCGTGGGGCGGATATCCGTAGAGACCAAGGATCAGGACCATGGGCATCCAGCCCGCCAGGGTTGCCGCCATGTAGGCGCGACCGCTGTCGTCTTCTCCGAGGCGGCAGATGAGCGAGACGACCAGCGGACCGCCGAGGAAGCTGTACCCGGCCACTCGTCTGACCCAGACCGGCCACCGATCAATCGGTATTCTGTCAGCCAGCCTGTCGGTCATCTCTGATGCAGATGTGGTTGTCCGGGGATCGGGCTGCGGCCCTTTAAGACGTAGTCCGCCCGGATCGAGCCGACGTAGAGGTCGCGCAGATCCTGCCCGCCCCATGTGACGTTTGTAGGATGGTTCACCAGCGCGCCCGACGGGTCATGGAACACCGTCTCCACCCCGCCCGACGGCGTGATCGCCACCACCTTGTTCGCCGCCGGAAGGCAGACCCAGAGATTGCCCTCGACGTCCAGCCCGACGCCGTCGGTGTAGCCGAGGTCCGCCGAATGATGCGCCGCATGGGCCTCCGCCTCGGCCTGGCCCGCTGTCAGCAGCCGCCCGAGCTGCGGACCGTAGCGTTCGCCGGGACCGAGCTTGCCGCCGGGCAGCACTTCGAACCGCAGGACGTCGGCCCCGCTGGTCTGGGCGCAGTAGAGCCAACGCTCGTCGGCCGACAGCGCCAGCCCGTTGGGAAACTTCAGCCCCTCCGCCACGACGCTCGCGGAGCCGTCCGGGCGCAGGACGAACAGGAAACCGTCGGCGCGGCCGTCCAGCGCCTGGGGCCAGGTCTCTGCGTGGGTGGAGTTGGCGCACCAGATGTTCCCCGCCCGGTCGATCACCGGATAGTTGGCTGACGTCAAGCGCCGGCCCTCGACCTCGACCAACAAGGTCTCGTGCGCGCCGGAGACCGGGTCGAACCGCTGCAGCGGCCCCTCTTCCCCGTCGTAAATGCCGAAGTTGGCGATCAGGATGCGGCCCTGGCCGTCCATGTTGATCCCGTTCGGCGCTCCGCCCTTCGGTCCCATGCGGGTGAAGGTCCCGTCCGGATGGATCTCCGCCACCGCGCACTGGTGATCGGAAGCGAAGATGCGGCCGTCCTTGCCGACAACGACATCCTCGGGACGATCGATGCCGACGGCGATCTTCGTGAACGCCTCCGTCGCGATCCAGCTCATCACGGCGCCTCCCCTCTGTGTTCGTTACGCTCACCAGAGCACATCGACGGGGCGGACGCCAAAAGCCTCTTCGATCCGGCGGCGATGACCGGGTCTGATCCCTTCCGGCAGGGCGTCGGGGGCGAACCAGCCGCGGTCGGCGATCTCTCCCCGCGAAGTCGGCTCGCACGGCTCCCAGGCCTCGACGCGATAGACCAGCAGGTGATCGCCCGGATAATTGGCCTCGTTGGAATGGAACGAGACCAGCCGCGCGGGACCGGTCAGCCGCACCCCGGCTTCCTCGACTAGTTCGCGGGCGAGCGAGGTTTCGGCGGTCTCGCCCCGCTCGACGCCGCCGCCCGGCAGGAACCAGCCGTCCGTATAGGTATGCTCGACCAGCAGAACCCGTCCCTCGGTGTCGATCACCAGGCCGCGCACGCCCAGCGTCAGCCCGCGCGTCAGGCGCTGGTGAAGGCGGATCAGCGGCCTCAGGACCGGTTCGACGCGACGTTTCCAGGACATGGCGCGAGCCTAGTGCGGCGACTTGCGGCGCGCGAGCGCGGAGGCTAAAGCGTCCCCACTGTTTCTACGGGGATCCCCAAATGATCGCGCTGTACACCATCTTCGGCTGGGTCGCCGTTCTCGCCGCCATCAACTTCTTCGAGTTCGGCCGCGTCGACTAGGACGACGACTGCGGAGCGGAGGCGGCCAGGGCCGCCTTCAGCTTCGCCATCGGCACCGGCTTGGCGAACAGCCCATGGAAGCCGGCCTGCCGCAGCGCCCAACCGCTGATCCGGCGATCGGCGGCCGACATCGCGAACACGGGCGCATCGGCCACGCCGGCCAGTTCCAAGGCGTCTCCCGATTCCAGATAGAGCTCGATCAGCACGGCGGCCCAGGGTCCGCCGGCGAACAGGGCGTGCAACGCCGTCTCCGCCCCCGTAGCGGTCCGGCACGCGAAGCCCGCCGCCTCGAGCGCCGCCGCCAGCTCCACGCGCGCCGTCGGATCGTCGTCGATGACCAGGACCTTGCGTCGCGCCAGCGGCGCCGAAAGGGTGACGGCCCAGGTTCGGTCGCCGCCCGCCGTCGCGGTCAGCCGGACCAGGTCGCCGTCCAACTCCGCCTGCAGGCAGATCGAATGTCCCTGTCCGTCCGCCAGCGCGGTTCCCGCCAGCTTACGGACGGTTTCCAGCAGATGAGCGGGATCGATCTCCCGCGGCGCCCTCAGGGCCGGATCGATACGGGTCGAGACCGAAACCCCGCGTCGTCCCGAGGCCTCCGCCGCCTCGTCGACCGCTCGGTCGATCAATTGAAAGAGGTCGCGCGGATCGGGCGGCTTGCGATGCGCCGGCGTGTCCGCTTGATTGCGCGGCATGACCGCGCCGCTGCCGAAACCACTCATGGAAGCAACATCCATTTCTACAGTCTCAGATTGTATCAACAAGGTTGAGACCCCGTGAACGGGGTCGCCCTAATCACAGGCGCGGCCCGCAGAATCGGCCGCGCGCTGGCCGTGGAAGCCGCCCGCGCCGGCTTCGACGTCGCCATCCATCACCGCAGCTCGCCCGAGGAGGCCGAAGAAACGGCCGCCATGGTGCGCGCCGAGGGCCGCCGCGCCCTGCTGCTGGACGGCGACCTGACCTCGCCCGACGCCGCCCACCTGATGGCCCGAGCCGAGGCGCTGGGTCCGGTGACGCTGCTGGTGAACAACGCCTCGCTGTTCCTGGACGACCGCCTCGGCACGACCACTGCGGAAGACATCGACGCCCACATGGCCGCCAACCTGCGCGCGCCGGTGGTGCTGGCCCAGGCGATGGCGGCCAATCTTCAGGCTGATCGCGAAGGCCTGATCGTCAACATCGTCGACCAGCGCGTCTGGCGGCCGAACCCGCAGTACTTCAGCTACAGCCTGTCGAAGGGCGCGCTCTGGTACGCCACCCAGACCATGGCCCAGAGCCTGGCCCCGCGGATCCGGGTGAACGCCATCGGCCCCGGCCCGACCCTGGGCTCGGTGCACCAGGCGCCCGGCGTGTTCGAGGCGGAAGCCGCGGGCACGCCGCTGGGTCGCCGCGTGGCGCCCGAGGACATCGCCCGTGCGCTGCGCTACCTCATTGACGCAAGGACAGTGACGGGCCAGATGATCGCCGTGGACAGCGGGCAGCACCTCGCCTGGCGCACGCCCGACATCATCGACCCGTAGCGAGGCCCAGTTGGCGGCGTCTCCCCTCATGCTCGACCAGACCCCGGACGGCGCGCCCGCGGCGCGGGTGGTGATCGCCAAGGTCTTCGTGCGCGGCCTGCGCGTGGACGCCGAGGTCGGCGTCTATCATTACGAACGCGGCAAGCTGCAGCCGCTGGTGATCGACGTCGAACTCGACGTCGCCGCCGTCGGCGCTCAGAAGCTGGCCGACACCCTGAACTACGAGAGCATCCGCGAGAGCGCGAAGATGCTGGCGGCCGACGGCCATATCGAACTGGTCGAAATGTTCGCCGAGCGGCTGGCCCAGCGCTGCCTGATGGACCCGCGCGTCACCCGCGCCCGGGTCAGGGTCGAGAAGCCGCACGCCCTCGCGCCCGACGCGGAGGCGGCCGGGGTCGAGATCACGGCGGTTCGGGCCTGACGCCCGCCCCATCCTCCCCGTCTCACGCCGCGCGCCTGGCGCCGCTGCGCCCCGAAACCGTCTGGACGCTCGACGGCGGAAACCTGGTCGAACAGACGGGCCATCGCATCCGCCGCTGGCCGCTGTCGACCTTGCGCGAGGCGCGGTTCACGGCGTCCGCCGGCGGACGCCGCGCCGCAGTCCTGCGTTTCGTCAAGGGCCGGGCCTTTCTGACCTCCCACAGCTGGGCCGGCCCGGGCCGGTTCGAGGATCGAACCCCGCGCTACGCCGCCTTCCTGCGCGCGGTCGCCGCCGGAGCCGCCGAGGGGGCTCCAACGGCGCGGTTCACGACAGGCGTTCTGGGCCCCCGCGAGATCGTGGTCTGGATGGTCGCCCTGCTCGGCGTCGGCGTCGCCGCCTTGATGCTGTTCTCGCTGACCGCCGGCGCGGCGGGACTGGGCGCGGCGCTGGCCGCCCGGCTGCTGTTCGTGCTGATCCTGGTCTTCGCCGCAACGCCCTGGCTGACGCCGCCGCCGCCGCGCCTCGACCCTCGCGCGCTGCCCCCGGGACTGCTCGACTGAGGCGTTTGCCTTGATGGGGGTTTACGGTCAGCATGCCCGCCTCGCAGGGGACCCAGACCATGACCGCCGAACCCGTCGCCGCCGCCAAGCCGCATGAAGACCGCGTGCTCCCCGCAGTCGTCTACGCCCTGTACGTCATCGGCGCCCTGACCGTGATGGTGACGGTGTTCATCGGCCTGATCATCGCCTACGCCAATCGCGGAACGGCGGGCCCCCGCATGGCCACCCACTACCAGTTCCTGATCCAGACCTTCTGGAAGACCATCTGGTGGTTCGTCATCGGCGTCATCGTCGGCGTGGTCGGCCTGATCTTCACCATCACCCTGATCCTGTCGCCGCTCGGCGTCCCGATGATGATCATCGGCTGGGGCGTCGCGGGGCTGGTCGGGGTCTGGTTCTACGTCCGTTGCGCGCTGGGCCTGATCTACCTGGCCCAGGACGAGCCCTATCCGCGGCCCGACGCCTGGCTGCTTTGAAGGCAGCCGCCTGCTGCGCTGCACAAGGATCGACCGACGGGCGACGTCGCCTTCCCCTGGCGGTTGAGGCCCTTTGACCAAGGGCGTTCAACGAACGAGGGTCGCGCCACGTTCGGATCGAGACGGGGGGTCCTGGTCACATGGCGTCGCGGATTCTCAGCCTGTTGCTGGGCGCACTGCTGACGGCCGTCGGCTGGGCCATGGTCGATCCGAAGGGACTGGTCGGCGCAAAGCTGCCCGGCCTCGAACACTTGGGGGCGTTCGAGGGTCATCGGGCTTTCATAGGCTGGGGAGCTGTGGCGCTGGGGGGCGTCGCGATCCTGGGAGCCGTGCTGCGCGACGATCACAAGGGGGCAGGAAGGCGCCGAAATCCGCCGGTCGTGGATTTCGGCGCCGACCCCGAACCGTCGTCGGCGGCCGAACCGGCCGCGCCGACAGAAGAGCAGGCGACGCCTCTCGGACGTTCGCCCAGCCCTTCCCCGCTCTGGTAGGCCTCAGGCCGGAACCAGCTCGCGGCGCACCAGGCGGGCGTATTCGTCCATCAGCGACAGCGAGATCTCGCCCGGGGTGAAGCGGTGCTGGCCCACCTCGGCCACCGGCGTCACCTCGGCGGCGGTGCCGACGATGAAGCATTCGGTGAAGTCCGACAGCTCCTCCGGCTTGATGTGCCGTTCGATGACCTGCAGGCCGCGCTCCTTGGCCAGGCGGATCACGGTCTGGCGCGTGATGCCGTTCAGGAAGCAGTCCGGCGTCGGGGTGTGGATCGCGCCGTCCTTCACGAAGAACACGTTGGCGCCCGTCGCCTCGGCCACATAGCCGCGGTAGTCGAGCATCATGGCGTCCGAATAGCCGTCCTTCTCCGCCGCGTGCTTGGAGATGGTGCAGATCATGTACAGGCCGGCCGCCTTGGCGGCCACGGGGGCGGTCTCAGGCGAGGGGCGGTTGTACTTGGCCCAGGTCAGGCGGATGCCCTTCTTCTTGGCCTCGGGATCGAAGTAGCTCGGCCAGTCCCACACCGCGATGGCGACGTGGATCTTGGTCTGCTGCGCGGAGACGCCGATCATCTCCGAACCGCGCCAGGCGATCGGACGGAGATAGCAATCGGTCAGGCCGTTCTTGGCGCAGGTCGCCTTGCAGGCCTCGTCGATCTCGGCCACCGTGTAGGGGATCTCGAAATCGAGGATTTCGGCCGACTTGAAGAAGCGCTCGGTGTGGGCCGTCAGTTCGAAGATCTCTCCGCCGTACATCCGCTCGCCTTCGAACACCGAAGAGGCGTAGTGGAGGCCGTGGGTCAGTACGTGCACCTTCGCCTCGCGCCAGGGCACGAACTGGCCGTCCAGCCAGATCCAACCGTCGCGATCGTCGAAGGGAACGAGAGACATTTCGAAAATTCCTCCTTTCAAGGAAGCGGCGACCTTAGACGCCTCCGCGGCGTCCGCGTCAAACAGAATGGCCTCAAATCACGACCATGTCGGCTGATCCCCGCCTGATCCTGCGCGAAGAGGAGCTCGACTCCGGCCTGGAGCTGATGCTCCTGGCCGAGGCGACCCTGTGGGCGACCGTCGACGCCGCCCTGGAGGCCGAGCCCCAGGGCCTCGGCCGCCCCCATTGGCGCGCCGCCTTCCTGCTGCGCCGTCGGCCCGGCGTCGGCACGCGCGACCTCGGCCGGCTTACGGGCCTGTCGAAACAGGCCGCCAGCCGCACCCTGAACGATCTGCTGAAGCTCGGTCTGGCCGAGATCGAGAGCGGCGACCTGGACGCTCGACGCCGCCCCGCCCGGCTGACCGAGGCCGGCCTGGCCTTCGAAGCCCGCATCGCCGAACGCCTGCGCACCTTGCTGGGACGAGCCTATCGCACCGGCGGGCTTGACGGCGTGGCCGGCGCGCGGCGCATTCTGGCCGCTCTGGCGGGGCCGCGCACGGGCGTGGGCCTGCGCCGCGAGGAGAGCTAGGGCGTGAGCGGCAGCGACAGACACCTGCTGGTGGTGGACGACGACGACCGGATTCGCGATCTGCTGAAGGAGTTCCTGACCCGCAGCGGCTTCCGCGTGACCGCCGCCGCGGACGCCGCCGCCGCCTCGCGCCTGATCGACACGCTCGACTTCGACCTGATGGTGCTCGACGTCATGATGCCGGGCGAAGACGGGATCAGCTTCGCCGGTCGCTTGCGCGGGCGCGGCGATTCGGCCGGCGCCACGCCGATCCTGATGCTCACCGCGCGGGGCGAGTCGGGCGACCGGATAGCCGGCCTGACCGCCGGGGTCGACGACTACCTGGCCAAGCCGTTCGAGCCGCAGGAGCTGCTGCTGCGCATCGAGGCGATCCTGCGTCGCGCCGGTCCGCGCAGCAGCGGCCCGACCGTCCTCGGCCTGGGCGCCTGCAGCTTCGACATCGAACGCGGCGAGCTGACGCGCGACGGCGCGCCGATCCGCCTGACCGAAGCCGAGGTCGAACTGATGCGCCGTCTGGCCCAGTCGGCCAACGTCGCCGTCGACCGCCTGGAACTGGCCCGCGACACCGCCGACGTGACCGGCCGCGCCGTCGACGTCCAGGTCACGCGCCTGCGCCGTAAGATCGAGGACGATCCGAAGAACCCGCGCTACCTGCAGACCGTCCGAGGCGTCGGCTATCGCCTGGCCCCGGACTGATGAAGGCCTTCCGTCCCTCATGAAGATCCGGGCCCTCAAGATCTTCATCCCGCGGCAGGTCAAGCGCTGGCTGCCGACCTCGCTGTTCGGGCGCAGCCTGCTGATCATCGTGCTGCCCGTCGCTCTGATGCAGATGGTCGTCACCTGGATCTTCTTCGACGCCCACTGGCAGACAGTGACCAGCCGCCTGTCCGACGGGCTGGCCGGCGACATCGCCTGGGCCGTGGAGAGCTATCAGGAGGATCCGCCCGCCCTGCCCAAGATCGCCGAGCGGGCGGAACGGTCGATGTCGCTGTCCATCGTCCTGATCGAGGACAGGAAACTGCCGCCGCAGCGGCCTGCGTCCCTGTACGCCCCGCTCGACCGGGCGCTGGACAAGGCCTTGTCCGACAAGCTGGACGCCCCCTACTGGTTCGACACCGTGCGCTTCCCGGCCTATGTCGACATCCGGGTGCAGGTGAAGGACGGCACGCTGCGGATCATCGCGCCGCGCGAGCGCGCCTACGCCACCCAGGGACATATCTTCGTCTTCTGGATGGCCGCCGCGACCCTGCTGCTGACCACGATCGCCATCCTGTTCATCCGCAACCAGGTGCGGGCGATCGAGCGGCTGGCCGACGCGGCGGAGGCCTTCGGCAAGGGCGGCGACGTCGACGACTTCAAACCCTACGGCGCACGCGAAGTCCGGCAGGCGGCCCAGGCCTTCGTCGCCATGAAGAACCGGATTCTGCGTCACATCGACCAACGCACGGCGATGCTGGCCTCGGTCAGCCACGACCTGCGCACGCCGCTCACCCGGCTGAAGCTGGAACTGGCGCTGGCCGAGCCGTCGAAGCGGGTCGAGGCGATGAAGACCGACCTGGCCGAGATGGAGCATATGATCGACGGCTACCTGGCCTTCGCCCGCGGCGAGGAAGGCGAGGTGCTGGAGTCGACGTCGCTGAAGGAGCTGATCGAGGAGGTCGCCGAAGGCGCCGTCCGCGCCGGCGCCAAGGTGACGGTCTCGGCCGATCCCGAGCTCGTCCTGCCGGTCCGGCCCAACGCCCTGAAACGGGCGCTGTCGAACCTGATCATGAACGCCGCCAGCCACGGCGACCAGGTGGCGGTCTCGGCCGCCTCGACCCCGGCCGGCGGCGCCGAGATCGTCATCGACGACGACGGGCCGGGCATTCCGGAAGCGCGGTACGAGGAAGCCTTCCGGCCGTTCAACAGGCTCGACGAATCTCGGAACCAGAACGAGAAGGGCGTCGGTCTGGGCCTGGCCATCGCCCGCGACGTGGCCCGAGGGCACGGCGGCGACATCACGCTCGATCGCTCGCCGCTGGGCGGGTTGCGGGCGGTGGTGCGGCTGCCGGGGTAACGCAATCCGTCATCCTCGCGACAAGCGCGAGGCCGACGGCCGGCTAACCCCTACCCCAGATCCTTGGACCGCCGCACGGCCGCGGCCACGGCCTTTTCCAGCAGGGGACCGAAGCCGTCGTCGGCCATCAGGACCTCGAGCGCGGCCTGGGTGGTGCCGCCGGGCGAGGTCACCTGCCGGCGAAGTTCGGCCGGATCCTCGCCGCTGGCGTGAAGCAGCGCCGCAGCCCCCGTGATCGTCGAACGGGCCAAGCTCCTGGAGACGTCCTCGGACAGTCCCGCCGCGACCCCAGCCGCCTCGAGCGCCTCGACGAAGGCGTAGAGATAGGCCGGCGCCGAACCCGAGACGCCGGTAGCGGCGTGCATCAGGTCCTCGTCGTCCAGGTCGGCGACGCCGGCGACCGGCGCAAACAGAGCGTGAGCGCGGGCCCGGGCGTCGGGGTCGGCGGCGTAGACGCTGGCGGTTCCCTGCCCGATAGCCACAGCCGTGGTCGGCATCACCCGCGCGACATGGCGGTCGCCGAAGGCCTGTGAGATGTCTGCGGCCGAGACGCCGGCGGCGATCGAGACGATCACCGCGTCAGGGGCCAGGTGCGGCGCAGCCTGGGCGGCGGCTTCCCGCCAGAGCTGCGGCTTCACCGCCAACAGCACGGTCTTGGCGCGGCCCAGCTCCTCGTCCGGCGGATTGATCGCCAACCCGGCCAGAGCCTGCAGCTCGGTCGTCGGATAGGGATCCCGCACCATCAGGTCGGACAGGGCGAAGGCGCCGGCCTTGCGCCAGCCGTCGATCAAGGCGCCGCCCATGCGGCCGGCGCCCAGAAGCAGGATCGGGGTCATGCGACCAGTCTACGCCTGTCCGACGGTCTCGAACATGCAGGCGGCCATCGCCTCGTCCGGCGACTTGGCGCCGGCGAGCAGGAAGTCGAAGGCCGGGTAGAAGCGGTCCGCCGCCTCGACCGCCGCGTCGATCATCGAAGCCGCCTGGGCCAGCGTCGGGCGCTCGCCGCCCGGCAGGCTCATCGAATGGCGGAAGACGATCTCGCCGTCTTCGGCCCAGACCTCGAAGTGGCCCAGCCAGACGCGCTGGTTGATCAGCGACAGCAGCTCGTAGGCCGCGGGGCGCTTGGTTTTCGGCGCGCTGCGGCCGATCGACAGGCAGAGCTGGAGGCAGTCGGCCTCCGGCCGCCAGGCGAACCAGAGCTCGTAGTCCTTCCAGTCGCCGCTGAGGGCGAAGGCGAGGTCGCCGTCCTCGGTGCGGTCGAAAGTCAGGTTCTCCGCCGCCAGGACGTGTTCGACGATTTCCAGCGGATCCAGAGCCAGCAGGGCGTCGTCTTCTTCGGGATGCGTGTCCATAAGGCCTATAGCTCCCCCGGTTCGCGACCGGGGCGGGGTAAGCACCCGGCGGCAGCGGCGTCCTGAAATTGGAGCCTAGACTGCTTCGCGCCGGGCGTAAGGGGTGTTCTTGTCGAGGGCGAGCCTTACTCGCCCTTCTTGGCGCCGCTCTTGGCCGCACCGGCTTTCAGCTCGGCCACCTCGGCGCGCAGCGCGGCGATCTCGGCCTTCAGGGCGTCCAGGTCGTCGCGGCGCACGAGGTCCATCTCGGCGACGAAACGGTCGGCTTGCGCGCGGAAGGCGGTCTTGGCCTCCTCGCCGGCGCTCTGGGCGACGCCCATCGCAGCCGTGGCCAGCTTGGCGAATTCGTCGAGGATCGGGTTCTGAGTGTGCATCAAAGGGTCCTGGCGGGACGCCGAACAGGCGTCAACACCTCCTTAATATGGGAAACCGGGGGTGAAAGCGAAGAGGATCGTCGCTATCACAGGACAACCTGCCCACAAGACGAGGCGCCCGTGCCCTTTCCAGACTTCGATCCGGTGCTCATCCACATCGGCCCGCTGGCCATCCGCTGGTACGCCCTGGCCTATGTCGCCGGCATCCTGCTGGGCTGGCGCTACGCCGTCCGGCTGGTGAAGACGCCCCGTCTGTGGGGCGACCAGAAGCCGACCGCGACGCCGGAGCAGATCGACGACCTCATCCTGTGGCTGACCCTCGGCATCATCCTCGGAGGCCGGCTCGGCTACATCCTGTTCTACTACACCAGCACCCTCTGGGAGTCGCCGCTTTCGATCTTCAAGATCTGGGAAGGCGGCATGAGCTTCCACGGCGGCCTGCTGGGCGTGATCGTGGCGATGATCTTCTTCGCTCGCGCCAACAAGATCGACCTGTTCAAGCTGGGCGACCTGGTCGCGCCGGCCGTGCCGTTCGGCGTTTTCTTCGGCCGGATCGCCAACTTCATCAACGGCGAGCTGTGGGGTCGTCAGACGACCGCCCCCTGGGGCGTGATCTTCCCCGGCGGCGGCCCCTACCCCCGCCACCCCAGCCAGCTCTACGAGGCCCTGCTGGAAGGCGTGCTGCTGTTCATCATCCTGTGGTTCGCGGTCCACAAGAAGCTCTGGCTGCAGCGGCGCGGCGTCGTGGCCGGCCTGTTCCTGGCCGGCTACGGCCTGTTCCGCCTGTCGCTGGAATGGGTTCGCGAACCGGACCGCCAGATGCCCGAGTTCCTGCAGTCGTTCCTGACCATGGGCATGCTGCTGTCGCTCCCGATGCTGCTCTTCGGCGCCTGGATGGTCTGGCGCGGCCTCAAGGAGCCCATCGCCCCCGCTGTTTCCGAGAAGGCCGAAGCCTAAGACACGACCATGAGTTTGCTTGACCGACTGAAGGCGGAGATCGCGGCGACCGGCCCGATCTCCGTCGCCGACTATATGACCCGCTGCCTGCACGATCCGCGGGACGGGTACTACGCCACCCGCCCGGCGCTGGGCGAAGCCGGCGACTTCATCACCGCGCCGCTGATCAGCCAGATGTTCGGCGAGCTGCTCGGCCTGTGGGCGATCGAGACCTGGAGCCGCCTGGGCAAGCCCGCCGCGTTCCGGCTGGTCGAGATGGGGCCCGGCGACGGCACGCTGATGAGCGATCTGTTGCGGGCCGTGCGACTGGCGCCGGACTTCGTCGCCGCCGCGGACCTGTGGCTGGTCGAAACCTCCGGCCCGCTCGCCGCAGCGCAGAAGGAAAGGCTGGCCGACGCGGCTCCGACGCCGCGCTGGGCGGCCTCGATCGACGACGTCCCGGCCGGCGCGCCGGTGATCCTGATCGCCAACGAGCTGCTCGACTGCCTGCCCGCCCGCCAGTTCGTTCAGGCCGGCGAGGACGGCTGGGTGGAGCGGCTGGTGGGCCTGGGCCCCGACGGCGAGCTGGCCTACGGTCTGGCCCCGGCGCCGGACGGCGCGACGCCCACGCCGGGCGGCATGATCCTGGAAGTCTCGGCCGCGCAGGAGGCCCTGGGCGCCACGCTCGGCGCCATGATCGCTCGCGAAGGCGGGGCGGCGCTGCTGATCGACTACGGCCGCGACAAGCCGGAGTTCGGCGACACCCTGCAGGCCCTGCGCCGCCACGAGAAGGTCGATCCGCTGACCTTCCCCGGCGAGGCCGACCTGACCGTCTACGCCGATTTCCCGACCGTGCGCGACGCGGCGCGCCAGGCCGGCGCCCGCGCCACCGACGCCATGCCGCAGGGCCTGTTCCTCGGCATGCTGGGCATCCAGCATCGCGCCGAGGCGCTGATGGCCGCCCGCCCCGACCGCGCCGAAGTGATCCACCGTCAGCTGACGCGCCTGGTCGCGCCGGACCAGATGGGCGAGTTGTTCAAGGTCGCGACCATCCATTCCGACATGCTGATCCCGGTCGGCTTCGAGGCCCAGGAATGAGCGCGCTTCCCACCCTGCACAGCCCGCTGCTGTCGGCGCTTCCCGGTGTGAAGCACGCCTTCTTCACCCGCCAGGGCGGCGCGTCGAAGGGCGTCTACGACAGTCTCAACATCGGCCGCGGCTCGAAGGACGAGCCGGGCGACGTCGAGGAGAACCGCCGCCGGGTCGCCGACTGGTTCGGCCTGACGCCCGACGCGCTCAACACCTGCTACCAGATCCACTCGGCCAAGGCGGTGACCGCCGAGGCGCCGTGGGGCGCCTACCGTCCGCAGGCCGACGGGGTCGTGACGAACTGGCCGTCCATCGCCTGCGGCGCCCTGGCCGCCGACTGCGCGCCCGTGCTGCTGGCCGACGCGGAGGCCCGCGTCGTCGGCGCCTGCCACGCCGGCTGGCAGGGCGCGCTGGGCGGCATCGTCGCCGGCACGGTCGAGCAGATGGTCCGCCTGGGCGCCGATCCGGCCCGCATCGTCGCGGCCGTGGGGCCCTGCATCGGCCAGGCGTCCTACGAGGTGGGCCTCGAGTTCCTCGATCGGTTCGAGAGCCAGCGTTCCGGTTCGGCGAAGTTCTTCGGCCCCGGTCAAACGGACGACAAACGCCAGTTCGACCTGCCCGGCTTCGTGCTGGAGCGACTGGCCGAAGCGGGCGTGGGCCGGGCCGAATGGGTCGGCCGCGACACCTGCGCCGAGCCGGACTGGTTCTTCTCCAACCGCCGCGCCTTCAAACGGGGCGAGCCGGACTACGGCCGTCTGGTCAGCGCGATCATGCTGACCTGAACCCGGCGGGGTCCTCGCGCGTTCTAGGCGCAGGACTAGGCTGGAGGATCCCGGTGGCGCGCAAGCGGCCGAAGGGGGTGATTGAGATCGGTTGGGCATGTTTCGAGTCGGCGGCGACCGGCCGCATCGAACATGTGCCGACCGCCGTCTGCTATCCGGACACGCTCGTCCGCAGGATCAGCGTGGAGGCCGGCGGGGGCCATGCCTGGCGCATTTCCGCCCTGACCACGCCCCGTGATCGCCCCGCGCCCTGGAAGATCGTCGTCGTCACCGGCGCGCCCAGCTGGGCCGAGTACTGGGCGCCCGTCCTGGCCGCCCTTCCCGCCGACCGCGAGATGCTGGTCGTCGACCGCCCCGGCTTCGCGGGCAGCGAGCCGGTCGAGTACGTCGGCAACATCCGTGTCCAGGCCGCCGCGCTGGCGCCCCTGCTGAAAACCGCGCCGGGCCAGCGCCTCATGCTGGTCGGTCAGTCCTACGGCGCCGCGATCGCCGCCTTGATGGCCGCCGCGGCGCCGCGGCAGGTGCGCAGCCTGGTCCTGCTCTCCGGCTACTTCGGAGAGTCCGGCCCGACGGCCAGGCGGCTGGTCGACTGGGGCTCCAAACTGCTGGCCTTCATTCCGCGTGACCTGAAGAACGCCGTGCGCGAGGTCGCCGGCCAACCGTCGCAGATCGAACATCTGCACCGGGCCCTGGAGCAGGCGACGATGCCCGTCCATGTCATCCACGGCACGCGCGACGACTTCGCGCCCCTGGCCGCCGCCGAGCGGCTTTTCGCCCGGATCGCCCACCGGAGCGACGCCCGCTTCCAGGCGGTCGCAGACGCCGATCATTTCCTGAACGACGGTCCGCCCGGCGACCTCCAGGCGTTGCTGGAAGCCTGTATGCCGGCTCCGGAATCCCTCGTTTCGGCTTGGCTGCGCGAGGCCCGGGACCAGGCCGCCCGTCGCCTGGACGCCCTGCGCCGCCGCATCGCGCCGCAGCGGGTCAAGGACGGCGCGCACGCGCCCGTGACCTGAGCGGGACGCATCCAGTCCGGCCGCCGCGCGTTGGCATACCCGTAGCGGGCGCAGGCCTCCCCGTCTGCGTCCAACGGGGACCGTCATGCATCGCGTAACCGCCGAAACCCTCCAGACCGCCGCTCCGCTCCGCCTTCTTTCAGGCCCGGCCCAGATCCGGCGCATCGTCCTGGTCGGCAGCTTTCCGCCACGGCGCTGCGGCATCGCCACCTTCACCGCCGACGTCCGCAACGCTCTGCTCGCCGCGGCGCCCCAGGCCGCCGTCGACGTCGTGGCCATGACCGACGAGGGCGGAACCTACGCCTACGGCGAGGAGGTGATGTTCGCGATCCGGCAGGACCATCTCGAGGACTACGCCGAGGCCGCCCGCCGCATCGACGCCCTGCAGCCCGACGTCGTCTGCGTGCAGCACGAGTTCGGCCTGTTCGGCGGCCCGGCGGGCGAACATCTCATGGCTCTGCTCGACCTCGTGCAGGCGCCGGTGATCGCCACGGTCCACACCGTGCTCAGCCATCCCACCGAGGATCAGCGCCGCGTCTTCGCCCGGCTTCTGCGCCGCGCCTCGAAGATCATCGTCATGGCCCAGCGCGGCCACGACATGCTCCGCGATCTCTGGAGCGTCCCGCCGCGCAAGCTGGCCGTCGTGCCGCACGGCGCGCCCGACCGCCCCCTGGTCGACACCGCCGGTCCGAAACGGTCCCTCGGACTGGAAGGACGCGAGGTGCTGCTGACCTTCGGCCTGCTGTCTCCGGGCAAGGGCCTGGAGACTGCCATCCGGGCCCTGCCCGATATCGTCAGGGCCCGGCCGGACGCCCTGTACGTCGTGCTCGGGGCGACTCACCCTCACCTGCTGGCGCGCGAGGGCGAAGTCTATCGCGAAGGCCTCGCCGCCCTGGCCGAGGCCTTGGGCGTGACCGCGCACATCCGGTTCGAGAACCGCTACGTCGACACGCCTCATCTGCTGGAGTGGCTGGCGGCGGCGGACATCTATCTGACGCCCTATCCGAACGAGGCCCAGATCACCTCGGGCACGCTGTCCTACGCGGTCGCGCTGGGCAAGGCGGTGATCTCGACGCCCTACTGGCACGCACAGGAACTGCTCGCCGCCGGCCGGGGCGTCCTGACGCCGTTCCGCGACGCCGGCGCCATCGCCCGAGCCGCCATCACCCTCCTCTCGCGCCCGGACGACATGGCGGAGATGCGCCGCCGCGCCTGGGAGAAGGGCCGAGACACGGTCTGGAGCCGCCTGGCGGAGAGCTATCTGGAGGTGGTCGGCGAAGTCCGGCGCGCGACGCCCCGGCGGGCGGAGCTCCAGGCGGACGGCGCGACGCCGCGCCCCGCGATGGGCGGGCTGCGCCGCATGACCGACGCCTGCGGCCTGTTGCAGCATTCGACCTACGGCGTCCCCGATCGCAACCACGGCTACTGCGTGGACGACAACGCCCGGGCGCTGCTGCTGACCCACCGGCTGCGGACCGCCGGCGTTCCCGCGCAGGACCTCGACGACCTGGCCACGACCTACGCCGCCTTCGTGCATCATGCGTGGAACCCCGCCGTGGGACGGTTCCGAAACTTCATGAGCTACGATCGGCGGTGGCTCGAAGAGCGTGGTTCCGACGACAGCGGCGCCCGCGCCTATTGGGCCGCGGCGGTCACCGCTTCCGAGGCTCCGTCCCAGGCGATGCGGCGCTGGGCGCACGAGCTGTGCGAAGCGGCCGGCAAGCATCTGGACGGCTTCACCGCCCTGCGGACCTACGCCTTCCTGATCCTCGGCCTGTCGAGCCTGGTGCGCGGCGATCCGACCCTGGCCCACGAGCGCGACCTGCTCGAACGACTGGCCAAGGGTCTCGCCAGCGCTCTATCGGACGAGGCGGACTGGCGCTGGTTCGAACCCTTCCTGACCTACGACAACGCCCGCCTGCCCGAGGCCCTGCTGCGCGCCGGCCAGGTGCTGGACGACGCCGCGCTGATCAAGGCGGGCCTCGACGCCCTCGACTGGCTGTGTGGTCGCCAGACCGGACCCGGCGGCGTCTTTCGCGCCGTCGGCACGGACAACTTCGGCCGGCTGAACAGCACCGCCGCACCGTTCGACCAGCAGCCGCTGGAGGCCGCCGCCACCGTCGACGCCTGCGCCGCCGCCTTCGCCGCAACCGGCGACGTCCGTTGGCTGTCCGAGGCCCGCCGCGCCTTCGACTGGTTCGGGGGCCGGAACGAGCTGGGCGTTCCGCTGGCCGATCCGGAGACCGGCGAATGCTACGACGGCCTGACGCCGACGGGTCCCAACCTCAATCGCGGGGCGGAGTCGATCCTGTCGTTCCAGCTGGCCGTCTGCGCCATGCACGCCCTTGAACGCCTCGCCCAGCCCGGCCCACGCCCCGCCGACACCGCTTCCCCCGAAGGTCGTCCCGTCGACAGATGCCCCAGCTCCATCACAGCGAACTCCGACTCCCGCCCAATCCGGAACGCGTCGTCATTCGGCCCTTCCACATCGCTCCAGACACCCGACCGCTGAGGCCGGGCGAGGTCTCGCGCGCGCGGCGGATCGTCGATGCGGTGATGGCCATGGACATGCGGACCTGCGAGGCCGAACTGGCCCTGGTCAACCAGGACTTCGGCGACCGCCATTGGCAGACCCGCACTGTCCACTTGGAACGCTACGAGCAGATCCGGACCGAGCTGGGCCTGGAGAACCGACTGCGCGAGACCCGCAAGGCGCTGATCGGCGCCTATTTCTGTCACGAGTACAGCTACGCCGCGGCGGCGCTGATGAACCCCAGCGTCGCGCCGCACCCCGACCAGAGCGGGCTCAGCGGCGGAGCGGTGCGGATCATTCTATCGCTGCGCGCCGTCGGCGAAGGCCACATCTCCTCGATCGCCTTCCGGGAAGGGATCGTCACCCCCGACGGAACGGTGAAGCTGATCTCCGAACCGCCGATCGCCATGGCCGCCCACCTCTGCGACCCACCGCCAGGCGGGGTGAATCAGGGGCCGGTTACGGCCTGCCGCTACGAGGCGGCCTCGATCAGCGGCACGGTGATCTTCCCCTTCACCCAGGCCCAGCGGAACGGGCTGGAAGACCTGCGGCTGGTGCTGTTCCGCCCGGACGACGGTCCGCCTGTCTACTACGGCACCTACACCGCCTACAGCGGTTCCTCGATCGCCTCGGAGATGCTGCGCACCACGGACTTCCGCAACTTCGACCTGCTGCCGATGTCGGGCACGGCGGCGCGCAACAAGGGCATGGCGCTGTTCCCGCGCAAGGTCGGCGGCCAGTACGCCATGATCGGACGGCAGGACGGCGAGAACATCTGGTATCTGAAGTCCGACGATCTGCTCGAATGGGACGGCGGCGAGAAGATCCTGACGCCGAAGTTCCCTTGGGAGCTGGTCCAGCTCGGCAACTGCGGTTCGCCGATCGAGATCGACGAGGGCTGGCTGCTGCTGACCCACGGCGTCGGCGCGATGCGGAAGTACTCGATCGGCGCCGTGCTGCTGGACAAGGAGCACCCCACCCGCGTGCTCGGCCGGATGCAGGCCCCGCTGATCTCCCCGTCGGACGAGAACCGCGAGGGGTATGTGCCCAACGTCGTCTACACCTGCGGCGCCCTGACCCTCGGGCGGCGGCTGTTCCTGCCCTATGCCGTGGCCGACAGCTCGATCGCCTTCTGCTCGGTCAGCATCGACGAGTTGGTGCGGGAGCTGGTGTGAGCCTACCGTAGCGCCGCGTTGATCCCCTCGAGCGCCGCCGCGCCCGGGGTCAGCTCCTTGTCCGACAGCTGGTTCAGCGGCCTGTGCACGGTCCCCAGCGCGTCGTGCAGGTCGTCGGCGTCCGGGTCCACATACAGCAGGCCCGTGACGATCTCCCCCGCCGCCTGGCGTTCCTGGAGGTAGCTCATCGCCCTCACCCGGTCGGTCGGATCGTAGTCGGCGGCGACCTTGCGCAGCATCAGCAGGGAGCCGTCGTGCTGCTGCACCTCGACCAGCTCGCCGGGGTCGTACTGCGTCGTCACCGGCAGGCGACCGAGCAGGACGTCGAGCCGGTTCACCGCCTCGTTGTGCTCGCGCACCCAGTCGAAGCTCTTGGTCGAGCCCTTGTGGTTGTTGAAGGCGATGCAGGGGCTCAGCACGTCGATGAAGGCCGCCCCCTTGTGGGTCAGGGCCGCCTTGATCAGCGGGGCCAGCTGGTCCTTGTCGCCCGAGAAGCTGCGGCCCACGAAGCTGGCGCCCAGCTGCAGAGCCAGGGCGACCATGTCGATGCCGGCGTCGGAGTTGACGACGCCCTTCTTGGACCTGCTGCCCTTGTCGGCGGTGGCCGAGAACTGGCCTTTGGTCAGGCCGTACACGCCGTTGTTCTCGACGATGTAGGTCATGTTCACGCCGCGCCGCATGACGTGGGCGAACTGGCCGAGGCCGATCGAAGCGCTGTCCCCATCGCCGGAGACGCCCAGGTAGATCAGCTCGCGATTGGCCAGGTTGGCGCCCGTCAGCACCGAGGGCATGCGGCCGTGGACCGTGTTGAAGCCGTGGCTGGCGCCCAGGAAGTAGTCGGGCGTCTTCGACGAACAGCCGATGCCCGACAGCTTCGCCAGGCGATGCGGCTCCAGGTCGATCTCGAAACAGGCCTGGACGATGGCGGCGCTGATCGAGTCATGGCCGCAGCCGGCGCACAGGGTCGAGACCTTCCCCTCGTAGTCCCGCCGGGTGAAGCCCAGGGCGTTCTTCTGCAGCGACGGGTGGTGAAAGGCCGGCTTGGCGATGTAGGTCATTTGGCCATCTCCCCGGTCGGGGCGACATCGGCCGCGCCCATCCCCTTCGCCAGCTCGCCGGCGATGAAGCGCGCCGTGATCGGCGAGCCGTCGTAGTTCAGCACCTTCACCAGCCGCGCCGGATCGACGCCGCCCTCGTTGATCAGCAGCGCGCGCAGCTGGGCGTCCCGGTTCTGTTCGACGACGAAGACCAGCTCGTGCTTGGCGATGAAGTCGAACACCTCCCCCGCGAACGGAAAGGCGCGCACCCGCAGGGCGTCGAGGTGCAGCCCGCGCGCCTCCAGCTGGGTCAGGGCTTCGTCCATCGCCGGGCTGGTGGAGCCGTAGTAGATCACGCCGTAGCCGGTCTTCTTCTTCGCCGCCTTGTGGATCGGCGCGGGCACGAGCGACTTGGCCGTCTCGAACTTGCGCAGCAGCCGCTCCATGTTGTCGACATAGACCGCCCCCTCCTCGCTGTAGCGGGCGTAGGGGTCGCGCGAGGTGCCGCGGGTGAAATAGGCCCCCTTGGACGGGTGCGTCGCGGGATAGGTCCGATAGGGGACGCCGTCGCCGTCGACGTCCTTGTAGCGGCCGAAGTCGGCGCCGGCCTCCAGCATCTGGGCGGTCATCACCTTGCCGCGGTCGAGCTTGCGTCCGTCATCCCAGGCGAAGGGAGCGGTCAGCCACTCGTTCATGCCCATGTCCAGGTCGAGCATGACGAAGACCATGGTCTGCAGCCGGTCGGCCAGGTCGAAGGCCTGGGCGCCCAGTTCGAAACACTCGCCCGGTCCCTCCGGCAGCAGCAGGACGTGCTTTGTGTCGCCGTGGCTGGCGTAGGCGGCGCTGAGGATGTCGGACTGCTGGGTCCGGGTCGGCATGCCGGTCGAGGGCCCGCCGCGCTGGACGTCGAAGATCACCGCCGGAATCTCGGCGAAGTAGCTGAGGCCGATGAACTCCTGCATCAGCGATACGCCCGGCCCGGAGGTGCAGGTGAAGGCCCGCGCCCCGTTCCAGCCGGCGCCGACGACGACGCCGATCGAGGCGATCTCGTCCTCGGCCTGGACGATGGCGTAGCGCGCCTCGCCCGTCTCCGGGTCGTGGCGGAGTTTCTTGCAGTAGTCGGTGAAAGCCTCCGCCAGCGAGGTCGAGGGCGTGATGGGGTACCAGGCGCAGACCGTCGCCCCGCCATAGACCGCACCGAGGGCCGCCGCTGTGTTGCCGTCGACGAAGATGCGGTCACCGACGGCGTCTGTGCGCTCCAGCTTCAGACCCAGCGGCCTGAGATTCTCGCGCGCCCAGTCGAAGCCAAGCGCCAGGGCCTCGATGTTGGCCGGGATCAGGGCCGGCTTGGAGGCGTATTCCTCGCTCAGCAGGGCTTCGACCACCGGCCGCTCGATGCCGAGCAGGAAGGTCAGCGCGCCCAGGTAGATGATGTTCTTGAGCACCTTCCGCTTGGACGGCTCGGCGTAGGCGGCGTTGCAGATCCGGGTCAGCGGCACGCCCACGACGGTGATGTCGGGCCGGAACCTCTCCGGCGGCAACGGCTTGGTGGAATCGTAGAACAGGTAGCCGCCGGGCTCGATCTCGGCCAGATCGCGGTCCCAGGTCTGCGGGTTCATGGCGACCATCAGGTCCACGCCGCCGCGCCGGCCCAGCCACCCCTGACCGCTGACCCGGATCTCGTACCAGGTCGGCAGGCCCTGGATGTTCGATGGGAAGATGTTGCGCGCCGCCACCGGCACGCCCATCCGCAGGATCGCCTTCACGAACAGCCCGTTGGCCGAAGCCGAACCGGACCCGTTGACGTTGGCGAACTTGACCACGAAGTCGTTGGTCGCGGTGATGGAGCGGCTCATCGCACGCACCCTCCGCCCGCCTGAGCCGTGTCGAGCAGGAACTTCTGCATGTCCCAGGCGCCCGTCGGGCATCGCTCGGCGCAGAGGCCGCAGTGCAGGCAGACGTCCTCGTCCTTGACCATGACCCGGCCGGTCGGCAGCGCCCCGGAGACATAGAGGTCCTGGGTCTTGTTCAGCGCCGGCGCCTTCAAGCGGGGCCGCAGCCCGTCCTCCTCCTCGTTGACGGTGAAGGTGATGCAGTCGGTCGGGCAGATGTCGGCGCAGGCGTCGCATTCGATGCACAGCGGCGCGCTGAACACCGTCTGGACGTCGCAGTTCAAGCAGCGCTGCGTCTCGGCCAGGGCCAGAGCTTCGTCGAAGCCCAGTTCGACCTCGGCCTTCACCGAGGCCAGGGCCGATTCGATCGGCAGCAGCGGCACGACCTTGCGGTCCTCGAGCGAGACGTCGTTGTCGTAGCTCCACTCGTGGATGCCCATCTTCTGGGACGACAGGTTCACCATCGGCGGCGGCCGCAGGCGGACGTCCTTGCCGCGGCAGAAGGCGTCGATCGACACCGCCGCTTCATGGCCGTGCGCGACGGCCCAGATGATGTTCTTGGGGCCGAACGCCGCGTCGCCTCCGAAGAAGACCTTCGGGTTGGAGGACTGGAAGGTGACGGCGTCGACCTTCGGCATGCCCCAGTCGTCGAACTCCAGGCCGATGTCCCGCTCGATCCAAGGGAAGGCGTTCTCCTGGCCGATGGCCAGCAGGACGTCGTCGCATTCGAAATGCTGGTCCGGCGCGCCCGTCGGCTTCAGTGAGCGGCGGCCCTTGTCGTCGAACACGGGAGCGACTTCCTCGAAGGTCACGCCCGTCAGCCGGCCGTCCTCATGGGTGAAGGCCTTGGGGACCAGGAAATTGAGGATCGGGATGCCTTCGTGCATCGCGTCCTCCTTCTCCCAGGGCGAGGCCTTCATCTCCTCGAAGCCGGAACGGACGATGACCTTCACATCCTCGCCGCCCAGCCGGCGCGAGGTGCGGCAGCAGTCCATGGCGGTGTTGCCGCCGCCCAGGACGATGACCCGCCGGCCGATGCTCTCGACATGGCCGAACGAGACGTTCGACAGCCAGTCGATGCCGATGTGGATATTGGCCGCCGCCTCCTGCCGTCCCGGGACGTCCAGGTCACGGCCGCGCGGCGCGCCGGTGCCGACGAAGACGGCGTCGAAGTCCTCGGCCAGCAGGCTTCCCAGGCTGTCGACCCGTTCGCCCAGCCGCATCGTCGGGCCCAGGGCGACGACGTAGCCCATCTCCTCGTCGATCACGCTCTCGGGCAGGCGGAAGCGGGGGATCTGGCTGCGGATCATGCCGCCGCTCCTGGCTTCGCCGTCGAAGACCACGACCTCGTAGCCGAGCGGAGCCAGATCGCGGGCCACGGTCATCGAGGCCGGTCCGGCGCCGATGCAGGCGATCTTCTTGCCGATCCTGGTCGCCGCCGGCTTGGGCATCCGGCCGTTCAGCTCGCCCTTGTTGTCGGCGGCGACGCGCTTGAGGCGGCAGATGGCGACCGGCTCCTCGTCGACGCGTCCGCGGCGGCAGGCCGGTTCGCAGGGTCGGTCGCAGGTCCGCCCGAGGATTCCCGGGAAGACGTTGGACCGCCAGTTGACCATGTAGGCGTCGGCGTGGCGGCCCTGGGCGATCAGCCGGATGTATTCTGGGACCGGCGTGTGGGCCGGACAGGCCCACTGGCAATCGACGACTTTGTGAAAGTACTCAGGCGACTCGGTGTTGGTCGGCTCCAACCGTAGCGCTCCTCTCCCCCCGCTCCTGTGTCGTTCGGGAGAGCTGAGCCACCGCCTCGGGCGACTCGCCCTACGCCATGCACAGAATGCCAGTTACGGCTAAGGACTCGCGCAGCCGCGACGCGTCAGTTTCGTTACAGTACGCCTATTCGGGCTGGGGGGAAGGGGTACGCGACGTCATCCCGGCGGCGGCGGCGTCCTCGGCGATCTGGTCGTCGCCATGCGGATCGATCCCGGCGTCGTGCTGAACCGGCGCGGCGGACTTCTTCTCCGCCGGCGGCGGCAGCTGGGCCGGCTCGGTCCGCGGCGTCGCGGCGGCCGCGGCGGCCTCGTCCGCGGGCGAAGGCGCCTCCGCCTCCGGCGCCGGTCCGGCGTTGAAGAACAGCAGCGCGCCCAGGGTCAGGGCGATGCCCAGCAGCATCCCCAGAATCAGCCAGAAGAAGCCCCCGCCGCCCTTCGATTTCTCGGCCATGTCTTTCCTAGGTTCCCTGCCAGGTCCGCACCGGACCGATATCTACGTGAATGAAGCCGGAGTCGGGATAGTAGCCCACCCCGCCGCCCTTGAGCGCCAGGGCCGCGTCGCGCAGCCCGGTCAGCGACACGTCGTTCAGGCGCATGTCGATCGCCTTGCCTTCCATGTGCTGGCTCTTCTTGGCGACCTGCGAGGTCCCGGCGTTGGTCGCCGCGCTCTGGTCGGCCAGCATCTCGTTGGTCGCCGCCGAACGGAAGGCCGACACGATCCGGTAGGGCTCCTTGCTGCCCGTGACCGCCTGCAGCGTGAACAGGATGTCGAGCAGCCGCACGTCGATCGGATGGACCTCCAGCGTGCGGAAGTCGGCCAGATGCTGGTTCACCGCCTGCAGCGCGTCCCAGACGTAGCGGCCGTTGTCCCAGTAGACGACGTCGAGGTCCTTGTCGGTATGCAGGTGCCGGAACTTCAGATAGCGCGGACCGGCCGGCGGCGGCGTCAGAGGCGTCGGCGACAGTGAAAAGCCCGGCGGGGCCGGCGCGTTTTCGGGGTCGACCGCTTGGGCCGCCGGCGCCTGGGCCAGGACCGGCGCGGACGCGGCGGCGGCCAGGCCGCCCAACCCCAGCGACAGCAGCCGGCGCCGTCCGAGCGCGGCCGCCGAGCAGCAGGGGCAGTCGTCCTTGGTCACGCCGTCGGCCCGCGCTGCTCGGCGATGCGCTGGATCAGCAGCGCATCCCAGCCGTAGGGATCCTGGCGGAAGTTCACCTGGCCGTCGGGCGTCACGTAGGCCGTCCAATAGAGAAGATAGACCGACACCGGATTGGCGACCGCCGCCCGGGTTGTCTTGCCGCCGGCTACGACCTCGTCGATCCGCTCCGGCGTCCACTCCGGATCGCCGGCCATGATCGCGCGGGCCAGGGCGAAGGGCTTCTCCAGCCGCACGCAGCCGTGGCTGGCCAGGCGGGTGTAGCGGGTGAAGCCGCCCTTGCTGGGCGTGTCGTGCAGATAGACGGCGTAGTTGTTGGGGAAGTCGAATTTCACCAGGCCGAGCGCGCTGCCCGGCCCCGGCCGCTGCTGCAGCCGGCCGTCGATGACCCGGAAGTTGTTGGCGTTGAGATAGGCCTGCCCCTTGGGGAACAGCTCGCGGGCGGCGATGCCGGCCGGCACGTTCCACGGCGGGTTCAGGACGATGCTGTTGATCTCGGAGCTGAGCAGCGGAGTCTCGCCGCCGCCCGGCTTGCCGGTCACCGCCCGCATCGACAGGGTCGGCACATCGTTCTGGAACAGGGTCAGGACCCCGGCCGCGACGTTCACCTGCACCCGGTTGGCCGGCATGGCCGACGGCAGCCAGCGCCACCGCTCCATGTTGGCCACGATCTGGTCGATGCGACGCTGGACGCTGACGTTCAGGGCCGCGCGGGTGGCCGGGCCCAGCGCGCCGTCGGGCTGCAGGCCCATGCGCTTCTGAGCGCGCTTCAAGGCGTCGGCGAGCTGGGCGTCGAACACCGACTGTCCCGCCGGGTTGCGCGGCAGCTGGGCCGGCGTCGTCGGGTCCTCGGCGGCGAGGCGCGCGCGCAGGGCGTCGACCGCCGGGCCGGTCGCGCCGACCTCCAGCTTGTCGCTTTCCGGCAAGGTCTTCCAGCCGCCCCGTTCGGCCATGGCGCGATAGTTGGCCAGGCCCATCTGCAAGGTCTCATAGCCCGGATAGGGCGGCGGCAGGCTCTTGAGCCAGTCCTCCAGGCGATCGTCGGCGACGGCGCGGGCCATCGCGCCCCGAGCGTCGAACGGCGTCGGGCGCAGACCCCAGTCCTCGCGGAAGTTGGCCGTGTCGAGCCGACCGGTCTTCACCGCCTTGGCGTAGCGCAGCGTCGTCTCGACCAGGGCGGCGTCGCTGTCGCCGCGCGGCGCGAACTCCCCCGGCTCGAACCCGTGCAGCGTCGCCTCGTCCAGGGTTCGACGCAGCAGTTCGGCCTGATCGGGACGCAGAACGATCTGCGCCGGCGGCTGGGCGGCCGGCGCGGGAACGACGCGATAGGTCGGCGGAGGGGTCTGGGCCTGGACCGGCGTGACGGCGGCGGTAGCGAACAGCCCCGCGGCCATGAGCCCCGCGGCGGCCTTGCCCGTCAGATGCGACATCGACCTCGAACACCCCTTAACGTCCAGCCGGAGGAAGTTAACAGAGCTTGCAGCGGCCCGCGCGGGCTGAGCGAGGGGCGGGAAAAATTCCTCGATGAGTGTGGCCCGCCCGCACGTCTGACTGGATTTCACGAACAAGCCTCTTCCTCGCGCCCCGAACCGCCCGGTTCGTCAGCCCCCATGACCAACGGAGGCCCGGCCGAGAAGTTCCCCGCCGGACGCGGGCTGATACAGGATCGGCTGGGCAAACGGCATGAATTCGCGGCAAGAGTCGCCTCCCGACGGCCGACGGCCGTGTCTTTCCAGGCATTGATCGATGCGGGACCGCCCGCCTACATTCGCGCCGTCCTCGCGGCGACGCCGCGGTCCAAGTCGGGAGCCCCCCATGCGCAAGATCATCGTCCTCGCCGCCGCCGCGACCGCCCTTCTGGTCGGCGCGTGCAACACCATCGAAGGCGTCGGCAAGGACGTGAAGGCCGCCGGCACCGCCGTCGAGCGGACCGCCAAGGACGCCAAGTAACGCCGCGTCGGCCTTTCGCGTCGCGGCGCGAAAGGCCATATAGGCCGCCATGTCCCAGTCCCCCGCCGAAACCGAGCGCCGGCCGTTCATGACCGGCCTGGTCCGCGGCCTGAAGCATCGCTGCCCCAACTGCGGCGAAGGCGGCCTCTACCGCAGCTATCTGAAGGTCAATCCGACCTGCGCCGCCTGCGGCCACGATCTGTCCGGCTATCGCGCCGACGACGGCCCGGCCTACTTCACCATCCTGCTCGTCGGGCACCTGATCGTCGCGCCGCTGCTGCTCTTCCCGTTCATCTGGGAAGTGTCGCCGTGGATCGTGCTGCCGGCGACGCTGATACCGCTGACGACCCTGATCCTGCTGCTGCTGCCGCGCGTCAAAGGCGCCTTCATCGGCGGCCTGTGGGCCATCCGCCCCGATCCGGCGCACGGCTGAATTGTAACTCACGCGCTTTTGGGCACACGCCCGATTGACACCGTCGCGGACGGCGGCGGACTGTCAGCCTCCCAACCTCAAGGGAGATGGCCCATGGCCCACAAGTTCGAGATCTACAAGGACAAGGCCGGCGAGTTCCGGGTCCGGTTCAAGTACAACAGCGAAGTGATCTTCGCGACCGAGGGCTACACCTCGAAGTCGTCCGCCCAGAACGCCATCGAGTCCATCAAGAAGAACGGTCCGGACGCCCCGACCGAGGACAACTCCTAACCTCGCCTTTCCCCCGACCGCTCCCGCTCCGGCGGGGGCGGCGGCCAGGTCGAGCCCGACATGCCAAGCCGCCGATCATCCGTCGTTTCGCCGACACCACTGCGTCTGCCGCATCCAGCCTTGCCCAATGCGGACTGGGGCGACGCGTTCGTCACGCCGACCAACGCAACGACGGCTCGGATGGCTGCGGATCAGATGATCCACGAAGGCGCGGGTTGGCCGGCGCGTCTGCTGGCCCTTCGCAACCGGCTCGCACGCTTCGTCGGTCTCAAGACGGGCGACTTCTCTCTCGGCGACAGGGGCTTCCCGATCCTGTCCGAGACGCCGGAGGAGATCGTTGCGGGCCTGGATGATCGCCACCTGGACTTCCGCATCATCGTGACGCTTACCCGCGGGCCCGCCCCCGATCTGTGCGTGACGACGCTGGTCGCTCGCCACGGCCTGGCCGGCCATGCGTACATTGCGCTGATCGCCCCCTTCCATCGCCGGATCATCTGTCATGTGCTGGCGCGCCACGCCGCCGCCTAGCCGCGCCGCGTCAGCAGGTCGTCGGTGACTTCCATCGCGGCGATCAGCTCTCCCGGACGACCGTCCTCCTCCAGCGCCTCGACGAACATCGCCCGCGCCTCGGGGTCGTCGTAGACCATCTTCGCGTCGAAGGCCGCCTTCCAGGTCGCCTCGTCCGGCCACTCCGCATAGCCGATGAACCGCCCGTCGCCCGCCCGGTGCAGCCGCGAGCCGTGGGAGCCGTAGATCTCGGTGATGCGCCGGGTCCCGCGCCGCCAGGCCTCGCGGAAGCGCTCCTCATGGCCGGGCTTCACCCTCCAGGCGTAGACGGCGACGTACATCGGCGGCCTCCGGTCATTGTCCGCCCATCCTGGCGCGGATCGACATTCATCCTGGCAGCCTGCGCGTATCCGTTTTCATCCGAAAGTCCCCGCGAAGGCGGGGACATACGGGATAGGGGCGGGTTCAGCGTGAAGGTCGATCGGCGCTAGCGCAGTTTCCGGGACCACCGGCCCGACGCCGATTGTAAGCCGCCCCCGCCTTCGCCTACCCTCCGCGAAACAGCGGGGGAAACGCATGGCGACGACGGAGACGGGTGCGATCGACGAGACGCCTCAGGGGCCGACCCCGCCCGGGCTGACGCCTGGCCAGAGGCTGAAGGCGATCCTCGGAGGTTCGGCCGGCAACCTGGTCGAGTGGTACGACTGGTCGGTCTACATCTTCTTCGCCGTCTATTTCGCCAGCCAGTTCTTCCCGGAAGGCGACACCACCGCCCAGCTGTTCAAGGTCGCCGCGGTGTCGGCGGTGGGCTTCCTGGCCCGGCCGCTCGGCGCCTGGCTGATGGGCATGTATGCGGACAAGGCCGGCCGGCGCGCCGCCCTCACCCTGTCCGTGGCCATGATGTGCCTGGGCAGCCTGATCATCGGCCTGGCCCCTACCTACGCCCAGGTCGGCGCGCTGGCCCCCGCCATCCTGCTCGGCGCCCGCATCCTGCAGGGCCTGTCGGTCGGCGGCGAGTACGGCGCCAGCGCCACCTATCTGTCCGAGATGGCCGGCCGCAACCGCCGCGGGTTCTGGGCCAGCTTCCAGTACGTGACGCTGATCGCCGGCTCGCTGAGCGCCCAGGGACTGGTGGTGATTCTGCAGGGCGTCATGCCCGAGGCCGACCTCAAGGCCTGGGGTTGGCGCATCCCCTTCTTCATCGGCGCGGCGCTGGCGGTGATCGTGTTCTGGATCCGGCGCGGCATCCACGAGAGCCAGGGCTTCGAGAACGCCAAGGCCTCGGGCGAGGCGCGCGGCAAGACCATGCTGCTGTTCCTCAAGCATCCGCGCCAGACCCTGATGGTCATGGGCCTGACCGCCGGCGGGTCGCTCGCCTACTACGTCTACACGAGCTACATGCAGAAGTTCCTGATCAACACGACGGGCTTCTCCAAGGAGACGGCCAGCCAGGTCATGGTGGCCTGCCTGTTCGTGTTCATGCTGATGCAGCCGCTGTTCGGCTGGATCTCCGACAAGGTCGGCCGCAAGCCGCTGCTGCTGTTCGCCTACGGCGGCGGGATGATCGCCACCTGGCCGCTGATGAACGCCATCGCCGGCGCCACCAGCGCCTGGGTCGCCTTCGGCCTGATCATGATCGCCCTGACCTTCCAGTCCGGCTACAGCGCCATCTCCGGCCTGTTCAAGGCGGAGATGTTCCCCGCCCACGTCCGCGCTCTCGGCGTCGCCCTGCCCTACGCCATCGCCAACGCGGTGTTCGGCGGCTCGGCGGAGGCGGTGGCCCTGCACTTCAAGCAGGAGGGGGTCGAGAGCCACTTCTATCTCTACACCACCGCCATCCTCGCTGTGGGCCTGGTGACCGTCATCCTGTTGCCGGACACCCGCAAGCACAGCCTGATCCACGAGGACTGACGCAAAGGGATTCGGGAGCTAACCTCGCGCCATGCCGTCGCTGCCGTCCATGCCGCCGTTCGACCTCGTGGTCTTCGTGTTCTTCGTGCTGTGCTGG
>VFQQ010001331.1_pt1 | contig 35483 bp, 70 predicted proteins | sample 3512341 | NCBI WGS metagenome assembly VFQQ01 (sample SAMN10412373, study PRJNA504923) | tailings metagenome | isolation source: Relicate 2 Philex TSF1 revegetated site | place: Philippines: Tuba, Benguet | collected 2017-08-29 | reverse complement strand
CCCCCCCCCCCCCCCCCCCCCCCCCCCCCCCAGGGCGGCACCATCATGCACAGCGAGGGCGCGCTGGTGGCCAACCGCCGCGCGCTGCTGGAGCGCAAGGTGGGTGCTCGTTTGTGTAAAATGTGTGTTTTAGGATCTAGTTGTTTGCGGCGAACACTGAAGCTCTTCTGCTGCTGCTGTGTTTGCTGCTGGAGGGCAAGGTGGGTGCCTGGGGCAGCTGGTTGACGGGAGCTCAAGATCACTCAAGCTTTCCGTGGCGGGTTCCTGCCTGTTTGCACGCCTCGCTGGTGTGGGCACTGCATCATTGCAGCTTCACACCCTTGTGCGCCTTCTTATTTGCTGCCCTATTTCCATGCTGTCCACCTTGTTCAGGGCCTGCTGGAGGTGTGCCACGAGCTGATTGAGCGGCTGGAGGCGCACCTCACCGCCGACAAGTACTACAGGTGGGCAGACCAAACGCTGGATACCCGCAAGAGGCCAGTGCTGAAAGCAGCCCAGACAGACACAGGCAGCTGCCATTGCCCAGCCTGCTGCCCGTTCCCGACCGTGCCAGCGTGATTGCAAGCTAGCACCCTCACCACCCTCCCTTGCGCGTACTCCTGCTCACCGCAGCGTGATTGCCAACATGCGGGGCAGCAGCGCGGAGGAGGTGTCGCAGCGCCTGCTGTCCGCCCCAGGACTGGCGGGCCTGTCGGTGCGTGGGCTTTGCTTGTTTTGGGAGCAGCGGTTTGCCCGTCGTGCTGCCTGCCGCTGCGGGTTTCAGGCCTGCATGCCGTTGCTGCCAGTGCCAGTTGGTTTTGTGCAGCCTCCGCCCAATGGTGTGCCATCAGTGCGGGCGCTTTGGGCGGTGACCGCCGCTGGCGCTGGCTTGCAGCCTGCTTCAACTCTGCTCTCCCAAACTTCCCAACGCTGTTACAGTGTGAGGCAGGTGTACAGCTGGGCCCGGACTGCCTCTTGCACTGTGTTGAATCCCTGTTTTTGCTCTCACACTAAATTGCAGGGCCCCACCGTGAGCCAGGCGTACACGCTGGGCCCCGACGGCCATTTGCAGCATGCTCTAACTTAGTTTCCCGGCCCCTAACTTCCAATTGTATCGCAGGGCCCCACTGTGAGCCGGGTGTACACGCTTGGCCCCGACGGCCGCGCCCAGCCCCACCTGTACGCCGCCGTCATCTGCGTGGCCAAGAAGCAGCTCTACCCCGCGGTGAAGGAGATCCGCAAGGCGAGACTGCTTGATAGTCTTGCTTTGCACGTGTTGAGGAGCAGTGCTCCCTGGTAGGAGACTTAGCAAGGCACTCCTCTGCCATACCCCTCAACTTGGCTGCACTCATGTTGCCGCATGCCTGCCCTGACACCTGCAGGTGGGCGGCAGCGGCGTGCTGGTGCAGCCCATGACGTACATCTTTGACGAGGAGCCCGCCCGCTGGCGCAACCTGCTGGATACTCTGGGCGTGGACCCCAAGACCGTGGATGTGGCGTAATTGACGAGCTTACCGCGATGAGCCAACTGCGGCAGGGGCGCCAGCTCGCGCATGGCGCGGACAACTGCTCCAGATGTGCGGGCACACTGCAGTTGCGCCCGGCTGCCCTTCCCAAGTGCTGCCCTGCCTCGCATGCCGTGTCCCCATTTGTTATTGCACGACCTTCCCTGCTCGCCACCACTTCCTGCTTGCCCCTTTGCTTCCGAGACCCCCCTTTTGGACCGTCCCTGTGCATTCATATCCCCCATTTGTTCTGCTCGAGCCCTAACCCCCGGCGCCTTGAGCACCTTTTGCTTACAGCCTGTAAATTGCAGCACCAGGGCGAGCACAGCAGCGGCAAGGCTGTCGAGCCTTGGTCATGTAGGGCTGCCGGCCCGCCCCGCATGTGCACTGCCTATTGCCTCAGGCTGCCGGCCGCTGCTGCTTCTGCTTTGGGCGCGGCTGCCCTTTCTCGGGGCCGTGCCCGTTCTGCTGCCGGCGTGCCGCCCGCGCTGCTGCAACTGCCGCGGCTTCAGGCGTAGTCTCGGGCCGCCATTTCTCAGTCGGGCTGCGGGCAGGCAGGCGGATGGCGGGTACGGTTGAAGCATCAGGGCAGCGACTGGGGTGTGCACGAACGCAGTGCAAGCTGCGACCTCACTTGGCGCAGCTGGCATACCAGATCTGCTGCAGGGGCACTTCTGCCCTCTTGAAGCACACATCTGCGCTTATCCTCCTTCCCGTCCTCCCCTGTCGCAAGGGGCCCAGCATGACACCCACAAGCACACACACACGCACCTGAGGATCGCCAGGTGCCGCGCAATCTTGACCTGGCGGGACAGGTGGCGGTGCAGCTTGGCGCGCAGGCGCGTACGCGACCGCAGCGGCAGCTTGCCAGAGTCTGCAGAGGGAACGGTAAGCGGAAAATCGGGCTAAGTTTCAGTCACCTGCAAGCAACGTGCGAGCGAGGGGCCACCAGCCACGGCGCGTTCCACACACCAGCAGCCACGAACAGTCGAGCCACAGTCTGTGCCCAGTCTGGGCCCCCTGGCAGGAGGCTTGCCAGCAGCGACGCACTCAGCACACCAGCAACTGTGGTCATAAGCTGTGGCCATTGGGCCAAGGACTCACACCCACCTGACAGGAAGCTGGCCAGCAGCGGCGCGTTCTTGTAGTCGGCGTATCGGCCGACCTCGGTGGCACGAGACACAACATCGTCTGCCCCCTCCAGCGAGCCAGCTGCGGCTGTTGGGCTTGTCTTGTAGGGGTCCAGGTCCTGTGCAAAGGGAGAGAAAACATCGTGGCATTTCAAGCCATGATCTGCTAAGGAAGAAGGGAGCCAGCTGCGGCTGTCACGGCGCAGCCGCGAGCAGGAGCAGGATTGTGCCCCAGTAAAACCAGCAGCCCTGGCGTCGCCAGCAGCATCAGCAGCAGCAGCAGCAAGCAGCATCAGCATCAATGTATATCGCACAATTGCGACGCACCGCGGGCGCATATGAGGAGCGGGGGAAGAAGAGGCGGGTGGGGTGCAGCCGCTGCGGCGAGATGTCGGCCAGGTTGGTGGAGGCGCGCACAAAGCGGGGCGCGTCGCTGGCCATGGCCAGCTGGCCATACGAGGTGACACCCTCCGGCAGCGTGGCCTCCTGCTCCGGCCGCGGCGGCCTGCAGGGCAAGCACGGCAGGGGCCGGTTCGACGCAGGGAGGCATGTTGCGGAGCGCATCGACCACACGCCTGCATTGGAGGCCCCCCCCAACTTGCAAGGCAGCACTGCTGTTTTGTGCAGCTAAATGGCAAACGCCTGCACTCACGCTATGATGCTGTAAATCTGCTGCTCCAGCTCCCAGCCCTTTGCCCGCTTCTCCGCCGGCCGGCCGGTGGCCGCTGCCGCCGGGGCGTCCGCGGCCGCCGCCGGTGCTGCCACCTCCTCCTCCACAGCAGCCTGCTGCCCAAGCGCTGCAGGTTGGGAGTGGGGGAGTACGTTTGCCTTATGCAGCACACGGAAAGCAAGGCCCTTATAAACAGCCTGCAAGCGTACCCTGCAGGCGGCGGCGGCGGCGGCAGGGCGGCAACCATCGGGCGCAGCGGGGCGCGCATCGGGCTGCCTGCTCACCCTCCAGCTTGCTGTCGAGCTTTGCGTCCACCCAGGTGCGCCACTCCTTGCTCGCCGGTCGGCCGCTGCTGCCGGCGCCGCCCTGGCCGGCGCCCACGGCGCCATCCGAGGCGCCTGAGCTGCTGGGTGGCTCACTGGCGCTGAAATGGCGCAGGCTGGTTAGGGTCAGAGCGGGGCCGGTGCCGCGCAGGCCGGCTGCCGCCTCTAGCGTGCTGGGGGCGCATCCAGCCGCACCCACAGCCCGCACCAGCTGCTGGGCCGCGGCGCGGAGCATGGTTGCAGAGGCCTTGAGCGAGTTGGCAGTGCGGTCTCGTGCTGGAGCGGGATTGAGGCGGTCGGGCGAACAGTTATGAATGAGAATTCATGCACCGGCCAGCTGCAGTGCGCCAAGGGCGCTAATCGATGCAAGGACTGGTCGCATGGCGCTGCATGAGTTGCCATTGCCTGGGCACACAGCCAACGCGCCCTTGCCAAGTTCTGATCGCCGCTTGCTATCAAGGTCGTGCATTTCAGCAGCACGCCACCCCGCGCCGGTCGGCCTCCTTTGTTCGACTTTCTGGTCGCAGTCGCTCCGGCGGGGCGCCCCGGCGCCATGCCCGTCAAGCTGGCCTTCTCCATAGCCAGCTGCAGCGGCGAGGTGGGTGCGCCTGGCCGCCCCTGTCCCCCGCTGTCCCGCGCTGCCCGCCCTTCAACCTCCTGCCCTCCATTTTCTTTTTCTGCCCCCTCGCCCCTCCAGGACCCCGAATTCCCCGCCAGCGAGCTGCTGCAGCACAGCGCCGACAGCAAGGGCTGGTGCTCGCCCAGGTGCGGCGGCGGCGGCGGTGCCCGGCTGCCTTTCTTGCCGCATCACCCTGCTTTTGCCTGTCTTTACCCAGCCCCACTTGCCAGCAACCAACACTGCAGGTTCAGCCAGTACCCCCAGGAGCTGACGCTGGCGCTGGAGGCGCCGGCGCGCCTGCACACGCTGCAGCTGCTCAGCCACGAGTTCAAGATTGCCGCACGGGTGGAGCTGCTGGTGGACGAAGCGGGTGCTGGCCCGCTGGGTGCTGACGCCGGCAAGCCGCCCGCCTGGCGTCGCCTCGGCTTCCTCAACTTCGACTCCAACGAGCGGTCGCAGTTCACGGCGCGCGAGCTCAAGTCGGTGTCGCTCAGCGGCACCACCGCGCGCTTCGTGCGCCTGCTCTTCCACAAGTGCCACGCCAATGCCGCCAACCTGTACTCCCAGGTGCGCGCTGGGTGCACAGCAGGCGCATTGCATGCGGTGCCCTGTGGCAGCAGCTGGGTGCTGCAGGATGCGGACGCATTTCCCCTAGCTGGCTCTGCAGCGGCACATGCTTTGCGGGTGGTACCAACATGCGATGCACCCGTGCTCATGCCTGCTGGCCCTACTGCCCCTGCCACCTGCGCGCTTTGCAGGTCAGCCTGGTGGCCATCAGCCTGACCGGCGACCCCCTGGTGCCCTCGCCCCTGGCCCCCATCACCAACACGGCGCCTTTTGGCATGCCGGGCGGCGCGCCGCCGGCAGCCTCGCCGCCGCCCATGGCCTACATGCAGCCGCCGCAGCTGCACCAGCAGTTTGGCGCCCTGGCGCTGGGTCCGGCGCAGCAGCAGCAGCAGCAGCAGCAGTTAGCAGCCCCGCAGGCGCAGAGCCCAGCAGAGGCGGCAGCGGCACTGGCAGCGGAGCTTGGGGTGGACTCTATCACAGCACAGCGCATCTACGAGCTGCAGCAGCAGAAGCAGCAGGTGGGAATGGCTGGTGGGGCTGCTGCTGGAGTGGGCTGGTGGTTGAGGGGGCTGAGCGCTGCCCCGCCTGCTCTATTCGGGTAGCCAGGCTAACCTGCCAGTGTTGCTGTTCTTGTGGCTGAAGCTGTGGCTCCTGCTCTGCCTGGGCCACCCCCAACGTGCAGGCGGTGGATCGTGAGGACTATGATGAAGCCAAGCGTCTGAAGGGCGCAGTGGATGCGCTGCGGGCGGCAGGCGGAGCCATTGCTGAGCTGGAGGCGCAGAAGCGGGCAGCGGTTGAGGTGAGTGCTGCCCGCATGCGCTGCATAAAGTGGATGTTATAGGTGCTGCATGTCTTTGTGCGGTGTGCTAGATGGTGCCTGCGGTGTCCTGAATGATTGATTGTACGTTCCTGGAGGTGTGCTGGTTCGCAGCTTTGCTCTGTGTTTGCTTTAAGCCAACGTGCTTTTGTCCTGCCACCAACTGACGCAGGTGGAGGACTATGACCTGGCCAAGTCGCTCAAGCTGCAGATCGACCGCATGCGGTGGGCGCCTGAATTCTGGCAGATTTTCTGGGCTTGCTTATCGGTGCTTGCTTTCTCTGCTGTCTGCCAGGAAGAACTGCATGCGATGCACGTTGCTGGTGTCACCATGCCACCGCCTGACATCATTTGCTCTCTGCACCGTGTATTTTCGCAGGAGCGCTGCGTATTCGAATGCCCTGTCACACGGCGGTGCAGAGCCAGCCTTCTCACCAGCAGCCAGCCGCCGCGCCAGCGCAGTGGGCGCATATGCAGTGCCAGCAGCAGAGGCGCGGCCATCATATGATGGCGGCAACGGCCGCATGTCTGCAGAGCCATCAGCCGCTGGACAGCGTGGGGCAGCGGCAGCAGCACAGGAGGATGATTTCATCTCGCCGCCGCGTGCTGCGCCTCGGCCTGCAGCGCCTGCCGCCAGCCCTTCAGCAGACTGGAACGCCTATGATGAGCGGCCGGCACAGGCCAAGGGCGCATACAACTTCCATAATGCAGACGAATCCAGCACGCCGGTGAACGCACGACGCACCAGCGTGACTGGCCCTGCAGCCCGTCCACCGCCTGCCAATGACGCTGGCCCGCCGCCGCCTGGCTTCCCCACAGGTGGGCAGATGCAGCCATTTTTGGTTGGCGCAGCTGTTCAGTGGTTTTCAGCAGTCTGCCGCATTAAGCAGCCTGCGACTGTCTAGTAGTCTGCACCTGTTATGCAAAAGCAGCCACCTGATGTCGCACCCACCCTCTGCCCCTCTGCAGATCTGGCGGCTCCGGAGCCGCTGTCTGCCGCAGACGCCAAGGATGCAGGGCCGCTGATTGATCTGTGTGGAGAGTACCTGGCGCGCTGCCTGCACTCCCGCACCTGGCAGCTGCGGGAGGCGGCCCTGGCGGCGCTGGCACGTGACTTGGCAGCGCAGCGTGTGCAGGGCGTTGCGGCCGGCAGCGCAGGTGCGGATTGGCAGTTGTTGTGTGCAGTTGCCAACTCGCTGCTGCTTGCTTAGATGTCATCTGGTGTTGGGTCACATGAGATGCTTGCCGCTGTGCAGCCCTTCAGCTTTCCGTTCCTCTCTTACCAGCTCTTCCCGTCCTCCTCCCTCAACAACAGACGTGGTCAAGACGCTGGCACGCCTGCTGCAGCGCACCTGCCGCGACAAGGTGGCCGCGGTGTTTGGCGCCTCGCTGGCCATGCTGCGCGCTCTGGTCACAGCGGCAGCCGCTGGCGGTGTGGCGCCGCGTGACCTGCAGTCTGCCCTGGGCGACCTGCTGCCTCTGCTGGTGGAGAAGGCAGCAGACCTGAACCAGCGCACGCGGGAGCAGGCCACCGAAGTGCTGGTCGCGCTGGCGGGTGTGCCAGAGGCAGGGCTGCGCGCCGCCACTGGGCCTTTCCTGCGGCAGCTCAAGCCCGGCGCAGCGCCCAAGGTGGTGCTTGGCAGGTGCGTGCTGCATTCTCAGGCCAGGCGGGCTGCATTCTCCGGCCAGGCGGGCTGTGTTGTTGCGTTTGCGAGGCTGCTTGTTCAGCGGATCTGCTGCTTGCAGTTTGTCGGCAGAGCTTTTTTAAACGGCACCAGCCTGCATGGCCCTTGCACGAGCTGGAGGAACCAGTCTGCTGGTGCAGCACCCCACCTACCGCGCTCTCGGTGTCTCCTTTCTGCAGGCTGCAGCTGGTGGCCGCGCTGCTGCCGGTGGTGGGCATGGAGGGGCGGGCCGGCGAGGGCTTCCAGCTGGAGTCGCTCATGGACTTTGCAAACCCGGCCCTCAGCCACAGCAGCGCCGACGTGCGCGGCGCAGCGATTGCGCTGGTGGTGCAGGTGCGGCAGGGCTTGCTGCTGAGGGTTAATTTGTAGAAGTATGTCTGGTTTGGTGTTTTGCCTATTTTGTTCCCTGCAACTGCTGTTGCTGTGTGTCTGTCTGCTGCCTCCTGCTCATGCGACCTGCACAATGGCTGGGCTGCTGCAGGTGGCGCAAGTGGCGGGACCGGGTGTGCAGCGCCTGCTGCCCTCTGACCTGAACAGCAAGGTGCGGGAGCAGATTGAGCAGGGCATGCTCAACCCTGCGGCCGTGCCCGCGGCAGCAGGGCCCAAGCCGCCCAGCCTGCCACGCACCGGCAGCGGCCCGGCCGCTCGTGTGCAGCAGCCAGCGGCGGCCGCACCCCCAGCGGCAGCAGCAGCCGCGCCACAGCAGGCGCAGCAGGTGCAGCAGGCGGTGCAGCAGGGGCCGGGCGTGCCAGCGGGGCAGCCTGCCGCGCTGCCTGTGCCAGACGAGAACGCAGACCCGGCCATTTATGAGGCAGAGGTGAAGGCGCGGGAGGCGCGGCTGGGGCCCTCGCACCCGGATGTGGCGGAGGCCATCTGCAACCTTGCCATCCTGCACAACCAGGTGGGGTTGTGTTTGTGAGGCGGTAGGGGTGATGGGGTGCGTTCAGGCCCCCTGAAGTGATGCTGGTTCACAAGCGGGCGCTTGCCTGCGGTTGCCAATTGGCGTGCCTGCTAGCACGGCCTAGTTCAAGATCCCTACATGACACTCTGCGTCCCTCCACTCCTGCCCAACCCGCAGCGCGGCGACACAGCGGCAGCGCTGCCGCTGTACGAGCGCGCCCTGGCCATCTGGGAGGCGGCGGGCGGGCCGCACTCGCCGGACGTGGCCCACACCCTGACCGACATTGCGGTCATCCACCTGGAGGCGGTGAGGGCTGCGCTTTGGCATGCTGCGCTATGGCATGGTGCATGTGCTGCGCTGTCTGACAACCACAGCCGGAAATCGTAGATGTGATTCTGATCCAGCCCGGCTGCCATCAGCTTCATAACGAGGTCGCCCCGCGTCCTCTTCCCGTCCTCTTCCCAGGGCCGCGACGACCTGGGGCGCCCGCTGCTGGCCAGGGCGTTGGCCATCCAGGTGGGGAGCTGCGCAGCTTGCCTTGCTTGCTGCATGGTGGATGGCATGCACACTGCGACCTGAAGCTGTGCGATGCTTGCTCTTGATGCTCGGTTGTCTGGGTTGAAGAGCAAGGACGCGGCAGCTTGCTGCCGCAGGCGCATCAGCACGCGGGCCTAGCGCTTCTTGTCGGTCCTGCACCACGCGCCTGCATGCCGTGACAAGCACACTACTGCTCCCTGCCACATTTCCAGGAGGCGCACCTGGGGCCAGACCACCCCGATGTGCTGGCCATTCGTGATGTGCTCGAGGAGGAGGCGTGAGCTGCAAGCATGGCTAACCTATCCCTGAACAGCAAGCAAGGCTGCCCTTGGGGCTTGCCTTTGAGACAGAGGCGCCCGCAGGCCGACGCACCGACAGAGGCACCCGCACTGCAGCAAGCCCAGAACCAGCTGACTGACCCGTATCGTGACACCTGGCTGCTCTCCCCATGCTTTGTTTTGACACGACCCAAACCGCCTGACCGACATGGCCGACTGACCGCACACCTGTATTTGCTCTCCCACTTATAGTGCTTTTGGGGACCCAATTTGTTACTCCTGAATTCCAGTGCTTGTGGATATCATGGCGATTCACATGCCGCCTGCCGCCCAGCTGTAAGCTGCGCTGCGACCGCTGGGTGCCGCTACTGCTGCTGCTGCGCGCCGCTGCTGCCGCTCGCCTCCTTCTTTTCCTTGGGCAGCGGCGCCACATGCAGCGCCGTCAGCTGCTCGGGCGCGACGCCTGCGGGCGCGCCGGTGAGCGCGCACTGTGCGGCCGCGGTTTTGGGGAAGGCGATGACATCGCGGATGGAGGGCACGCCCGCCAGCAGCATGGCCAGCCGGTCCAGGCCAAAGGCAATGCCTGCAAGGGGAGCCAGCGCAGATGGGGAGTGGGGTGCGCGGATGCCATAGGTTGCATGGAGTGCAAGGTGGCTGAAGCTGTCCATGAGGCAGCCCAAACCGCCTCCGACACAGATGCTAACCCAACCCAACCGCATCGACAAAAATAGCAACTCACCGCCGTGGGGCGGCGCGCCCAGCTCAAAGCTGTCCATCAGGTAGCCAAACTTGCCGCGCGCCTCCTCCTCGCTCAGGCCAATGGTGGCAAACACCGCCTGCTGGATGTCGCGCCTGCGCAGAGCAGAGGGCATCCAGCAGCGAAGGCGATATCATCGGGCAGCTGCCTGCTGGTCCTTGCAGATACACAGAGTAGCGTGCACTGCTGCACCGATGGGCCCAGCTGCAGCGGCCAGCCAACAATGCAATGCAAAACACACACACACACACACACACACACACATAGTGCGGACATTCGCGCACCGGTAGATGCGCAGGCTGCCGCCGCCAATCTCCACGCCGTTGTAAACAAGGTCGTAGGCCAGGGCGCGTGCGTCGCGCAGTTCGCCCTTCTGCGGTGCGAATCAAACGAACAAGGAAGCCAGGGTTTGGCAGAAACACAGGACAAAACCTGGGCAAGGTCATCGGCCAGGCACATGCTGCATACAGGTTGCCCTTGTGTGGCAGCAAACAGAGTCAGGTAGGCGGCATTGAAACGTGCAAGGCGTGGAGCGCATTCCCTTGCATACGCAGCCACAACTTCCAAAGGATAGCGATTGCACTCTACTCACCTCCAGGTCCTCGGGGTTTGGTGCGGTGAAGGGGTGGTGCAGCGCCTCCAGCCGCCCCTCCTCCTCATTCCACTCGAACATGGGGAAGTCCACCACCCACAGCAGCGAGTGCTGCCCCTCCTGCGGCACGAAATGAACAGACAGGAAGGATCAAACGGCGGGCGTTGAACGGGAGATGTGCTGCCGTGGGTTGCCCGCATCCCAAGCCATGATCGGCTCGGGGCGTACCAAGGCACCCCCCCTCAATCGCACGCTGCACAGCATACAATCCACGTGCCACAAAAGAAACGGGCGGAGCAATGCAACCGTGCACCCACCTTGATCAGGGATCAGGTCCAGGCTGCGGGCCAGGTACTGGCGCACACATGCAACAGGATTAGCATCAACAAAAGCAGCAACAACGCAGGTCCAGTTTCGTAATCCAGTGCTGTACTTTGCTGTGCGCGCACCTTGATGAGGTCCAGGCTGCGGGCCAGGTACTGCCGCACGCGGTCCAGCGCCTTGTTCACGCCGCTCGCCTTGCCCGCCGCCAGCAGCAGCAGGTCCCCGGGCTGGCCCTGAAAGATCGAGTTGTGCAGCAGATTAGAGTGGTAAGTGTACAGTCCAGATGGGCTGGAGCAGATTGGGTTGGATGTGTGCAATGGCAGCTCCATACCCCCAGCAAGTGGTGCCGAGCAAGCTACCATGTGCTGCAGAGGTGCCAGTCACCATCACATTTCAATCCGCTCCCCACTTCCTGCACTACAGGTGCACGCCAAACTTGCCTGCAGCTGCGCCACCAGCTCTGCCTGCTGCTCGGGCGTGAGGCCCTCCATCACCGGCTTGGCCGCCTCAATCTCCCCGCCCTCCTTCACACGAATGTAGACCAGCCCCGCTGCGCCGCCCGCCACTGCCTCGTCTGCAGAGATAGGAGGAGCGGGAGCAATGTGAGGGTTGCGATGTAACGCGAATGCTGCTGGGCGACTTGCAACGCTTTGGTCCCGCCGCCTGCCACATGGGAGCAGCGACATCCTTTCAGAGGCAGCCACGAGCTTGCAGATGCCCTGGCCACCGTTGCAGTGCCAGCGCCAACCCGTGTGCCATAACAAACAATGAAAAAGCTCACTGGACACGTCTCCCTTGGGCTTGACGCGCGAGTTGGAGATGCGCTGGCCGTCGGGCACGCGGATGCCCTTCACAATGCCCCCCTCCGCCACCGCACCCGCAAACACCCTGCATCAGTTGTGTGCATGGAACGGTGTCAGTTTATCAAAATGGATTGTGTGAGGATGGTCGACAATGCCGCCCTCCACCACAGCACCCGCAAACACCCTGCATCAAGGTCGATGGGAAACAGTCAGCAATCGCTGCGGATGCAGAGTGCCGTGGTGCAGGAGGCATCCAGATGCAGACACACGTCTGCAAGTTCTGGCGCCTGCGGGGCAGCGATAGAACAGTCCTCAGCAGGCCGCACCTGAAGCCGCAGCCGCGCACCGCCTCGGTCACCTCCGCCATCTCCAGCCCGTACCGCAGGTCCGGCTTGTCTGAAGCGCAGAGCAGGGGATCCGTTCAGGTCAGTGCAATGGGAGTGCTGTCATTATCGCAACGTCAGTGCGCACCGCAGGTGCGGCTCGTGTGCCGAGCACAGCGCGCGAAAAAAAATCATTGCTCACCAGAGGCATACTTGGCCATGGCTTCCGCGTACGTGAGCCGCTGGAAGGGCGCCTGCACCTCCACCCCCACCACCTGTTTGAAGACGGCAGCGATTTGCGTGCACAAAGGTCATTTGCTGGTGGGGTGAGCTTGAATTCCTTCAATCCACGCGCAAATCCGCTAATAAACATTCTTGTGTTCAACTGGGACTGTTTGTGATGGATGTGAGGCTGCTGTGCAGACAGCTAACGGCGAGCGCCAAACTTGCCTCGCACCCAGCACGTGACCAGCCCACCCACCTGGCTGAACAGCTGCGCCACCATCTGCTCCATCAGCCCCATGATGGCGTCGCGGTCCATCCAAGACATCTCCATGTCCAGCTGCGGTGAACAAGGGAAGGCGTTGATGAGGGATGGCATCAGCCAGCACCCAGAATACAGGGCCCCAGACCACCTGGGACATCTCCATGTCCAGCTGCAGCGGCCAGGGATCAACAGCGCGAGAAGACGGCAATGCTGACAAGCTGGCAGCGTGCACAACTAGGAGCAGCATTGAAACAACATTGCACAATGTCCAGCGAATACACCTCACCCATACAGCCACCCTCCCCCGCACCTGCGTGAACTCGGGCTGCCGGTCGGCGCGCAGATCCTCGTCACGGAAGCAGCGCGCAATCTGCATGGGAATAGGACCAGGCGATGCTTCCTTGAGGGCAGGCGCCAATGCGCATGCTGTGATCTGCGGCCGGCGCGCTAGCCCGGCACCAAACCTTTGCTTTCAGCGTACATACTCAAACTGCCCACCACGCCCCTTCATCAATCCAAGCCACCCTGACCTGGTAGTAGCGGTCGAAGCCAGACACCATCAGCATCTGCTTGAACAGCTGCGGCGACTGCGGCAGCGCGTACCAGTCGCCCGCCTGCAGCCTGCGGCACACAAAAAGGCGGGGGCCAAGGCAAACGGCCAGGAGAAGTCGAAAAGAAGATACAATGGGAGCAGGCGCAGTGCAGCAGCGCCTGCCCCCCTGCAGCCTGCACGGCGACTCGTAATCCAAGAGCGAGGCTCAAGTGTGTGGAGCTCGCACCGCATTCTCCACAGCAAGGTGCTGCAAGGTGGTCCAACGTACTCGTGGGACAAGAAAGCAGCTTACCGCGAGGGGACAAGGTAGTCACGTGCGCCCTCTGGCGTAGACCGTGTGAGGATGGGGGTCTCCACCTGCAGGTGTGGGGGTTTCGAATCCGGGATGAACATGCGGGCCTGCAATGCCAGATAGCCATGCGTGTGCTGTGCATGATGGTGAGTGAGGCAACTCAAGCCAACACGCCTCAAGCTGCCCACCTCCAGGAAGCCGTGCTCGTCCTCCAGGAAGCGGCGGATGCAGCGCACGATGCGGTGGCGCAGCCGCAGGTTCTCAGCCATGGCCGGCCGCCTGCAGCAGAGCACGTTCACGAGTGTTGGTGGGTGGCAGCTTAGGGCTTGCAAGTTGCCGAGGGGCAAACCCGACAGTCTGATTGATGACACTGTGTAACCACAAACAAATGGCAAACCCGAACCTGAGGTCCAGCACGCGGTGCTCAAGGCGCAGCTCACTCTCTTTCACGCTTTTTAACATCACTCTAAAGAGTCACTAAAGCGTCTACAGAAAACAGCAATTTGCAGTCTCTAGTAACTAAAACTCAAGCCGCACCTGAGGTCCAGCACGCGGTGCTTGAGGCGCAGCTCCTCGCGCGGCGCCTCAGCCGTCTCCTCCGTCTGGCTCACAAAGAAGGGCAGCTTGCGCGTCACGCCGTTAAGCACCTGGGGCAGTTGGAGGGAGGGGGAGGCAGAGCAGCAAGTGGCTCAAGTACAGGCTTGAAGGCACCGCTGGCACACTGACTGCAGCCTTGACGGGTTGGCAAGCACTTCCTGCCGCTCTGGAAACTGCGTGCAGGTCACAGTCATGAACAGGTCCTTGCCTTGATGCTGCTGGGAGTGATCTCGATGGCTCCGGTCTTGAGCTTTGGGTTGGGATCCTGCCGCCGCCGCACCTCGCCGCTGATGGCCACCACGTACTCGCTGCGAAGATGACAATGAATGTTGATTGTAGACGAGAGCGCATTGGGGAGTTGCAGCACCGCGGAGGGCCACCCAAATGCTCGCCTGGAGAACTGCAGCATCTGCCGGCACCACAGCCCAGCACAGCTGCAGCCACCGCAGCGCCTCCCAGCCCCCATGCAATGTCCCACCTGCGCAGCCGCTCCGCCTTGGCCGCAATCTCCGGCTGCTGCTGCGGGTCCACAATGACTTGCACGATGCCTGCAAAGGGTGAGCATAGCACTGTGACCGCCAGATACTACTTCACTTCTGCAGGACTTCCAGGAACAGCACTTGACTTCCAGGAACAGCACTAGCAAGATAAGCACAGCGCACTAAATGCAAGCACTTGTCCCCTGACCTGTGTGGTCGCGGATGTCCAGGAACAGCAGGCCGCCCAGGTTGCGATAGCGGTCCACCCAGCCGCACACTGTGACCGGGCTGCCGACCTGCAGCGGCAGGGAGGGGGTCAGAAAAGGGGCAGGTAGGCGGGCAGAGAGGGGGCATGGTGGCATGGAAGGCAGCATGGCAGTGCTGCAGCGGCAGCGAGCAGTGCGGAAGGGCACTGTGGAGGTCAGGGCGCATGACAGGCAGCATGGCGGCGTGAGCCATGCGGGTTGGGACACAGGTGCAAGGAAGCATGTGACACGAGTAGCTCGCTTCGCTGACATGAACAAGCAGCCTTGCCCTTGAGACCTTACTAGCAACAGCTCGTGCTGCCTCAACAGGTACAATGTAGCGACAGGGCCACGCTAGTGGCACCCTTTGAAACAGCTCAAAGGCAAGCAGCACAGTGCAATCCGCCCACCTGCGCCTCTGTCAGCTCGCCGCAGTGGTGGCTGCGGGCGGGCCAAGTCAGCTGCGGCTCCAGCACCCCCGCCGCCGCCAGGCTGTGCATGCCCTCTGCGCCCTCAGGCGCATCTGCTGCTGCTGCTTGCTGCTCTGCCAGCGCGGCCTGCAGCGGGCGCAGGGCGCGGGGCAGGCCGCTGCTGCTGCCGCCGCCGCTGCGCCGGGCGGCGGCGGCAAACAGGGAGCGCAGCGACCGGGCTCCCGGCGCGCCGCGGGTCGTCGACACGCACCGCAGTGCACTCATGCTGCAGGACCGCAGGGCCAGCCGGCTGACGGCTGCCAAGGGAACAGCCATAGGGCTGGCGGCCTTTATATGCCGTCCCTGGCCAACTGGTAGGCAATTGGAGCACACAACAAATTGCTGCAGCTGATGGGGGCGCCTATGGCAGGTGGGTCGCCCCCATGCAATGGTGCTGCCTGCTCGTGCGGCTGGCTGAGGTCCGCAAAAGGCGCTGATCGCCCTGATGAACTTGCAGCTGGTTCCGTAGTCAGATTTACAGCACAACAGCAGCGATGATCGCCCTAACCGGGTCGAGCTGCGCTCTTGCAGCAGCGGGGGGCCCAGCCCTGCGCGGGCCCCGCTTAGCACGCGGCGCCGATCGCGCAACACCGAGGAGCGCCGCCAAGCGCGCCATCCTGCGGCGCCATCCTGCAGCGGCTGCTGCCGCCGCCGATGGCGGCGAGGCAGCGCCGCCGCCGCTGCCGCCGCCTCCAGCCGCCGACTCGCCGTCAGCTGACGAGCGCGCGCTGCTTTTGGAAGCCCTGGACTCTGGCAGCGACGAGGAGGTGGCCGCCAAGCTGGAGGCGCTGCAGCAGCAGTGGCCCGCCAACCCGCACTTTGTGGTGGCCCGTGCCCGGCTGGCTGCAAAGGCTGGCGACGCAGCCACCGCCCGGGCGCTGTTTGAGCGCGCCGCTGAGGTGGCAGCCGGTGCAGAGGCGCGGGATGCCAGCATCGCGCTGCACGCCTGGGCCAACTTTGAGGTGGGGCAGGGACGGCGCGACGCGGCGGCGGCGCTGGCGCAGCGTGCAGTTCAGGCCGACCCCAAGCATGCCGTGCCCCACAGCCTGCTGGGCAAACTCGCCGAAGAAGCTGGCCAGCTGGCGGCAGCTGAGCAGCACTATGAAGCAGCCCTTGCAGCGGAGCCGCGGCACGCGCCCAGCCTACAAGCAACGGCGCTATTGGCGGCGCGGCAGGGGCGCGCCGCCGCGGCACGGGCAGCCTTCAAGCGGGCCATCGAGGCCTGCCCTGAAAATGCGCCGCTGTACCAGGTGCGTTTTTGTGCGTTGGGAAGTAGTCTGTTCAGCTGGGGCCGCCCTGAATACGCGCCGCTGTACCAGCTGTGTTTTGTGCATGCAAGGGGATGCAGGCAACTAGTCTGGTGTGAGGACTTGCGTCGGTTGGGAGGGCCCAGGTTGCATGGCAGCCTGTTGGCCTGTTGTCCTGCTTGTTTGTGGCCGCCTGCCATCCTCCCTGCTGTGCTTCTGCTCACGAAGGTGCGCAGCAGCTGCCCTCCTGCTCTGCTATCCCGCCTGCCGTCCTGCTCCCATCCCCCACCTCTCCCCGTCCTTGTCATCTCAGGCGGCTGCCGTGTTTGAGTGGAGGCGCCTGGGCAATTACGGGGCAGCCAAGAAGCTGTTTAGGGAGGGGCAGGACGCCTGCCTGCCGCACGCTCCGCTGCTGGCGGCCCACGCCAAGTGAGCCAGTTCGATTGGCAGCATAGCAGCTGTAATCAGCGCAACTGAGAAACGGGTCGGCTGCTCCCCGCTGCTGCTGCTGCCCCTTGCTTTTGCGCTGCACCGTTCCTGCCTCCAGCTACAATATGCAAAGCACGGTTTACCTGTCTGATTCATGCAATGCTGTGCAGGATGGAGGCCCAGCGGCGCAACCTGGCCGAGGCTCGCAAGCTGTACCGCCGGGCGCTGCAGGTGCGATGCTGCTTGCTGTTGTGCCTGCTTGGGTGCGGATGCGTGCTCCAACTCGTGGCACGATGCGTTGCCGCTGCTGCTCTTGTTTCATGGGTTGTTGTGCTATGATTTGGCTGCACCACTGGAGCACGTTTCGACGTGTGTGTTCAATCAATGCTCTGTGAATGTGTTGCTGTTTGCCCGCAGGTGGACCCCAGACACTCGCGCAGCCTGCTGGGCCTTGCTCAGCTGGAGGCTCGGTCCGGCAACACCAGCGCCGCTCTCAAGGCGAGGAGCCGGCTGGGCTGTGATGCAGTTGCATGTGTTACCAGCAGTAGCCCTCTGTGCAGTGCAGCACGCATGCAGCTGGCACCGTGGGGCCCAATCGTTGTCAGTCTGTTGGGCTGGCCGGCTGCCCAACTGTCGCAGGCCTACCGCCAAAGGCTGGCTGTTTGATTTGGTCTGTTTCCTGGCTGTTTAACTGCCGCAGGCCTACCGCCAGGGGTTGGCGGTGTATCCTCGCTCCATCCACCTGCTGTCGAGCCTGGCGCAGCTGTACACGCAGGTCAGCATGTGGCAGTAGAAGTTGCAAGCATGCCGGCCGCCAATGTGCTGACAGTAGTGGTATGTGTTGCAGACATATGATATAAGCACATCAACACTCCCAGCTACCTGACCCAACTCGGTTTGCCTGCTGCCCCCACTTGCCTGCATTGGTGTAGATGAAGGACGATGCTGCGGCGCGCGAGACGTGGCAGCAGGTGGTGGCGCTGGACCGCACAAATGGCCATGCCTGCTATGCCCTGGGCATAGCGGAGCAGCAGGAGGGGCACTGGGAGGCGGCGGAGGCGTGGTACCGGCGCGGATGCGACAGCGAAGGTGGGTGGGTTTCGGGCGGCTGCGACAGCGCGGCTGCGACAGCGAGGGGGGGAGTAAGGGTGGGAGGATGGGGTGGGCGGGTGGGTTCCTGGGCGGATGCGACAGCGAGGGTGGGTGCGGGTGGGTGGATGGGGTGGGAGGATGGGGTGGATGCGTGGGTTCCTGGGCGGCCGGAGATTGGCGGCTGGGGCGGTGGGGATGCATGCAAGGAGGCGGTTGGACAGGCCAGTGGAGGTGGGTGCAGGCATGCGGGTAGGTGGGCGGAACCACCCAGCCAACTGTGTTCTATCCAAACATGCTCCCTTCTGTTGCCCTGCCTGCAGACCCCAAGGGCTCGCTGCTGTGCTACGAGGGGCTGGCGGAGCTGCTGGCCTTCCAGGGCAAGGTGCGCCTGCCGCACAGCAGCTTTGAATGTAACTTGGTGACAGTCAAACACAGTAGCCTGGTCGAGTCTGGCTGTTTCGGGGAGGGTGGCCGGGCGCACTGCTTAGAACATGCCGTGCCCAACCCTCTAGACATGGAGTTGTGCAGCTCCATGGGCTGACACTTACGATAGCTGCTCGCTTGCGCCACCCCTCCTGCGCAGAACGCTGCCGCAAGAACCGCATTTCGCAGGGGCAGCAAGGCACACAGCGGCAGCTCGCGCTATTACCGCCAGTGGGCCACCTTTGAGAAGCGGGCGGGGGAGCTGGAGGTGGGTAGCTGGTTGGCATTTCAGTTGGGAGAAGGACCGGCAGGGCTAGGTAGTCGGCATGCCACAGGTGTAGCTATGGGTGTCGTGCACGTGCGGAGGTGCTGCGAACGAGCGCAGCTGGCATGAAGCGCCTGTGCACTGCCCTCATCTCTCCCTCCCTGCAGCGCTCGACTGAGCTGTTTTGGCATACATTTAGAGGAAGCCAGAAGTATTACTGAAATTGTACGCTTTCTCCTTCTCTCTCCCGCTTTGCAGCGCTCGGCCGAGCTGTTCTCGTGGGCCGCCAAGGCCGACCCCCGTGACGACCGCACCTGGCTGCAGGCAAGCCCTCACGTGCTGCTTGATTGACATGGCACTGCTGCTGCTGCTGCATGCCCTCCTGTGTCTCCAAGCGCCCCCCTCCCCTCCGATTGGAATGTTCACCGGAGTTCTTCCACTGCGTTGCCCGCAGTGGGGCCTGTTGGAGCGGCGGCGGGGCCAGCTGGACGCTGCAGCGCGCTGCTTTGCTCGCGGCGTGAAAGCGGCGCCTCGCAACCCTTACCTGTGGCAGGTGCGTGCCTGGGTGCGGCGCTGTGTGCGGGGGTCTTGGCAGCTGCTTCCATAATTGGCGCCGCTGCTGCCAATGCGGCTGCTGCCGTGCTGCGATTGCCGTACCCCTGCCTGCTGCGCAATAGCTCACCTTTCCAAGCATGCACCGTTCTGTTGCACACAAACCTGCTCTCCCTCCACCTGCTCGCGCAGGTGTATGGCGTGCTGCTGTTCTCCCAGGGCCGGCAGGCGGAGGCAAGGGAGGTTCTGCGGCAAGGCGTGTCGTACAATCCTAGCAACCCGCAGCTGTGCATGGAGTGGGCATTGGCGGAGGAGGCGGCTGGAAACCTGGGTGCGCTGCTGCCGTTTGATTGCTTTTCTGTGGTTGCTCTGCTGCTCCTGCTCCCGCCTACTTGCAGTCCTTTATTCGTCGCTGCTGCATGTTGCTGTGCAGCCCTGCCGCAAACCTCCGCTGCTCCATTCAATCCACCCAACTTGCAGAGGACGCGCTGCAGATTTTCGAGCAGGGCGCATCGGCGGCGCCGGAGCCGCACGCGCCGCTGCTGCAAGCCTGGGCCGCACTGGCGCGCCGCTTGGGGCGTGATGAGCTGGCAGCTGATGTGGAGCAGCAGCTGGAGGCACAGTTGCACCCCAGCCAGCCGGCGTGACTGCTTTGTGAGAGCGAGCAGCGCCCATGCGGGTGCAAGCCCGCTGCATGCGAGGTAGTTGCTGCCGTATTTGCTGTTGCCTGCCTGGATGGCTGCGCAAGTAGGCTGTCAAAGCTCGCATCTCCCATGGCGCGAACAGGGCTCGCTGGATGACCAGAGGCCGTTGTCGGCACTTGAGGCAGGCGGCCGCCACGGGCGCCAGCGGCGGGCGCAGCGTGGGCAGCACAACCCCGTGCAAATGCACGCACCGATCACGCGATGGCGCATGTCATTGGCTCACCACACCCTTGGAAGGCGTGCATATTCCAAACTTCGTGCAAAGAACACGTCGATCGCCGTGCTCCCAAGCGAGCTCTCCGAACCTGCCAGAATGGTGCAGCTGAAGGGCACGGTCGTGTACTTCGATGCGCGCGGTGAGCGCCCTTGTGATCGCCGGCGTCCTTGCAATCCAGAGCGCCCCGCCATTGCAGCCACTGCCGCCGCCGCTCCCGTCACTGCCGCCACTGATCAGCCGCCACTGATCAGCCGCCGTGCCGGCAAAGGGGGTTTGAGCCTGCCCCTCACCTCCCGCCTGCACACGCAGCCAAGGGGGAGGCAATCCGGCTCACGCTGGCAGCCGCGGGTGTGGAGTTTGAGAACAAGTTCCTGGCGTTTGCCGACCTGCCAACCGAGGTGAAGCACAACCCTGCAGAGTACCCTTTCGGCCAGGTGCCGCGGTGAGCCAATGCAGCCAATGCAGGTCAAGCCTGGGTGCCCATAGGTACAATGCATTTACGCAGTGCCCCGTAGCGACCTGTTGCCCAGAGCGCTGCTTGGTAGCGCTGCTGCATCTCGGGATGGCCCTTTCCCAGCAACACGACGCACAGCGAAATGCATGAACTCCTGCCAACCGCCAATCGCTTGCCTCTCTGATGCAGCTACTTTGACGGCGAGGTTGACCTGGTCCAAACGCACGCCATCCTGCGCCACCTGGCCCGCCGCCACGGCCTGGCAGGCGAAAGCATCAAGGAGCAGGCGCTGGTGGATTCGCTGCTGGAGGGCATTGCCGACCTGAAGGGCCGCATCGTGCCGCTGGTGTACCGCCCAGAGCTGCAGGTGAACAGTAAGCGGTTTTGACAAGCTTTATGGATGGAATCGACGAGTGCCGCTGCAGGGTGAGGGCCGCGTCGTGCCGCTGGTGTACCGCCCAAAAGGGATCCGATGGGTTGGTACCAGACATCCCGCCCCGCTGCTTCAAGCAGGAGCTTCAAGCAGGAGTAAGTTACCACAGACGGAGGAGGCCAAGCAGGAGCACTGGGGAACCCACCCACTTGGATGCGATCACACCACAATAGTACTTGAGTTCTACTGCCCTGCTGCGCCTTGTTTTTCCTCCACAGACGGAGGAGGCCAAGCAGGAGCACTGGGCCGTCCATGTGGCGCCTGAGGGCCTGAGCAGCCCCGCAGTGCGGGGTGCACACGTGCTCTACCTGCAGCGCTTTGTGGAGCAGCATGGGCAGGTGGGTGGTTGGGTGGTTGGGTGAGTGGGTGAGTGCGGCACAGCCAGGAGGGTGGTTGACTGGGTTGGTGCTTCGGTTTGCTGCTTGGGCAGGTCACACAAGGTGGGCTCACCGCAGCTGGCTACAGCTGCATCCATGCATGCTGTGCAACCAACCTGCCTCCTCCACCCCGTGCCTCCAACCTTTTCTGCAGGACGGCTTTGCAGTGGGCGGCGCCCTGACCGTCGCAGACATTGCGCTGTTCGACCTTACTGCCTTCTACATTCAAAAGTACGGCGGCGAGTTTGAGGCGGCATACCCGGCGCTGGCGGCCCACCATGCCAAGATTGCGGCGCTCCCACGCATCGCTGCCTACTTGGCCGGTCCGCTGCGGCCCGCCAAGTGAGCGGCGGCAGGCTGCAACGCACATGGGTGCAGCATTGAGGCTGGATTATGGACCCTGCGCTGTAAACCTTGATGGTCTGTGCGCGCAGTTCACTTGTTCACAAGCGCATTCTTTGGCTACATGTCAAAAGCTAGCAGCGTCGCAAACATCAGTGTCACAACAGCAAGTGGGAATGCACCGCCACGTGTCAGAAGCGAGTCTCAACGTGTCGGGGGTCATCAGGCGCCGGTCTTGGCCTTGCATTCTCGCAGGCAGTCAAAGTACGTTTTGGCTGCCGGCGGCTTGTTGAACCGATACCTGCAGCGGGGTGGTTGGGTGGGTGCAAGCTTTCTTTGAGCATCGTGGAATGCACAGAGGAAATCATTCTTGCAAGTGACAGCAACGCGCAAGCCAACAGCAGCGGAACCTAGGGGGATGGTGGCGGTAGGGCAGCGCGCGACAGCAGCCAGCGACCGGCAGCACGTGGGGGCAATACGTCACTTACGCCACGTTCAGGCCGGTTGTGTAGTGCCGGTTCATGACTTCGTACCTGCAGGGGAGGGGTAGTGCATACCACATTGGAAGCAGGAAAGGCGGGCGTCGAAAACTTCACAGTGCACACCTTTACCTGCGCACGTGCAGCTGCAAAATCAGGTCCTCAGCAAACTAACCCCCGGTCCCATGCATTCCAGGCCTGCTAGCATCAACACTAAACGTGCTACACGCTGCGACACGGCCACCACAATGCACTGCTCGCGCGCACATGTAGTTCACGTTCAGCTTGTCGCCGCCCTGGTCGGCAAACAGGAAGAACAGGATGTCCACCTGCGGCAGGATCATAAGCACTTTGATTCATTCGGGATGGAAGCAGGGGATTGGCAAACAGGAAGAACAGGATGTCCACCTGCAGCAGGAAACATGCCTGTTGCACAAACTTTCGTCGCAGCAGCTGCCGTTGTGGAGTCATGTGGTGGCAGCCGGGCCCTAATGCCGGCGGCGGCGGTGACAGCGCACAGGAGGAAACAAATGGCACGGCTGCCTCACCATGTTGGGCGCCAGCTTGATTCCCATCACGTGCTGCACCGTCCAGGCCAGCTCCTGGCGGCCCACGCGCCCGCTAGTGTTCAGCTGGAACTCCAGAGCAACTGCGAAGAAATGCAAAACTCGGGCGCGGTTGTGCAGTGAACATGGAAGGCAGTGTTGCAGAAAGCACCATGCGCCATAGGCTGTTCAGGTACTTAGACAATTGCACAGATGAGAGCCCAAGGGCGCTTCTTTGCCACCAGGTCTAAACGCATGCAATACCGTTACCACACCGCATACCAAACTTCAGCAGGGAGGCGGCTTCCCAAGCCCGGTCACTCACCCGACAGCAGGTGCAGCTGGCGCCACAGGCCATGCATTTCAGTCTCAAGCGAGCCCCATCAGCATTCTCACTCACCCGACAGCAGGTGCAGCTGGCGCCACATGTCGCGGAACTGCTTAAAGTCCGCGTAGCTGACGCGCTGCGCGGCCAGTTCGGACGGCATGGCCTGCAACGAGTGGAGGCATATACGATTGTAAGGCTTGGGCAGGAGCAGATGAGCAACTGGGCATAGCTGACAATTGTCGCGCTGCGCGGCTAGTTCGGACGGCATGGCCTGCAGCGGGCGGATCAGTGAGAGGAACAGTTTGGCAACTGCTCGGAAAACTCCGAACTGGCAAGAAGCATAGTGAATATACTGTGCAGTTGACTCAGGGTACAAGGGTGTTGGGCACCTGCAATAGAGCATGCCACCTGGAAAGGACGCCACAATATGACCTCCACTGTGAAGCCCACCTCCACTTTGTCCAGATACTGGTCCACGTGCTTCAGCCGCGCGCACGACACCACGCTGTGCGCAAAGTCACGCCCGCTGATGGAGCCCTGCAGGTGGGCAGGAAGCATGCGGCGCAGGCAGCATCGGGCTAGGGACGGGGCTTGCCTGCGGGGTAGTGGAGATGTGAGCATACGCAGATCAGAAGCTCCCTGCAAGGGCATTCTCTCTGCTGCAGCCGCCCACCTGGTGCTTCCAATCATAATAGTCAAACTCCAGCCGCAGCAGCTCCTCTCGAAGGTCGCAGATGAACTGCCGGAAGGCCGCCTGCAAGAGCTTGGGGCGCAGAATGCAGCTGATTGAGGCAGTCAGCAGCTGATACCCAGCCGGAGACCAACGCTGCCGGGACCCTGCTTTGGAGGGGCTGCCCACCCAGGTGCATCACCACTCCACCCAATGCCAGCAAACCCCAACAGCGCAAGCGTGCAGTTCATTCGCAGTGGCCCTTGTGATGGCATGGCGAGGAGTTGCAGTGCGCTGTAATGCACAGGCGCACCAGGCTGAGCGACTTGCGGCCGTCCTTGCCAAAGAACACCACCATGAGGCCGTGCAGGTCGCTCCTGATCATGCGGGGCAGACATCATGAAAATGGTCAGAGAAAACAGTAGCGAGCGCTCCCTGTAGAACACCGCCATGAGGCCATGCAGGTCGCTCCTGGAGGGGTGAAGCAGGGTTCAAGTGGAGAGCATGCCCTATCAGCATTTATCTCCAATGCACATGCAGCACGAGGCCGTGCAGGTCGCTCCTGTGGAGGCACATGCAAAAACAGCTCAACTCAGATCAACTGCCTAAGCATGGGCGCAGTCACAAAAGCCCGCTGGCACCCCCGGCTCCTCACTCTATCGTGGCTGCGCTCTTGCGCAGCGACACACTGAATGCACAGGCGCACACATGCCAAACAACAATCCCAGCTCTCCCTCAACACCCCCAGCCCCTCACTCTGTTGTCGCCGCGCTCTTGCGCAGCGAGACGCTCGGCCGTGCCGCCTGCGAGTGCAGCGCATCCAGCAGCTGCGCAAACTCATCTCGGCACACCGCTCCACTGCCGTCTGCATGAAAGTGGAGTGGAGATGAATTGTGAGTCAGCGGCGGACAGCAGCTGCGCAAACTCGTCTCGGCACACGGCGCCGCTGCCGTCTGCAAGTGAGAGGGAGGGGCAGCAGGTGAATGCAGGGCATGGGATTGGGCCAGCAGCGGTGAGCAGCTGCACAAGCGGGACGGAACGGCATTGCGTCGGTGCAAAACATACATTCAATGTGGATGCATCTGATCAGCATTTGCTCACCCCGATCGATGATGCGGAAGGCCACCTCCACGTCCGTAAGAGGGATGGACAGCAGCGTCTGCGGGAGGGCAAGGGCAGCAGGATCAGATGGAGTCAGGGATCTGCACTGATTGTACTGCACATTCTCAGCCACATGGGCCTCAGCGGGTGAACACACATTCGTCTTCCTCCTACTTTTGCACTGCTTGCTGTTAGCAGCCCACCTGGAACAGCAGGTACTCGTCAAAGTTAATGCGGTCGTCGCCGTCCGTGTCAAACTGGCGGATGAAGGCGGAGGCCTGCGAAGGGGAGTGCAAGTCACGGCCATGCCAGGCGAAGAGAGTCAGGAAGGTATTGCGAGCTGCCCATCAGGCAGGTGCACGACGTGGTGCGCGATGGCATAAACTGCAGGCGGTTGCCAATAGAATTTGGGCCTGGGCTTGGATAAGTCAATACAAACCTCTCAAAACCTAAAATAAAAAAACGCACCTCCTCGTTGGTCACCCTAGGGCTGGGCTCCCCCGGCAGGCTGCCCGCCCGCACCACCTCGCTCCCCTCGGGCGGAAACACGGGCACCACGCTGCGGGCAGGGAAGCAGAAAAAGTGAGCGTGTTGCTATGGAAGCATGGGTGCACCTCGTTGCACTGGTGGGGAGGCAGGGGCTGCCACTCCCGGCAGGGAAGCAGGGAGGACGCGTGCACATAGCGTGCAATCAGGCATGCGTGCCAGCCCGCCCGGCTCGCCCTTTACCGTTGGCCGGCCAAGGCTGGCAAACATCAGCTGCCATGACCCTCTAGCGGGCAAGCATCCATGCACCCTTCGAAGCGCACCTGCGCATCTTGTCGCCCGCCAAACCTGGTCGCCCACAAAAGGCAAAAACACAAGGCACCCCGAGAATCACACCCACCCACCTGCGCATCATGTCGCCCGCCGTCATGGTGAACACCTTGCCGTCCCGCTGCGACGCAAAGTACTCAAACACCTGCAGCAGCAACAATTAAACCAGTATGAAGGTGGCATGAGGTATGGTGCTCAGATCTCTGCAACAGCAGCATCATGCCCGCCCCATCGTCGTATCAGCGGAGGGAGCAGCAGCAGCTTCCCAGGTGGGCACAACCCTGCAGGCAACAGCCCGACTTGCAGCTGTGCTGGCATGCGACTACATGCAAATGCTGCCATCGACAAACATGGATAGCAGTCAATGAATCAGATTAAACCACCCAGGCAACTCAACCAGCCGTCTAATCGCAGCCAGCCAAGCAGCCAATCGGCAGCACAGCAGCAGCACCCGCCTTTTCGGGCGGCGACAGCTCGCGGATGCGCTTCTCGTACTTGAAGAACAGGCGGCGCCGCTGGTCCAGGCTCATCAGCGAGAAGCCCTGCTCATGTAGAGTGAGACGGGAACCGTTGCCTTGCACGGCAGCTGCCACGGGTGCAGCGGGAGCGGGTGCAAGGTGGAGCCATCCCCCGGTGTGCAACTCACCTTGTCTGCATCTGGCGGCGGTGGATGCGCTTCCTCTGCTCGCCCAGCTGCTGCACTTCCTGCCAGACCCAGCAATGCCGCAAACGCCAGCTGCCAGCTGCCTCCACCAGAGTGCCGTTGCGTGGCTTGGGCAGGTTCTGCCGCCGCTGCTGCCGCTGCCGCCGCTGCAGTGCCGCCGCCAGTGTGGTGCAGCGCCGCGCTTGCAGCCGCTGGTAGTTGCTCCCAGCCCCTTACGCTACCCGCCAGGCCCCTCAGCAGGCGCGCCTGGCCCTGCCGGAGCATAGGTGCGGTGAGCAGCGGGGTATCGAGGGCAGGGAGGAGCTGCAGAGCGGCCCACAGCAAACTGATCGGTATGTAGGAAGTGTCAAGGCGTGCCGATGGGGCGATCAGCTAGGGCTGGGCGGCGGGGGAAATGCCGAGGCCGGCCATATGCTCACGGTTTGCCCCTTGGCGATTTGCTTGCGTTTTCAGAGTTCAACTTCTGGCTTTTGGACCACCCCACAGCGCCGCAAGCTGCTCTGAAAGCCCTAGCTGAGTGCAACACCGGCTGTCGGCCGCTGCGGCCGGGCAATGACTGCCTCCGAGGAGGACCGGATCAAGTGAGTCCAAGTGCTCGACAACGCAGGCTGGCACGTCGGCCACACCGCAACAACCGCCGCTCAGCCGCCGCTGCCGTTCCACACTTTTGCACGCCCCTGCTTTTGCTCCAGCAGCTGCATTGCTCCACTGCCTTCTCACTGATAAATGCCCTCGTCACCTGCTGTGTTTTTCCCCTCGTGCTGCCGAGTGTTTGCGCGCTTGCGCCCGCTAAGCAATGCGGAGCGCGGCGGTGGCGCAGTTTGGTGCTGCGATGGCAGCCAGGTGGTGCGGGTGGACCCTGCAAGCGGCGCACCCGTTGCAGACAAACCTTACCAGCTGGACGGAGTGTTTGATCAGGGCGAGGACACTGCCGCGGTGTATGAGCAAACCACCAAAGGGCTGGTCAAGCATGTGCGTAGGCTCTGGCTGCCACCCTCTGCTGTAAAGCCAGCTATGCTGCTGCAACGCTGCTTCACGGATCTAGTGTTACCGCTGCCCTGCTGCTGCTCCAGCTGCTTGCAAGCATTAACTACCTCACATCGGACCTGCTCCTGCTGATTCACCCAGGTGATTGACGGCTACAATGCCACGGTGTTTGCTTACGGCCAAACCGCCTCGGGCAAGACGCACACGATGCGCGGCCAGGTGCACACCCTGCCAGGCTCGACAGAGGAGGAGCAGGGCATCATTCCGCTGGCTGTGCACGACCTGATGGGGCAGGTGGCCAAGCTGTCGTCAGAGCGCGAGTTTGTTGTGCGGGTGTCGTACCTGGAGGTGGGTGCTGGCGCAACGAGGCTGGTGCGAGGTGGGACGTGGGAGGAGGCGCTGCCCCGCCGCTGGGAAGCTGTCCGTGCACCGCTGCGTTAGGCACGCACCCCTATCGCCCGCCTGCAACCTTCAACCCATTCTGCCCTGCCCCTTGCCAGCTGTACAACGAGGACTTCTTTGACCTGCAGAACAAGAACCAGAAGCTGCAGGTGCAGACAAGAGATTGCGGGGCAACATCTGCTGCAGGGTGTGCCAGCTGGCTTGCTATGCTTTCACTCCGGTTCATTTTGCATGCCCTGTGTGGTACAAAAAATACGATCTAGCAAACCCATGTGGTTCCAGCATCTCACCAGCACCCACTTGCACCGTTTTGTTTGAGCCCACCTCGCAGATTCGGGAGCCTAAGCCGGGGCAGGTGGTGCTGCAGGGGCTACGCGAGGAGATTGTCAAGTCGGCCAATGAGGTACGAGGACCATACCGCACAGCGGGGTCTAGCAGCAAGAAGAAAGGACTGTCAAAAGGGCAGCTGCTTGCCATGCACACGCCGAGTGCTGTGCACCGCACTCCCGACCGGCACTGGCACTGCGCTGCCGCGGCTCCCGGCTGTATGGTCCAGAGCCGAGATCTAGATCCAAGTTTCATGGCTTCCACGGTTTTTGTGTCTGCCAGGTGATGGAGGCGCTGGAGCGGGGCGACCGCAACCGCCGCGTGGGGGAGACCAAGATGAACAATCGCAGCAGCCGCAGCCACGCGCTGTTCCGCATCGTGGTCGAGTCCAAGCCCTGGGGTGTGGCCAAGGTGAGTTCCAGGCCCGCACAGGCCTGACTGGGTGCTCCAAGCAGCCATTAGCCATTGCTGAGTTGCTAGCCAAGCAGCCCTCTTGCGGGCCAATGGCAATGGCTGCTGGCCCGCAGCTGCGTTGCTGCTGACCTGTCGGGCTGCAACGCTAACACACTGTCTGGGTGCATGCGTGCTAATTGCAGGGCCCAGTACGCGTGTCCACGTTCACACTGGTGGACCTGGCAGGCAGCGAGCGCATCTCCAAGACGGGCTCTGAGGGCCAGCGCTTGAAGGAGTTATGTGTGGGGGGCTTCCGGTGCTGCCAAGTCGTAACAAGAGCATGCGCTTGAGGTGGACCGTCCTGGGGGACCGGCCGGCTGCCACCAGGGGCGTTGCAGGAGTTGTGCAGCGACAACCTGCCGCAGCTCTGAAACTCTTTGGCGTGGAGGCGACAGTAGGACAGCCTGCAAACCGCGGCCTGCTGCATATCCACCCCTGCTCCACCCAACTGCCGCCCGCTGTGCCACTACCCACTACCCGCTTACAGGGAGCTGCCATCAACAAGTCGCTGTCACACCTGGGCACTGTGATCAACAAGCTTAGCGAGGGGGTGCAGGAGGCAGGTACGGGCTGGGCGTTCGCGGCTGGCTGACCGGGGGATGTGTATCGCTCAGCTTCTGGCGCTGCTGCAGTGGATGTGACTGCTAACTGCTTCCCGGGCTATACTGCCGTCTGGACGCCAAGCTGATTCATGAGTCCTTGCCTTGATGCATGTGTCTCCTCATCTCCAGGCGGCCACATCCCGTACCGCGATTCCAAGCTGACGCGTATCCTGCAGCCCAGCCTGAAAGGCAACGCCAAGACCGTCATAATCTGCACCGCCACGGCCGCAGCCGCACATGCTGAGGAGACGAAAAAGTGCGCTGCTGCTGCCTACTGCTGCCTGCTGCCGCTGCTGCCGGCGCCACTGCTGCTGCCGCAGCGCTGTTGCTGCTGCTGCTGGCTAATGCACAGCTTATGGAGGTGATGCAGTGCTGCTGGAAGCTGCGGCATATGTGCGCCCGCACATCTGGCATTTGGGCACGAGCATATGTGCAGATATACATGCAGGTCTTCTGCCTGACCGGGCGCTTCCCGCACTGACTGCCCCCGCAGCACGCTGCAGTTTGCCTGCCGCGCCAAGAAGGTGAAGAGCCGCGCCACGGTCAACGAGGTGGAAGACAATTCGGCGCTGCTGCACCGCTACCAGGCGGAGATTGCAGAGCTGCGCGCGCGGCTGGCAGCAGAAGGAGGGTGCGCTTGGGCGCCGTCGCTGGATGGCTGTGTGTACAGGCACATGCGTGCAGCTGTGCTGCAGTGCTGCCTCTGCTGGCTGTGGTATATACTGCTGCTGCAGCCACTGCAGCAGCCCACCACACGCTGCCGCTGTCCGTTGTGGGATCCTCATCAGTGGCGTCCCTCGTGCCGCCGGGGCTGCAGGTCGCAGAGCGGGGAAGTGGAGGAGCAAGTGGCGCAGCTGCGCGCCCAGCTGCTGCTCGTGGAGGAGGAGAATGGCATGCTGGCGAACCAGGTGGGCTGCCTGCTAGTTTGTATTTTGCTGAATCGTCACGAGCTGCATGCTGGCTTGGGTGGGCTGCATGCCAGTCACTGGGGAGTCCCTTCGTGTTGCCTTTGCCGCCGCGGTTTCGGTGCACGTGCCTTGGAGGGAAAGTGGGGTGAAATGAGCTGCTGCTTGCCCGTTGGGCCGCTCTTCAGCCTGGGGCGCGCAAAAGCGCCCATGTTGCATCTTGCCCGCCTCTCGCTCTCTTCCTACCAGGAACCTCCCCCATGCCGCCTCACAGAACTGTCACCTCTGTTGTACCCACTTTCTGTGCGCAGTTGGCTGAGAAGGAGGCGGCGCTGCGAGAGAAAGAGGAGGCGGCAGAGGAGGCGGCAGAGCAGCATAGCACAACGCTGAGCAGCATCTACGCCCTGCTCAAGCGGTCGCAGCACAACGAGCGGAAGCTGGTGGCGGAGGCAGCCAAGGAAATGGAGTCGCTGCTGGAGGAGGTGCGGGAGCTGCGGATCCACAATGCGGCGCTGCAGCATGACAAGGCGGAGCTGCAGGTGGGTGTGCTGCATGCCACGTGAGGCATGTCATGCCCAGCAGTGCTGTGCCGTAATGCGAGCGGTGGGGGCGGCGTGCCTGGGTGGGGCAGGCTACGGGCTACCCAGCATGACAGAGTGCAGAGTGCAGGCAGGCTGGCACTCCAGACCCTCTGTTGCATGCAGTTTTGATTGCAGCCACCCAGCCTGCTTGCTCACTGTTCACCGCATTGGCCACACGTACCCCATCGGTCACCCACTCTCGTTCCCTCGTCACTGGCCCCATGCAGGCTCAGCTGCTGGCCAAGGACCTGGAGATCGCAGAGCTGCGTGAGCGCAGCGCCAAAGTGCTGGCCACCCAGAAGGAGGCACGCCGGCTGCGGGGGCCATCCCAGCTGGAGCTGGCAAAGGCAGTCAAGGCGGACGAGCGGAAGCGGCAGCAGCAGCGGCAGCAGCGGGCGCAGCAGCAGGCAGAGGAGGCAGAGGAGGAGGAGGAGGAGGAAGCGTCGGCGAGCGGCAGCGACGACGAGCAGTTGCGTCCCCTCGCCAAGCGGCTGGCAGCAAGGGGGGCTACAAAGAAGCAGGAGCAGCAGAAGGCGGCACAGCAGGCAAAGGCATTGAAGGAGAACGTGCATTTGTAGCAGGCGCAGCAACGTGTGCTGCAGTGTAGGTCGTTGTACCGTACTTGTGCAGGAAATCTGCCTGCTGTACTTTGATTCAGTTCCCACAGGTGTGAGTGGCAGAAAGGCAAGGCGTCGTGGTGGTCCTGCGGATGGGTTGGTTGTTTGCTTCATGTTCAGTGAGGGAACGGCAGTGCAGTGCCTGGTTGAAGCAGGCACTGTCTAGACACGCCACACAGATTCAAATGGCGGGGTGTACTCAAACGGATTCGCTCTGCAGCTCGCGTTGACGGGTGACTAGCAGCAGCGGGGATGGCGGCGGCCGCGATGCAATGCGGCGGCACCCATGCGCGCGGTTTGCCCCTCGGCGCAATTGTTTGCATTTGTGTGATCTCCCACCTGCTTCAGAGCTCTCGCTACGCACCGCACGCCGCCCCAAGAGCCCTAGGCCGAGGAAGCGATGCCGGCCGAAGAGCCGGACGGGCAGGGCGGCGATCTGGAGGCGATGCTGGAGCGGGACGAGGCGACCAGGGTGCGCGTCCGCCCACAAACGGCCCTGGTTGGCGGCCTTGGACCGGTCTTGGGCCTCCCCGCGCCTCCCTCCGGCCCTCGCGATCTTCCTCGCTGCCAAATACCCCCACCGCAGGCCCTGGACGAGGCGGCGCGGGCCCTCTCGGCTGCAGCTGGCGCGCCGCCGCCGCCGCCGCCAGAGCGCCTGGAGCACGCCCGCACAGTGTATGGCGCACTGCAGCGCGCCGCATTTCGGGCTGTGGCCGACCTGGCTGCCCTGCAGGCGCGGGTGGCGCAGCTGCTGGGTGAGCTGGGCGCCCTGGCGGCGCAGCGCACCGCCGCCGAGCACGGCTTTAGCGACCCAGTCCAGCTGCTGGACAAGTGAGGCGGGTGGGGGTGGCCCTTTTGATGCTGGGCGGCAGCCCAGCCCATGGCTCTACAGACAAATTGATGCTCATATGCTGCCTACAAGGTAAGTTGTTTAGCCTTTGTCCACAGCCCGCTGCCCTCACCCTCACACCCATTGCTGCCGCGCAGGTTTCGAGAGGACCGAGACGAGGCGCAGCGACAGGTGGGTGCTGGCTGCCGGGTGCTGATATGGCTCCGCCGGCAAGTTACCTGGGAGGCAGTTGCAACCTGCTGCACTTGGAATTACACCTCAATGCCGGCGACTGCACCCACCCGCATCCCCATGCAGGTGGCGGCGGCGGTCGATGCCGAGGAGGCGGCGCAGCAGCAGGCAGCCGCCCTGCAGCAGCGCCTGGCCCTGCTGGCTGGCAAGCTGAATGAAGTAGAAGAGGAGCGGCGAGCGGAGCTGGCGCCCAGCCTACGTGAGGCCAAGGATGATGTGGCGCTGCTGCGCAGGTGCGGCCACTGCTCACCTGCCGATTGGGGTCAATTGCATGTGGGAAGGCAGGCACGCCCCGCATGGCCACTGCAGCAGCTGCAACTAGGTGTAACTGCTTTGCATTAGCATGGTGCTAGCAGATTTTACATTTACCTCGCCATGCTGCAGCCAGCTGGAGGCTGAGGCAGCCAAGGCGGCGACGGCTCGGGCGCAAGTCTCCTCCCTGGCTGCCCAGTTGGAGACGGTGCGCTGGCAGCCGTGCCTTCCAATGATTTTTGCATGCTGAGTTTTGCTGCTGCTGGCATGGCCTGATGCACGTGGAATGGAGGTGCCTGCGCTTATGCAATCATCGGTACTAAGCGCCCTGACACTCTATTCTGCTATTGCTTCCTGCAGCTCCAGCTGGACATCGAGCACCTACAGGCTGCCCTGGATGAGGAGCGAGAGGCAGCCAACAAGGCAGACAGCGCGCCTGGGCGGGCGAGGCAGGCGGCTGATGTGGCGGTGGCGGCACTGCGTGCGCTGAGGGAGGAGGAGGCTGAGGTGGCAGCTCAGCTGCACAGCTGGGAGGCCGCTGAGGCAGTGTCTGTGCAGGCGAGTTGGAGCAATGGGACGCAGGCAGGCAGCTTGGGGCATGATGGCCACCCATCCGGAGCGCAAATCGGTCCCAGCTGAGTGCACGGGTGCTTGTGTACAGCCCTTTACTTGCACTCCTGCTGCTGTGCTGTGCAGGAGACAAAGGAGGTGGTGCAGCAGCACGCTGCAGCGGTCAAGGCCTGCGACAAGCTGCGCAACCAGATTGCGGTGGGCTGCTGCTGGGCAGGAGAGATGCTGTCGGCATGGTGCTGGACGTGCACACAGGCCGCTTGCCTGCGGCTTTGGCAATGGTGAGATGCTTGCCTTTGCCCACCATCTGCTGCTGCTTCCCATGCCACCACTCAGGTGCGGGAGCGCGCGGCTGATGAGGTGGCCCGTGACATCGAGATGGCCAAGGTTGAGGCGGAGCGCCTGCTGGCTGAGCAGGTGGCCTGGGACCTGGAGGTGAGGAGCTGCAGGCATCAATTATATCAGGCAGTTCGATGCTTGACGCACGCAGACGGGGGACGCGTACGGTTTGCTGCCTGCCGGTTTGCATGCGCCTTCGCTTGCCACATTGCGTGTCAGATGCAGCACTGTCTGCCCCAGCTGGGCCTCCGTTGCCATTAAGCCCGGCCGGCAGGTGGAGAAAATGAAGGCGGATGCCAAGCGTGAAGGCGAGGCTGTGCGTTCGGAGCAGCGCGGCCGCGAGGTGTGCCAGCGCCGCCTGAACCGCGCTGAGCTGGAGGCGCGCCAGCTGGCAGGCGAGCTGCCCGGCCTGCAGGCTGCGGTCTCCAGCCTGGCGGCTGCACTGGCGTCAGAGCAGAAGGTTGCGGAGCGGAAGGCGGCAGAGGCGGCACAGCTGCAGGACGAAGTGGCGGGCATGGTGGAGCAGGTGGCGGCTGAGAAGAAGCTGGTGAGATTTATTTGCAGGTATTATGCTGAAAGTTACCTGCTGGGCGCATTTGCAAGCTGAGCAGCAATAAGTTCCAGACAGCCCACCACCACCGAATGCGCACGCATGCCCCTGAGCTGGCTTTGGGCAGAAAGCGCCCAGTCGATGCAATCCAGCACCTCGCGCTGCCCTGCTGCAGACATCAGTGCAAGATGCGCTGGTGGCGGCCAGCTTGGCAGACGTGCGGCAGCTGGAAGAGGATGCGGCGGCACTGCGGGTGAGGGCACCACATTTGCATTGCTGTTGAGCTGGCCATTGGCAGCAGGTCGAGGTTCAGTCAGAATACGTTTCTGCTGCTTTTGCACCAGTGAATTTTCATTGTGTGTTCACCAAACAACGTTTCGCCACCGTTGCAGGCGGCGGCGGCAGAGCGGGATAAGGCGATTCGCAGCGCCATGTCACAGCGGGACGGCGCCGTGCGCTTCCTGAACCAGCGGCTGCAGAGGTGATGGGGGCAGGAGTGATGCACTGGTGTTGCAGGATGCCATGCAAGTTGTACCGGCATCGTGCTCTTCTCGTACCGCGGGGCAGCCCTTCAATCGGCGATTCGCACTATTTCACAAGTCTGTGCACTGCACTCGATGGCTGTGCTTCCCCATTGCGTGCGCTGCAGGCTGGCGGAGGTGATCAGCGAGGCGGAGGCCAAGGATGGGGAGGTGGAGGAGCTGGAGAAAAGAAAGGGGGAGGTGAGGCAGGGCTGATGAGCCTGCTGCCTGCTTTGCCTGCCTCAAGCTGCTGCACATGTTGCTGTGCCTGCTGTACTGTCCCGGCTTGTGTATCGGCACCTGCGCTGCCGCTGGCTGTGTCCGACCTTGAGTATGGCCCGTCACCTAGCCTGCACTTCACAAAAAGCACTGTACCCCGGTCTGCAAGCTGCTTGCCGCTGCTCGACGGAGCCCGCTGGGCAGCATGCACGCTATCCTGCACACCCTGCCATCTTGCCCATGCCCAACACCTGGCGCAGGTGCGGGCCGCGCACCACGACCTGCGCGACCTCTGCTCCCTCATGGGCGGCCAGATGGGGCGCTTCCGCTCCCTGCTGGAGTACGCCGGCAAGAGCGCAGAGGACCTGAAAGACCGGGTGAGGGCTTGAGTATGGGTGCTAGTGCTGCAGTAATTGCATGCAGCTGCTCCCTGCTAGAGTATGCAGGCAAGAGTGCGGAGGACCTGAAGGACCGGGTGAGTTTGCGGCCTGGGTGTGCGAGCATGTACACAGTGAGAGGGCATGTAGCAGCAATGGCGAGGGCAAGAGTGCGAAGGACTGCGGGCCAACTTTTGTTGAGCTAGAGGATGCCGGACGGCCGTGCTTGCCTGTGCAGGTGCGCGCCGCCGAGGAGGAGCTCACCTCGCTGAAGCAGGCAGCCGACGCCCGTGCCAGCGAGGCACGAGGAGCGGAGCGGGCGCGGGCGGCAGCGCAGGCCGACAAAGCGCTGCTGGCCGCCCAGGTTGCGGCGCAGCGGCGCAAGGTAGCGGCTGCAGTAGAGGCGGCGGACACGGCAGCGATCGAGCGGGGGCTGCTGCAGCGCGGGGCGGAGGATGCACAGGAGGCTGTGCAGCGTCTGTCGGCCAGCAAGGCCGGTGCGGCTGGGGCCAAGGCGTCGGCGCAGGTGGGCAGGGTGGAACGAAAGCTGCTCTGCACTGATGGGTGAAGCAGTTGCAGGCCCGAAGCACGCATGTCACTCTCCTGCTGGGTGACGGATTTTCAGCAGA
>VFQQ010001330.1_pt1 | contig 35508 bp, 61 predicted proteins | sample 3512341 | NCBI WGS metagenome assembly VFQQ01 (sample SAMN10412373, study PRJNA504923) | tailings metagenome | isolation source: Relicate 2 Philex TSF1 revegetated site | place: Philippines: Tuba, Benguet | collected 2017-08-29 | reverse complement strand
TGGCTGAGGCTTCTACATATAACCTGCATCTGCCTAGCTGTGTGCCGCCTCCCTCGCCCACCACTCCTCCTTTGCCCCGCCTGCAGGTCGGGCAATGTTAATGGCTGGCCGCGGCCGCCCTTGCCTGGCCAAGCAGAGCAGCAGCAGCGGGCGGAGGCAGAGCAGCGGCGGCAGGAAAAGGCGGGGCGGCGCACCGGCACAGCGGCGGCGATGGACGGCAAGCGGCGGGGCAGGAGGCGGGGCAGCAAGGCTGAGGGGGGCAGCAGCGGCGCTAATGGTGCGCCCAGCGATGATGGAGCGGTTGAGCAAGAATGAGTGCGGATTCCTGGCAACGCCCTTCTGCCGCACACTGACTGTGAGCATCCGAGTCCTCTTGAGCATGGCTCCAATCTGCTGGCTTCAGGCAAACATGTGGCGAACACGACTCGCCCACAGTGCGTGCAGCCGGCATAGCGCACATCGCAGATCTGTACGGGATGCTGTTGACCAGGAGCGTGTTGAGGCATGGGTGTGGTCATTTGGTTGCCTCTTACGTCAGAGGGGGGCAAGACGGGTTCGATGCATGTCCAGCCAGTTGCGAGAGCTGCTGGAAAACCCAGCGGTGTGCAAACGCAGTCCACAATGCAGCGCGGCTGTGTGCCCAGAAACGGCTGCAGCATTCTCTTGGAGCAAACTATGCAACGGTTTTCAGCCAGAGCGACTTAGCAGCTGTTTGGCCACCGCCTGCGGGGAGAGCAGGCAGCGGCTGCAGCGCGCTGCAGCGGCACAGCGGCGGCGCAGTCCAGGCGTGGCGCTCGCCTTGTGGCGTTGTTCGCTACTCATCTAACGCAGCAAGCTGCAGACCTTGCGAGGCCCCTCTGCACAGCAAGGGCCTGCGAGCAAGCGGCAAGTCGGCCTGTCGGCCACAAGGCGCGCCGGATCGCAACGCAAACACTGCTCAACAGCCGTGCTACACGGTGAACGACAGGCCTCTGACTCGAGGGAACGCCCGCCTGCCGCCGCCGCCGCCGCCGCCGCACTACCGCTGTTCGTGCCTCCTGCTCGTGTTGGCCAGCACCCAGCACCCACCCCATGTCCCGCCTCCCTTCCCTGGCCCCGCTGCAGCTGCAACAGAAACCCCTGGCAATGCTTGCGTTGGCCAGCGTGCGGCCCTGCTGGCCTACTACACCCCTGCAGCGGCGGCCTGTCTGGGTTGGTGGCGGCAGCAGCAGGCGCTGGCCGCACCGCCACAGGTGAGCTGCTGCGGGCTGGTGGGACGCTCGTTAGTGCTGCTGCACTCTCAAGCACTGTCTTACCCAACCCAAAATGAGTCATCTTTGACTTACCCTGCAGGCGACAGGTACTGGCGGCGGCATTGGCACCACAGCAGCCGCAGCCGGACGAGAGCCACGGCAGTGGCAGCAAGGACAGCAGCAACAATCTGAGCAGGCCGCGCAACAGAAGCCGCACAGCAGAGCCACAGCCGCAGCTGCAGGCCTGGCTGCAGCAGGAGCAGGGGTTATCAGCAGCAAAGGCAGATCAGCACGCGCGGCGGCTGGGGCACATCTTTGGCTCGCAGCAGGCGGCGCTGGACAGCCTGCCCGCCACATTTGAGTGGTGCCGCAGCCGCGGGCTGTCGGGCGGGCAGACGGCGCAGCTGCTGGACGGCATTGCCAAAACCAGGCGGGAGAATGTGGTGCAGTTTGCGGCCCTGGTGCAGCCGGTCTGGCAGCTGCTTGACAGCCACATTGCGGCGTACGTTGAGCCGCTGCGGCAGGCGGGCGGCAGGCTGCCCAAGCACACCAGCCTGGCTGGTGTGCTGCGTGGCAATGAAGCAGCAGCGCAGGCACTGTGCATGCCGCCCGGCCACGTGGAGGCCTGGCTGGCGGCGGTCAGTGAGCAATTGCCGGCTGCAGCAGTTGGCAGGCTGCTGCTCAATCTGCCAAACGCGGTTGCAGGCAGCCCTGCCACAGCTGCGGCGGCAGTCAGCTGGGCGGCCGATGTGCTGGGTGTGGCAGACCCTGCGGCCTTCTTTGTCCGGGCTTCCGGCGTGCTGGCTAGTGAGGTGCCCACCCTGCAGCGCAACCTGGACAGCCTGCAGCAGGCGCTTGCCTTGACAGCCGGGGCAGCACGGCAGCTGGTGTTGAAGCAGCCCCGCATACTGACCTCCAGCCCAGGCACAGTGCAGGCAGCGGCAGCCTGGCTGCAGCGGCTTTTTGCAGATGGAGAGCAGTTAGCAGATGTCATCAGGCGCGGACCACAACTGCTGACCCGATCAGATGAGCACCTGCGGGGCAACGCCGACTACTTGCAGCAGGCGCTGGGCTGGCAGGACGGCGACGGCCGGCTGGCAGCATTTGTGGCAGCGCACCCGCAGCCGCTCGCCACAGTTGACCTGAGCGATGAGCGAACGCAGCACAAGCTGCGCCTGCTGACCGAGGTGGTTGGCGTCAGCACCACCGAGTGCCTTGGCAGTGGCAGCAGCTACCTGATGTATGGGCTGGAGACGATGGCTGCGCACTACATGCTTGCACTGGTGAGGAGCCCCTGCTCTAAGATGCTGGTTTGCGGTCATTGCGTTGGGCTGAGGGCTCATTTGCTGCCCTGCCCGCTCACCACTCACGTCCGGACGGAGGATCCTCTGCCACACTCCAGGAGCGGGCGCCTGGGCTGCTATTCAACCGCTTTGGAGAGGTGCACCTGAGCTGGATTGCTACTGTGTCCCAAGCTCAGTACCGCGGCCGCCTGGGGCTGAGCGACCAGCAGTACCACGCCTTTGTGCGGGAGTGGAAGGACAGCGAGGAGGGGCAGCGCCTGCTGGAGGGGCTCAAGTGGGCCCTGGGTGGCTGGGCTGGGTGGTTTGTGCGTGCTGATCGGTTTACTCTCCTGCAGTGCAGCTGCTGGCATGGATGTTCCTGGTGGCCCATGTCCTGCGATGCCCCCTGCATTTGGGTGCACGGTGGCCGCCTTCATTACCCTCACACACACCACCCCATACGTGCCCTCCCTGCAGGGCGGGCAGCACTGCCGGCTGGCCGCGGCCACCTGTGCACGGCCAACTGCAGCAGCAGCAGCGGGCAGAGGCGGAGCAGCGGCGGCAAGCCAAGGCGGGGCGGCGGACAGGCGCTGCGGCGGCCATGGACGGCAAGCGGCAGGGCAAGGGGCGGCCCCGCAAGGCTGAGGGGGGCAATGGCGGCGTTGGAGACAGCATTAAAAAGCCCGATTGAGCAATGCAAACAACTCATTGCCATTTCGAGTCTTCACGATGAGTGTATGCGAACTGAAACTTGCAGAAAGGCACCGCTGGCACGCATCGCCAATGGCCATGCCGGCTGGCGGCACGGCGCGCCATGGCGGCAGGGGAGCGAAGCGGGTGTGGCTGGGCAGCGCTGTCGCGTCTTCCAGCTGATTGTGATCGCTTGCTCCTTCGTCCTGCGGGCCAAAAAGGCGCCATTTCCGCCACTCAAGCGCGGGCTTGTCTGGTGCAGCTCTCCGGCACGACGCAGGCAGCTCAGATCAGCGCACAGCTCGACATCAGCGCGGCGAAGCGCGGCACGCAGCCCAGCACGCACCGCCGCGGGTAGGTCGGCGAGCGGCGCCACCGCCGTCGCAGCGCCGACCCCGCACGGCACAGCCCTTCAGCCAAACGCTTTCAACCCTCTTGAAGGCGCACAGTCCAGTCCCCCACGTCGGCGGTGCGGCAGCCCTGCTGGCGCGTGGGCCAGCGTGTACTGGGGCGCAGCGGCGGCGGCAGCAGCGGCGGCGGCACCATGGCGGCGGCTGGGGGCGATGTTGAGGCGGCTTTGAAGGAGGCGGATAAGGCGGCCAAGAAGCAGAAAGTCTGCAGCAGCTCCAGCGAGGCGGCGGTGGATCAGCTGCTGCAGGTGGGACGGGACAGAGAGAACAGCTGGGTGCTGGGTTGGGAGGTTGGTTTTAGTTCCTGTCGTCGATGCCCTGGGCAGGAAAGGGTGCAGCAGAACGCCTACATGTCCCCCATTGAGTGGCTTACACAGACTTTCCCACTGAATGTTTTGTTTTTCTGCACTCCTGCCCACTTGCTTCAGGCGGTGGAGAGGGCACGGGCACGCCTGGCGGCACCCGGGGCGGCACCACAGGTGCGCTTTTCATGCTGGGCAGTCATGGGAGCACAGCGCGAGGGCCTGCGCAGGCGATGCTTTGCTGGTCCGGTGGACGAGACATGTGCATCACTGCACATCTCTGTGCAATGCCATGCCACCTTTGCCTCCATCTCCCTCACAATGCATGTTAGTTTCCATCGCCGCCTCCCTCACCATGCAGGCGGTGCTTGGCTGGTCAGGCTAGCGAGACTTGTGCCTCTCTGCACATCTCTGCGTAATGCCATGCCACCGTTTATGGCGATTGTTTCATTGTTTATCTCCCACCCCAAAGCAGGCGGTGCTGGCTGAGCTGGCGGCTGAGCTGGCGGGGCGGGGTGACCTGCTTAAAGCCATGACCGGCGACACAAAGGAGCTGCATGGGGCGGTCAGCAAGCTGGGCAAGGCAAGCTGAGGGATCTGATACTGGTGTCATCGTCAGTTGGTGCGCTGACCCTACCTTACCCCCGCACACGAATGCTTGGTTTCTTGCCGCCTCTGCCCCCAGAGCCCTTACCGCCACCTCGCAGATTACGGATAACCCCTTGCTGTGTTTGGCGCCCACTTTGCCCGCAGATTGTGGAGCGCTCGTGTGCCCCAGCTTGTCCGTGCGCACACTTGCCGCTTTTGCATACAATGGCATGACAACTTGCTGCGTCCCCCAACCCTGATGCAGATTGTGGAGCGCTCGTTCGCCCAGGACATTGCCAAAGCCTACAAGGCGGACCGTCCACTGGAGGCGGCAGCACTGAACCAGGTGGGGTTGAGGTGGTCGAGGTTTGTGGTTGTGAGAACAAACCCTTCTTTGCCTGCGGAAGGGGCATACCCAATATTCTGCCCCGCCGCAGGTGGGGCGGAGCACCTGTCCCACGAGTGCCTGCTTGACATCAGCCGCTCACTCCCTCACTTCTGCTGCCTCGCAATGACAGCTGGCATGCCCCACACACTGCCCCGCCCCAGGTGGTGGCTGAGCACCTGTTTCACGAGGGGCTCTTTGACATCGGCCGTTCCCTCCCTTGATTCTGCCCTGCCACAGGTGGTGGCAGAGCACCTGTTCCATGAAGGCCTGTTTAACATCAGCCGTTCACTCCCTGACTTTTATTCCTATGCCCGACATTCTGCCCTGCCACAGGTGGTGGCAGAGCACCTGTTCCATGAAGGCCTGTTTGACATTGGCCGACTGTTTGTGCGAGAGGCGGGCGTGGCGGGAGGCGAGGCGTTGCAGCGGCCATACGCGTCGATGCATACTGTGCTGCAAGAGGTGAAAGTCTTGCGCTATCCCTGCTCTGTGTTCGTTATGGCATGTGACAGCCGCTTGTTGTGCTGCAGCGGCCATATGCATCCATGCACACCGTGCTGCAAGAGGTGCGTGCATCGGCCAGTCCTGCTTACTTCTTGCGCATTGCTGAAGTGATGGGAGGGGAGGCGCTGCAGCGGCCATATGCATCCATGCACACCGTGCTGCAAGAGGTGCGTGCATCGGCCAGTCCTGCTTACTTCTTGCGCATTGCTGAAGTGATGGGAGGGGAGGCGCTGCAGCGGCCATATGCATCCATGCACACCGTGCTGCAAGAGGTGCGTGCATCTGCCAGTCCTGCTTACTTCTTGTGCATTGCCTTTTTCTTGTGCAGTGCCTTTTTCATCTAATCTGCAGATCCAGCGGCAACTGCTCCACAACCTCACCTTGAAAACCCTGCTTCCTTCCTTCGCTGCAGATCCAGCGGCACAACTTGGAGCCAGCACTCGAGTGGGTGCGGGAGCACGAGGCCTCGCTGGCAGGCCCCAGCGGCGAGCCCTCAGCCTTTGAGTTTGCCATCCACCGCCTCGCCTTCCTGAGCCTGCTGAAGGAGCAAGGTCGGCTAGCTGCTTTGCGTTCAGCTGCTGTGCTGTCCGCTATCGTGCTTTGCCATGGGCTGGGCTGTGCCAATGGGACGGTTGTGCCTTTGAGTTTGCCATCCACCGCCTCGCCTTCATGAGCCTGCTGAAGGAGCAAGGTCAGCTGCTGTGCGTTTAGCTGCCTTTGGTGTATCACCGGGTTTGCTGTTGCGCTATCTCATAGTTTCACTCTGTGTGCATCGCTCGCTGCCTGTTCCACTCCCCACCAACTCCCCACCAACTCCACAACAATGCTGCTTTGCAGGCCAGCACACAGCCATGACATATGCGCGACAGCACTTTGCGCGATTCCAGGGCACACAGGCAAGGCTGCTTCTGCTTGTTGCTTGCTGCTTGCTGCAGTTGAACCGCAGTGCTCGCTCCAAGCTCGCTCTGAGCTTGCCAAAATGCCAACTGATCTTCCACCTCCTTGCTGCCGTTCTGAACTGTTGCTCTTGTGCAGATGCGCGCCATCCAGCAGCTGATGGGCGCGCTGTGCTTCTCGCGCCGCGCGGCGGCGGGGCGGCCCAACCCCTATGCCGAGCTGATGGCAGAAGACGTGTGGGGCAACCTGGGTGCGGTTTGCAGGCTTGTTGGGTCGTTGGGGGTGCCTTTCGCAGGGTGTGTGGGTCTGCTGCGCCGCATGTGGCGGGCTGTGTGGGCATGTGCCAGGCTTTCAGCACCAATGCTGCTGTCAGCCGCCAGGCTTTCAGCACCAATGCTGCTGTCGGCCGCATGTGCCGGGCTGTGTGGGCATGCGCCAGGCTTTCAGCACCAATGCTGCTGTCAGCGCTCCTGCCTCGTCCTGTGCCGCATCTTGGAACGGCCTGCCCTGCCCCGCAGCCCACGACTTGGTGCGCCAGTGCTGCACAGTGTTGCCTTGCTCAGTCATCCGTTATTTGTCTACTACCACACTTGCAACGCAGCCCGCGACTTTGTGCGCCAGTGCTGCGTGCTGCTGGGCCAGGCCCAGGACTCCCCGCTGCTGGTCACGGTGGCGGCGGGCGCGGCGGCGCTGCCCACGCTGCTCAAGCTGGCCACAGTCATGGGAGAGCAGGTGCGTGGATCAGCTGGGGAGACTTGGTTTTGCCGATTTGCCATGATCGAACGGCGCTGCCCACACTGCTCAAGCTGGCGACGGTCATGGGGGAGCAGGTGCGTGGATGAGCTGGGGAGATCGGCTCTTTGCCCCATTCGAGCTGTGGTGGGCAGCAGAAGCGGCGGAGCTGCCTTCCATTGCATCGTATCGATTTCTCAACTGCACCGCACCCTCCCTCCCACTCCTGCACGCAGCCTGTTGCCGAGCTGGCGGGGCTGCCAACAACTGCTTGCCTATCTGTCACTGTTGTAATGGCTCAACTGCACCCTCCCTCCCACTCCTGCACGCAGCCTGTTGCCGAGCTGGCGGGGGCGGCGGAGCAGCTGCCGGTTGAGATCCCGCTGGGCCGCGAGTTTGTGTTCCACTCCATCTTTGCCTGCCCTGTATCGCGCGATCAGGTGAGCAAACGAAGCCTCTGCACTGCGTTCAGATTGGTGGTTGGTTGGAGGTTTCACCTGGGCCGCGAGTTTGTCTTCGCCCCATCTTGGCCTGCCCGGTGTCACGGGACCAGGTGAGAGAGGCACGCTTCTGTGGTGTTCTGCCTGTGTTGGGGGCAGGCGGCAGTGGGCTGCGGCCAAGCTGTAGCTGCTGCAGGCTTCCAGTGGTTGCCATGGAGCAGTTTGCCTTCCCAGCTCAGTAGTACGTATTAGAGCAGAAAGAATCGCTCTTGCGAATCCTCGAACCTTGCTCCCTCCACCTGACCCCTGCTTCGCAGAGCACGCACTACAACCCGCCCATGCTGCTGCCCTGCGGTCACTGCATCTGCAAGGCGTCCACCCTCAAAATCGCCAAGGTGCGCATTGCAGAGCTGTGCATGCAATTTTGGTAGCAGGCCACTCGGCAAACCTTGTACTGTGCTGCTGCTGCCCCGCCTTCCCCACAGCGCCTGGCCGTTATCGCTGCCTAGCAGTGCTTCTCTGCTCGCCTTGCCCGCAGGCCGCCAACCGCACCTTCAAGTGCCCCTACTGCCCCGCGGAGTGCACGCCCAAGGACTGCCAGGAGCTGGTGTTCCCAGACATGGACTGAGAGCAGCCTGCTGAACCGCATAGCAGTGCCCAGCGGCACAGCGCTGGTGACAGCGGCTGATCAACACACACGGACAGCCAGGAGCTGGTTGTTTTAGACATGGACTGAGGACTGTTGTCAGACATGGGCTGAGACTGTAGAGGGGCGGAGTGCAGTGCCCAGACATGGGCTGAGTGCAGTGCCCGCAGCACAGGCTGCGTTGTTGCCCGCCCAGCTGCTGGCTGCTGCTTGCGTGAAAATCAGCCCTCGCATGTGCGGGTTGTCCCGCCTAGCTTGCACCACACAACTGCACTGTTCAATCATGCAAGCTATTGATGGTCCACAGCTTGTGTGAGCTCAGTGCATGCACTTCCCTTTCAACGTGCATGCGTTACCAGCTGGAGCAATCAATCTGCATGCCCAGCACCGTCCGAGCCAACCTGCTTTGCCGCCGTGCTGTCCCTGCTATCATTTGCTGCTGCCTTGCGGGCCACCTGGCTGCCCCCTCCCCTGCCCTGCCGCCTGCCGTCGATCGCTGCCTCTGTGCCCGTGCGCTGCCCCGCCTTGTCCTGCCGCCGCTGCTCCGCCTGTGCCCGCTGCTGCTGCTCTGCTTGGGCAGGCGCGGGTGGACGCGGCCAGCCGGCCATGTTGCCAGCCCTGCAGGCAGGGCAGACAGGCAGAGTGGGTGAGGAGGAAAACGGCACAGCATCCCAGCTGAGAATGCCCTCCCTAGCCACTGCTCTAAGCAGCACAAGCATGGCAGAAACAGGCAAGCAGGAAATTCACTGACGCAACAGCAATGCGGCAGTACACACCACAGACGCAACAATCAGCACCCCAATCCCCGCAAACCCCACCTGAGCTCCTGCAGCAGGCGCCGCCCCTCCTCGCTGTCCTTCCACTCTCGCACAAAGGCGTGGTACTGCCGGTCGCTCAGCCCCAGGCGGCCGCGGTGTCTAGTTTGGGACACAGTAATGATCCAGCTCAGGTGCACCTTGCCATCAGAGTCGAATAGCAGCTCAGGCGCCCGTTCCTGTCAACGAGGAAAGCAAGACAGCACAAGTTGAGTACACTGCATTACTGCATGTTTCGAAAAAGCAGAGCGGGTGGTCAACAATATAGGAACGTGCGAGAGACTCACCAGGGCAAGCATGTAGTGCGCAGCCATCGTCTCCAGTCCAGTCTTCATATAGCCGCTGCCCGTGGCAAGACACGCCTCCGCGCTGACGCCAACCACTTCGCTCAGCAGCCGCAGCTTGTGCTGCGCGTCCTCGCTGCTGAGGCTCACGGTGGCAAACGGCTGCGGGTGTGCTGCAACAAAAGCCGCCAGCTGGCTGTCGCCGTCCTGCCACCCCAGCGCCTGCTGCAGGGTGTCAGCGTTGGCCTGCAGGCGCTGCACTGATTTGGTCAGCAGGACGGCCCCGCGGTTGATGACATCTGCCAGCTGCTCTGCATCTGCAAACAGCCGCCGCAGCCAGGCTGCTGCTTCCTGCACTGTGTCTGGGCTGGAGGTCAGTATGCGAGGCTGCTTCACCACCAGCTGCCGTGCTGCCTCGGCTGTCAAGCCAAGCGCCTGCTGCAGGCTGTCGAGGTTGCGCTGCAGGGTCGCTGCGTCACGAACCAACAGGCCAGGCGCTCGAGTGAGGAAGGCTGCTAGCTCCGTCACACCCAGCACATCAGCTGCCCAGCTGATTGCTGCTGCGGCTGTGGCGGGGCTGGCGCAGACCACCGTCGGCAGGATGAGCAGCAGCTGGCCTAAGCCTGCAGCTGGCAGCTGCTCACTGACTGCGCCCAACCAGGCCTGCACGTGGCCGGCTTGCATGCTAAGGGCCAGCGCTGCTGTGTCGCTGCTGCGCAGCACCTCAGCCAGGCTGGTGTGCTTGGGCAGCCTGGTGTCCGCCTGTCGCAGCGGCTCGACGTACGCCGCAATGTAGCCGTCGAGCAGCTGCCACACCGGCTGCACCAGGGCCGCAAACTGCACCACATTGTCGCACTGAGTGTATGCGATGCGGTCAAGCAGCTGCGCTGTCTGTTTGCACGACAGCCCGCGGCTGCGGCACCACTCAAACGTGGCGGGCAGGCTGTCCAGCGCCGCCTGCTGCGAGCCAAACACGAGCGCCAGCCGCCGCGCATGCTGGTCTGCATCTGCCGCCTGCAGCCCTTGCTCCTGCTGCAGCCAGGCCTGCAGCTGCGGCTGCGGCTCCTTCTCACTGCCAAGGCGCTTGCGCTGTTTTGTTGCATCAGCTTGCTTGCTGCTGCTGCCGCCACTGCCATGCCTCTCGTCCGGCTGCTGCTGTTGTGGTGATGCCGCTGTCACAGACAACCTGCAACGCATGCCGCAAAAAGGTTCCCTCATCACTAGCCATTGTTAACTGGCAAGATCATGAAGCAGCACAGAAACCAACCTCTCAACAGCCATCCAGCAGCCCACCTGGGGTTGTGCAGCCAGCGGAGCCTCCCCCCGCCAGCTGCCAGGGCCAGTCGTGGCCGTGGCACTGCAGCGGGACGCCAGGGCCGAGCGCTCGCCGCTGCCAGCATCGCTGATTGCGTGCTGTTGTGTCTACCTGCAGGGATAGAGCAGGGAGGCGGCAAAGGGGTGGTGGGTGGTGGGCATCAGACCGGGGCTTGCAAACGGGTTTCAGGAAGAGGCGGCGGCGGCGGCAGAGGCAGGCGCTCGCTCGACTCAGCCGCCCCCCGCTCACCCTGCAGCACGATCGGCAGTTCGGGCAACGTTGCTGCTGCTGCTTCTTGCCGGCGCGCGCTGGTTGCGAGAGGTCCGCCTTCCTGCTCGCGCAGGGCCTCGCAAGGTTACTGTACTTGGTGTGGGGAGGAAGCGCAGCGACAACACAGGATCCTGGGCGCTCCGCCGGCTTGACTGCGCCGCCGCCATCGCCGCTGCGGCCGCTGCCCACTCGCCCCAGCGGGCGTTAGGCCGGACGAGTTGCTCCTGAGTGCCCCTGATTGAACGAGCTCCTGTGGCTGGCTGTTTAAGTCCGCTCATTCCTTCTGGGAACAGAACGATGCCCGGTTATGGGCCGCTCAGGCCCGCCTGCCCTGGCTAAGTGCGCCAAAGCAGCAGGTCATTGATCCCATCCCTGAAGCATGCGCATGGCCGCCGCTGTGCAATGCGACGAACTTTATTGCATGCCTGGCGACCATCACCAGCGCCCACAGAGCCGCCGCCATGCACGCTTCAATGTGCGTCTTCAAACGCTGTCGATTCCAGATGCCCCGATGGCCCTTTTAGGTTGACTGTTGGCCGAGCACGCCAGGGTCCCGCATCTTGACGAGGTCTGGCAGGTAGGGGATGGCTGGCGAGCAGCTCTGTGGCGGACCGTACACCGACACCTGTTCAAACCCCTTGAGCGCTTGCATCAGAGGGGCAGCCTGCCGCGGAAAAATCGTCTGCCTGTGGAGCGCTCATCTCAGCTGAGGCGGCACACAGACAGTTCTCGCACCACCAGGCTGGGACGATCAAGAAGCGCCTGATTTACATGTCGACGAAGTGCGGCACAGCGCACAAAGAGCTGCCTCCAACACGGCCTGCAGAGCGTCAAGGCGCACCTTGCCCAGCGAGGGTATCGCATGCGTGCAAGGGCGCAGCAGCAGCGGCGCCAGCGGCGGCAGATGGAATCGGCGCGGTCGATGCGGCCAGCGTTTCTACAGCAACCTGTTGCGATCCGATCACCCTTTCAGCTCTCTCAGCCCCCTACGCTGCAGAAGCAAGGGTTTCACGAGGCGTTCTGCTCCAGCCCCTTTGCTGTCCCCCGTTTGCGGGCGCCATGGAGGCCCTGGTCCGGCGCCCGGACACCCTGGCGCGCTTGTTGGCGCAGCCGTGGGCCCGGGCGGTAGCCGTCTCCGCGCTGCGAGCCCTGCCTGCGGGGCTGGCCGCGGCGGCGCAGCAGTTTGCCGAGGCCTACCCCAGGCTCAAGGTCAAAGTGCGTTGCGGGGATCGGGAGAGCAGGGCTGTTGCCGCCGCCACCGCCCGCCGCTGGCGCCGCCCAAAGCCCTCGCTGGAGGAGCAGGCGACAGATTTGCAGCCCTCGCGCACTGCCACCGCAGGTCAACGGCAAGGAGGTGGAGGTGCCGGAGGGCAGCAGCATCCTGACCGCGTGCCGCGAAGCGGGCGCCTTTGTGAGCCGAGCACCCAGCTCGCCGCCGCCGCTGCCGCCACTTGCTTCCGTGCACGCATTTATGCGACAGCGCATGCAGCGAAACTCCGGCTGAGTAGTTTTGCAGTCGTTGTACCAGCCAAGTTGAACCGCCTCTGCTGCTGCGCTGCAGGTGCCCACGCTGTGCACCCACCCCCGCCTGCCGACCACGCCTGGCACCTGCCGCATCTGTTTGGTGGACGTGGGTGGCGGCCAGCTGAAGGTGTGTGGGTGGGTGGGTATGTGAGGTGTGGGGTGTGGTGTGGGGGGTTGATTGCCCTGGGTGGTGGCCTTCTTGGGCTGGAGGAGAGGGCCGCTGGGCTGTTTGGTGGACGGGGGTGGCGGACAGCTGAGGTGAGGGGCAGGAGGCAGCTGTCGCTGGTTGGCCGCTTGAAAGGAGCGTTGTGGATGCCGTTGGTGGCGGCCTTGGGCTGAAGGGGAGCGCCGCTGGGCAGCGCTTTCGGTGCTCCAGTCGGGGTTGCAAGCATGCGGCTGTATGGCTGAAGGAGTGGTGTGATTGCACCATGCTTCCGTGCTCCCCATTTTGCCAGGGTCAGCATGCGCCTGGCTAATCCTGCTGACGCGCTGCTCCTGCATACCCTTGCTGTGCAGCCCGCATGCGCCACCCCAGCCTGGGATGGCCTGGAGGTGACAACCGCCAACGAGCCAGTGCAGGTGCGGAGTTGTCCTAGCCCTTGGTGCAACAGCAGCCTGCATGTGCAGCTGCCGCCAAGCACCATACATGTTATTCAATTAGAAGAGGCGCACTCCATTTTCTGACACATCTTGGGCTAGCCGTATCACCTGTGCCCTGCAGACTAACATCCGCGGCGTACCGAGCCTGATGAAGGCCAACCAAACACTGTGTATTTCACTTGCTAACTGTGCAAAACTGTGCGATCCCCACAGACCAACATTCGCGGCGTGCTGAGCCTGATGAAAGCCAACCATCCGGCCGACTGCATGAACTGCGACGCCAACGGTGGGAGGGTCGGCGGATGTGTGATTAGGCAGGGTTTGGTGCACTGATGGTCGTGGATGGCTGTTGAATGTGCTTCTGATGTGCGGCCTAGCGATCAATTTGCTCCTGTTCCCCTCTCTTTATTCCGCAGGCCGCTGCGAGTTCCAGGCACGTATGAGGGCGGGGGTCTGCTTCTAATAAGGGCAGGCTGGCAATGCATGCTGCTTCCCCAGAGGCTTATCGGAGCAGCCAACTTGTGTGCTGTCCCTGTGCTCGGCATTCACCGCACCAGCAGCCCACCTCCTCTGGGTCTGCTTGATGGCTGCCAAATGGCTGCTGCAAGATGGGCTACTCAGTCTTGGGCCTCCTGCGTTCCAGTTGCCAAAAGCTTTGCTGTGCGCAACATGCAGTTGCTGCGTTGTTCTGGCCTGCAGACCTGATTGCATGGCATGATGTGCGTGGTGTGCTGCCCACTTGCTGTTTCTGATTTTCAACACTGCAGTCCACTACTGATCCATGCCGCATGATCAACGTCTCGTTGCAGGACCTGATTGCGCGCTACGATGTGCGCGACGTGCTGCCCAAGCTCAAAGCCTACAGCCACGAGTGGGATGCAGAGGTGCAGGTGTGTGCACGAGCAAATTTTTGAGGCACAGGGCTAGCTCCCCGCACACATGTACTGCCTTCGACAGCGCAGGCTTTGCTAGCCAGCTCAGCAAGCACACAACCGTTTTTGTATGCTCCACCCTGGACTCAATGCTGTTACTTTCTAATCTTTTTTCGCAGGCCGACTTTGACGGCTACCACGACAGCACCTCCAAGGCACTGACTTTGGACCTGGAAAAGTGAGCGGGCAGGCAGCAGGGATGAGCATGCACGGCCTGCAGTGCAGGGAGTCGACGGCCATGCACATTGGTCCAACAAGTGGGCATGCAATTGTAGCTTCACCTTTCGCCCATGCCGCCTTGCAATTTCGGCCCGCCTTGCAGGTGCATCAAGTGCGGGCGCTGCGTGACCATGTGCAGCCAAGTGCAGGTGAGGCAGCAGCTGCTTTGACCACGGCCAAGGTGTTGCGTGCTCAGGCTCCTGCCAGCGCCTTCCGGCCTGCGCAATGTGAAACAGCGCATGCCTGCGCTGCTGCCATCGCTCCTTCACTCCCATCTCCTCGTGCTCCATACTTTTTCCTTGCCTGCAGCAAATGAACGTGCTGGGCATGCTGTTCCGCAGCCGGCACGCGCACCCAGGCGTGGTGGTGGAAGAAGCGCTGGACTTCTCCAAGTGCATCGAGTGCGGGCAGGTGAGAGCGGTAATTGTTGCATGAGGATCCTGAGCGGTACTTGGTGGGGGGTTAGTCTGGAGGCAAGTAAGCTAGTGCAAGCAAGCATGGGACGCCCCCAAGGCATGAGGCTGCGGCAAGGTAACTGCTGGGCTGGGAGTTGCTTCTTCCCTGCTTGGTTGTTAGGCCCCATGTGTTGTTGCCCCCCCAACCGCGGTTCAACCCTCCCCTCGCCTTGCAGTGCTCCTCGGTGTGCCCTGTCGGAGCGATCATCGAGCACTCGGAGTGGCGCCAGGTGCTGGATGCACTCGAGAACAAGACCAAGGTGAGTTTTGTTCCATCAAAACTTCGCAAGAGCAAAGCCATGAACATCGGTACCACAATGTCTGGTTGAGAGGCCGCTGTCCCTGCTCCTGCATTTGGTGTTGGTCGTGGCTAAGGGAGCCCCTCTGCTGATTACCTGCTCCATACTCTCCCTCCCTGTCCCTTGTCAGGTCATGGTGATCCAAACCGCCCCTTCGGTCCGGGTTTCCATCGGAGAGGAGCTGGGACTGGCGCCCGGCAGGCAAGTGCACTTCATGCGCTGTTTTCTGTGCCTGCTGTTCTGGTTCCGTCAGGCAATAGCTGCGGCTCGGCGCCCGGCAGGCAAGTGCCTTTCACCTGCTATGGGCAGTCGTCGTCTGGTATTGTGGCTCGCTTGGCTGCAGCCCCAGCAGCCATAGGCACCCCTCACCACTCTGCCTCGTCTGCATGCTGCCATGGTCACAACCCTCGACATGCCTCTCTCGCATGCTGCCATGGTCATGACTGTGCCCTGCCTCCTGCGCGTTGCAGCGTGTCCACGGGGCAGATGACGGCCGCCCAGCGCGCCCTGGGCTTTGATCACTTTGTTAACACTCCTTCACTCCTGCAACCACCACAATTCGCTTCTTGCCTCTGGCATGTTTGCAGCGTGTCAACGGGGCAGATGGTGGCTGCGCAGCGCGCCCTGGGCTTTGACTACGTCTTCGACACCGACTTTTCGGCCGACCTGACCATCATGGAGGAGGGTGGGTGCAATGTTGTTGCTGCACGAAGCCAGGGGGGCCATAGCTTTGTAAGCTGGGTGATGTGGCCTGCAAGCGTGCAGCGTGTGGTTTATAACACTGTGAAATGCGATGCGTGCCTCAGCGCTGGGTGTCAGCACTGTTGTCTGTCCCTTGCCTCTTGCCACGCAGGCACGGAGCTGCTGCAGCGGCTCAAGGCGCGCTGGCGCGCCCAGTCGCTGGACAGCCGTGCTCACCACACCGGCAGCAGCTCCAGCTCAAGCGCAACGGCAGCAGCAGCAGCAGCAGCAGCTACGGACCATGCAGCGGCAGCCCATGCAGCGGCGCCTGCGGCAGCAGCGGGCCATGCAGAGCATGCAGAGGGCGGGCATGCGGAGCACGTGCCTGGCCCGCTGCCAATGTTCACTTCGTGCTGCCCCGCCTGGATCAACCTGGTGGAAAAGGTGGGCCGTCAGGTTTTGGTGGGCCGTCAGGTTTTGGTCGGTTCACTCAACTGCAGTAAGGAAGTATCTGGGAATAAGTCGCACGCTCGTTTCGACTGCCCAGTTATTTGTAATGGTTGTGTGTGTCAACCACCTGCCCTCCACCCCTTCTGCTGCTCCCCTGCAGTCGTACCCGGAGCTGATCCCCCACCTCTCTTCCTGCAAGAGCCCCCAAATGATGATGGGGGCGGTGGTCAAGGTGGGGCCTTGCTGCATGTGTGCTTTGCCCCACAGGCAGCCGCCCAAGAAACATGCCAGGGTCAGATGGCAAGCTTACAACACCACCCGCTTCCCCTGGAGCTGCTGCCAAGCTGCTGTGGACATCGGCGCTGCATGCTGCTGTTGCTGCTGCCGCAGCCGCAGCCGCCGCAGCCGCAGCCGCAGCAACACGTCCTTGCTTTGCCTGCTGCAAGCCAGCTGCAATTTCCTGCACCTTTCCTGCGCATCCCATCTCCCCGCAGCACTACTGGGCCAAGAAGATGGGCTTGACGCCCCAGGTGTTGCCGCAACTTTCCTTGCATCCTTGCTGCAACCTTTTGCGAGATTCTGCACCTTTCCTGCTCACCTGCCGCAGCACTACTGGGCCAAGAAGATGGGCTTGAAGCCCCAGGACATCTGCCTGGTGAGCAGCAGCAGGGCTTGAAGTTGTTTTGGCGTGTGTCGATGTTTTGCTCTGTTCCGTGCTGAATAGTATGGGGCTTAAGCCCGAGGACATCTGCCTGGTGAGCTGCATCCTGTGATGAGCAGCTCTGATCCACTTGCAAACTGGGAGTTGCTGACCGCTTGCCTTCTGCCGGGGCATGTCCTCGATCACCAGCTTGTGTGCCATCATTGTTGCAGGTGGGCGTCATGCCCTGCACCGCCAAGAAGCACGAAACCGAGCGGGCCGAGTTCCGCAGCCCGGACGGCACATTCGACTGCGACCTGGTCATTACCACGCGCGAGTTTGGCCACATCCTGCGGTGAGCACAGCAGCGCTTTTCTGTTCGTGTGAAGTGGAAAGTGAGCTGCGCCGCTGCGGTGTTTTGAGTTGCCGATTTGCCCGCAAGTCAACACAAATGCTGTGCTTCATCCTCGTCATCCTGAGTCCACCTTTGCATAAGCTGGAGACTGCCACCTCACACACTGGTGCATCCAACCCGCCCCGCAGGCACAAGAAGATCCCCATGGCCTCGCTGGCGCCCGCCGAGTTTGACAACCCGCTGGTGAGATACTGCTGCTGTTAAAGCTGCTGCTGCTGCATTCAGCCTGCTGTGAATCGCCGGCCTGCTCGCTGGTATGCCTGCTGCTGGGGCGTAATCAAGCAGAGATCACCCGTTGTAAAGGACGCACCCGCACAGTGGCTTGCAGTTACTTCTGTGACACCAGCTGAGCGTGCTTGTCCTTTGTTGCAGGGCGAGGGCACCGGTGCGGCGGCGCTGTTTGGAGCGACTGGTGGCGTGATGGAGGCGGCGCTCCGAACCGCTTATGAACTGCTCACAGGCAAGTTGGCTGCAACCATCACCTTGCGCATTTGTGCTGCGCATGAATTGCGAACCAAACCAGCCGTGCTCCGCGCAAGCAGCTGCACCAGGACAAATGTGTCCCCTCGCCCTGCAGGCACCGTGTGCGGCCGCTTGCCTGCTCACTTCCTGCGTGCCCCTTGCTATCGTGCTGCCTGCACTTGCCAGACCGCCACCCCAGCGTGCCTGCCCCCTGTTGCCATCACTCTCTACCTGCTTGCTTGTGCAGGAGAGCCGCTGCCCACGCTGCAGCTGGGCGCAATGCAGTCACTTACTTTGAACTCTTGCATGTCCACTTATTGCCTGCGCCCAATTGCACTGCTTGCTTATGCCTGCAGGAGAGCCGCTGCCCACGCTGCAGCTGGGTGCGGTGCGCGGGCTGGCTGGCATCAAGGAAGCCAGCGTGCGCCTGCCAGTGAACACGACAACGGCCAAGGGCGGCTGCGCGGGCAAGGAGGTGCGGCGATGTGATGGGTGGGGGTGGGTGGGTGGTCGCGGTAGAGGGTGGTTGAAGGTGGGTGGGTGGTCGTGGCAGGGGGTGCGTCTAAGGTGGGTTGTTGAGTAGCAGCAGCGGCGGCAGCAGCGTTGCATTGGCCCGCCCACAACCTCCCACCTGCACTCCACCCTCTTGCTGTGCACAGATCCGCGTGGCGGTGCCCAGCTGCGCCGAGCTACCCACCGTGTGCGCTTTATCATGCTGGAATGCCCCTATTCCTTGTCATTGGTCAACTGCAGATCCGCGTGGCGGTGGCCAGCGGCATCTGCCACCCACAGCGCCCCTCCACTGCCTTGGATTGGTAATACAATGTGCTTGTAATCACTCCTTGTTCCACTGCAGATCCGCGTGGCGGTGGCCAGCGGCATCGGCAACGCGCGCCAGCTGCTGCGCCGCATCGATGCAGGGGAGGTGCACTACGATTTTGTGGAGGTGTGTGACGAATCTATGTGTGTTTGTTTTCGTTGTTGTGTGACGGCAATGCGCGCCAGCTGCTGCGCTGCAACGAGGCATGGGAGGCGCACTGCGATTTATGAGAACCAAGTGTTTGCGGTCCGACATTCACAGCATTGCAGGCACCTTAGCAAATCCTTCATCCTCAACAGCTGCATTCGGCGCAGCGTGCCCCCTGTGCAAAGCAGCTGCTTGCCACGTTGCCGTGTCCTGCTACACCTTGCAACCAACAATCACTCGCTCATTTCTGCAGGTGATGGCGTGTCCCGGCGGCTGCATCGGCGGCGGCGGGCAGCCCAAGACGCACGACCCTGATGCAGTGCTCAAACGCATGGGCGCCATTTACGCGGTGCGCTGCTGTTTAGATCACTGAGGGAGGGGTGCATTAGGGGTTTTGTAGTGCAGTGCAGGATACAGTGCTGAAGCGCATGGGCGCCTAAAAGTTTATGCGCCGCGCTACTGCCGACAGTGCTTCGTGAGCAAGGGCAGCGGGTAGGCTCACCGCCACAGCGCTCAGCGCCCATCCAGCCCAGGCTCCTCCTCCTTGCAACTCGCAACTCTCCATTACTGCCCATCCTTGCCGTCCCAAGCAACACTCCAATACCGCCGATCCTTGCCTTCCCAATCCATTGCTTGCAGGTGGACGAGCAGCAGGCGCTGCGCCGCAGCCACGAGGTGCGGGCTTGGCAGCTGTTGAATGCAAACCTGCTGGCTTGCATGTTGGCCACGTGATTGTCTGCGCTCCCGCCAGCTGTGCTCTTGCCATGCGGGCGGCACCCCGCTGTACTCCGTACTCCAACTGATTATTTTACCTTTTGGTCGTTTCCAACAAAACCCCTTCATCAAGCGCATCTACCAAGACTTTCCATACCCTAACCGATCTTTCTAACCTTCTGTTGTTTCGAACAGAACCCCTCCATCAAGCGCATCTACCAAGACTTTTCATGCCCTAACCGAACTTTCTAACCTTCTGTTCGTATCTCCGTACCAAGCAGAACCCCTCCATCAAGCGCATCTACCAAGACTTCTTTGGTCAGCCCGGCGGGGAGGTGAGAGCAGGGAACGAAGGGATGCGAGGCTTTGTCCTAACAGCAGGGCAGCGAGACTTTGCCCGTCCGACTCACTGCACACCCCACACCCGGTTTGCATGCACGGTACAGCCCCTGCCCTGCTATGCTTGCTCTCCAGCCCAGCCACCTGCCTGCCTGCCTGCCTCCACTGCAGCTGTCCACACAAGCTGCTGCACACGCACACTCTGAGCCTCCCACTTCCCTGCCTGCCTGCCTGCCTGCCGCAGGTGTCCCACAAGCTGCTGCACACGCACTACACCGACCACAGCGTTGACACCCTGCCGTCTGTGAAGGAGCTCGAGGTAGGGGCAAAGAGCAGACGTGGTATGATAACTGGTTGCTGGCTGCTTTCCCACACGCTGCCTGCTGTAAGAAGCTGGAGGCAGGCTGCCACCCCTGCAGTTGATCTGCGCACTGCAGAGCCAGCGCGGCCGCGCAGACCTGCAACCTGACCCTCCCAGCCAGCCCGGACTGCTTCTCTGCCCACCCCCATGCAGGCCGCTGAGCATGGCGAGGGCGCTGCGCTTATTCAAAATTTGTTGTTGGCTACTTTGCTGACCAAACGAGCTCCAGCTGCTCCCCTGCCCGCACCCATGCAGGCCGCTGAGCTCGGCGAGGGCGCTGTGGCGCAGCGTGCAGCTCAGACAGCGGCCGGCGACCGCCGGTGAGCGCTGTTCTGATGGGCTGCAGGCTGCCGCAGCTTCCAGCACTCTGTGCCTGCCCTTTGCTCCGACCTAGCTGACGACTGGCTGTGGCTGCAGCCGTGCGTGTGCAGTGATGCTGTTCACTTTATGCCTCCTGCCAATGCCAACCTCGCAGTCACAAGCGCATCTCCGATGCGGGCAACCTAGGCCTCACTCATTTGTTTTGCTGCCCCTGCAATGCCCACCCAATGCAGCTACAAGCGCATCTCCGTGGTGGGCAACCCGGAGACGCGGCGCTGAGCAAAGTGCCCCAGCCGAACTGGGACGAGCCAGCTGGCCCAGGCGCTGAGCACTACAGAGGCTGAGCCAGCTAGGCACCACCAGGGAGGCGCAGTCGCCTCAGCCGCTGGGCAAAGTGAGCCAGCCACAGCGTTCGGTGCCAAGCCAGCTGCCCCAGGCACCACAGCCGCTGATCACAGTGTGGCAGTTACACCAGGCACGGAGCCAGGTGCCCAGCCATAGCAGGCGGTCAACCAGCTGCAACAGCGACCCATGTCCAACATTTCTTCCACTTGTGGCACAATGTATCCGCCTGCATGCCTCCCACTCCTTTTGATTTAGCACACGCTGCGCCCATTGCGTGCCGCCCCGTCTATGCCGCCACCAAGGCGCCGGCTCTTGGCATTTGATAGGAATGACCCTGCATGGCCCACCATGCGACGCACTGCTCTGTCTGTCCCCGTCTGTCCTTCTGCTCCCCGATTCTTTGTTATGCCCCTGTGTAGCAAGTCCATCCCCACCTGTAGCATCAAGCTGTCTTCGTGTCTTCGTGATGGTTGCCACAAGATAGCGACCAGGGGCTTCCTTGCAACCGCAGCGCTGCAGCGTCGGGCTGACCCAGGAGCACCGGTGCGGGGCTAACCCCCAAGCTGCCCCAGCATCGCACAGAACGGCATGCCAGCTTCGCGTAACACAGTGCAGTATGCAACCGCGGCATGATGGCTGCGGGCGACACAAGGAGGGCGGCACAACGCGGGACGAGCCAAATGGCACACGCAGCAGCGCTGCCTAGTCCTCATTACCCACAGTGCTGCAGCTGCTTCAACGGTGTGTCAGCTGGCGAACACCTGCACAGCGCGAAGGGGTGTGGCGGTGGCCAACCGGCGCGCCTTCAGCGGCCGGCCAACGGCGCGCACGCTGCCGCTGACGCTCACCGCCCAACTTCAGCCTGGCTTTGCCGGCAGGCGCACTTTGTCTCCTCGTGCGACGAGCAGGCGCCGCAAAACCCTGTCCGCGCCCAACCTTGCTCTGAGCCGCAACACGTCCCGCCATGGGTTGGTGGCAGTGGCTGGTTGAGCTGCTGGACCTTCCCCAGCCGCCGAGGTACCCGCCCGGCACTCACGACTCGCATCTGGAGGAGTTGCGCGTCAGCGGCCTCTTGAGGAAGGAGCGCGCCAAGCCGGCAGGGCAGAGGGACGAGGCGCTGTTCTGGAGGCTGAGCGTGGAGGCTAACCAGCTCCACCTGGACAACGCAAAGGCACGTTGCATGCGAGGCCCGCTCACGCCGCCGCCGCCACCGCCGCCGCCGCCGCCGCTCGTTTTGGCCGCTCTCGTTCTGGCCTTCTTCTTGCTTGCCGTCAGCTCTGCGGTGCTGCTGCCTGCGCAAGGGTATGAACGCTTGCTGGGCTGATGGCCGGGCATGCACCGACATCACCCGGCATGCAGGGACCTCCTCACGAAGCTGCCTGTTCACCTGCGCTCCTGCCGTGCAGGCCTATGCCAACCGCTGTGCCGTGATTGCCGCCCGGTTTGAGCAGCCTGACACCCAGCGGTGCTGTGCTGCCGCTGGGTGGGTGCGGCAGCGTGTGGCAGCATCGTACCGGGCTCAGCACGGCTACTACTCCCGTAACGCTGTGCAGGTGTGCCATGGGGCTGGTGGTGCTTTGGCAGGGCTGCCGTGCTCTGGCCTGCTGTCACACCCAGCCGTGATGCGTCTTGCCTCGGTTTAAAGGGCCGGCGTGGCCTGCCCTGCCCTGCCCCGATGCTGCCTTGTTTTTCGATGTCCATATTTGCTGGTCCGTGTGTCACCGTCAGCAGCACTCTCCCTGCCCCGCACCCCCACATCTGGAGCAGGCATCTGAACAGCTGGCCGCAGCACGGGCGCGGCGCCCCGCTGTCATTGCAGCTGAGCCCATGCTGCCGCTTGAGCTGAGCGGGGCGCTGCAGCAGCAGCCGCCACGGATGGACATGTGCAGCGAGTGCGCACGGCTGCTACAGCAGGTGGGCGGCTGGTGTGGGGCGGGAGGCGGGAGATGGCCAGCTGGCAGAGCCTTGTTTGAAGCTTGGAGGCGCATGCAGGCCTGCGCACAGCTGCAGCCGGCGTGTGCCAAACCTGCTGGTCGATCCCAATGGTGTGTACATTTCTTCATCTTTCTTCTCTTCTTTCTTGCAGGTGGAGCTGGCTGAGGGGTCGTGCCGGGCATGGGTAGAGGTCAAAAAGAGGCAGTTCCAGGAGTTGGGCACGCAAACGGCCGCGCCCGCCGACGCTGCTGCCAGCAGTGGCACTGCAGCGGCGGCTGCAGCAGTTGGGCCTGTGGGCGAGCAGCAGCAGCAGCCGTCACAGCAGCAGCAGCAGCAGTGCAGTGCAGACAGCAATGCCGGCGGTGCCGAGGGCGGCCCGGTCACGCCAAAGCAGCCGCAACAGCAGCAGCAGCACACCTCCTCAGACCAAGAACAGGAGCAGCAACAGCACCCCTCTTCAGACCAGGAGCAGCAGCTGGAGTGCGATGCAGCGGACGAGCGGCGGCTACTGCCATCTGAGATGATGCAGCAGCCGCACGTGTCGCCGCAATGACAGCCTATTGCACGTGCACTGTCGCATCGTATGCTCCTGATGCCTTTCCATCCTGGTCATCTATTTGTTTCTCCGCCTTTCTCCTGCATTTGTTTTCCGCACACCCTTCTCGACCTGGCCCCTGCCGCATGCATGGCCGCGCTCACCTGGTTGTGAGTTTCAGGTTCCCTGATTGACTGCTGAATGTATAGTCCTGCCCCAACACCATGGCATGCGCCTCCTTTTCTCCTCTGCGTGAAGCCCTCTTCGATTGTCTCATCGAATTCTCAGCCCACCTCCGCTTCGTGCCCAGTGCGGTGATTACAACTCCCATGCTGAGCTGCACCCGCCCTGAGCAGCGATGCATCGGCCCGTCCAGTGCTGCGCCTCAATTGCCTCAATGAAGTGTAGCATTACATTTGCGCTCAAATGCAAAAATCAGTGACAGCCTGCACTGTTGGCGAGCGGTTCCGGGGCCTCTGGGACGGCAGTGTTTGACGGATTAAACTGGCTCATGCTGCCAGCCGGATTGCCGCTCTGCGGTTGGTGAAGGGGTGCCTGTCCGCCTCCTTTCTTCTCCCCATGCTGCCTGCACTTAGTGGTCGTCCAGGCTCACCACGATCAACATAAAACGATGATCATGGTGAAAAATGGAAAAATACTGAGCTGCCAGAATCCTGCACCGTCAGCACCCTATCTTTTCGCATGAGAGATGCGCCATTCCAGCCCTCATCTTCAGCTGCCTTGAGACCACTCTAGCCCCAATCTGGCCGTTCCAGCCGTCCAACACGCCTGTGCTGGCGTGCTCTTCGCCCGGCAGCCTTCACGCCTCCGCTCGCCCAACCACCCAGCGCTCCAATGGACGACCTTCAAGCAATCCAGCAGCAGGACCCGCAGGGGGCTCGGCCAGGCAGGAAGGCTGCCCGCCGCCGCGCCTCCTTCCGCCCACCTGCATTGCTGCTGCTATCATCTACCCGCAGGGCTTCAAGCGCCGCCCAAAACACCTGTGCCCTCGCAATTTCCGCTAAACTCATCCTTGTGCGCCCTGACGCGCCCCTGCGCAGGCCTGCTCCGCCCTTTGGCGGTGCTGGTGCAGTGCGCCACGCTCGCTGCCTGCGGTGTGGCGCACTTTGTTGCCCCCGAGGGCAGCTCGAGCACTGTTTGGTGGGCAGGCGGGCTCACGTTTCTGTGCGCGCTGCTGGTTGCCGCCTGGGCATACCACTGCTACAACCGGCGGAGCATGCTAGCGTTTGGCATGCTCGGGCAGATGGTGCTGCAGCTGGCAGCAACCAGCTGCGTGCTGCTGCGGCAGTGTGTGGGAACGCCCTTCCCGCACAACGACCCGTCTATCGGCATGACAGTCATGATGTGCACAGCACTCATCACCACAGGCAAGCTGGCTTTTCATGTCTTCCATGGCAGCTTAGTGGCTTCTGCTGGCTGGCCTGCGTCTCTCACTTAGGGGCCTATGCTTGCGCCGTTGGACAGGCAGCTGCTGACAGGCACTGCGGGCAGCCCAAATCCATGCATGCAGGTTGCTTCCAAGTGTGGTATCTGTGCTGCTTTCTACCTTGCTCTGCAGCTGTGACGTACCTGGTGGTGCACTTCCGTGGCACTAGTGCCTGGTCGCTGCTGGCCACACAGGCTGCTGGCGGGGCCACTGCCGCCCTGTACTGCCTGCCTTTTTGGCCGGTCAAATGGGAGATTCTGATCTGGGTGGCCACCGTGTCCACCCTCAGTGGACCCATCATTGGGCCTGCCGTTGCGGTTCTGATTGGGCACCGCTTCTGCCCAGCATTTGCCAGCGGCCTGCGGGACCATGGGCTTTTGGGAGGTAATCAGTTTGTCTTTTGTTTTTCTTCCACAGCACACAGCACCCCTATATACCGAGAGTACTAAACGCTGATCTCTTTGGCTGACCTGCAGACGTATACACCAGCGTGGTAGATATGGGCCCCGATAACCTGGGTGCTTTCTTCCTTTGGAGCATTATCGGTGGGTGTGTGGTTTGGCGGGTGTGGTGAGGTGCGCCATGGTGCTGTGCAGTGCGGCAGAGGGGCCAGTAGCAGTAGCAGAGCAGGACAGCAGGCCTGCCAGCCTTTGATGCGTTGCAGCAGGTCGGTGGAATTGGTCAAGGCGCTCATGCCGCTGTGGGCGCTCCTGTCCTACTGCAGGCATGGTCTGCACTGAGATGGGCCTGTTCATGGTGACTCGCACCATCATGGGCTAAGGAGGGCGGCAGATCATGTGAGTTTCTGGTGGCGTGTGGATGCAGCCATGCACGTGGCTGCGCCGCAGGGGCAGCATCCAGCCAACTGCTTGACATGCGTGTGCGTTGCAGGGCTGCATCCTCATGCCAGCCTGTCTTGGAGGGCAGGCAAGCATTTCGCTCGCTGCCTCCCCATCCCCACTGCCCCCTCTGCAGTGCGGCCGCGGCCGTCAGTATACGAGTTTAGACAACAGGAGACTTCCACAGCTCCACGCAGCGCCTCACTTTCAGACTTCTGGCCTGCTTCTTCTAGATGCTGCGGCGGCAGCTGTCGGCTGCAGCTGAGCATTCGGCTGCAGCTGAGCAGAGATTTGTGCATGCTTGGCCCCCCGCCTGGACGCATTTTGCATTTTTTTTTGCATGAGGACGCAGATCGTTCGGGAAGCACTGAATCAGGTGCATGCAAGCTATCCCTCTACTTGATGAAAGTAACCTTGCCCCATGCTGGGTCCCTCGGCAGCTTGCCCAGAAGTACAGATGAAGGCGGGCGCAGCCAGTGAGCACGGCATGGTGCACCATCTGGGGTTGGTGTGTGGCACAGCTGCAGCGGTTGTACATGTGGACAGTGCCTGGTGCCTGGCAAGCCAGCTTGCCCAGGGTTGAACCAGAGCTGAGGACAGATTCAGGAACGCGGCGGTTGTTGCACGAGGGGTGGTTCTGGGTTCTGGGGGGTTGGGGTCAATGACACACCCACTCGGAAGCACCTCAGGCTGCGAAGCACATTGACGCATGCCTTCAGCCTGATGATGCAATAATCTGTAGCGACCGAAATGATATGCAGCGACCAACGGCAGAGGCGGTGCTCCACTACCGGGCAGCGTGCCGGGCGGCGGCGGCGCTGCCGCCACCCTCAGCCCAGGCCGGCGCGCCGGCCGCATCGCAGTCCCTGGATGGATCCTGGCGAAACGGCGAGCCCAGAGGTGCGCTGGATCGCGTCAGTAGAGAGGGCGCTCGCTGCCACATGCGGTGGCGCCCATCGGCCCGTGGCACCCTCTCTCGGTACTTATCAGGGGTTGCGGTGTCTGCCATGCAGGCCGCTTGCGTCACTGTTCGCTGCCTGAGCCCCAAGGGAGAGGAGGCGGTGCTCGCGCAGCTGCTGGGCCTCGAGAAGCGCCTTTTCAAGAAGGCAGACGCGTGGGGAGGTCAGCGGGAGCGCCGCGGGCTGCAGACGCCGCACGACCGCCTGCCGCCGCCGCTGCCGCTTGCCGCCGCCGCCCTTTGGCGCCCCGCTGGCCGGCTTCCCATCTTCCCGATCTGACGGGCCCTTAGCCTTCAACCATTTTATCAACTCGCAGACCTGCTGGTGAAGGAGACCCAGCGGCGCAACACCTTTCTGTTGTACGCCGCCGCTCCAACTCCGGCTGAAGCAGCGGCGCCTGACCAGCCGCCGCCCAAGCAGCAGCCGCAGCCGCAGCGCAAGCCAGCCGGCAAGCGGTCCGCTGCGCAGCAGGCCCAGCAGCCCAGCACCCAGGAGCAGCTGGTGGTTGGCTACATTGTGTTCACGGCCACAGGTGGGTGCTGGGCGCTGTGCAGTTTGCCGTGGGCGAGGCTAGGGCATTAGGCTAGGCGCTGCTTCCCGTTGCGGTCGGCACCTGCAACACACCCTGCCGCTGAGCTCTCAACGGCCACAGGCCTGAACGCGCACATCTCCAAGCTTGCGGTTGCACCCGAGTGGCGCCGCCGCGGCATCGCTCGCCAGCTGGTGCAGGTATGTTGCGCTCCTATCTTGCTTGCTGCGCATTGCAAGGTTGCGCATTGCAAGCCTGTGCATCGCAGGCCAGCTGTTGCCTTGTCTGCTGCTTGCTGCGCCTGTTGATGTACAGCCGGCACCACAGTGCCAGCCAGGCACCCGCACGCCCCTGCCCCTTTCGTCAAGCATGCCATGCCTCAGGTTTTCTGCTCCGTGCTGGCCTCCTCATCCACAGGAAGTGATCCGCACAGCGCAGCACGAGCGGCGGGTTGCCAGCCTGTCGTTGCACGTGGACGCAGACAACGCGCCCGCCCTCGCGTTGTACCGCGGCCAGGGGTTTGAGAGCGAGGCGCTGCTTGAGGTGCGTGCTGCTTTTCAAGTTTTTAGCTGGGCTGATTAGGGCGCCCTTTTCAGAATGAGGCACTGCTTGAGGTGGGTGGTGCTTTTAGAGTTTTGTAAGTGAGCTTAGCAAGGGTGCGTTTTTGAGAGCGAGGCGCTACTTGAGGTGGGTGCTGCTTTTGGGCGGGCTAATCAAGGCGCGCTGTACCGGGGGCAAGGGTTTGAGAGCGAGGCGCTGCTGGAGGTGGGTGATGGTGTGCCAGTGGCCTAGTTACGGCCTTGATCACGTGTTAGTTTGGGAGCCGACGCTGTGGGCAGCCGGCGGATGCAGTTGCGGTTGTGCGCCGCTGCGAAGCTCGGCACGTGCAGGCGGGTTCCCGTCCCAGGTTTCCACCACAGCTGTTGGTGGTGGCGCATACGGACTCCTTCTCACTCTCTGCGCCCGCCGTTCTGTTGGGCTGCAGGACTACTACGCTCGCGGCCGGCACGCCCATAAGATGCGCCTTGAGCTGGACAGCAGCCTGTGAGCACCCACCTGTTGACCGACCGACAGCTGTTGACCGGCAGCCGTTGACCGGCAGCGCTAGTTGTTGTTGACTGTGAGCAGACGGCAGTTGGCGCGCTCACCACCTGCAGCGGTCGGCAGCCAGAGGCCTTTACCTGTTGGACGTTAGCAGCAGCCGCAGCAATACAGTGGCAGCATGTCGGGCGCAGAGGAGGACATTATCGAAATTGTGACTGAGCCGGCCATCGCTGCCGAGGAAGGCCTGCCAGCTGCAGAGCAGGCAGCAGCGGCACCGGAGCAGCCGGCGGCTGAGCAGCCGGATGCTGAGCAGCCGGCCGAGCTGGCGGAAGCAGCGGCGGCTGAGCAGCCGGCTGAGGAGGCGGAAGCAGCGGCAGCTGATGAACCCGCTGCTGCAGTAGCAGAGGAGGCCGAAGCGGCGGCAGCGGGTGCTGCTGCAGAGGCGGCGATGGCAGTGGAGGAGGCCCCTGCTGCGGCAGAGGCTGGAGCTGAGGTGGAGAGTGAGGCGGTAGCTGCGCCCGGCGAGGAGGCTGCAGCTGATGCTGCTGAGCCAATGGATGCAGAGCAGCCAGCACCCGCTGGTGAAGAGGGTGCAGAGGCAGCCGCTGCCACTGATGCTGCCGCCACGGCAGCTGCTGAGGCGGGGGCAGCAGGCGCGCCGGCGGTCGTGCCGCCGCCGCTGCCCATCCGCCCAACCGCCAAGCCAGTGGCGGCGGCGGCGCTTTCGCCGGCAGGCGAGGGCGACCAAGCAGCGGCGGAGCAGCCGAACGGTCAGCAGGAGGCAGCTGCGGGCGCAGCCGAGGGAACCGCAACTGAGGGCGCTAGCCAGCCAGCCGAGGGCGAGCAGGCCGCCGCAGCTGCCGAGCCGCAGCCAGCAGCCGCAGGGGGCACTGCAGAGAAGGCGGCCGGTGTGAGTGGTGCTGCAGCAGCAGAGAAGCCGGTCAGTGGGCCGCAGCGCAACCTGGCGGCGCTGCACAAGGAGGTCGGCGAGTTTGCAGACGAGGTGAGATGCGCGATCATGTGTTAATCCGTCTGCCGCAGATGGTGCACTTGGCCTCATGCTGTCTCCCTGGCTTCTGTATTTGCACTGGCATGCTTGGGGCAAGATATGCCGAGGGCGCCGGGGTGCGCACAATGGACCATACACCTCGCATACACCTCCCATACACCTCCCACCCTTGCAGGCCAAGCTGACCTCCAGCGAGCGCAAGCGGCGCGAAGCGGCGCTGCAGGCGGTCAAGGATGCGGCAGACGCAGGCGAGGGGAGCTGGCTGCATTGCCCACCCCTCTGCTCCTCAGCCTGCCCTGCAGCCTTCCCCGGCAGTGCGGCGCTGCACCCACCATTGCTCTAGTATCACCTTGCGCCACCCGAAACGGCCCGCCCTCCCCGCCCCATCCACACCCTGCAGCCTTCCCCACCGCGGTGCGCCGCAAGGTGCAGGCCTTTGGCTCGTTCTCCCACGGAGTCAGCCTGCCGGGCGCTGACCTGGACATTGTTGTGAGCGGCATCATGACCCCCATCTCGCGCGGCGGCGGTGAGCTTCTTTGCGCCTTGCCCATGCGTATCCCTTGATGCGTATCCCTTGCGGCTTGCGGGTGGGACCTGCCTTCGTTCCGCCATGTGTGAGTGCCTCAGTTGGGATTGGTAAGCAGCACCATTGCCTTGCAGGCAAACACCAGCGAGCTGCGCGAGATCTGTGGGTCATGCCAGCCGCTCTGCAGAGTGTGGGGTCCCTAAATGGTTCAACAATCTTTCTGCTTGCAGGCTTCACGAGCGAGCAGCGAGAGATCCTGAACCCCCTGCTCAAGAAGCTGAGCACCAAGCTGCAGGCAAGGCCCGGCGTTTTCAGGGACAACACTCAGCAATGATTGCTTGCTGTTTGCAGACGGCTGGCCCTGCTCATGGCTGGCGTGCTCCATGCGTCGTGGCACGGTGTCGGTGCAGCGTGCCTGCAAGGCGGCTGTGCACGCGTTGCTTTACCACCATGCAAAGTGGAGCACAAGGCACATTTCAGCCGTCTCACCGCCATGCCGCATCATGCCATCTCTACAGGAGGCGGGGGCGGTGCGCAAACGACCGCTCATCATCTTCAACGCGCGCCTGCCCATCATCAAGGCGAGCTGACTGTCGTACTGTGACACAGCAGACATAGAAACGTGCATTTTAAGTTTTGTTGCGCGATCGAGCAGAAAGATCTGCCCTTGCATGCCAGCCTGCGACCAATGCACTGCCGGATAGCCCTCACATGGCCCTGCCGGTGCAACGTTTTTTGGCCGCAGGCGGAGAGCAGCGAGGGCGTGCGCCTGGACATCTGCCTCAACACTGGTGCGCTGAGGGCTCTATTAGTTTGCTGATGGCAGACTGCCAGACAGTGGTGTGCCTGCATTACCTGTGGTCATCCCACACATTTGGCCTCAATAGCAAACATTTGATTGCAAGCTGACTGTGGGGTGGTTACGGAATTGTTCAGCTCTCCCTCCTTGCACACAGCTGCGGGGCCTTGTCTGCGGGGCGTAGTCTGCGGCCTGGCCGGCGCAGCGGTGCTCTGTCTGGTTTGTCTCATCAAGCGACATTGCTTTTCAACTTCCACAGACGAACCCCAAGGCGTCTGTCTGGCTCAGCCAGCAGCACACTTGTGCTATGTCTCATCAAATGGCCCTGTTTCCCCCCATTGTGCAGACAAGGGCCTCAAGGCAGCCGCCTGGCTGAGCCATCATTGCACTCCTCAGCTGTGTCTCGTATTGAACACTGATGTCAACTGTGCCAATCCCTTCTCCGCCGCAGACGAGGGGCCCAAGGCGGCCGCCTGGCTCAGCCAGCAGTGCACGTCCTTCCCTGTGCTGCGCCCGCTGTGCCTGGTCATTCGAGGTCTGCTGGCTGAGCAGCGGCTGGCAGATGCCGCCACGGGAGGACTGAGGTGCGCATGCATACTGACTGGGGCTATCTTGTTGGATGGTTTGCTGGCTGAGCAGCAAGCAAGCTGGCGGATGCCGCCACGGGAGGCCTGAGGTGCGCTCTTTAGTGTCGAGGCAGCGTCAATGCAGTGTTGTGTCAACGCCGCCGGTTGCAGGCCCAGTTAGAGGGCTTTGGCCAAGGCAGATGCGGCACAGCCATCCTTACTCTTGCTGGCCCGTATCCCCTGCCCTCTCCTCACAACCCCTGCAGCAACTGGGCGCTCTGCAACGTGGTGCTGGACCTGCTGCTCCAACCCTACCTGCCCCTGACTCCCTCTCCTTCTCCCCATGAATGCAGCAACTGGGCGCTGTGCAACATGGTGCTTGCCCTGCTGCTGGAGCAGCAGAAGGCCAGCCTGCCCGTGTCCAACGCCGGCCACTTGCTCCTCGGCTTCCTCAAGTACTATGGGCGCGTGTTTGAGCTCGAGGCAAGTTTTGGTGTGCTTATAGCATTTTGCATTTGCTTCTTCTGTCCAACGCCGGCCACCTGCTGCTGGGCTTCCTCAAGTACTACGGCCGTGTGTTTGAGCTGGAGGCAAGTTGATTATGCTGCCTTTGACTTTTGTCTTGGGTCTGCTGCCTTGGATTGGATCTGAAAGCTGGTTCCGGTAGCCAGTGTGCTGTTTGCCACCTGCTGCTCGGCTTCCTCAAGTGCTACGTCTGCGTGTTTGAGCTGGAGGTGTGTTGATAGATTTGCAGCTTTGCATTGGTTACAGCACGATTTGCACGGGGTGGTAGTGCTGCCTGGAGCCCTTAGTCTTTTCTTCAGGCAGTCTGCTGCCGGCCACATGGCTGTCCGTTTGGCCTCTCCTCACCTGTTCTCTGCTTGGCATCCCCTGTCGTGCTGCTTTCTCACCCTAAACTCCCTGCCCTACCTTTTGCAGGACCAGGCGGTGGCCCCCGGCCAAGGCGGCATCATCCCTCGGGACGAAGCCCCAGCCTCGGCGGCCGCAGCGCCCAAGGCGCTGCCGAGCGGCAAGCCGCCGCCAGTGCGGTTGTGCGTCGTGGATCCGCTGACGGGGCGGGACGTAGCGGGCGGAGCACACCGCATCAGCCAGGCAAGGCGCTGAGGGATTGAAGGTGGATGCGGCAGCTTCCCTCATGAGTGGCGATTTTGGGTGTCTGGCTGGTGAGACTTCTTGGCCAATTCTTGGACACCACTAGTGCACCACCTCCCTTATATCTACATCTTACCACATGCTCAAGGTGCTAATCCAACCGCCATCTCCTCCTCCCCCGCAGGTGCGCGCCTGCTTCAAGGACGCCGCCTCCAAACTGGAGCTGCTGCTCAAGCAGGACGAGCTGCCCCCGGGCGGCTTCCTGCCCTTCCTGTTCAACGTGGACTCCGCGCTGCGGCGTGCCAAGCCCAGCGCGCCCAGCACGCAGGGCGCGCAGGGCGGGCCCAGCGCGCAGGCCGCGCCAGCCGGCAGGGGCAGCAAGCCGCTCATGGGAGTGCCCACCGCCCCCCGCGGCGAGAAGCGGGCGCAGGACAGCCCGGCCGGCGGGGAGGGCGGCAGCAAGCGGCTGCACCGCGAAGCAGATGGCGGCATGCCCACCCCCCGCGGCAAGGGGCCCGGTGGCAGGGGCATGGGCCCCGGCGGGGGCCCCCGTGGGCTGGGGCCGCAAGGGGGCGGCGGCTTTTTCGGCGGGCCCGGCCCCGGGCGGGGCGGTGGCGACCGCGGCTGGGAGCGTCCTGGCCCCGGCCCGCAGGGCCCTCGCGGCTTTGGCGAGCCTCCGTTCGATCGGCGGGGGCCGGGGCCGGGGCGCGGCGGCATGGCCGGCCGCGGCGGCATGGGGCGGCCGCCATTTGAGGACGATTACCTGCCGCCTCAGCAGCAGCGTGGGATGGGGCCTGGAGGGTACGGCCCTGGCCCGGGGCGCCAGCCTGGCATGATGCAGCAGGGCGGCATGCAGCAGGGCGGCATGCAGCAGGGTGGCATGGGCATGGGCGGCGGCATGGGTGGCATGCCGCAGCAGCAGATGGGGATGGGTGTGCAGCCGCAGCAGCAGCCGGCGGCGGCGGGCATGATGGCGCAGGTGCAGCAGCTGGCGTCGCTGCCGCCGCAGCAGCTGCAGCAGCTGCTGGCGCTGGCGCAGCAGGCGCAGCAGGCGGGGCCGGCGGCGCAGCCGCTGATGCAGCAGGCCGGGGCAGTGATGGGCCTGCAGGGCGGAGCAGGCATGATGGCCCCTCAGCAGGGGATGGGCATGCCCCAGCAGCAGCAGGCTGTGGTGCAGCCCGGGCTGGCAATGGACCCTCAGGCGCTCTTGCTGGCCAGCCAGCAGCTGCTAATGCAGCAGCAGGCGGCGGGCGGGGTGCCGCAGATGCAGCAGGGCATGCTGCAGCAGGCTGCTGCAGGCATGAGCATGGGGCAGCCCCAAGGACTGATGCAGCAGATGGCCCCGCAGCAGCAGATGGGCGGCATGATGATGGGAGGCGGTCCCGGCGGCATGGGCGGCGGTACCGGCATGCCACAGATGCAGCAGCAGGGCGGCATGATGACGCCGCAGCAGGCGCAGCAGCAGGGGCAGTACGGCTATGGGGGCGGCTACTGAGCAGCTGCCGGCAGGCTTTGGGGCAGGCGCAGCAGGCTGGGCAGCCGCAGCAGGCTGGACAGGCTCGTCCGCCTGTCGGGCGGCCGGGGCGCTGCTGTTTGAGAAAGCAGCCCCAGCAGCCACAGAGCTGACTGGCGTGGCTGGTCTGTGCATGCGGCAAAGCTTTCTGCCACAGGCGCAGCAGGGCTGGCTGACTGCGGGAGAAACCGGATGAGCCTCTACTGCATTTTAGCTGCTGTTGTACCTCATACCTGCCCGTCCCTGTGGTGTTGAGCGTTTGCATGCACACGGTTGCAAGTTGGAATGTGATAAGGAAACAGCAGAGGTGCAAGGAGGCCAGACGAGCCAGAGAGGGCAATGCAACAGCAGCAGGCCCGGCCCAGTGCGACGCAGGCACCTCGCCTACGGCTGCTGTTCTGGTGAATCAGCTGCTTCTGCTGCATCGCTGAGAGCATCGCTTCCCCCATCCGCCTTGCTGCGCCGCCCCCTGCCCTGCCGCTTGACGTCCATCGCCACCGCTGCGCCGGTTCGCCGCCCCGCCTTGGCCTGCCGCCGCTGCTCAGCCTGCGCCCGCTGCTGCTGCTGCACCTGGCCGGGCGCGGGCGGCCGCGGCCAGCCCTCCACATTGCCCGCCCTGGATGCAGACAGAAAAGGGATGGGTGGGCAATGGGAGCGAGGCGGCACAACATCCTAGCCACATGCAGGGGGTGTGAATGCCAGGCACACAGCCATGCAACAATAAAACACATGGGCCCACGCTAAGACAACTGCCCGGAGCGTCCACGGGAGCAACAACAGCTGTATAGGACAGAAACAGGCCAGCAGAAAATCCACTGCAGCAACAGCAGCGCAGCAGCACACAGCACCGCCCCTTTCAAACAAACCCAACCACCCAAGCCCCCTCCCAAGGCCCACCTGAGCCCCTCCAGCAGGCGCCGCCCCTCCTCGCTATCCTTCCACTCCCGTACAAAGGCGTGGTACTGCCGGTCGCTCAGCCCCAGGCGGCTGCGGTACTGAGCTTGGGACACGGTCACAATCCAATTCGGATGCAGCTCGCCGTAGCGGTTGAACAACAGCTCAGGCGCCCGCTCCTGCGAAACGATGGGCAGCAGGGCCGCAGCTGATCCCTCCCCAGGCAAAACCCAGTCAAGTCAAGATATGAACTTTGACCACACAGTTGCGCCCAGGGGAATCTGCAACAGGACTCACAGCAGAGGCTCCTCACCACGGCAAGCATGTAGCGCCCAGCAATTGCTTCCAGCCCAGACATTAGGTAATTGATGCCGCTGCCAAGGCACTCTGCAGCGCTGATGCCAACCACCTCACTCAGCAGCCGCAGCTTGTGCTGCGTGTCCTCTGAGCTGAGGTTCGTGACGGCAAAAGCGCTTGGGTAGGTGGCCACATAGGCCGCCAGCCGGCCGTCGCCGTCCTGCCAGCCCAGCGCCTGCTGCAAGTAGTCGGCATTGGCCTGCAGTTGCTGCTCTGAGCAGCTTAGCAGCTGTGGCCCGCGGCTGATGACATCTGCTAGCTGCACTGCATCTGAGATGTGCTGCCGCAGCCACGCTGCCGCTGCCTGCACTGTGTCTGTGCTGGACGTCAGGATCCGCGGCCGCCGCCGAGCGAACTGCTGCGCTGCCTCAGCTGTCCAGCCAAGCGCTTGCTGCATGCTGTCGAGGTTGCGCTGCAGGGTGGTCGCCTCTAACTTCAGCAGGGCAGGCGCTCGACCCAAGATGGTTGCTGGGTCCGCCACACCCAGCACCTCAGCTGCCCAGCCGATTGCTGCTGCGGCTGTGGCTGGGCTGCTACTCATGACGTCCGACTGAGTAAGCAGCAGTCGGCCTAAGCCTGCAGCTGGCATCTGCTGCCCAACCGCCGCCAGCCATGCCTCCACATGGCCGGGTGGCATCGCCAACGCCAGGGCTGCTGTTTCACTGCTGCGCAGCACCTCAGCCAGGCTGGTGTGCTTGGGCAGCTTGGCGCCCGCCTGCTGCAGCGGCTCAACGTACGCTGCGATGTGGCTATCTATCTGCTGCCACACCGGCTGCACCAGGGCCGCAAATTGCACCACATTCTCGCGCCGCTTTTTAGCAATGCGGTCCAGCAGCTGCGCTGTCTCTGCGCCCAACAGCCCGCGGCTGCAGCACCACTCAAATGTGGCGGGCAGGCCGTCCAGCGCCGCCTGCTGCGAACCG
>VFQQ010001329.1_pt1 | contig 35555 bp, 31 predicted proteins | sample 3512341 | NCBI WGS metagenome assembly VFQQ01 (sample SAMN10412373, study PRJNA504923) | tailings metagenome | isolation source: Relicate 2 Philex TSF1 revegetated site | place: Philippines: Tuba, Benguet | collected 2017-08-29 | reverse complement strand
CTTGTTTTCCCGTCATCTGAATTCAAACCTCAAGTTTAGGTAATTTTTGTAACAATTTCCAAAAGTACAGGTTTATTCTACCTTGATAATCAGGCAGTTCCGGTCAGGGGGAATCCATTCGGCTGACACTCAGTGCTTTGCAACCGCATGTATTTAGACGAAGGGAGTTTACAGCTCCATTTCAAGAAGCGCGAAACTGAGGGTCTTGCCATGAGGATCAGCAGCCAGAGAAGTAGTCACACCTCCGGAGAGTGCCCCATGACAAACGAAGAGAAGTGAAGAAATGTTGGGGAGTTCATACCGGATTACTTCTCCGGAAATAAAGTGAGAAAGGTATTCTTTTACGCTGTGCGCCGTTACCTTTTCAGCCAGAACAGAATAGTCTTCTTCAAGGTAAGGAATTAATGAAAGGGTAAGCGTATTTCCCTTGTCGCCTGCACGGCTGTGCGCGATTTCATATAGTTTCATGACGATTGAAAGATTACTTCTGATTTAATTTTATCACGCTGCATCAGTGTGGACACAATGCCTATTACCTCCTGTGCATATTTTCTTACGCCGCCGCCGCCGGCGGGGCCGTTGGTGTACAGCGCTTCTACTTCTTCTCCGATGCGCATCGCAATAGCCATGCTGTCGGCTTTTCCGGCAATCCTGAGTCTGATTTCGTAGGGTTTTGTTTCAGGATTCAGGCGGGAGTGATGGGCAGAAGTGCTGCCGATATAGTCTGTTTTAAGTTCACTGAAACTGTCGCCAAGGCGTTTTGAAAGTATGTCTGCTGCCATTTCAGCTCTTTCCTGTGCAAATGCACCGGCATAAAGTATTTCTCCTTCTCCGATAAATCCGGCATGATAACCTACGCTGACCTTCAGCTGATCAGGTCTTTGTCTGCCGTTGCCACCGGAAACACGGACCTGGTCGGGACCGTCCTGAAGCAGGCACACACTGGTAAAATCTGCAGTGACATCAGGGGTAAGATAGTTATGAGGGTCTGTAACTTCATACAGGAGTTGCTCCTTGACGGTAGCAAGGCTGATGATGCCCCCTGTTCCTGTTACTTTCCCGATAACAGCGCTGCCATCTTCTGAAATGTCAATAAAAGGGTGACCCAGTTGCTCAGGGTGAGGCACTGTTTTTCTTACACCGTCTGCAAAGTAGCCTCCGGTAACCTGTCCGGCACACTCCATCAGGTGCCCGGCCACGGTGGCTTTGCCCAGGAGATCAAAGTCTTCAGGGGCCCAGCCAAATGCGTGCATGGCAGGGGCAACGACCAGAGAAGGGTCAGCTACCCGGCCGGTAATAATGATCTGTGCATCACTCTGCAATGCCGGTAAAATAGCTTCTGCACCAAGATAGGCATTTGCAGAAATGATTTTTCCGGATTCACGAATCGGTCTTCCGGTTTCGAGACCAGGCTGACCTTCATCGAGATCAGCTAGGACATCGTCACCTGTGATGGCGGCTACGGTGATGCTGAGGCCCAGTGCTTTTGCCATTTCTGTGATTTTTCGTGCGGCTGCCAGCGGATTGGCGGCTCCCATATTGGTGATCAGCCTGACATTGTTCTCTATCAGCAATGGCAGCAAACCTGCCATCCTTCTTTCCAGTAGCGGATCGTAGCCCAGGGCAGGATCCGATAGTTTTCGTTTCTGAGCCAGGGCAATGGTTCTCTCCGCCAGACATTCCAGAACAAGGAAATCCAGCTGACCTTTTTCTACCAGCAATACGGCTGGCTCTGTTCTGTCCCCGGAGAACCCTGCCCCGACACCTATCCTGATTTTTTTCATGGCTGAAAAATATGAATGGCTCCTGTGATTATGGCCATTATTGTCATGATAAAACTTGTCATAAAAGCCCACTTAAAAGTAAATTTCTGATGATCGGACAGCTCCACTTCCGAAAGTCCCACAAGAACAAAGGTTGAAGCGGTGAGCGGGCTAAGAGGAAACCCAACGGTCATCTGTCCCAGAATAGCTGCCCTTCCTGTTTCTATGGGATCGATGCCGTATTGAACAGCTGCTTCTTTTAATACAGGCAAAACACCGAAATAATAGGCATCCGGGGTAAATACAAGACTCATCGGCATACTTGTCACACCGATAAGTCCGGGCAGCCAGCCGGCGTGCTCTTCAGGGATCACTGATACAACCGAAGCAGCCATGGCTTCTATCATTTTACTGCCGGTGAGAATACCCGAAAATACACCGGCTGCGAAGATCATGACTGAAACTAAGAATACGTTGGCGGCATGTTCCTGCAGCCTTTTCTTCTGATCAGCCTGGGAAGGATAATTGACCAGCATCGCCAGCGAAAATCCGGCGATGAACAAGGCCGGGGCAGGAAGCACTGCCAATACCAGCGCTGTGATAAGCCCGATGGTGAGCAGCGCATTGAACCACAGCAGATGAGGACGCCTGGCTGATTTCTGAGCTTCGGTCAGTTCTTCTTCATGCCGGTAATCAAGGGGAACTATTCCCAGTCTTTTTCTTTCTTTTATGCCAAACCACCAGGAAACGCCCAGTACCCATACAATGCCACAACCCATCGCCGGTAATACAGGAACCAGCAACGATGAAGCATCGGCATTCATCACATGAAGGGCGCGGGCCATCGTGCCCGACCAGGGAACGAGGTGCATCACCCCGGCTCCAAGCGCTACAATGGCAGGCAGAACGAGTTTGTTCATACCCAGCCGGCGGTATACCGGAAGCAACGCTGAAACGGTGATCATAAAAGTAGCCGTACCATCACCGTCAAGATGCACAATCATTGTCAGTAAAGCAGTACCAAGCGTAATTTTGAGAGGATCTCCCTTGGCAATGCGGATGATTCCTGAGATCACCGGATCAAAAAGGCCGGTATCTATCATTAAGGCGAAATACAGGATCGCAAAAATGAGTAATACCCCCGTGGGGGCAACCTGTTTTATTCCAGCCAGGACCATTTCACCTGTTTCTGCGGGTTTGAATCCCCCGAGAAGGGCAAAAAAAACGGGAATAATGATCAGCGCCAGCAGTACCGAAAGTTTTCGGGTGACCACCAGCAGCAGGAAGCTGAAAATAATCAGGAAGCCCAGCAGTGAAAGCATATTTCAGGGGTTTTGAACGGTTAATAGTTTTTTAAAAAACAGCATATGATAAGGCAGGGCGTTTTCCCAGTAGCCCCAGTCGTGTTTACCGGGTCTTTCAATGTAATCATGGGCAACGCCGGCATTCACCAGCAACTGGTGCATGGTTCTGTTGGGTTCGATCAGGAAATCATCTACGCCACAATCAAGAATAAGGGCCAGCCCGGAAGACTTGATACGGTCAATCTGATAGGTGAGATTATAATCAGGGTAAAATTTATCTGAGGCATCCGCCGGACCCAGCAGTTTTGCGAAATTCTCCCGCCTGAGTTTTGCAAAATCTTCAGGGACTTTCCAGGTAGCGGTGTTGATGTTCATAACACCACTCATGCTGCCCGCAGCGAGATAGGTGTCGGGATGACGGCTGGCAAGAAAGAGTGCCCCATGTCCGCCCATTGACAAGCCCGTGATCACACGGCCTTTCTTTGCCGCGATGGTGCGATAGGAGCGGTCTATCTGCCTCACAAGTTCATTTGTAATGAAAGTCTCGTATTGGCTGTCCTTGGTTGTCGGGCTATCGAAATAATAGCTTGTAGTTCCGCCGTCAGGAGTAACAATGATCACATCATGCTGGTCGGCCATTCTTGGCACCAGTGATTTGTCAGGGACAGATTGCAGCCAGTTTTTGTAGTTGCCGCCACCTCCATGCAGTAAATACACCACAGGGTAGGTTTTACCGGAGGTTTTATAGCCGTCCGGAGTAATGACTACCGTCTTGAGTTTTTTACTCATGGCGGTGCTGTAAATTTCGAGTGTATCAATACCGGCAGCCATCGCAGAAATGGTGACTGTGAGTATGAAGGTCATAAGCGTAAAAAATCTTTTCATCATTTCTGTACTATTAATGTTGTTGATCCGGTTGGAAAGTTCTTAAAACTTTATGAAAAAATAAGGCGTGATGATGAAGGGAATTTTCCCAGTAGGACCAAGTATGCCCTCCCGGGCGCTCTGAATAATCATGCGGAGTGCTGTTGAATAAAAGCCTTCGGTGCAGTTCCCTGTTAGGTTCGATCAGGAAATCGTCGGTTCCGCAATCGAAAATCAGCTGCAGTTTGTTTTTCTTCATCTGGTCGGCCATATTGATTACAGAGTATGCTGTATAAAGGCCCGGATCTTTTTCATAAGGTCCGATAATGGCATCAAAGGCTTTACGGATGTTGGTCATGGCGTCCTGAGGCAGCTTCCACGATAACATGTCGGGATTCAGGGCTCCGCTCATGCTCCCGGCGGCAACAAAAAGGTCAGGGTGTCTGTTGGCGAGATACAAAGCGCCGTATCCTCCCATGGAAAGTCCGCTGATCACGCGGCCGTTTTTGTGTTTTATAGTCCTGTAAGCGGCATCTATCCGGGGAATCACCTCTTTAATAATGTAAGTTTCAAACTGACTTTCCCGGATCACCGGGCTGTCCAGATAGTAACTGAAAACTTCACCTTCCGGCATAACGATGATCATTTGGTAGAGATCGGCGAGTTTCTGAATCAGCTGTTTGTCGGGTGTCTTGCTAATCCAGTCATTGTAATGCCCGAATCCCCCGTGAAGCAGGTAAAAAACAGGATATTTTTCACTGCTCTTCCGGTAATTTTCCGGAAGCACCACAGCGGCTTTGTAGCTTTTGTTCATTTTGTCTGAACGGATATCCAGAGAGTCTGTTTCAGCCCCATGTGCTGATGTAAGAGCAGACAAGACTGCAATAAGCAATTGTAAGAATCGTCTCATGTTTATTTATGATTAAAAATGTCATTTTTGCTGGCCTGGGAGATGATCAGGTCTGCGTCTTGCTGCAGGAGGAAACGGCTTTTGACAAGACTTTCACAGGCCGCTCTGATTTGTTTTACATAATCATCCCGGGTAGCATATCTTTCTTCCAGTGATGCCCTGGGGTCTCCCGAATGAAGCCGCTCTGCTTTGGTTTTACTGAACGGGATAAACATGCCGTTGAGCGCATTCAGGTCGCCTTCTCCATATCCTTTTTACGAAGGCTCCATCCGGTATATGTTCCGAGGGGAGCCTGAAGTTCGGGACTCCGGATCCCACCGAGCTCGTTCCCGTCTTTATCCACTACAGGGACCTTCACCTCATAATATTTTCCCGGAACAGCTAGAGGCGGTTCACTCAGGATTCCGCTCACCAGTTCAGGCCGGTACAGCGGGCCATGGTCCAGCAAAGGACCTGAATTGGTTTTGCCATTATAAATAACCCCCGGAATATCCGGCCAGCCCGTGCTCTTTTGGTCAGCATTGACCAGCGTATGATTGTCGAGTCTCGGATAAAGACTCGGGGGCGGGGGAGTATTACTAATGATCCATTCTTCCAGGGCTATCATCAGCGCCCTCAGGTTTTGCTGGAAAGGATTGTAGTTAGTCGTGAATCCACTGATCTTATCCTGAAACCTGAAAGGTGAATGCTGGGTGCTGTTGAAAAGATATATTCTTACCTGATCGGGGATGGCAAGGTCTTTTGTCCCATAAGTGTCGGTGGTTCTCAGTGAAGCTCTCAGCTGCCAGTATTCAGAGGAGCTGAAAGTCTGCATGATTTTAGGACAGGCGTTCTGAGCCAGGCAGGTTTCAAGCATTCCTCCTTTTATGCCTGAGACGGGATCGGTCGTTACATCCCAGCTGAAAGGAGCGTCATTGCTGGGGAAAAAGTGATCTTCACGCTGAATTCCGCCGCCGCCCGGCCGCCCGAAGCGGATATTGAGGGATATTCTCCGTGTTCCGATATGGTCACTGACACCATCAAACACCATCCGGTTTTTCTCATCCTGGTTGAATCCCAGATGCAGAAAACTGCGTGTAAAATTTCCGCACTGTGACACCCCCTGCAGAATCGCGTACGGCAAAGGCTGACGTCCCTTTTGCAAGGGATTTGCCGGCGATGTATTTTTGAAAAAAGAAGCCAGATCCCTTACTGCTGCAAAACCCAGACCCAGCACCAGCGGGTTTTTCCCGGTGTAAATCAGTTCATAAATATAATCGGGGTTAAATCCTCCCTTTACAGAAATTCTCGTTGTACTGGGTTTTCCCGGGAACTCCTGGCCGGAACAATCAGAAAAGGCCCAGTCGTCCGGAGCAACCTGTTGCCTGGGGTCGGACTCAAGTATCCTCCGGGTGAGAATGGCATCCCGGGTATTCATACTCACGGTTTCATAGGCGTGATGTATGAGTCCGTTAAAGTATCCGCTGCTAAGACTAAGGGTTGGTGTGATCTCTGCTACCTCAAATTCGCTTCTGATTTTTCCCGTGATTTCTCTGCCGTTTTCCGTTGCTACAGGCACCTGTATGGTAAGTCGTTTGTTGCCGGGAAGAACATCTCCCTGCCAGGCTGTCCAGAGGTACGTGTAGCCGCGGCCCAACAGCACGGTGTCGGGAGGGAAAACATTGCCGCGGTTGGGAAGACTCGTAAAAAGCAGCCCGTTACTTTTCTGAGGATCCAGCGGTCTCAGAAGAATGAATTCTGTAGCATAGCTTACTCTGCCGGCATTGTTAGCCGGTGCCAGACCGATATCCTGTATGATGAGGTTGTGCTTATCCCTGGGAGAGATCTCGCCGTATGCGATGCCGGTTATGCGCTCAAACGTTCCGGCACTGCCAAAGGATTTGCCGTTTTCGTAAATTTCAGTACTTTTAATCTCCAGTCGGACGATTTCTCCAAAAGACTTGTTTCCGATGAGGAAAATGGAGAAAGTCAATAAATACAGCCGGAAGCTGAAAAACGGAGACCATTTTTGAAAATTCATAGAGTGCAATTTATTAATGATATTGTCCATTTTTAAACTTCCCAAATTTATAAACAGAGCGGAATACTGAAGCAGCAATGATCAGGCTGAATGATTCCGGAAATTCCATACAGTTTTCTGGAAATTTGTAATGTTCTTATTTTTAAGTATTTATGTTAGTTTTTGTTTTTTGACAAGAAGGAATTACAATGGATATTTATGAAGCTTAAATCAGGGAAAGAAGAGATTATTTGTCTGCTGGATAAAGTCATCCGGAAATTTGAAGAAGAAAGCGGCGGGCAGATAATCAGAAATTCCAATCGCAGACATTATGAAGCAGTGGCCAGGCGGCTGAGCGAGATCAGCAATCAGTTACCGCAAACGGCAGATGCATTGGAGCATGATTCTTATCCGAAGGCTTACGATGCTCACCGGTCTGAATACCCTTTCAGAAAATATGATATTACCGGTAACCAGATCAAGGATGCCTTTTATAACCGTATTGTTACCAATCCCCGGCCTTTTCTGGTAGATGCATGCTATATTTATCTTTATGGAAAGGGTAGAAAAGGCTTTGCAGAGCATCCGACGGATCCCGACCTGCTGGATTCCGGAACAACAAAAGCGGAAGATCCCTCTGACAAGAGACCTGCATCATTTCGTCTGCCGCTGATGCTATTGCTCCTGCTTGCTGTTATTATCTCTTCCGCGCTGGCAGCCTGGCTCTGGACCGAAAAGAGGCAGTGGGAAGTTATGAAGCAGGATATGAACCTCATTCCTTATCACCCAACAGAGGCCGAGGCGGATAGCCTTGAGGGAGTATGGCTATGCTACACGGGCTCTCCCCAGGCCAGGAGTTTTGATCCTGAGCGCTATCACATGGTGGTGTCTAATATCATGGAAGTGAAGCGCCGGGGTACCTATTTTACCTTTACCAGATACGGGTCCAACTTTGATCATACAGGCTACATGCAGTTTGAATCTCCCGGACTGGTCTCTGTGCATTCAAAAGTCATTCGCCCTTCCGGAAAAACAGAGTCACCCAAGCATTCCCTTTTTACACTGGAAGCCGGCCGTCGCTTTCAGAGTGTGATTTCAGCCTCATGGAATTTTGATATCGGCGAGCGTAACCGGATCATCGGCATCCGGGAAGTGTTTATGCGACTGGGAAAAGGAGGCAGGGTAGAAGAAATTCTTAATACCCCAGAAAATGTATTGTGCCGATGTAAAATCGTCAAATGGCATCACGAAGATGGCAGTGTGAAAGCCTTTCAATTGAGGAATGAGTCTCTTGATTCTCTGAAGGCAGAACCCCTGAAATCGCTGCTTGACGAGAAAAGTATTCTTCTGAGGGAGCCTGGCGACGGACTGATTCTCCCGGCCCCTGTCCGCTGAATGTTGCTTATAAGCTGCCGGCGATGGATGCATTTTCCATGATGTAATTGAGCTCATCCACATTATCGGGATTCAGCCGCAGAGTACCGGTCATGGTCCGGATTTCATCGACCCTGAATCGCCGGGATGGCGACATTTTGAGCTGCAGGATACTTGCGGGTCCTGCTCCTCCACAAAAAAAGCAGGAAGCCATGGGATGGGCCGAAAGCACGAGCAGCCGTCCCTGGGGATCTACGGGTATTACGTAACCCCTTATTCTTATTTTCTTACCTTCCAGTTGCTTTACCTTACTTCCAAAAACCGGGAAAAGGTATTCCAGACCATCATTTTTATTTGTTTTCCTGATAAAGCGGACATCTCCCAGATCATTCCAGGTAATTGGCAGAGACGTTTCCTGGCTGGAGAATAACGAAGACGAAGTGAAAATCAGGAAGAGAAATGATAAAAGGAGTTTCATATTCAGAGTTTTTAAATGCAACAATGTTGCAAATATGAAATTTAAATTCTAGATTTGCTACATAAATTGAGTTTATGATGTCAATGAAGACTTTTTCGGTATTTATAATCTCCACGCTTTTACATTCTTATTGCTGTTTGCTTCCGGTATTTCTGAGTTTTTGGGGCAGTAGCATGCTGATGTCCCATCTGCTGAATGCCCAGCCTTTTTTCTGGGTGGTACAAGGGGTGATTCTGGGGATTTCATTGTTCAGGTATTACCGCTCAGGAGCGGAAAGAGGTAAAAGCAGCAGGATAAGAATGCTGCTGACGTGGGTGTTGCTCCTTTATTCTGTCATTATCCTGGTGGTGCCTCATACAGATCTTTTCAAATCGGACGAGCAGAAAATCATGGAAAGACAGATTTCTACTATTTTAAACAAATACAGATAAGACGTATGAAAAGAATGGTTCTTTTATGGGTACTAACGGCCTGTTCAGGCGCAGGAGATCCGACACTGGAGGAGGCCGCGGAAATTCATAATGAAGCTTCTGCCATAGGGCAGGAAGTACAGGCAAGGCTCAGCAGACTGGATAGCCTGGTGAAGGCCGGTGCGGTGGTTTCTGAATCACGCAAGAAAGAAATTTCTGCGCTTACATCGGATCTCCGTCAATGGGAAGACAACCTGTTTGAAGTTCCGGGATATGAACATAAGCATAAGGAAGACGGCCACCATCATCATCATGAGAAATCTCCGGACCTTCCTGCTGACAAAGTGCTGGATATTCAGAAAGAAATTCACAGAACCATCGTTAGCCTGCGCGGGCGGTTGGTTGAACTGGAGCTTTTCGAAGACCAGCGTAACACCCATCCCAGATAAGGTAAGCGGCCGTCAGGGTTTGCCGGGTGTCCGGGCCAGTGCGATCCGTTTGAGGAATTCCTGACGCTGGGCCTGGGGGATATGGATGCGCTCTTCGGAATGCTCAAAGTAAATAAACTCAGCATCAAATCTTATGATCTGATCTATGTTGATGATGTATGACCTGCTGAGCTTATAAAAATTCCTGGTGGTGAAAAACTGCGAAATGTAACCGATATTCATGGTAAAGAGCATGGGTTTCTTTTCATTTTCGATAAATACATTCACATAGGCTCCTTCTGCCTTAATAAATTGAACCTGACTTTTATTGATCTTCTGATGGCCCTTTTTGTAAGGAAAAAACACATTTTCTGAAGTTGAGGCGTCTTTTTCAGAGGAGTTATTGACCAGGTAGTGATCATAGGCGAGTTCGATCTGGTAGACTAATTCCTCCTGGCGGAAAGGTTTAAAAAGATAAGCCGCAGGTTGGGTGACCCTGGCTCTTTCGAAGGTCTCAAAATCTGTCTGAGAAGTAAGGTATATGATCGGTACCGCGTGATTCCTGGTAATTTCTTCAGCGATCTGAATCCCGTCAAGATTTGATAATCTGAGCCGGATGTCGATCAGCACCAGATCGGGGATACTGATGTGCAGTGCGTCCTGCGCATCACGATAATTCCTGCATATGGCCGGGACCGTATGGCCCCTTTGTTCGAGTGTTTTCTTGAGATCCATGGCTGTAATGATCTCATCTTCAATGATCAGAATGTTCACAATCAGTTATTTGATAGAGTTATTGTAAATACGGAACCATCTTCATGGCGGTAGTTAAGGGTTCCGTTAACCTGGAAAAGAATCATATCAATCAGGTGCAGACCAAAGCTCTTCTTGTCCTCATCTTTCAATATCCCGGAAAGATCATCTTTGCCCGGGTCTTTGTAAATCAGCGTAAGGTTATGGTCTTTCTGATAAGTATAGATTTTTATTCCGGATGTTTCGTTTTTCAACACATGCTTAAATGAATTAACCATCAGCTCATTGACAATCAATCCGACAGAACGGGCAAGGTCAGCCCTGAGAAATTTCACTTCTATATCAAACTCACACCTGAAATCAGGTATTCCGAAGGTTGTTGCCACAGAAGCAGCCACATCTCTGAGCAGGTCTTCCATTTGAATCATTTCCATATGATTCTGTTCATAAAGTTGCCTGTGAAGCAGCATCATGGAGTCAATCCTGGTTCTGCTTTCGGAGAATATATTCTTTGCTTTTTCATCCTGGAGAAGGTCTGATTGAAGATTCAGCAAACTTGAGATGACCTGGAAGTTGTTTTTTACACGATGGTTTTGCTCTTGTACCAGAATCGCATTTTTATGGCTGAGAAGCCTTTGTTTTTTGTAGTTGACATAAAGAAAATAACTCGTGACAAGAAGAGAGAGTATCAGCAGCACAGCCACAACGGTAAACATCTGCTGCTGATTGATGAGCTTTTGTTTGGTTTCAATCTCCTGTTTCTGCAGTTTCAGTTCCAGGTCTTTCTTTTCTGTTTCCAGCTGAACCCGCCAGCGGCTTACTTTGCCTTTGCTGTCAGCTTTTGCATTTTCAAGATGGAGCTTTACGGCAGTTTCTTTTTGTATCCATGCATTCTTCCAGTCGCCGGTAGCCTGATAATAAGAGGAGAAGGTATCATAGTGGGAAGCGACAACGGCGGAGGAAAAAGAAAGGCCGCTGTCTATCATTTGCTGGCAGTGCCGCAGGACCTGAAAGGCCCGGTCCGTTTTGCCGAAATATATGTAAGCAGATGCCAGTAATGTGGAATACGTAAGCAAAGGTGTACCGGTTTCATATTGGGGAACAGATTTTACGGCTTCTTCCAGGTAGTTCAGCGCTTTTGGATTACCACTCTTAAGATAAAGATATCCGATCCAGAATTTCGCGCCGGCCGGCTCTCCTGTAGTCTGACCGGATGCCTGAAGCTTTTCTGCTTCTCTGGCAAATTGCAGGGCCCGGTTAAGGTTCATTCTGAAATGGTGGTTGTCAACGGGATCAAACTGTGATCTTATTACAGACGCAGCATGATAAGCAGACCGAAGTCCGTCAGCAATTTTGTGTTTCTCAAAAATATCAATGGCCTGCTGTACGTATTCCCTGCCTTTTTCGATGTTTCCTTGTTCTATTTCGACTTCAGAAAGCCTGAGATAGATTCTTCCTGTCTTGTAATGGTCATTTAGTTTTTCGTTGATATGAAGAGAAAGATAAAAGAAACGATAGGCTTCTGAATAATTCAGAATCCGTACCTCATGTTTTCCAAGCAGATAATACCCCTCAGCGATAGCGGCAGAGTCTTTATTTTTAAGACCTTCATTCAATACACTCCGGGCATATTGCAGTCTCTCTGTTTCCGTGGTATTCTGGGCATAAGCCGCCAATACTCCGGTCAGACTCAGAACGGAAAGGATTGCAAATGATTTTAGCTTCAGGAAAAAGGGTAGCATCAGACAGGGGAATCTCGAATAAATATAATAAATGGATTTGAGTTGTGCAAAAGCCCGGATCATTATTGCCGGAATATTTTAAAGGTTTTTGAGGCTCGTTAACAAATAAGCTCATTCTGTAAAGAAAACCGGTAGTTTGATATTAAAGCGGCGCTTTTCAACGTGTTTTTACGATATTTTTGTTATGGTAGCGCCTTCACAGGATGAGCCGTTATCCCGTAGATACCTGCAAACAAGGAATACAAGTTTTATATTTTTCGTGTAGGTTTAGTTAAGTATATTCTTTTAATAGTTCAATTTCGTTAAAATAAATTCGTATATAATTTACGGAGGATTATGCTGCCGGTGTTTACAGTTCAGGTTGTTTTCTGAAAACTAAATAGCAGAATCGTCAAATCACTTTATGCACGGATCGCGTGCGGAAAAATGTCGGGCAAGAATAAACACAAATTCGGGGCACTAAGAGACCGGTAAAAACAATAGTTTATGAAATCTTACGGAAGAATAATTTTTCTCCTCTTTTCACTTTGCCCTTTTTATGCTCAGGCTCAGCTACTGGATAAACTTAAAAAGGCTGCAAGGGAGGTAGAAAATAAGGTGGCTAATTCGATAGACGGAGTATCAGATGGCAAAAAGAGCACAGGGAACAAAACAGACAGTAAGTCTGATGGTCCGAAACAAACCACTGAAAGGCTGACTTTTACCAGAAGTAAAGTTGAATTCCGGAATGCTTCCTTCAGTGATTTTTCCTATTATACCTATAAAGGTCTGCCTTTGATGTGGGATTTCAGATACTTTGTTAATGGAGAGATTAATTCCGGAGATTCATACGATCTGGTTAAAGTGAAGGAGTTGTTAAGGATTGGCGTTTTCGAAAAAATGTATCGCCAAAAGGTTCCGGAGTTTGAGAAAATGACTGCATTTAATGATCTGAGACCATTAAATGACTATGCAAACGATGTTTTAAAGGGAGCGTTGGTCAATGCTTTTTTATCTGATAAAGGGAAACTGGAGTACTTTGGCGACGCCAAACGACCGGGATATAAATGGGGAGGGGTTAATGTAACAGAGTTTCAGCAAAGAAGAGTTTACAACGCTTTCATGGAACATGACTTCGACTCTTTTATAAACACGGCTTCTTCTTTTCCGAATCAGGTGTATACGATGTTTGGCATAGAACTTCCGGCCTATGATTTTGAAAAGAAAGGATATGTATTACCTTTCACCAGCAGGTCCGATATTGAAATAACGTTTCCATACAACGTCGACACTGAAAGCAGGAAAAGAAGCCGGCTTATCAGTATGAGCGCTTCTGAGGCTGAAGCACTGGCTAACCGTTTAAAAAACAGGCAGAATCAGATGATCAGGAATACTGTTTTTGCGGTGATGAAGATAGAGTTTACCAGGAGTTCTGTGGCGCTCAATAAATATTACAATTATAAAAATGGAAAAAGCCTGCTTAATCGTGTGGCTGATCCTGTAATGGAAATTTATGAAGATCCTTTTCTTCAGCACAAACTCGGAGAACTGGATTTTTCAGAATTGTTAAGTGAAAGCGAAGAATATGAAGACATTTCCGATTTCAGGCCGTCTCCATTATCAGTAATGGATTTCAACTCAAAAGATGAGCGCCTGAAGAGTTTCAAGGCATTGACCTATAAAGGAGTGCCACTTATAGCGAAGACAATTTTACTGGAAGATCTTTCTTTCGCATTTTTTCCTCCGGGTGCCAACCCTGTGAATTATAAATACCTTACCCATCTCCTTAATTTTCAGAGAAAAGAGCTGATGGCAAAAAACAATCCGTTGGAATCAGGGCAGCTTGAGAGAAGCAGTTATTTTGCGATTAATGATTTTCTTGCTCCGAAAACCATAAAAGAACTGGACTGGAAGTATGAATACGGATTCATAAGCCACCCCGAACAAAGAGCCAAAGCCACCGGGATGAATTTGGAAGGTGAGTTGAAATCCATGGCAGGAAATGTTCCGAAAGAAGTATTTCTTGTGTGGGACCTCTACGCTGCCAAAAGCAAAGGCGGACTGGCAGACAACCAGCGGATTGTCAACATCCCCGAAACAGCGATCAGATTTGCGGAAAACGGTTTTCTGTTCAGAGTAAGACAGACAGCTAAGGAGACCACTTTTGCAGGCGAACAATCGTTTGTTCTGACAGTCAGTCCTGAAGCGAAGGCTTTACTGGAAAAAAACCTTAAACAATCGGTTTTTGACACCACCGAACCTGCTTATAATGTGTATGCTGTGCAAAAGGCCAGAATTATTCCTATCACGATGAGAACCACTGATTTTTCAATGCAAGCCAGTGGGGAAAACAGATATGTCAGCTTTTTTTATTGTGTTCCGGGAGATGAAGCGGAAATATTTGCCGACAAATTTCTGAGAAAGAAAATTGCGACCGTAAAGATCGGTATGCCATAGATGCTTACAAGGATGTGTTTGTAAGGAATTGACTTCAAAGATTTACTATGAAATCCGTTTGTTGTAACAGACAAATGAAAAAGCCGGTCATCTATAAAATATCCCGACGTTTATTTAAGTTTGTATAATAGTCAGAGCCGGTCACAGCGTATGTCTGATGCCGGAGATGGCGGATCAGAACCTCTTAATAAACAAATCATGGCGGCAAATAGTATCGTACTCGGTGGCCGGCGTATTCAACACCTTCTGAAAGATAATTCAAAGCTTATTTTCCGCTTTTTACTTTCATCCTTTTTTATCGGGATGGGGGCTTTTTTTATCCTTCACGAAGGCGCTGAACTTCATTCCGTAAAAAGTGCGCTTGGTTCGGCAGATTTTCGCTGGGTCCTGGCAGGCGTAATGACTACGGTTGTCTACATCATCACTCACGGATTTATGTATCAGGCTTCATTCAGAGCGGCCAGTGCCGCGGTGGGGCTTTCAGATGCGGTTGTTTTGTTTCTGAAACGTAACTTCGTCAGTATTTTTCTTCCCGCAGGAGGAGTGGCTTCGCTTGCGTTCTTCAGCCAGCCAATTGAACAGAAAGGCGTGAGCAGGTCCCAGATTACCTATGCTTCCATGATTTATGGTTTTACCGGGCTCCTTACGGTTTTTATACTTGCCGTTCCGGCATTTATCTATGCCTTTTTTTTCAGCTCTCTGGGTGCTGAAGAATGGATCGGACTGCTGGCATTGCTGGTGTTGGTCAGTCTGCTTTTTTATGCTTACAGGAACGTGCGGTCCGGTGGCTGGCTTTATAAATTGCTGGTAAGGCAGATGCCCTCCCTTGAATTTCTGGTGGAGGAACTGACGAGTCATCCCGGCGAAAGAAGGTTTGTTTTCCGGGCGGTGTTGTTCAGCCTTTTGATTGAATCGCTGGGCATACTTCATCTTTACATTACCATTCATGCACTTGGGATGAAGCCTGATATTTTTGTGGCGGTTATCGTTTATGTAGTGGCTGTTATCTTCATGGTGATTTCTCCTTTCCTGAGAGGAATGGGTGCGGTTGAGTTTTCCATGACTTTTTTGCTGGTCAGATTCGGAATGGGCAATGTTGAGGCGCTGTCTGTCACATTTCTCTACCGTTTTTTTGAATTCTGGCTTCCGCTCGTTGCCGGGATACTCAGTTTTCTGGCGGTAGCCGCCGGTTTCCTGATGCGCATCATTCCGGCTTTTTTATTGCTTTTACTGGGTCTTGTCAATGTTGTTTCTGTTCTTACTCCTGCGATTTCATCCAGGCTCGAATACCTGAGGGACTTTGTTCCCGCCGGCATGATAACAGCCTCCAATTACCTGATTTTTGGCATAGGTCTCTTGCTGCTGATCACCTCAGTATTTCTTTTCAGGGGCTTGCGTACCGCCTGGTACATGGGTATTGGCCTGGTTACGGTTTCCATGATAGGACATCTCACCAAGGCCATTGATTATGAAGAGGCGCTGATCGCTTTATTAACCCTTGTGGTGCTTCTCGTTACCCGGCATCAGTATAATGTAAGAAACAATCCTCAGTTAAGTAAAATGGGGATTCAGACTACCTTAATGGTTATTTTCGTTACCCTTTTGTATGGCATTACCGGCTTTTATTTTCTGGATCAGAAGCACTTTGGAAGGGACTTTACGCTGGGTGATTCATTCGTTAATACCCTCCGCTATTTTTTCCTGTCCGGCCATGATCTGCAGGTAAAAAGTGCCTTTGCTGAAGGCTTTCTGCTTTCGATCAATGCCTGCGGGCTTATTTCCATACTTTTCTTTCTGTACACCCTTGTCCGTCCTTATGTGTTCAAATCTGATGTATCTCCCGAAGACCTGGAGGAGGCGGGAAAGCTGATGGAAAAATACGGCAAAAGCGCATTGGATTACTTTAAGCTTTCCGATGACAAGCTCCTTTTCTTTGCTCAGAACCGGCAGAGTTTTATTTCTTACCGGATTTACGATACGTATGCCGTGGCTCTGGAAGATCCCGTCGCTGAAAATGACGGAGAAACAGAGCAATGTATAACAGAGTTCGACGCTTATTGTCATCGTTCAGGACTGAAGACCCTTTATTACCGTGTTCCGGAAAAGAACCTGGAAATATACCGGAAGAAAAACAAGAAAAGCCTGTTTCTGGGGCAGGAGGGTGTTGTAGATCTTACCCATTTTTCGATGGAAGGAGGCGACCGGAAGTCGCTTAGAAACGGAGTGAAAAAGGTAAGAGAACGAGGTTTTGTGGCCAAAATCTATGAGCCGCCGCTAAAAGAAGGGGTGTTGCAAAAGCTCAGGCAGGTTTCTGACGAATGGCTGAAGGATACCGGAAGAAAAGAGATTGTTTTCTCTCAGGGTATGTTTGATGAAAAAGAACTGAGAAACCAGACCGTTATTGCCGTCGAAAATGAAGAGGAGAGGACCGTGGCATTTCTCAATGTCATTCCGGATAATGTGGAGGGGGAAGGTACCTATGACCTGATAAGGAAAACGGCAGACGCCCCTCCCGGTGTCATGGATTTCTTGTTGGTGGAGTTGTTCGGGTATTTCAGAAGCCGGGGACTGCACCGGGTAAATCTTGGTCTGGCGCCGCTTTCAGGAACACACATGCCCTCAAACCTACCCGAAAGGACCATGAAATTTGCCTACCGGAAGATACGCGCCTTTTCACATTATAAAGGACTGAGGGCTTTTAAAGAGAAATTCGATCCTGAGTGGTATGATCAGTTTCTGGTCTTTGACCATGATTTTGACCTTGTGAATATTCCTAATGTTCTAAACCATGTGATACGGCCATGAAAACGATATGTAGTGCTGCCCTTCTGTGGGTGGCGACCTTACTGATTCCGGTACATGCTTTTGCCATTACCGAAGAAAAGATAAGTTTCGGAGGATTTGGAATGATATCACTTTATCATCCGGATAAGGCCCCGGAAAGCCTGGCACTCTTTGTTTCAGGTGACGGCGGATGGCAGGCCGGTGTACTCAATATGGCGCGTTATCTTGCCGGTCAGGGAGTCCTTGTGGCGGGAATTGATGCTAAACGATTCGGGCAGTACATGGAAGCGTCCCATTCCCAATGTCATTATCCCGCTTCGGATTTTGAAGAGTTGAGCCTGATGCTCCAACGGAAATACAGGTTTCCTGTCTATACAAAGCCTCTTCTGGTGGGCTATTCCTACGGAGCCACACTCGTGTACGGGCTTCTGGCTCAGGCACCGGCCAATACGTTTATGGGAGCTATCGCACTCGGTTTTTGTCGGGATATAGCCCTTAAAAAACCATTATGTGAAGGAGATGGCCTTAAATCTCATACCATAAAGCCGGTAAATACTTATTATCTTGATGCCGTGGCGCGGGTTAACAATCCTTTTATTGTACTGAACGGTAAAAAAGACAAAGCCTGCCCTTTTGATGCTTCTGCAGCATTTCTGCAAAAAATAAAAGGGGCGGAGCTGGTTACACTGGCCGAGGTAGGACATGGTTTTTCAATTGCCGATCGATGGTTACCCGACTTCAGCAGAGCGTACAGGCGAATACGCAGTCTTGAGATGAGTTCCGGTGTGGCACAGATGAAGAAGCTGAATGAACAGCTGCCGCTTACGGTGGTCAACGCCGGACCTTCCAAAAGAGAAGAAATGGTATTTATGATTTCCGGTGACGGGGGCTGGACGGATTTCGACCAGCGTCTTGCCGCAGAGTTTGCCGCAAAAGGATATCCTGTTGCAGGGCTTGACGCCCAGAAATATTTCTGGAAAGCAAAAACACCGGCTGAGACCGCCGCCGCCATAGAGGAAGCCGTGAAACATTACCAGGGATATTTTGGCAAGAAGAAGTTCCTGCTTTGTGGCTATTCTTTCGGGGCCTGTGTTGCTCCTTTTGTGGTATCTCAGTTCAAAACACCCATCAGAGCATCACTTTCCGGGCTCTTTTTGTTGTCTCCCGATGAAAATGCTGATTTTGAAATTCATATCGCGGACATGCTGAGCCTGGGGAAAAAGAGCGGACCCCTGAATGTTATAAAAGAACTATCTATTCTGAAAGAAGTCAGAAGCTTATGTGTTTTCGGAGCAGAGGAAGACAAAGACCTGACACTCAAATTTGTAAATTCCCACGTAAAAGTAAAAACCATCCCCGGAGGCCATCATTATAAAAATGATTTTGTAAGGATCGTCAGCGAAGCGACAGGTTTCTTTGCGCCGTGATTTCAATTATTGAACTCCTTGCTGACACTCTCTCTAAGGTCAAATAACAACCACTGGTTATCGTACACCTGGCTTTGTTCTTGGCGCAGCAACCGGAGAAAATCCTGGACACCCAAAGGTTCATTCCCGTTGCCATGAATAAGCACAATGCTCCCGCCATAAGGTTTTTGCCCTTTGGCCAGCCACGCGTCGCTGCCCACCGGTATCAATCCATAGGCGGTGACGGCGCTGAAAACCTGCCGGTCGGATACCAGTCCGGGGAAACGGAAGAAAACGGAAGGTATAAGCCCGAGGCTGATCATCAGTTTTTCATTTTCCAGAATTTCCGATTCCATATTTGTGCCCGGCTTCAGCAGGAAATTCTCACTGAGCGGTATTGAAGGGTCATAAAAGTGACTGAAGCTATGGTTGATCCAGGTGATATCCAGAATGCCTTTTTGCTGCAGGCTCTTCAGCCAGTCAATGTCCTCCTGATGTGTGAGTATGAATTTTCCTGTTACAGACAAAGCCACAGGCACCGGCCGTTCTTTTTTGCCTAATGCTGAGATAAGGGTATTAAAAATAACCCTGTCAAGCGGTTTTTGGGAAGGACATAGATCAATCGTAAGCACAATGCCTTTTTCATCGGGAAAACCATGTGTTATTCCGGCGTCCTGAAGTTTGTCCGACATGAAAGAGGCAGACTGCAATGCCCGGGAATAAGGACTTTCTTTAACAGGAGCCCCGGTGATGGTAAGTGATGCTGACGGAATAACTGCTGTCTTAAAAGTTTCAGGATCAGCTGTTAAAAACTGAATACTGTTTTTATAGGTGAATTTTCTAAGCAGGACCACCTGTTTCTCCTTAAAAACAGCAGTGCCGCTTACTACCTGATAATGGCCGGGCAATTCACCGGCCATGCTCCATAGAGTAATGAAGAGAATCCAGTGACTATACAGCAAATGTTTATTCATACACCGGAGTTGTAAAGTAGGGGCAATTTAAACATAATTTTACCGGCAAATTATACCTTCTGGCTGAAATTTGTGAATTGTGCCGTATCGGTGCCGTTAAGTGATATGGTTCACTGAATAACAGGTGAATAAAAGCCGTCATTTTATTATAGACACCAAATATGCAACAATGTTGCATATTTGGTGTCGTATGTTTATTTTTGTCTTATTCAAAAACAGGATTAAATGGAAAACAGACGTTTTGATACCATTATTATAGGGGGAAGTTACGCCGGGCTTTCTGCGGCTTTATCGCTGGGCCGGTCGCTTAGGAAAGTACTCGTAATAGACAGCGGGGCGCCATGCAATGCACCGACGCCCCGCTCTCATAATTTTCTTACGCAGGATGGGGCAGTCCCGTCTGTTATCGCCGGCATCGGCCGGAATCAGGTAGCTGCTTACGACACCATTGTATTTCTGGAAGACCTGGCTGTACGTGGAATGAAAGAAAACGACGGTTTCAGGGTCTTTACTTCTTCCGGCGAAGCATTTTATGCAGATTCACTGATCTTCGCTACAGGGATAAAAGACCAGCTGCCGGAAATTCCGGGTTTGGCGGCGTGTTGGGGAAAAACGGTTATTCATTGTCCCTATTGCCATGGTTTTGAACATCGCAACCGAAACACCGTTTTGCTTGCTGATGGTGAAGCGGCTTTGCACCTCGTTCCGCTGGTCAGTAATCTTACGTCCCGGCTGACTCTGGTCACCAACGGACGAAGCGAATTGACGGAAGACCAGAAAGAAATGATGCTTGCAAAAGGAATCGGAATTATTGAAAAAGAGGTATCCTATCTGGAGCAGACCAACGGGCAGCTCAGGCGGATTGTGTTTGCGGATGGCCATCGTCTGGAGGCAGAGGTAATGTACGCCAGAGTTCCTTTTGTTCAGCATTCAGACATTCCTGAAGCTTTGGGATGCGAGTTTACGGCCACCGGACATCTGAAAACAGATATATTCCAGGAGACAAGTGTGCCCGGGGTATTTGCCTGTGGCGATAATGCGGCGATGCTCCGGTCCGTCGCGAATGCCGTGGCAGCAGGAAGCCTGGCCGGTGCTTCGGTCAACAGGATGCTTGCGGGTCGCAGGTCCAGATAACTTTCAGGGCTTATAGAAAAGCAGGGTGGTGAATAAAATCTGTCGGAAAACCTCCTGATCAGGGGAAATTTCAGTGAAAAAATGTAGATTGCAGTCAAACTATTTTGAAGATGAAGGAATTCTTTGCTGAACTTTTTGCCTACAGTCATCATTATAATCAGATCCTGGCAGCAAGGATACTGGCCGGGCACAAAAGCCTGTCTTCCGAAACCATCAGGATTTTCAGTCATATATTAAATGCCCATCAGATCTGGAACAGCAGGATTTCAAAAGATCAGGTACCATTCGGGGTATGGGAAGTACACCGACCCGAGATTTTTGCGGTTACCGATCTGGAAAACTATAACAAAAGCCTCGAAATTCTGGCTTCATGTGACCTGGAAATGAATGTTTCTTATTCGAACTCCGCCGGAAAAGCTTTTGAAAATAATGTTAAAGACATTCTTTTTCATGTGCTTAATCACAGTACTTATCACCGCGGACAAGTCGCTTCTCATTTCAGACAAAGCGGCCTGGAACCTGAAATAACGGATTACATAATGTATAAAAGAAAATAGCATCTTTATCGTAAGGTGCTGTTTAGGAAAACAGATTTTGATTTAAATACATCGGATTATGCAGGAATTACAACCCATTAACATTGCTGAAAAATTCTCTCTCTTTGAAAACCTCTGGACACCTCATATCATCGGTGAGCTGAACGGTCAGCTCGTAAAACTCTGTAAGCTTAAAGATGAGTTTGTTTGGCATAGCCATGAACATGAAGACGAACTCTTTATGGTTTTTAAAGGTACGTTGCTGATGGATTTCAGAGACGGCCGCACGGTAGAAGTAAAAGAGGGAGAAATACTGATAGTGCCTAAAGGCACGGAACATCGTCCCAGAACCTCCGGAGAAATAGTTTTCAACCTGCTTTTTGAACCGAAGGCTACCCAGCATACCGGAGAAACGGAAAGTGAACTGACGGTTCACGACCAGCAATGGATCTGACCTGAAATTCCCCCGGTAACGTTGCTAATGAAATACCTGATGATGGCTATCATTGGATATGCTTATTGCGGACTATCAGACAGTTTTGTCGGTCAGTTCCTCTAACTGATGAAACACAGGAATGAGCATTCTGCCCCTTTCTGTAAGTTCATATTCAATATGAAGTGGTTTTTCTCTGATAATGTGTTTTGATAACAGTTCCGATTCTTCCAGTTCGCGGAGGGCTAGAGAAAGAGACTGCTTATTGGCGCCTTGAATCTGCCTCAGAAGACTGCTGAAACGCAACGGGCCCTGCAGGGCATGCCTTAAAATTTCAGGCTTCCACTTTCCTGAAAGCAACTTGAGAAGGGTCTGTGCCGGACAGGTTTCTGATGTAGTCTGGGTAGTCATGTTTTTCTGACTTATTGCACTTTATGAAGGTCTGCTTCATCTTTGCATTAAAAAACGAAGAATTTCCGGAATGAGTTCTCTGATAAGCAAAGGCAGACTCCGGAAACATAAAAACAGAAGACAGAAAATGGAAGAGAAACAAAATCCCCTTCTTTGTGATCCTGATACAGGAGTATGTGAATTGCCCGTGTCGCCCGCCAGAGGTGAAGTTACGGTGTCTTCCCAAACATCAGAAAAAATACAGATTATCTATTTTACAGACCCCATTTGTTCTACCTGCTGGGGTGTGGAGCCGGCACTGAGAAGACTCAAGCTGGAGTATGGTCATGCCGTCGAATTCCGTTATCACATGGGAGGTTTGTTGCCGGACTGGAGCTATAACAGCGGAGGCATCAGCAAACCTTCAGATGTGGCCCATCACTGGGATGAAGTCAGTCTCCGGTTCGATATGCCAATTGACGGTGATGTCTGGCTGGAAGATCCTCTTCATTCTTCCTATCCTCCGTCAATCGCTTTTAAAGCGGCCCAGATGCAGGATGAGCACAGGGCCCTGGTTTTTCTCAGACTTATCCGGGAAATGGTATTCATGGAGAAAAAAAATATCACCCGATGGGAAAACCTCTCGGAGGCGGCACGCCTGGCCGGTCTGGAGCTTGAAAAATTTCAGTATGATTATGAAAATAATGCAGCTGATCTTTTTCGTGAAGATCTGAACCTGGGTGCTTCACTGGGCGTAAGAGGGTTTCCTACTTTTTTCCTGAACGGGCAGGAGGGCAGGCAGGAGTACATCTATGGTTTCAGACCGTATGCTGTTTTTGAGGAAGCCATAAAGCGTTTGAATCCGAAGGTCTCCCGCGAGGAGTATGACAAAAGCTGGCAAAATCTTTTTGAAAATTATCCGGGACTCACTACCAGGGAGTTTGCAGAACTTAGCGGACTTAGCACACACAATGTTGTTTCAATGCTGGAGAAGCTCAGTGCTGACGGGGAACTGAAGAAGACAGAGACTAAGAACGGAATCTACTGGAAACGCAAAATAAGTTAAGGAAACATTTTGCTGGTTGCTTAAATCACGTTAAATTTCAATGATAGCCCGGCAATCAGCTGTTCAGTGCTTGCCGGGTATTTATTATGCTGTAAATACTGTAAGCATGCGGTTATCAGAGAGAATGGTCTCAGAAAGAAAGAAAAAAGGCCTTACACAGGAAGAGCTGGCTGAGCAGAGCGGTGTCAATATCCGTACAGTACAACGGATCGAAAGTGAGGATGTAAAGCCCAGAGCACACACCATAAAAGCGTTGGCTCTGGTGCTGGAAATAAATCCCGAAGCTTTGCAGGATAGTATCGGTCCGGCTGCTGACAGCCGCATTACAAGTGATCGCATTCATCTTTTACAAATGGTGTGTCTCTCCTGTTTCTCTTTTCTCGTTGTACCTTTTATTCACTTTCTGATACCTTCCTATTTGCTGAAAAGAAGAGCCGGTCAGGATCAGTTTCTGATCAGCCAGGGCAGATCTCTCATCAGGAAACAATTTATATGGGTTATCCTGCTGAACTTTCTGATGCTGATGATTACGGCGATCAACCTTGTCATAGTTTATTATCTGAAAAAAGACCGGGTAATCACTCACTGGGGACCTCTGTTTATCATGTATTTTGCCAATGCCGCATTCCTCGCCTTCTTTTTTTTCAGGATTCCGGCCATATGCCGTAAAAATGCCGTATGAATTGCGGTACAGAATGCCTTCATCAACCTTTAGGTTTGCATTAAAAAAAAGATGTCGAAAAATGTAAGGATAGCTCTGTTTGTTGCGGGGCTTATGTTCGGTTTTTTAGGAGCAGAAGCTCAGAAAGCAGACAAAGAGGGTACCGCCCCCGGACTTTATACCGAAGACACAGGTCAGATTTCTTTTGACTGGGTCAAAGACGATGAACTGGAAGAACCACACTCCGCCATGTTGTTTCCTGTATTTTTTGAAAATAAACCGGGGAAATTTTATATGCAGTTTGACCTCGGGTCGCCTTATTCTATGTTTTACAGGCCCGCATCAGAGCAGATCTTCGGGCCGGACTCTGCCGGTCGGATCAGGAATGTCACTTTCAGAATAGATGGAATGGAGGTCCGTGCCGGAGAAATACCCGTGAGAGCTTATGAAGGGGGGCCGGTAAAAGACGGGAAAATAATCGTGGGCACTATCGGTATGGATCTGGTCATGGGAAAAGCGTTTTTACTCGATTACCCGAACCGGCGCCTGATGATCGGTGCCAACGCTGCGGCTTTGGGGGCTCCCGATCCGACAGAGGCATTCGTTTACACAGGAAAGAGTATTCTCCTGCCGGCGGTTCTCAGAGGCAAAAAGACCATGCTTTTCTTTGATACCGGCTCCAGTGCTTATCCGTTACTGGCAGGCAGGGAGACATTTGAAGCCATGGCTGAGAAAGGAGGAAGCAGAAGGCGGACAGAAGTAAAATCATGGGATAAAATGCTCACCGTACAAAGTGCCCCTACTTCTGAAACAATAGAAATGAATGGTCACCGGCTGCCGGTCCGTACCGTTGCCTTTACAGAGGGCACAGATCCGGCACAGGCCAGACAGATGGCTGCCATGGGCATCGGAGGAATGACCGGGAACAAACTTTTTCTGGAAAACCGCCTGCTGATCGATATGACACTGAAGCGTTTCTCCATTCTTGATTAGGACTCCTCAAAACTTCTGCTTTCCGATTGATTTTCGTAAATTTATCCCCCAATAATGACGTTTTTAAAGAGGGGAGATGGTAAAGGCGAAAATCAAAAGAGGGTACAGGGTTGCCCGCTATGTAGTATATAAAGAAACACTTATTGACCGGCTTGAACATTTCTGGTCTTTTGCCGGAGCTTTTACCGGTATTGGTATCATCGCCTTTCTTCAGTCTGAATTACCTGATCAGGACAGCATTTTCCTGATCGGGTCTTTCGGGGCATCCTCAGTTTTAATTTACGGGGCCATACAGAGTCCGCTGGCACAGCCAAGAAACCTGCTCGGGGGCCATGTGCTTTCTGCTGTTCTGGGTGTAACTATTGCTCTTTTGCTCCCGGATATCCTCTGGCTGACTGCTCCTCTGGCGGTCTCATTATCGATCATCATTATGCAGATGACCCGTACACTTCATCCTCCGGGCGGAGCTACAGCCCTTATCGCTGTGTCGGGATCTGACAAAATCAAAGATATGGGATATTGGTTTGTGCTTAGTCCGGTATTGTCCGGAGCGGTTATTCTGCTATTGGTTGCCCTGGTATTCAATAATGTAACACCTGAACGACGCTATCCCGCTCAAAGCCGTTATTCGGCCCCCATCCGGCGGATGACCGGGCCGGTAAGAAGAAGAATTGTGGCTTTCAGAAAATTCAGATCGGATATGTAGCCTCAGTTTCTTACAGCACGCTTCAGAAATGCCTTTCTGCTATGTTTCTGAAGCATTCCCCCATCTGAAAAGCAACCTGCCTTTCTTCCGGTGCTCGGAAGTCGTTTTTGGGGAAAAGGAATTATCTTCCCGGTCAAACGACGATCAGAAAATCAGTTCATTGATTTTTTTCTGATTAACAAAATCGTATTGGTAGGAAGTATATCTGTTTTCTGACGTTTGTTCTACCACTCTGAATCCCCGGTAGTCAGTCCCCCAGCTGCTGCCGAAATGCCCGTCAAACATTACCGCTCTGCCGTCTATAATCAAACCCATGTCTTTGGCATGATCGTGACCGTGGAAAACCGCACGAACCATGGGGAATTGGTTTAAAGTATTCAATATCTCATTACAGAGATTATTTCCGGACAGATCACGGTAATACGGAATATGCATAAAGAGAAAAACCGGTTTGTCTTCCGGGAAATTACGGAGTGCAGAATGCAGCCATTGAGCATCGCCGCAAAGATACTCTCCTCTTTCGTTGGAGGTGTCAAGCAGAATTATCCCGGCCTCGTTCAGTTCAATAGAGTGATTGACAGGATATCCCCACATCGCGTTCCATTGATCGGCCGACACACGGTCATGGTTGCCCCTTGTTACATAATACGGTATTGGCAACTGATCCAGATATGCCTTTGCCTCTGAAAGAAGAAAAGGACTGTCCTGATGGACCAGGTCACCGTTGATGACGACAAAATTCAAAGGTGTTTTTTGATTTTGCTGCTGCAAAGCTGACAGTAAATCTCTGTAGTAGTCATTGGAGGGCGTGTTTGCTTCTCCAAGGTGACCATCAGACGCCACCGCAAATCGGAATGCATTAAAGGCCGGAAGTGCGGGGCTGCTACAGGAAGCCGATAAGCCGGATACTACTCCTGCAGAGATAACTTTAAGAGCATCTCTTCTGGAAAGAGAGGTATTTGTTTTCAGACCGGTGTTGCTCATTTTTTTTGATAATAATCAGCTAAGATACTGTCAGGACTTGGATTTAGGGTTATTTTTATACACCAGATAGAAGACCTGGGGCAGCACGGTCAGGGAAAGCAGCATACATATGATCAAACCGCCGACAATCATAATGGCCAAAGGCTTTTGTATCTCAGAACCCATTCCGGAAGATAATGCCGCAGGTAATAAACCAAGTGAGCCCATAAGTGCGATCATGACGATCGGTCTGATGCGGCTGTGAACGCCTTCTGCGATGGCTTCTTTAAGAGGGGCCCTGCGTTGAAGGTTGTCTCGGATGACGCCTATCAGTACAATTCCGTCGATCGTGGCAACCCCGAAAAGAATAATGAATCCTATCCCTGCTGATATTCCGAAAACGGTCCCTGTTACCCACAAGGAGATGAATCCTCCGATAAAGGCAAAGGGAAGTGTAAGCGAAGAAATCAGCATGTCTTTGAGGTTCCCTTTAAAGTTCATGTACAGCAGAAACATGATTAACAATAGAGAAACAGGGACAATCAGCATCAATTGCTTTGTAGCTCTTTCTTTGCTTTCAAATTCACCCGCCCATGTTATGCTGTTATGATCGGGCAGACTTACTTTTTCTGCAACCCGTTTCCGGGCGTCTGCAATGGTACTCCCCAGGTCTCTGCCTTCCACTCCGAAGCCTACGGCTATGTATCTGCTGCCACCATCGCGATAGATAAAGGCCGGTCCTGTGAAATAGCTGATCGCGGCCATTTCCTTTAGCGGTATTTTCTGGCTTCCGTCTTTAGATGGGATCAGGATTTCACCTATTTTGGTTTCGTCATCCCTGTATACTTTGTCAAATCGCAGTCGGACATCAAACATCCGCTCATTTTCATAAAATGTCGTTGCTGCGCGGCCTCCGATAGCCATTTCCACAACAGCCTGGGCGTCGGCAATATCGATGCCGTAACGCGCCATCTGGTGATCATGTAACCGGATGTTCAGCTCCGGCAGGCCCATGTTTCTGAATACATTTACATCTTCTATGCCCTCCACTTCTTTTATAACTTCGGCAATCTGGTCTGCATATTCCTCAAGTTCGGGGAGGTCGTCGCCATAAATCTTAACAATGGACGAGGCTTTTACTCCGGCCACATATTCCTCTACGTTGTCCTGGATAGGTTGACTGAACGCAAACACCACGCCGGGGTAGGCCTGCAGCATTACCCTGATCTCATCAACGATGCCTTCTTTCTTTATTTTTCTCTCCCATTCTTCTTCAGGAAACAATTGCACATGAAATTCGATGTTAAAAAAACCGGTTGGTTCAGTTCCGTCACTCGGACGTCCGACCTGGTTGAGAACGAATTTAACCTCTTTGATGCTTCTGATCTTATTTCTTATTTCTTTGGCAAGGGCCTGTGTTTCGTTGATGTTTACGCTGTTCGGTAGTGTTGCACGAACATATACAGAGCCTTCATTCAGTTTCGGGAGAAACTCCGAACCATAAAAAGCAAATTTTACTGTACAGACGCTGAGTATAAGAAGGAAAAGGGCAATTGTTGTTTTTTTGTATGTTGTGCTTAGCTGATAAAGCTTATAGAGACCTGAACGGAAAAACCCGGATATCCTGTTTTCTTTTTCCTCGATGTTCTTTGTAAGCAGTACCTTGCACATGGCAGGCACATAAGTAAGGCTTAGCAGGAGAGAGCCTAACAAAGCGTATCCCAACGTAAAGGCCAGCGGAGAAAACATCTTTCCTTCCACTTTCTGAAAAGAGAATATCGGCATCAGAGCTACGATCAGAATCAGCAGCGCAAAGAAAATATACGTAGCCACACTGCCTGCGCTTTTTTTGATGAGACCGGATTTACTCATTCTGTTGAACTCCGTCATCCCTGACCGGTGAGCCCTGGTGGCCATGGCAACGAAAACAGTCTCTACAATGACCAGAGTGCCTTCCAGTAATAACCCGAAGTCAAGCGATCCCATAGAAATGAGGTTTGCGGGCAGTCCCTGTATCTGAAGCATGATCAATGCGAAAAGAAAAGACAGGGGTATGACTGAAGCCACAATTACGGTAGTCCGCCAGTTGTACAGAAAAATGAAAACGATCACCGATACCAGAATGATACCTTCTACGAGGTTTCCCGTAACCGTTTTTACGGTGGTATTGACCAGTTCCGTTCTGTCAATAAAGGGCTCTATTTGGATATCTTTGGGTAATACTCTGTCGTTGAGTTCCCCGATTTTCAATTTAAGCCGCTCAATTACTTCGCTGGGGTTCTCTCCCCTCAGCATAAGTACGATGCCTTGTACAAGATCATCCTGATCCTGCAGACCTACCTGTCCTAATCTGGGTTTTGCCGAAATTTCAACACGAGCAATGTGTTTAACCAGGATCGGCACCCCGTTTTTCACTTCGATCAGGATATTTTCAATGTCATCCACGCTTTCAAGCAAGCCTACTCCTCTGACCACGTAGGCTTGATTGCCCCTTTCGATGACGTCTCCGCCGACATTCATGTTACTCTTGGACACGGCCTCGAAAACATCCAGTGGAGACAGATCATAGCTGGCCAGTTCGGTAGGATTGATTTTGATTTCGTAGATTTTTTCTTCTCCGCCGAAAGTAACCACATCTGCAATTCCGGGTACAGAAACAATCTCACGGGTGATGAGCCAGTCCTGCACAGCGGTTATTTCTCTGATCGGCCGCTCACTTCTGATCACATAGCGGAAAATCTCTCCTGTAGCTCCGTAGGGTGGTTCTATCTCTGCAGAAGCTCCGTCTGGTAATTCGACCTTTTGTATCCGGTTTGAAGTGTATTGCTGGGCGTAAAAATCCTCTACGTCGTCTTCAAAGGTAACGGTTACAACAGACAGCCCGAATAAAGAAATGGATCTGACGTTTGACTTCCTGGGTATGGTATTCATTTCACGCATGACGGGCAGCGTTATGAATTTTTCTATCTCTTCCGCACTTCTCCCCGGCCATTGGGTGATGATCCTCGCCCGGGTGTTGGTAACGTCCGGATAGGCTTCAATGGGCGTATTAAGGTAGCTGACTACACCGGCTACTACCAGAAGCCCTGTAAGAAAGAATACGATAATGGAGTTTTTCAGAGAAAAGGCTACTATTCTCTCTACGAATTTATGCATTGTCTGTAGTTGATATTTTTGAAAGGGTTATGGGCCCTGAATGAAGAACTATCTTGCCCTTGACCCGGTATTAACGGTTAATAAGTCTGTTGAAGATCAGCAACTGATTCCTGGAAACAACCCTTTCGTTTTCTTTCAGACCTGATTTGATAAACAGGGTGTCGTTGTTTTTTGCCAGTACCTCGATTTTGCGTGTTTCCAGATCACAGTCATTGTTATATACTACTACGTAAGGCTCATTATCGGAAAAAATAAGGTCACCTGTACGGATGCTTATGGCTTCTGTTTTGCTGGTTTTTAATGCGGTTATATCTGTCAGCATACCAGGTTTTAATTTGTATCCCGTATTTTTTATGACAATCCTGGCTTTTAACACTTTTGATGCTTCGTCAAGCACCTGTGGTACCATTGAAATCCGACCCCTGAACACTTCATCGGGATAGGATACAGTTCTTATTTCCACCTCCATTCCTTCTGTTATATTGCGGATAATGGAGGCATAAACATTGGCCATTACCCAGACATCATCCAGATTGGAAACCGTAAACAGGGGTTCGGCCTCCTCACCTGATATCTGCATACCGGCAGATATGGCTTTCTGGGTAATCACTCCTGATGCCGGTGCTTTTATCAGGAAAACATCCTTTGTGGCGCTGGCCCCGAACAAATGCTGGGTTTGGGCCACTTTTGCCTTTTGTGCTTTCAGTATATTCAGTTCACTTTGCGCTTTATTGAACTCCTTCTGAGAGGCCAGCCCGTCTCCGTACATGGCTTTTACAGCGCTGAGTTCTGTTTCTGCCACTGAAATCTGCGATTCAAGACTATTCAGCTCGGTGCTCAAAGCACTGTATTCCGGGCTCTTTATCTCGGCCAGAATCTGACCTTTGCTTACGGTCTGGCCCAGAGCAAAATTCACGTTCGAAACAATACCGTTAAACAGACTCTTGAAGACAACCTGTTTATCCGTGTTCCCTTCAACCGTTCCCGTAAGATGTATGCCCTCACTTACCTGTTGTTTGGTGGCTGTAGTGAACTCAAGGTTCTTTTTGAAGGCTTCATCAAGACAATAATTCTCCTGTTTTGGAGGCTCTTTTTCTGCCGGCCGGTTACAGGCCGTAAAACATAAAGGGATAAAGGAAATAAGCAGGTGTTTAGAGCGGGTCACTATGGCTTTTCTTATCTGGTCATTCATCTTTTGTCAGGTGTTTAAAGGTCGGCGCCTGTTAAGTAGTTTAATTCTTCTTTTTGCAAGGTGATTTTCTTAAGCGTATCGTAATATTGTTCTTTGCTGCCACGAAACGACTCGTAGTAATCCAGGAATTGAAGAAGACTTATGTTTTGTTTGGAGAAATTCTCGCTGATCGCAGAAGTCATTTCGTCCAGTTTCTTTATGTAATCCGGGTCTATGGTTTCGAAAAGACGGACGGACTGGCCAAGGTCGTTCCAGTATTGCACTATGGTATTGCTTAATTCTGCGGCAATGTTTTTTCGCTCCAGTACACTTTTTTCAACTTCAAGGCCAGCCACACGGATATTGCCTTTGTTTCGGTCAAATAAAGGAAGATCGACAGACACACCAACACCCAGGAAGTTCCTCATGGTACTCCCGTTTCTGTCATAGTTGGCTATAACGTTGAGGTTGGGGATGCGGTTTGCTTTTTCGATTTCCAGCTGCGCTTCACTGATCCTGAGCTGGGTTTGAGAGGCTCTGAGCCGAGTATTGTTTTCAGACAGCACAAGCAGATCACTTAATGTCCTGGATTTCAACCGGGATATCCAGTTTTCATCGGCAGGGCTGTTGATCACAATGTGGTTTGCCGGGTGGATATACATCAGGGTTTTCAGTTTTTTTTGTTGCTCGTTCATTTTTTCTGAAAAAGCCGCTATTTCACCTCTGATGGATATCTGAAGTGCTTTTAGTCTGAAAAAGTCTGCTTGTGAAATGTATCCTTTCTCATATTGTTTTTCCTGGGCTTGTAATAACCGGGTTACTTCCGCCAGTTGCGTCTGCCAGCTGTTTTGTACATTTTGAAGATACTCTACTTCCGAAATTGTTTGTCTCAGCTCTGCTTTCAGTGCCTGCAGCAAATCTTCAAAAAGGTTTTGTGCCATTTCTTTGTTATGCGTCTCCAGTTGGATGTTTTTTCTTCTCTTACCGGCCGTAAGTACGAGCTGTTCTATTTGTATGGCAAAATTCCGGTCTCTCCACAAGTTACCTACAACAGGAGGAATGGCATCGGTAGTAGCGTTTCTGTAAAGCTGAAGTTCATCAAGAGTGAAGGTAGGGTTGGGCCAGACTTTTGCCTGCGCTATCCTGGCCTCTCCTGCGCTGATGTTCAACTTCTCAATCAACAGGGGAATGTTATTTTCAAGAAAGGCTTTTTCGGCACTTACCCGGTCAAATCGGAGGGTGTCTGTTTTGTATTGTGCTGAAACCGAACAGGAAAAGAAGATCAATGAAAAGAAAACGGGAATGCTTTTTTTTATCATATTCAAAACCGGGCATAATTAGTTTTTGCAAAATTATGATCCCCGGATTAGAGCCTTCTTGAACCCAGATTAAAATTCGATTAAAGCCTTTTCAGGGCGGGAATAATATTCTGACCTTCTTTTGAAGCAGGTAACCAAAAGAAAATCAAGACCAGCGGGTAGAGCGTATGTCTTCCTTTAAAATACCTTTTTCACACACTGCCGGGCAGCTTCACCGATTTTGTACATCAGTCTTTGTCCTCAGTTGTTCCTGCTCCTGGGAAGAACAGACTGAAAGTCGTACCTGCTGCAGGCTCGGAAACAACGGTGATCCCGATGTGGTATAAGGTAAGGATTTGTTTGGTCAGGTACAGACCAATCCCGTGTCCCGGAATAGACTCTGTAGAGGCACTTCTGTAAAACAACTCGAAAATAGTCTCTGTTTCGTTTTCTGGTATTCCGCATCCACGGTCATATATACTTATACAAAGTTGATTATCTTTTATGTCAATGGATATTTTGACAGGGGATTCTCCGGAAAACTTCAGGGCATTGTCAACGATGTTACTGATGGCAATAAATAGCAGATCTTTGTTGCCCTTGACGATTAATAATTCCTCACGGTTATTGACACTGTCCTTAAAATCCGGAATTACTTTTCTCATCGGATATTCGATTTTCTTTTTGTCAAGGATGTTCCAGATCACCTCGTCTATTCTGATCTCCTGTATGAGTTTGTTACTCGTTATTTCAACATTGGACAAGGCAATCAGGCCTTCGATCAATGATTTGAGGTGGAGACCTTCGTTTTTCAATGAATAGAGCAAATCCCTGTATTCTTCATTGCTTCTGGGATTGTTCAGCGCTACTTCGATGTCGCCGATGATAATGGCTAAGGGGGTTTTTATTTCATGGGAGGCGTTCTTGAGAAAGTTTCTCTGAATCATTATACTTGACTCGATCCGTTCCAGCAGGTAGTTGAATTCATTAACCAGGCTTTTTATCTCGTCGTTTTTCTTCGAAGGATAGTCCAGTCTTGCATTCCAGTCATTACCTTTTATGGAATTTACCTGGCTGACAAGATTCGTAAAGGGTAAAAATGTTCTTTTCGCTAATAACTTAGTAAGCACATAATGCAGTATAAGGCCCATTATGCCAAAAAACAGGAGCATCTTTTTTAGGAGGTCAAGCTGTTTTGCTCCGTCCAGGTCTTCACCGGATACAATAATGATGAAGTCACCCTCATTATCCTGATAAAACAAGCTCAGAAACTCCCTTTTTCCTCTTTTGAAATGCAGGCTGCCGTCTTTTTTGGTCCTGGCGAAAATCTGGTCTGAAAAAGTGAAAGTCAGGGAGTCATCCACATAGATGCTTTTACTGTTGGCTTTGTACAGTCTGACAGATTCATTTGAGATTTTTTGAAACTCCTGCTCTATTCTTTTATGTGTTACGGTATTTAACTCGTCTTTTTCCAGGTAAAAGTGCCCGGATAATTCAGCGATCGTCCGTAGTTTGTTCTTGTATGAATTTTCTGTAGAGCGTTGAAAAAGCAGGTATGATCCGATGATGACAAAGGACATCGTAAAAAAGAAAAGAAGGCTTGAACGGTATAAGAGCTTGTTTTTAAGACTCATTATTTTTCTGTTTAAACATATAGCCGGTTCCTTTTATCGTATGAATCAGTGGCTGGTCGAATTCTTTGTCAAGTTTCTTCCGCAGGAAATTGACATAAACGTCCACAACATTAGTGGATGTGTCGAAATCCATGCTCCATACCGCCTGGGCGATCCTTTGTCTGTCAAGTGCTTTTTCTCTGTTTCTCATAAAATAAAGCAGTAATTTATATTCAAGTGGCGAAAGGCTGAGTTCTTTACCGTCCCTCGAAGCGCTTTGTTCATCAACATTGATGATTACCCCGCCATAGTTTTGAAATTCAATGATGCCCTTGCTGAATTCAATACGTCTTAGTTGGGCCTGAATACGGGCAAGAAGTTCTTCAAAAAGAAAGGGCTTGCTTAGGTAGTCGTCTGCTCCGGCCTTCAGTCCTTCGACTTTTTCTTCCGGGCTGTTCAGGGCACTCAGGATAATGATGGGCGATATATTTTTTCTTCTTCTCAGTATTTTACAAACTTCGAACCCGTAAATATCCGGCAGCATGACGTCAAGTATAATGGCATCATATTCATTGTCTGTGGCTTCGTTGATAGCTTCAAATCCGGTGTGGACCACTTTAACCTGATAAAGATTTTCTTCAAGCCCTTTCCGGATAAATGACGCTACTTTTAAGTCGTCCTCTGTTACAAGAATTCTGTTCATCGGGGAGTTATTGTCTGAAATAGAAATTAGGTAAAACCATATCTTAGGAACGATCAAAACTGGCCGAAATTCTTTGATATCATCCGGATTTATCCGTATTCAGTTTTCAAAACAAGAGATTTTACGGGGAAAATGCAAGGATGAGGAGGTGGAGTAATTTTGAATGATTGAATGATAGAATGATAGAATGATAGAATGATTGAATGATAGAATGATAGAATGATGGAGTGATGGAATGATGGAATGATGGAATGAATGGCGGTTGTTTGAATTATAAATTCCTTGAACAATCAGCCTTCTCTTTAATTGCTGATTCCCGGCTCACAAACAGAAGCTCTTATTCATTATGATATTAGTCTGATTTTTTACTTGAAAAGCAATACTACACGTAGTTCTTAAAAGTAGCCGGTGTATTTCAGTATTCGCCGATATCGGCAAGAATGTCTGAAATTGGATAATTTTTTATTGCTGATAAAGGCAATGATTTGATATAAACTATGAAGTACATTTCTGTCAGTACATTTTCTGAAAAATGGAAATTACCGGAAGGGACAGTCCGACATTATTGTGCTACAGGAAGGCTAAAAGGGGCTTTTATGATAGGTGAAGCCTGGAATATTCCGGGAGATGCTGCTTTGCCGGAAAAAGAAAGCAAGAAAAAATTTAACAGGAATCCGCTACTCAACCGGTTGAAAGAAGAAAAAGATATGAGGCTAAAAGGCGGAATTTATCATCGCACACAGATTGCCTGACTTATAATTCTAACCGGATAGAGGGAAGCAAACTTACCTGGGAACAAACCCGCTTCATTTTTGAAACGAATACTTTAGGTGTAACGAATGAAGTGGTGAATGTGGATGATATCATTGAAACGGCTAATCACTTCCGCTGCATTGACCTGATTATTGATGATGGGCTAAAGCTGTTTTACTATCGGGTTTGCAGGAATGGGATCGGGTCAAAGAATTTTGTCTTACTGTAACAGGATAGCTATAAAGATATTCTGAGGTATTTTGAGATCGGGTGGGAAGAATGATCTTCTGCCAAATGACGGATCAAGCGCATAATTTGTGGATCAACTTAGATTAAGCATATAATTGAGTTAGT
>VFQQ010001328.1_pt1 | contig 35579 bp, 54 predicted proteins | sample 3512341 | NCBI WGS metagenome assembly VFQQ01 (sample SAMN10412373, study PRJNA504923) | tailings metagenome | isolation source: Relicate 2 Philex TSF1 revegetated site | place: Philippines: Tuba, Benguet | collected 2017-08-29 | reverse complement strand
CGCTGCTGCCATCGCTGCTACTGCTGCCGTTGCCGCCGCTGCTGCCATCGCTGCTACTGCTGCCGTTGCCGCCGCTGCTGCCATCGCTGCTGCTGCTGCCGTTGCTGCTGCCCAGCCGGTTTGCCACCTCAGCAGCAATGCCGTCTGCCGCGACCCGGCTGGCCGCCTGTCCGCCCACGCCGTGCCCATCTAGAACGCCCACCAGCAGCCGTGGCTGCTGCTGTGCTGCTGGTATGTCTGCTGCACCTGCTGTCTCTGCTGTGCCTGCTGCGCATGCCGTGCCTGCCGCGCCTGCTGGGCTGCCCAGCACGTCCAGCAGGAATGCATCCTGGTTCTCGCCCTTCCATCGGTTGGACATGCGCCCGCCGCGACACACCACCGCAGCTATATTTGATCAAGGTGGGTGCAGGCGTTGCCATGTCAGGGTTACTTAAAGACACAGTCATCAGAGTCGGCTGCTTGACAACGCTGGCTGGCAGACAGCTGTGCCCCTGCCGCCTGCCAGAACCCCCACAAAACACCCCGCGTTGCTCACCAGCCAGGCCAGGCACCGCCAGCGCTGCTTGGCTGTCAAATCCTGGTGGCCGCTCAGCTGAGGCTGCTGCCCACCCTTCCAGCATGTCATCTAGATTTGGCCCCGCCAGCGCAGCCATGGCTGCCGCGAGCAGCGGCTGCATGTCTGAGTAACCATCCAGCTGCCGCCGCCCAGGGGAAGCGCTCTGTGCGGCGGCAGCCTCCAGCAGCTGATCAGCCGAGAAGGTGGTGTGGGACAGAGACGCCTGCAGCGCAGCTTGGTAGGCGGGCGAGCCCAGCAGGGGATGCTGGCTGGCGCCGCTGCCTGCAGCACCACTAGAGCTTGGGCTGCTGTCACCGCCGCTGCTGCTGGTGCTGCGGTGGCGCTCTGCAATCAGCGACAGCGCCCCTGGCGGCAGCCGCTGTCGCTGGGATCCGCGTTGCCAAGCAGCCCGTGCAGTGGCGGCATGTTGAAGTGGATGCTGGGCGGCGCCGTGGTGCGGCGGCAGCGGGTGGTCGGGCTGACCCGCCGCCGCCGCTGCGGCTACCGTGGAGGCGCGCCACCTGCTTTGATCAAGTATGGCAGCAGGTTAGCGGCCAATGTGGGCGCAAGCGAGCTGAGGCAAGCGGCGAGGGACATTTTTTGGCCGCTGGCGGTCATCTCAGCTCACCTGGCGATCCCCCGAGCCAGCTGTGGCTGTGATGCATTGCCAAGACGCAGGATCAGCGCCCGGCTCATCGGAAGGACCCGGGGCTGCAGCTTTGACGAGAGGGTTCGAGCGGCCTGATGGCCCTAAAGGCCGCAGGCCACCGCAGCACGAGCTATGCCAGGTACCGAAACGACAGGCAATGCTCGGCAGGTTTGAGAGCTAGTCAGATTGCCTGCCGCCAGCGGCGACGACCGGGCGCCAGCGCAGCGCTCGCAAACGCCGCCAGCCGAATCCTCGACGTGTTTCGCAAATAATATCATTACAGTTGCCCACAGAAAACAAAATTCTGACGTCCGAAATTGAATCAAAGCACGTTCTTCAGCTCGATGTCAAACAGCAGCGTTTTGTCGATGAGTCCCTGCAGCATTCGTGCCAGGTAAAGGATTGGAAGGTTGGGAGAGGAGAGAAGCTAGGGATGACGTCTCAGACCGATTCAAGCCAAGCGGCACCATACCGGCAGGTCAAGCATGCTTCGTGCATTCAGCCACTTGCATGACATCCCAGCGGCACGGCGCGGCTGGACAGCAGCAGCAGCAAGCAACCCTTGCAGCAAGGCCTACCTTGTTTCCGAGCACAAAGCCGAGCGCACGCTGGCCTGCAGCAGGCGAAGGAGCCCGAAGGGGTGCAAGGAGTGTGGGTGCGACAGCCCAGCCAAAGACCGCTCTGCTGACTCTGCTAGCAGTCACTGGACCTGCAGACACTGTGTAGCCAAGTTGCCCGCCCAACTGGCCCTCTGTCTTGGCCTTCCCCCACCCAGCAGTCCACCCTCCAGCAGTAAACCCACCGCTGAAGGTGGAGGGCTTGGGCCCCGCCTTGTTGAAGTCGTTGTCGGGGTATCCCAGCTCCACGGGCACGATGATGCGCCGGATGCCGCCCACCTGCTTGCGGCAGGGGGGCAGCGGCGTGTGTCACGGTGGGATGGGGCGGAAACTTCACATGGCAGTGGTGTGCATGATGCCGGGCTCCTAATGGGAAGGCAACCAAAGCAGCAGCATCATAGCAGTGGCAGGCTGGCATGCAGTTGGTGCTGTCTCTGCCAGTACGTTTGAGGCAAAAATGAAGCAGACTGAACCGGTGCTGCCGCCCCCACCTTCATGCCCGCCACCGCCTCGTTGAAGGCGGGGATCACGGCGCTGTCGCCCAGCTTGAAGCGGAAAAAGTCCTTGTCATCCCCCGTGAACGCGCTGCCCTTGGGCTTGTTCCGCGCCTCGAATGGCCGGCCTGCAGGGGGGTTGAACAAACCACAGCCCACTGTTCATCGGTGTGGAGTGCGCCTTTGCTGCTGCGCTCGCCCCAAATTTTTCGCAGCTAATCATCCCACCCGACCTCCTCCTCCTCCCTGCACACTCCTGCTACCAAAGCATAAAGCCTGCGCACCGTAGTAGCCGATGGTCACGCCCGCCCAGTCCACCACGCACGTCTGGCCCTGCTGCGGCGCGGCCCCGCTGCCCTCTCGGATGTCGTAGTACTGCAGCCCGCTCTCGCTCTGCACATAGTCGCTGAACCTGCACGCCACATTGAGAAGCGGGAGAGCATGGCATGCAAGTTGAGGGGCAGGCGCCAGACACATGCAGTGGAGGGCCAGTGCCGCACAATTCATCACTGCTTTCCAGCAGCAGTAGCAGTTGGCGCATTCCATCTCTTGCGGTCTGCCTGCTGCCCCATGCGCGAGCACAAGGCAGCTGCCTGCCCTCACGTCATGCGCGTCTTGCCGTAGTCCTTGCCCTCCAGCATCGGCATCGGCTCGTAGCCCTGCATCCAGAGTGTTCAGTCCCAGCATTTATGGCAGAGCAGCCATCATGAGCCTATTCAAAGGCCACGCTCCGAGCTCGTCCTAAGGACCAACAACTCCATCCTTGGCCCGCCCAAGTGCTCTAACAGCCCTGCTGACCTTGATCACGGCCTGAGCGTCGGGCGCCTGCAGGGCAGCAGCAGCCAGCAGTGCCGCGCCCGCCGCCGCCGACAGCAGCTGGCGGCGCCCTTGCGGGGCGGCAGGCAGTGGAGCCTCAGCCGCTGCCTCCGCACCGGCATCGCGCTGGTGCACCGCCACGCGTGTCACCCGCCCGGTCCGGCTGCAAGCGGAGTCTCACGGCGAAAGCTCGGTCTCTCGGCCGCCGGAAGCGGGCAGCGGGAGCGCCAAGACCTTTCATCTCGACACCATTGCACTCTCACATGCACAATGCAGGCCCCTAAGCAGCACCTGAGCGGCCGGCGGGTTGCCGGGGCGGTCGCGAGCTGAGGCTGTGGCGCCACGAGCATCCTGGGCAGCAGCTGATTCAAAGGGACCGCCGATCGCTGCGCTGCGAAACCAACCGACACCGATGGCAACATGGCACCCACCGCCGCCCGCTGCGCTGCCACCGTGCTGTGCCGCCACCTCTGCTGCCACACATGTCGCCTTCCTGCCGACCAGCCGCACGCGTAACAGCTGCACATCATGAAGCCAATGACAGGGAGCACAAGAGGGGTAGCAAGGGGAATCGAGAGCGAATAGAGGGCCCCAGCCCGGGCCAGGGAGGGGGGAACAAGAGTCCAGTCCAGCCCATCTGCGCCGCGCGAGGCGAATGCTGCACCAACTGCTGCCAGGCCACCCGGGGTACTTGACGCCCGAAAGGTGGCCGCCTGCTGCAAAGCAAGTTGAGCCTGGGCCCGCTCACACGATGCCAGCCGGCAGGTGGATCACGCCCGTGCCTGGAAGAGGGGGAAGAGGGCGGCATAACGATGGAGTGAGCGAACGCTGAGGCGGCGCACAAGCCGCCCTCCTCTCGACCACCCTGCTGAAGCACAGCACAGGCATCTGTTTGCGATCCCAGGCCTCCTGCCACTCCATGATGCGCAGACACAGTAGTGCTGAGCACCCACCCTCGGCGTACGACTTCACGTAGTAGAAGCAGAAGTCGGCCAGGATGAAGGTCTGCGCAGCATGGAATGGATGAGCGATTCCTTCTGAGGCAGAGGGCATGTCCACAGCAACTGCCCACCTGCACAATCCCACACCAGCCGCCGCTTCCAGACCAGCACCAAAGCAGGCATTTGCGTGCCATACGCCCCAGAACCAGAGCAACAACAAGGCCGCACCCAACCCCCGCACCTGCACAATCTCCGACACCAGCACCATGATGGGCCACAGCCCGCTGCCCAGCGCCTGCCACAGGTATTTGTCGCCGTCCAGGATCTGCCGGGTGGGAGCAGGGCGGAAGGAGGGGCAGGTTCAGCAGTCTGGGCAGCTGGACGCGATGTGGTGCCCCTCGTGTATGGCTGCGCAAAGCGGCGGCAACAGACACCTGCACAGTGCACATCATTCGACCAGGGTGCCCTCGCCACCCGCACCCCACTCGCTGGCCCCCCGCAGGGCAGGGCAGCGCGCCCACCCACACAAGCGCAGCCCACCTGCAGGATCCAGTGGGCGCACGAAATGAAGCGGGAGAGGCCCAGCGCAAAGACGTAGTGCGCCGTGAACTTCTCCACCACCTGCGGAAGGACAGGGGTTGGGATGTGGGGCGGGGCAGGAGTGAGTGGGGGTGCAACTTGTAGGGCCAGCCCTGGTGATGTAGCGGCTACGAGGCGCCTGGGAGCTTGCAACACCATAACAGCTAGTCTGACGGCGGCGGTGAGCGGCAGCAGACACCGCAGCAGTGATCGATCCGGCCTCCGCTGCAGCAGCACGCAGCCGCTGCTGAGCCGAGCTGCCGCGATGCAGCACCCCAGGGTTAGGCCAGCAACCACAGTTCCACAGCCCTGAGCTCACCTTAGCCTTTTGCATCATGCGCAGCTGCGGCAGCACCGACACCGCCTCCAGGTACACGCAGAAGGCCCACAGGATCTGCAGGTGGAGCACAGAGTGTGATACATGGCGTGCTCAGCGCTGCTGGGATGGGGTGAACAATAGTATCACATGCAGGCAGCCCACAGGCAGCAGCAGGAGCGGCGGCGCTGGGCCGTGGCGGCCTGCACAGCACAGCGCCGCACACCGCAGCACAGTGCAGCATGGCACAGCACGGCGCACCCGGAACAGGATGAAGTGGCGGGTGGATGGGTGCGCGACGATGGCCATGAGCAGGCAGGGCGCGGCCACCAGCAGCGGGTTGGTCACATCCAGGTCAGCCTGGTAGCTCTCCTTCAGCGGGCCGCGCAGGCTGAAGATGACCCAGCCTGCACGTAGCGGCGAGCGGTGGGCAGGCCGTTGATCGGCGGGCGGCATTGGACAGCGAGCTGCGCTCGGTTGCTCTGCCTTTGTGTGGCTTTGCACAAGGCTGCTGCAAGCAGCGTGCGCCCACCCAGCAGCGTGCAAACATGTCCAGCCGACACACCAATGCTGGCAGATGGCATGCAGAGCGCTGCAGGAGGACACACTCTCTGCTCAAATGCTAATCAGACTAGCTGGAGGGTGCGCGGTGCACCGCAGGCAGCGGCAGGGGAGAGCATCGAGAAGCAGCAGCAGCGACCAGCATCGAGAAGCAGCAGCAGCGGCCAGCAGCCAGCAGCAGCAGGCGGCTGCGCACCGGTGGCTGCCAGCGTGAGCGCGTCCAGCAGCGTGTGGATGTCGTACTCCATCATGAAGGAGCAGAAGAGGCGGACCAGCAGGAAGGCCGCCGTCAGCTCCTGCGTGCGCAGCGACAGGCCTGCGGCGGGGGAGCAGTAGCGGTGGTCATGGCATCGATGGCATCAATGAACAGGTGTCACCAGTGGTAGGAGCGGCGGGTGTTGAAAAAAACAGCATTGGCGCCTGCACAGCTCGGCTGCGCTGCCGTGCAGGGTAGCTAGCAGGGCCGCACTGCCAAGCCCGCTTGGGCAAGCCATAGGCACAGCCCAGTGCCATCCCGCAACTACGGCTGCCGAAGCGGGCGCACCTCCGGCCGCCTTCTTCTTGATCAGCTTCCAGGCCAGCACGCCAATGCCCAGGAAGTGCACGCTCTCGCTGAGGATGAACAGCGTGTCGTGGTCCTCCACAACAAACCAGAGCAGCAGCAGCGCCTGCAAGGGCGGGTGGGGGGTGGCCAGCGGGTGAGCCGCTGCCAACCGAACCCGAGTTGAAGGCAGCGGCAGCAGACGCAAGCAGCAAGTGGGTAGCGCGGCTTACAATGACGCCGCCAGCGATGCCCAGGTACAGCTTCTCCTTGGGGCTGCGTGCCTTGATCCACCTGCGGCACGGTGGGCGGGCGGAAGAGCGTGGGCGCCGCACCGAGGGAGCGGCAGCGGCGGTGGCGGCGGCGCCGGCTTGCAGGCCCAGGCGCCGCTGCTGCCGGCCCACCCAGCTGCTGTCGGGGCCTGGCGATCATCGAGACAGCTCCTGGCGACTTGGGAGGCCCGATCGTCGAGTTTTCGGCCGGCCCAAGGCACTCAGGCGCACCTGCTCACTGCCAGCACGGGATCGTGCTTGCTCTTGCCGCCCATCCTGTCGTCCTGCTTGTCGCGGCCGCCGCCGTGGTAAGGAGGCGGCTGCTGGCCGGGGCCGCCCGCGAAAGGGGCCTGCCCGAAGCCCCCCGGCTGCCCAAAGCCGCCAGGCTGCCCGCCGAATCCACCCGGCGCTCCAAAGCCGCCGCCGGGGGGCGCAAAGCCGCCCGGGCCGCCGCCCGAGGGCGCCCAGCCTCCAGGGCCGGGCTGGCCGTAGCCCTGCTGCTGATACATGGCGATGCTGTGTCGCGATGCGATCGGCGGGCAGCGATCGCGCAGGCATGGCATCCCCGCCAGCTCGTCGCTCGCGCCGCGCGTCCTGCCTGCCGCCAACCGACGTGGACCACCCAGCGGCCTGCATGCCTGGTGCTGAGCAGTTTCGCGTTTGCATAATGCAGGCATGATCAAACTGCTGGCAAAGGAAAGCAGGAAGCGCAAGCGCCAGCGGCCCAGGCAGCGCATACAAAAGCAGCCAGGCTGCAACGGACTGCCCCAGCCGCACGGCTGTCCTTGGCTACTGTCGAGCTACCGTTACAATTGGGCAATACCAAAACAGTTGGGCAATACCAATACATATTATACAAATCCAAGCTCAGAACTCTGCGCCAGGGCCGAGGGAGCGGCTGCCGCGCTGCACGCTGTACACCAGCGCGGGGTCGCGCAGGAGCATGGCCGCCGCATCGCCGCCCGCGCCCACCAACCTGCGGCAGCCAGCAGCCGGTCCGGCAGAGTGGGGCGGTTGTTCATCTGGTGCCCACTGAATGCTGCTGCGCCCTACCACAGGCTCAGGTGCCGCAGCCGGCCGACTTGGCTGGCCAGCAACGGCTGCTGCAGCAGCAGCTGCAGTGCCGGCTGGCCTGGCATGAGCCTGCAGCGTGGTGTAGGCGCAGCAAGCAGGGCCAGGCTGGGGCAGCAGGAAGGGCAGGCTGCCAGCAACAAGGGGCCGCTGCCGTCCAAAGCTCTGCTGGACTGGCGTTGGCGGATCAGCGCTCTTCAGCCTCCAGAACCCCACGTCCACAGGCACCCTCAACTGCAAGACCAAATCCTTGACAAGATGCCCACCGGCCGCCCCACCTGCCCAGCTCTTGCAGCACATGCTCCAAGTCCTCAACCAGCAGCAGAGGCTCCGCGCTGGCCAGGCGAGCCACCTCTTCTTCAGCATACCGAGCTGCCAGCGCAGCCACGCCGCCGGGCACACGCTCCCACTCGCCGTCCAGCAGCAGCGAGGGGCGCTGCAGGGGGGTGGGGTGCAGAGCAAGGAGTTGCATGTAGACAGGTTGGGAGGCATATGACGTGAACAAGTGGCCAGACAGGCGGAGCAGCCTAACAGCATGCCGTTTTAGCACCCGTGCCAGGTGTGCAAAAGTCAACCCAGCAGAACATGCCTGTGCCACGATGGATGCCACGTCTGCCTGAGGCAGCAGGGTCTTGAGCTCCACAAGCCGCTGCGCTAACTGCTCCGGCTCGGACGCCAGCGCAGCCAGCAGCTTGGGCTGCAGAAGCACACACAACGATAGAAGCATGTGAAACCAGCGACAAAGGCCAAGGTGGCCAGCTGGCCGGCTTGTTGGGTTTGCAACTCCAGCGACAAACATTTTTTCTAGCGAGATGCACTCCCCATCAGCCCTGCCCCGACTCAGCTCCGCCGGCAGCACTCACTTGCATGCGCAGCATGCGCTCTTGCAGGAAGGGCACCAGCGTGAACAGGCGCTGCAGGGAGGGAAGATAACCAGGGGCAGCCAAGCCGCGGTCAGCACATCAGATTGATACCATGGATGGCAAGGCCCCGGCGCCATGCAGTGGCTGATATGCAAGCACGTGGTCCCATTTCCATGTGTGCCAGAGCAAAATCAGCTGCAAGGTGCATCACAGCGCTGCAGTGCAGATGCCCTGTCGACGGCCCCAAGTGCACCTGCAGGCGCGCCTCAAACTCCTCCACGTCCAGCCCGCTCTCACGTGCTGCCGCGCTGCGCACGAGGCCCAGGTTCAGCTGCTTGTCAAACTGCGGTGGGGTGGGGTTTGAGCAGGAAGAAAGGGCGGGTGGACAGTCATGCACTTGCAGTCAGCCTTAGTGGCCATGAGGCAGTGCACAGCAGCAGGCTGTCAGCCTCACTAACGGCATGTGAAGTTTTCTGATCTCGAGTCCACTTCTTCACCTGCAGGGCGACGCGCTCCTCCCGCACCACCCTGCCCATCAGCTCCCAGGGGCTGCGCTGGAAGCTTGACAGGCCGCTGCCGCTGCTGGCGGGTGGTTGCTCGCTCCCGCTGCCTGCTACATCACTGCCGTTGCTTGCTGCAGCACTGCACGGCCGCCGGCGGCGGTGGCGGCAAGCGGCGGCGGCGGGGCTCGTCCAGCTGCTGCACCGTGCCTGCGCCCTGCAAACGACCAGGGATGCATCGCTTGTCATCTGCAAGCCGGATCAAGCGCTGCAGGCAGCCCACTGGCTGCTGCAGCAAAACAGAGCCCTACCTGGCACAGTGCACGCCCTGGCTTTTGATCGCCATAGCTAATCGTGCAGTAGGCTGGAAACAGGACGGTGGGCAGAAAACAGCCCAAAATGCGAGCCAGCATGTCTTGCTCGCGGGGCAGGCGGCAGCAAACGGCGATCTGCTCGCTCAGTGAGCATCCAGACTGCCTTGAGATTGCATGAAGGATAGCTGAAGCGACGCAGGCAAGCAGGGGCGCACTTGAGTCTGCAGGTTGCGCTGCTGCGGCCCTGAGTCGGCTCCCTGCATTGAGAACCTGTCCCAAAATCTTGCTGTAGCGGCAGTTGGGCCCTGCAGCCACCTGCGACCTTGGCGCCCACCCGCCGTTGCCGCCGCCGCCTGCCCGCAGGTGTTGCAAGGCAACGCACAGTGAGCATTGGAGCCTCGCAGAGGCGATCCCACCTGTGTGAAAGACTGGAGCTTCTTACAGCCAGCCAGAACGCAAACCAGCCTGCCCGCCTGCTGAGCAGCCGGGCCCCACGGCCGGCCGGTAGCCTGTGGCGTTGAGCAGCATTGAGCGGCAGCAGCAGCGGCGGCAGCAGCGGCGGCAGCAGCGGCAGCCATGTTCTCGCTGCTGTCGGGCTGCTTTGAGTTCCTGCTGCGCAAGGAGGAGCTCAAGGTGAGTGTTTGTGTGTACTGCTGTAATGTTTGAATGAACCGGTGAAGGTGCACTGGCCTGCCCCAAGACGCCTGCTTCAGTTGTTCCGCTGCCGCTCTGCCTGCAGGTGCTGATCATTGGGCTGGACCGAGCGGGCAAGACCACACTCCTAGAGCGGCTCAAGACGCTGTACACAGACGTGCCAGGGCTAGAAGCAGACAAGGTGGGGGTGTGGGGCGGGGGTACGCCATTGCGCTAGCTGTCGTATGGCGCCGCTGGAATGCAGTAACGCATGCATCGTTTTTGAAGCTGTTGTTTAGAATGCTCCCCTCGGCAGCCGTGGACCACAGACCCCTCGCATTGCCCAACCAATGTGCTGTGTCCGCTACCGCGCAGGTGCTGCCCACGGTGGGCCTGAACCTGGCGCACTTTGAGGCTCTGGGCGCGCCGCTGCTGTGCTGGGACGTGGGCGGCGCCGCAGGACTGCGCGGCATCTGGAGCAAGTGAGGCGCGGCTGCTGGTGGGGGGGGGCAGGTGGCAGGGCAGGATGCAGTTGCAGCTGGCGCCTGCTGGACCCGGTCCAAGTGCTGCCTGTGTTGGGGTGCACGCAGCTGTCCATGCCGAGCGGCTATTTCGAGTGGCTGAAACCCATCCCTCCCCTCACTGCAATCTGCCAGGTACTATGCTGAATGCCATGCTCTGGTGTTCTGCGTGGATGCGGCAGACCGGGGGCGGCTAGACGAGGCGAAAGCAGCGCTGGACCGCGCCCTAGGTGAGCTGGCAAGCATGGCACGGAGCAAGTGCGAAGTACCTCTCCTGTACTGCCCTGTGGGCATCACAGCTGATTTTACGTGGGGCCATGCCTGGCACGGCACATCGGTTGCTGCCCAGCATACCATGTTCTGCTGATCACCGCTCCGGCCTGCAGGGGATCGAGACCTGTATGGCGCGCCGCTGCTGGTGCTGTGCAACAAGCATGACTGCGAGGGAGCAGCCTCACCTGCGGGTGCGCTGGTGTGCTGCTGCCGTGCTGCGCTGCAGGGGAGGACAGAACGCAGCTCAGCCCAGTGTATTTGCAGGTTCCTGCTGGTGTTGCGGGCCGCAGTGATTGCGCTGCTACAGCATTCAATGAGACCTGTGCTTCCTCGCCATACCTTGACCGTTCCTTGCCATACCGCCCCTCAACCTTGGCTGCAATGCGCGTTTGCTTCCGCTGCCGCTGCTGCTGCAGAAGTTGCAGAGGCGCTGGGCATTGGCAAGCTGGCTGATGCGGGGCGTGCCACCAGCGTGCAAGCCATCACGGCAAAGACAGGGGAGGGTGTCAAGCCCGCGGTGCAGGTGAGCAGGCTGATGCTTGCAAGTTCGCAAGTGCTGCGGAGCCCACCCAAATGCAGCCACAGGGCGTGGGCTGACGCCAAGCAGCCGTGGCAGTGACACAGTGTCTTTGCTTAGCATCCGACATCAGCACAATCAGAGCCACACTGCAGATGATGCACCACATCACCAGTGTGCCTGCCCTCCGCCCCTGCAGTGGCTGGTTGAGCACATCAAGAAGTCGCAGCGGCCGGAGCTCATACGGCGGCGCATGTTGGGCGCATGAGGCAGCTGCAGCCCCTCATGACATCTCAACGCCCCTTCTGACACGTGACTGTGGCAACGGCTGGCGCCCGGTTGACGCTGCAGCCCCTGCGGTGCCATGCAGCGTGGCGCTCCGTGCGCCAACCTTGCTAGAACTGTGATGGACCATTGACTTGCTGCTGCCGCTGACCTGACCGCTGAAGCAACTGATAGTTTGCGTGTGCCCTTGCTGCTCCCGACTGCCTTGTGGTCCCCTCCCTTGTTTGACGGTGCCTGTTTTTCACCCAACTTTCCACAGCAAATCGTGCACACAACTGAACGGAAGTGACCTTGGACATCCTCTACTTGTTATGCCATGCAAGCCTGTCCCAGGGCATCAGACGCCTTGCCGGGGCAGAAGGAAGTCACCACAACGGTTCACACTGCAACACATTTTGCGATGGCAAAGTTGCCTGCATGTCTACGGGTTGTTCACGCTCACTGCCACCCCCGCTGCCGCCGCCGCCACGTCAGAAATGCGATGTGCTTTGGGGCTTCAATCACGCTCGTTACCCGATCCACGCCTTTCGATCCAATTTCTAGGGCCGTGGGCGCTCGATATCACGCCCAACGGCGTCCCGAGATTTGGTCCGCCCCGCACGGGCGGCTCAGGAGCCTCCCAGCACTCCTGACAGTCCAGGCAGGCTACTGCCTACGCTCTGAGCGCGCCGAGACCGCCTGCAACCAGGGAAACGCGACCTTGTGAGGGTGAGCTGCCAGCAGCTCTGGACTGGGTTCAGCGACCTCCCAAGCAGCCCCGCTGCATTCAAGAAGGCCCGGGCATGCATGCACGGACCCCGCTGCTCGGGTGGCTGCCCGCCGCCCTGGCGGCCGCCGGCAGCCGCCGTTAACCTGACCGAGCGGTGACGCAGCATGGAGCGTTTACAGCCAATCCTGGCCCCCCCCCCCCCCCCCCCCGACCTCCCTTGCTTTGCAGGCATGCAGCCGGTCGCCATGGTAGTGCCGCCAGCAGCAGCAACAGCGCCGCAGGCACCTGAGGCTTCAGCCCTCTCGCCACCAGCGGGAGCGGCGGCACTGGCACCCGGCACGCCCCAGCTGCAGGCAGGCGCAGTGCCGCTCTCGGCCCAGCAGCAGGCAGCGCTGCTTCTGCAGCCGCTCTCAGCAGCGCCAGCTGCGGGCACAATGCTGCCAGTGGCGATGCTGGCTGGGCCAGCGGCCAGCGCAAGCGCCGCGCCAGCCAGCCTCATGGCGGCAGCAGCAGCGCCGGTGCTCGCACAGCAAGCAGCGGCAGCCCCTGCACCAGCGCCCGCTACTGTTCCGCAGCAGCAGACACTGCTGGTTGCCTCGGTCCAGCCTGCCGCACTTCAGTTGGCAGCGCCTACTGCAGCACCCACGCTCGCAGCATCAAACGCTGCTGCGCTGGGCATGCCGGCCGCTGCCAGCTTGCCACCCCATGCCGCAACAGCACAATCGGCGGATGTGCCAGCGGCCTCCCTAGCAGCAGCAGCCCCCGTGGCGCTGGCACCTGCTGTGGCTGCAGCGCTCGCAGCACAAGCTGCGGACCCTGTGCAGCCGCTGCCAACCTCTCCAGCCGCCACAACCGCCCCACGGGTCAAGGCGAGCGACCCTCTGCTGAACGGCATCCACGGCGCTGTGGCAGTTGACGATCAGCCTGTCTCGCCGGCCAGCACAGTAAGTGCTGCAGCTGTGCAGCAGGCGGCAAGCGGCGCAGCAGCAGGGGCACCTGCAGGCATGGCTGGGGTGCAGTCGGCAGCCCCAAGCGTGCAGCTTGGCGGCATGGCGCCTCTCCCGCCTGCAGCGACAGCAATGTCACAGCAGCAATTGCTGGCGGCAGCAGCGGCAGCGCCCAGCCTACAGCAGCTGGCCGGCCTGGCACCTTTGCAGACCGCCCCGGCACCCAGCCAGCCGCAGGTGCCGACTCTCATGACCCAGGCAGCCCCTGTGGCAACCGCAGCAGCACAACCTGCAGCAGCATCAGCAGCACAGCTCCTGCCTGCCCAGCAGCCAGCGCTTGCGGGCGCAGCAGGGGCAGTGCCACCACTTCCGGCACAGCAGCCGCAGCTGGCCGCCATACCGCTGCCCCAGCTGACCGGCTTAGGCTTGGCGCCCGCCCAGCGTGCTCGGCACGGCACTCTGGCCCCTCACCTCGCCTCGGTGCCCGAGCTTGCAGCAGTGAGCCTGCCCGCTGTGCCCGCTGTGGGAGGCCTGCCGGCGGTGCCCTCTGGGCTTGCTGGCCTGCCAGTCAGTGCCATGCCTCCTGGTGCAGCACTGCTGGCAGGGCTGGGTGCCACTCTGGCACCTAGCAGCACAGGAGGCAGCTTCGGCACACCCCGGCCAGCCTGCTATGCATCAGGAGGCAGCAGCCGGCTGAGCGTGTCGGCAGGCAGCGGGACGGGCAGCCTGGCATCCACAGCCGGCCAGCAGCAGCTGCTGCAGGCACAGCAGGCGCAGCAGGCACAGCAGCAGGCACAGCAGCAGGCACAGCAGGCTGCTTCTCTGGCAGGTATGGGCGCCGCAGCGGGCTGGCTGGGGGCGGGCGGTTGGCCGCCGCCGCAGCAAACCGTCTACCCCACCCTGCCGCCATGGTTTCAGCAGCATCAGCAGACGTTTGGTGGCTTTGGCAAGTGTTCCTCACAAACCCCTCATCCAAGCATGCGCCGCCTGTGCCTGCTGCGCTGCCCATGCTTCCTGCAGGACTGCTTGCCTGCCTTGCCGCACGGCACGTGCCGCTGCTGTTTGCTCACAAGCCCTCCCCGGTGCCACTACCTGCTTTGCCCACATGCAGGTGCTCAGCCCTTTGGCCCAACCCTGGCTGGCTCCCCTCAGCCCGTGCGCCCTTCGTCCCCCCTGGCCGCCGCCGCTGCCGCAGCACAGCAGCTCTCTGCCCAGAAGGCGGCACAGCGCGCTGCCGCGGCAGGTGCAGCTGAGAAAGCCATGGCGGGGCTGGCCCAAGCATCAGAGGAGGCGGCTGGCGCACAGCAGCTGGCGCAGCAGCTGACGGCCGCAGCCACCGCCGCCCAGCCGGGGGCGCCTGCTGCAGGTGGGACGGCAATGAGCGGCGGTTCAGCTGCCTCTTCTGGGGGTACAGGCAGCCCCAAGTCTGCTGCAGCGGCAGCAGCCACCGGCCAGCTGGCACAGGCGGCCGCAGCCAGCCGGCAGGTGGCGGTTCAGAAGCAAGTGGAACAGCAGGCAGCTGCCGCAGCATACCATGCAGCTGCGGCACAGGCCAGCCTTGCAAGCGATGCGGCGACAGCCAGCCAGGCGGTGGCAGCTGCACAGGAGGCGGCTGCGGCGTACACCGTCGCCGCCACAGAGGCGGCGGCAGCGCAGGAGGCTACACAGGAGATGGAGCAAGCAGCAGCCACCACAGCCGCCGCCGCTGCAGCAGCTGCCGTGCGCACCGTTGACCCGGGGGCAGCCATCAACGGCCCCACTCCCCAGCAGCTGACGCAGGCAGCCGTTGCAACCAAGCAGGTGGCGCTCCAAAAGCAGGCGGAGCAGCAGGCGGCAGCGCGGGCGTACCATGTTGCCGCGTCCGAGGCTGCCGCGGCCACTGATGCTGCCACAGCGGCCAAGGCGGTTGCGGCGGCACAGCAGGCGGCCCAAGCCTTTTCAGCCGCCACCTCCGAGGCAGCCGCCGCAGAGACAGCCAGCAAGCAGCTGCGGGACCAAGCTGCCACTGCAGCCGCAGCCGTGCCAGTAGTGACCCTGCTGGCCACAGCAGCCGTTCCAGCCACCACAATGCTGCCCGTACCCGGCCTGCCCGCAACCGCCGCCCTGCCTGCCACAGCCGGCCTACCGGTGGCGGCCGCAGCGCCGCCTGTGCCTTCCCCTGTTGCCGCGCAGCTGGCAGGTGCAGCTGTGGCGGCCAAGCAGGTCCATGCCCAGAAGACCGCTGAGCAGCAGGCCGCTGCTGCCATGTACCAGGCAGCAGCCAGCCAGGCAGCCACAGCCACAAACCTGGTTGAGCAGGCGCAGGCTGCAGTGGCGGTACAGCAGGCAGCCAGCGCATACACAGCAGCGGCCAGCGAGGCGGCGGCGGCGGCCAGTGCAGCGGAGCAGCTGCACCATGCGGCGGTGGCAGCAGCCTCTGTGCCCATTGCTGCTCCCGCTTCAGCGCCCCTGGCCGCCTCCATTGCAGCAGGCGTGCCGCCCCCGTCAATGGCGGCAGCGACGGGCGTGCAGGCGCTGCTGCCCGGGCATGGTCCTGCTGCCACGTCCTTTTCTGCATCAATGCTGGCCCCCACTGTGCCGGCGGCAGTGCGGCCTGCCTCAGTGGCCAGCAGCAGCCTGGCCTCCCCGCCACCCTCCCAGCGGCTGTCCGGCAGCACCACATCCAGTCACCCCGCTGCAGCTGCGGCAGCAGCGGCAGCAGCGGCAGCGGCACCTGCCATCGCTGCAGCCGTGGCTCTGCAGCACGGCGCATTTGCTGGCGGCTACCCCGCAGCAGGCCTGGCTCCCGCTGCCATGCCGGCAGCAGTGCCGCTCCCGCCAGGCTACGCAGCCCCTGTCCTGCCGGCGGCAGTGCCGGCAATGCCCACTGCCGCCGCCCCCAACCACGCCGCGCTAAACGCCTCCCTGGCGGCAGCTGGCGTGCCCTACACTCCGCCCCTGGCAGGCTCGGCCATGCACTGGGGCACCGGCGGCAGTGGCAGCGGCTCAGCCGCCACGCCACCGCCCGGCCACCACCCACCTGTGATACCGCTGCCCTCCTCAGCTTATGCGAGCGTGTCGGCTTGGTCGCGCGACGCAGCCGGCATCGCGCGCTCGGTGAGCACAAGATGGGAACCTGCTGTGTCATATGCAAATTTGCCAAACTACATGACCTATCGCATGCCGCTGCTGGTGTGCAGCGCTCGTCCTGGCTTGCATTTGTGCAGGGCACCCTCTGGGTGTGCAGGGCACCCTCTGGCAACCAGATACCATACGCCAGCCACTGATTTATACGCCGCTGTTGCGCTTCTGTGCCCTCCCAGGTCAAGGTGGTGGCCAGCAGCGGCGGCTGCTTTGTGCGCCTGCCCAGCGGCGCCTGGGAGTACGAAGGTGGGGGCGGTGCAGCCTGACAGCTGACTGGCTGGGGAAGCCTCTTTGCAGGGCAGGAGCTTGTCTTCTTTACGCAAGTAGCCAATGGCGACCACCGCCCGCCTTGCCCTCCCGCCCACCCGCAGGCGGCGAGACGCGCCTGGTCTCCCTGCCTTTCCACTCCGACTACCAAGGACTGCTGGAGGCGCTGGAGCGCACTTGTGCACCCCTGGGAGGCGCCGGAGGCTCTTCGGATTCCGCCTCAGACGCCGCGCCCCGCACCTTTGTGAGCTGTTTTTGTCGGAGGCTTACTGTGCACATGTGGCGGGCGGGCCTGTTGGAAGGGTGTGGAGTTTGGAACGTCGGCATGTGCCGACGCTCATCTGCCAGATGGGAGCAGGTCTTGGGTCGACGCTGCAGGCTCTGGATGCAATGCAGTGTGGCACTGCATTACACGCACTGCCCATGTCTGTTTCCCTCCTCCTGCCTTCCCCCCAGGCCCCCCAGCTCCACAAGTGACCGCCATTCCTCCCCCCAAGCAACACCTTCCACCACAATCGCCCCTGCCTGGCCCCTCCTCCCCCCAGGCCCCCCAGCTCAAGTACCGGCTGCCCTCCGACCCCTCGGTCTGGTGTGACCTGCTGGACGACGAGGATGTGACGCTCATGTGGGTTCTTCTACTAATGTTTACATGTTCGTTTTGTCGTTCATGTGGGTGTGCAGTCTTGCGCGCCTGAACGGTTAATTGTGTAGTCAGACGAGAAAGTGCGGGCAGCCATGCAGCCCTAATGTATGAACGGCTTGCTCGCTGCATGCACAGTGTGCCTGCCATTCTGCACGCCTGCGCTCCCGTGCCTGCCAACAAGCAACAAGTCCTGCGCCCTGCCCTCTCCCTGCTCAGGTGGGACGAGCTGGATGAGCACCGCAGCGGCGGCATCGCGCCCGTCAAGCTGCACCTCTTTGTGCAGGTGAGAGCGGGGGAGGAGAGTGAGGCTGCATTGCCGGGCATGCTGGTGCCTTCCATCTTTGTTGCGGGGGGCCTTGGCTGGGTTTTCGAACGCAACCCTGCTTTCCACCGCATCGCGCAGCATGGCAGTCAGCATTGCAAGTTTCAATTGACTGATCGTCAACCTTGTTCCTCTACACCTGCCATGTGCAGTGGCGCAGCGCAACAGACCTGGAGTTGGGTGACTCGGAGGTGCACGAGGAGGAGCAAGGTGAGCTCAAGCTCGAACGCTGCTGGTTGGCTTGCCGGCCTGCTTGCTGGCCAGCCTGTTAGCTTGCCCGCCTTTCCTGCACGTGGGGCAGCAGCAACAGAACAAGTGTCACAATACGATGCTGGCCTGCCGCTCTTCACGCGCAGAGCCTACAACAGAGGAGGAGGCGCAGGCTGCGGGGGCGGTGACCCAGCAGCGCCGCACCCAGGCAAGCAAGAAGCCCCGGAGCCTGGCGTGTGTGCTGCTGCTTAGACCTGCACCTTGATTGCGCCCGCCCTCGACAGGCTGTCCGCTAGCTACCCACACTCGCTCTCACCAGCGCTTCAACTCCCATAGAACTTTCACTGCTGCGACCCCCCCTTCCCATGTTGCCTCACCTGTGATGCAGCCGGCTGGGGCGGCGCCCAAGCGCCAGTCTGTGGACCTGGCCTCCCTGGTGGAGAAAATGGAGGTGGGGGTTGCTGTACCATATGCAGCTGGGCAGTTGTACACTTGGGCAGCAGCCTTGCACAGCCCCTGCCAGCTTAGCGCAGGCTGTGCAAGCTGCCGCTGCACCGCTATCGCTGCACTAGCCAAGTTGCAAACAGCCGCCTCCCTGCCCTGGCGTTCCATGCAGGTCATCCGCCCCGACGACGTCCAGCTCGTGCGCTTCCTGGGCAGCGGCGGGTGAGCGACTGGCCTGCTGCTTTAGCATGGGGTGCCGGCCGCTGCGCTTGACACGTGTGGCTGTGCTGGCTGACCGCCTCTGCTTGCAGTTCGGCCAGCTGCTTAACCTCGCACACTCACAGCTGGACGCAGCACCAGCCAGCCAATACAGCGGGCTGCTCGAAGGCATCTTTGCCTCTGCTATGCTGCGCTCCCGCTCCCCGCAGCTACGGCGATGTGTACCTGGGGCGCTGGCACGGCAGCGACGTGGCGGTCAAGTGCCTCAACCCCTCCCTCTTCTTCGGGGGGGGTGAGCCGGGGACGGCTGGTGTTGGTCTGTGCTGGATTTCAACTTCTGTGTTGCTAGCTGCAATCAATGCTGCTGCCTCTTCGATTTGTGCTCGAAGCAGTCACAGAAGCGCAGGCAAGTAAACCCTGGGCATGTAATCCTTCTTACCGCTTGCAACGGCGCCTACTTTGCCCTTCCCCCAGGCGAGATGTCTGCTGTCTACCGGGGCGCCATCATCGACCTGTTAACATGCGCAATCATTAAACGATGTAAACGCCTGCAACCTTCCCCCACCCAGGCGAGATGTCGGCGGTGAACCGGGGCGCCATCATCGACCTGATCCGCGAGGCCGAGATGCTGGCCTCCATGCGCCACCCCAACATCGTCTGGGTGTACGGTGAGCGGGGCGGCTGAAGCCACGAAATCTGCAGCGCCGGTTGGTTTGGGTTGGCAGCTACAGCCATGGGAGGGTGGCGGAAGAGAGTCGTCAAGGTGTGTAAAGCGCTGGGCGACTGCTCAGTGCACCTGCATCCCCCGGCGCATTCAGCCCCGCACCGCCGCACCCCGCTGCCACCGTGGCCCCCGCAGGCATTGTGTTGCCCTCGCTGACCAGCGATGCCGGCAGGGTGCGGGGCTCCAGTCGCAGCGACAGCTCCAGCTCAGGTCCGGAAGACAGCGGCGAGGCGGATGCAGCAGCCATTGATGCTGCCCTAGATGAGGAGGCGGCAGAGGCGGCCCACGGCGGGGCGGGCCATGGCGGCAGGCAGGGCCGGGACGGCGGCAAGAGCGGCGGGAAGGATGTGGTGGATGCCATTGCCTCCGGGATGCAGCGCAGCGGCATGCAGCCGGGCATGGTGCGCCCGCCCGCCATGGTCACAGGTGGGCAGGGCGGCTCAAGTCGAGGTCAAGGGGATGCTCAGTGGCGACTGCACAGCCGGGCACACTGCAAGAGCACGTGATACATGCGGCTCACAGCCAACCTTCACACCCACCCAGCACATAACTTGGAATGCGGGCCCTGATCCACACCCGCACTTCTTCCATTTTTCGGGTTGCAATTGTTGTTACTGTCCCCATCCTCAACGCCAGAGTACATGGCGGGCGGCAGCCTCAAGTCGGCGCTGGGGCGCAAGGCCGACATTGTGGCGGGGGCGCTCACCCGTGTGGTGCTGGCGCTGGACGCGGCCAAAGGGCTGGAATACTTGCACTCCAAGGTGAGGAGGCATGCTGCTGGGGAGTGCTGAGTGGCTGCAAGCATGCTGTTTGAGGCTGTTTGCGAGGTGGGAAATCCGCCCCGGCGTCAGCGGCATGCGCCCACGGGAGCCCACGCTCCTGCCTATTCTTGCCGCCCACCTTTGCCGACTGCCCGCCCGCCCTTTGACTCTAGGGGCTGGTCCACTTTGACATAAAGAGCTCGAACCTTCTGCTTATGTATCGCGACCGCCGCCCTGTGTGCAAGGTGCGGGACGTGTGGGCAGCAGCAGGGGATCAATCTGAGCCTGTGCAGCATCACAGCCCACACAAGATGCGTCGCATGACTCGTGGCCCCTCTGCCTGCGCCCTCTATTGAGCAGGTGACTGACTTTGGGCTCTCCAAACAGAAAATGCAGACCTACGTCACCGTGAGTTGCAGTTCTCATAACGCGCCGGGGACAGGAAGTGCGACATGTGCTTAGCAAGTTTGCATGCAATGCATCGCACAACTCACCATGGGCACTGCTTCCTTGCTGCCCATCCAGCACACTGACTGCCAGCTCTGTCCACTATGCTCACCTGCTCTCCTGTGTAGGGCGTGAACAGCCAGCGTGGCACGCTGCCATGGTGCGGAGCGGGGGAGGGGTGTGGGCTTGCATGCACACACAAACCTCGACTATCAGGTGATGTGCAGGCATTCTCCCAGCTGCAGTTACACCTACTGCGTGCCTGCTGCAGGACGGCACCGGAGATTGTGCGCACACCTGATTCAGTGACCGAGAAGGTGGACGTGTTCAGGTGCGGAGGCAGGCTGCCCATGCCACTCGTCAGCATTCATGCTCGTCTGAGGCTGCTGGTTCTCCGCACCGCTGCGCTGCACGTGCTGATTGGGCGGGCTGGCACAGTGCTGACTGTGCTCCCCTCCCCCTCCCCGCCCATGCAGCTTTGGCGTGGTGCTGTGGGAGCTGTGGACTGGCCTAGAGCCGTACGCAGGTGGCAGAGAGACTGCTTGCTGGGGCAGAGGGACTGCTTACTCAGCAATGCTTGCATGCTCGCATTCACAGAGCCGTTGCCTCCTGCTTTTCTGCCAGACATGCTGCTCCCATCCCGCTCACTTTCACGCTCACTGTCACCTTCCTTCTCCTCCACATACCCACCCTCAGGCATGAACTACCACGCCCTCATGCTGCGCCTGGCCAACCCCGCAGAGCAGCTGCGACCGCCGCTGCCGGGAAACCCCGACTGGGAGGGTGAGTTTTGAGGCACTGATTGTTTGATGCCGTGTATGCAGCTGCAAGAGCTGATTGCAAGGCGTGTGTTGAGCGCCAGCCACCCCGCTTTGCGCCACCACCCCACATGTCTGTTGCAGGCGAGCCCATTGCTGAGCTGGCGCCCGGCTGGCGCGCCCTCATGGAGCGCTGCTGGGCCGACAGCCCCGACGCCCGACCCGAGTTCCCAGGTAGTGAATCAAGCTTGTGAACTGACCAAGCTTGTGGTCCAGAGACGGGTTTGTTCGGCACTTCCACAGAACCTCCGACAGCTCAGCAACACTGCCTCCCGTCTGGCCGGCCCACTTCCTGTGCAATGCTCGCCCTCACGCACCCGGCCCGGGCATCTCCTTCCGCTGCAGAGATCATTCGTGAGCTGCGCGCCATGGTGGCGGCCCTCAAGCCCAAGCGCAGCAGCAGCACACGCGCCATGCCTGCTTCATCTGCCAGCGGAAGCGACGGCCGGCAGGATGGCGGCGCGTGATAGGATTAGTACGCTCCATTCAAATGGCGCCAGGCTGCCGTCCGTCGCCCTGGCAGTTGCATCGTTGCACCCGTGGTTGTTCCTTGCTCTTGCATTCAGGCCTCCTGCTTTCCTTGGGTGATTGGCCACCTTTAGGTTTTTGCCGACTTCTTTTCAACATCTCGCTTTCGGCGTTCCTTCCGACCCGCCTCTTTCCCTTCTCCTGCCTCGCGCACTTTGTGCAACCTGTGGGCTGTGCTCTGTTGACTTCCACTTGCTTCCCTCAGTTGGCATGTGGCATGCTGTGTGAACCATATAGAATGCAGATGGGCTAGGGTTGCAGGCAGGGTGCAGCGGAAGTTGGCCAGGCACCCCGCCGCTCAGCGGGGCATGTCGCCACCGGGGCAGCAGGATGCCCAGCCCGTTTCTTCGCTTTCTGCTCTACGTGTGTTGTTACAGCAAGTAGGCGGCGTCTGCAGCACAATACTCTGTCTAGAAGCAGGGTCATAACGAGAAACCCTCTCGCAACCTGCAACCGCACGATGCTGCGCTTGGCTGCAGCTGCCGCTGTTGCCAGGCCGCGCCTTGCTGCGGCAACAGCTGGGCTTCCAATGCGCCTGGCAGCGGTCGCCGTCGCCGAGGCAGGCGCCGCGTCCGCAGCCCGCGCCGCCTGCTGCAGCGCCCTTTCTACAGTGGCCGGCCGTGACTTCCACACTTTGACGGTGAGTGCATTGGTGATGCGCCGCGTTAACAACGTTGTTATGGCCTTGGGTGCGGCATGCAAACGTAGCTGTGCCTTTTAACCCTCCCTGCTGGCCTGCCCTGTGCAGTTTGCTGCCAAGGCGGCCGGACTGCCGCAGCCGGAGGGAGGCGCCGGCAGCAAGGAGGAGGCGGGGCAGCGCGTGCAGCGTCCGAAGGAAGGGGAGCAGGTGCGGTGCTATTGGACAGCTTGTTACTCCAATGCAGGCGACTGACCCACGACTCCTGACCGCTAACCGTGCTGTAAAAGGCTCTCTGGCTTTCGGTTTCGCTACCAGCAACCGCGCCCTGCTGCCCTTGCCAACCCTGCAGGAGGAGGCACGCCCGGACCCAAATGCCGTGGTGCAGCCCCACCCCGGCATCCAGCGCACCGTGTCCAAACCTGAGGACGTCACTTACATGTGCGTTCTTTGGGTTTGCAGGGGGTAATTAAAAGACACGGCAAATCAAACTCACCACACTAAAGCCTCGTGAGCCCAGCCATCCAACGCAGGCTGATGCACCCAGTCTACGACAAGTCCTACACCGAGCGCATCAAGCCCACACACCGCCCACCCGTACAGGCACGCAGAGACAGGCGTTGTGGCCCGCCATCTTGCTGTGCATGGCTGGCTGGCTGGTAGCAGGCGGTGACATTCTTGGGCAGGCAGGACACGAGAGTCAAGTGCTTGACTGAGCACCGCGCTGCCTGCCCCTGGCCTTCCAAGAGCAGGCCCACGAGAAGGCGGGCTACTGGGCGGTGCAGGCGCTGCGCCGCGGCTTCGACATGGCTACCGGGTGAGCCCTTTCACCCATCTCCTCCGCATCGGGTCGTGCGAGCTCAGCCCCCTGCGCGACGGTGTGCAACATGACCGGCAGCAGCCGCCACTTGCCTTGCCAACAGAGTGGGATAACTTGATCATGCCGCAGCGTGCACACGCACAGCAACCTCCCCCTTGCTAGCTCGGCCCTACAGGTACGGCCACGACATGAGCGAGAGGCGCTGGCTGCGCCGCTTTGTGTTCCTGGAGACCGTGGCAGGAGGCAAGTGTGCATGGCGGGTACCGTCGCTGCTGACACTGGTGCGGCGGCGGCAGGGCCGGCCTTGCATGGTGTGCATGCTGCGTCTGGCAGCAAAGGCAGACAAAGTGAGACTCTCACAGCAAGCCCGTTTGTTCCTTCAATCATTGCAGTGCCGGGCATGGTGGCAGGTGAGGTTGGCATGAGCTGCCAGGCGGCTGTGTGGCACACTGCCGGCAATTTTTAGTGGCCCCAGCGCTGGTCTTATACACCCGGTCTTGGTCACCCACCGGTTCACCCGCCTGCGCTGCCTATGCTGTGCGCCCCAGGCATGCTGCGCCACATGCGCAGCCTGCGCTCCATGCGCCGCGACCATGGTGAGCTAGCTGCACAGGCTGAGCCCTGCCCCTACATTTCAGCAGCTCTTCTGCATCCAGCCATCCACAACGCCTCCTCCCCACGTCCTGATTTTTATATATGCGTGCCTGGGCGCAGCATCAATTCTTGCCCTCTTGCCCTCCAACCCCACGTAGGCTGGATCCACACACTGCTGGAGGAGGCGGAGAATGAGCGCATGTAACGGGGGCGGGGCAAGCTGATGGTGTCGCTGAGTCGGCGGCGGCAGCGTGCATGCTACCAAGCGGCTGCACTTGCACACATAGCCCTCTGGGAGTCAAGCTACGATCTCCCTCCTGCACCATTCTGCAGGCACCTGCTGACCTTTCTGCAGCTGCGCCAGCCGGGCCAGCTCTTCCGCGCCGCCGTGCTGCTTGGCCAGGGTGCGCTGGTGTGTGCTGATTGAAGGTAGATCCCAGGCTGCCGGCAGCGAACCGCAGCTGTGTGGCTGTTGTTGCTACAGTCAAACCAAAGGCTCGCAGTTTGGCCGCCGGCGATTGATAACACTTGCACAGCCTGACCCTGCCGCTCATGCATCCCACAGCCGAAGCTGCCTGGCTACCACCTCCCCCGGCCACCCTCTCACCATTATGCCTTGCAGGCGTGATGTTCAATGCATACCTGTTGGCCTACATCCTGTGGCCCCGCGCCTGCCACGCGTTTGTGGGATACCTCGAAGAGGAGGCGGTGAAGACGTACACAAACGCCATCCAGGTAGGGAGAACTGTCCAACGCACATCAGCAGCGATGGCAATGCGCCTGTTGGCTCACAACAGCTGGTGTGTGGTTCAGGTCAATTTTGGCCTGCCCACATGCTTGAAACGACGTCACCTGCCTCCTGCACCCTTGCAGTCGGTGGATGCTGGGGGCGGCCTGGCCGCCTGGGCCTCCCGCCCCGCCCCGCCCATCGCCCGCATGTACTGGCGCCTGCCTGAGGGATCCACGCTGAGGGACGTGCTGCTCAGCGTGCGCGCGGACGAGGTGAGGGCATCCGGCTGCACTTGCAGAATATTCACTTTTGCCTGTGGCCGTGTACTTCAGCGGGTGAGTGCAGTGCCCTCTTGCGGCCTGCCTGAGCAGCAGTGCTCGCCCGCACGCGGATGTGCTCTCCCTGCCTGTTTCTCACTGCCCCCACGTTCCCATTCCGGCCGTGCAGGCCTGCCACAGCCACGTCAACTTTGTGTTCAGCGAGATGGAGAAGGAGGAGAAGAACCCATTCGAGCCTGGCAGCGTGCATGTGCCTTGAGTGAGAGAGACGAGAGTGCGGTGGCAACCTGGGCAGCAGTGTGCGGAATAGGAGCGCCCATGCGGGTGCACAAGCAGGGAGGGCAAGACAGCAGCTGCTCAGTGCAGCTGGGGGAGCCTGCACATCCCATCTGCAGTTACACTTGCCGTTCCATACAATGACGAGGCATGACCCAACTGCATGTTCATAGCTTATAGCGACCCAAGCCTGAGCTTTCAATCTGACAAGGCATGAACTCAACTGCATGCTTGTAGCAACCCAAGCCTGAGCTTTTCAATCCGACACTGCGTGCACCTGACCTGTGTGCCATTTTAGCGAGTGCCCCACGCGCTGTGAGACTTGCAAATGATCAGATGTGCAAGGGTTTGAAGCGGCACTCTTGGCTCGTGGCGTGACAGCAGGCAAGGCACGATCCAGGTGCCAGGGTCCGGTGTGGGGGTCCAGTCAGCAGCAGCTGCACTTGCTCACGCCTCCGTCTGTGCCAGGTCAGCAAAGGCGGCCTTGGCACGCTCCTCAAGCTCCTTCAGATACTCGGCCTGAGGGGAGGTGGCACACAAAACAACAGAGGGAGCTGAGGCAACAGAACCTGGGTCAAGAATGCCAAGCTTTGGTGCGTGGCGTTGCCTGTGCCACTTGCCTCGAGCCGCGGAGGCAAGACACCCTCGTGCCAGCCAGCAAAGCAGGGGGGCTTGCAGCACGCGCTTAGCCGGGGCAGGCTGGGCCTGTGCAAAGCCACGGCCCCCAAGCCGCCGCACCTGCACACGCTGCGCGTAGGAGCCGGAAGGCAGGCCCAGCACAACGCTCTCCATGCGCCGCTGCAGGCACTCCATGAGCGCGGCCTCGCTGCGGTTTCACAGGGCGGGTGGTTTGCAGGGTAAAAATGAGGTGTGACGGGAAGGGTGGGCAGGAGCGTCCATGGAAAGTTGCTGTGCCCTTCAGCGCAGGCAACCAGTCCGAGCAGGGGCACACCAACAAACTGCACTCGAGGACCACCCCAATGCCAGCAAGGGTGCGCAGCAGTGGCAGGGGAAGCGATCCGCACCTGGGGCCGCCCTCGCTGGCGCGCTGGCGGATGAGCCGCGTCCACATGCCCTCATCCGCAGCCAGCAGCTCATCGAGCAGCGCATCGCTGTCGCTGCCGCTGCTGCCGCCGGCACCCGCCTGCGGCTGGCTCAGCTGCTGGCACGCGTACAGCTGCAGCACCTTCTGCAGCAGGGCCACCATGCCTGCAAGGGGAGGGTGAGCGTGGGGGGTACCAATGATCAGATTGAGGGAGCAAGCAGGAAAAGTAGCTTGCAGCTTTTGGCAGCTTACTACTACTTGTTGGCATCAGGCTTGTCCTCAGCGGTCTTCCACACTGCAGCCACCTACCGTCCAGCTTGTCTTCTGAGCCTTGCGCACTCCATTGACAGCATCCCGCATTCAGAACCAGCAAGCTGTACCCAGCACATAAGGAAATCAGCTGCCACCCACCGTCCAGCTTGTCCTCGGACGCCTTGCGCATATCTTTGGTGACAACTCTACTTCCAGGAGTAGCAAGCAACAGCTACCAAATCAGCCACCCACCGTCCAGCTTGTCCTCCGAGGCCTTGCGCAGCCAGGAGTAGCAGGAGGCGAGCAGGCTCTCGTCCAGGCTGGCCGCGTTGGCAGCCATCACGCCACGCATCGCCTCCAGCTTGTCCGGCTGCAGCGGCAGCTCCCACTCTCCGGTCTGCAGGCAGAGTGGCAAACAGTGTTTCAGTTGTGCAATGGACGCAGCAAGCATCGCCTCCAGCTTGTCCGGCCCCAGCGGCAGCTCCCACTCCCCGGTCTGTAGTCACATGGAAGTAGGGGCACCGCAGGTTAGCAGAGGTCATGGAGCAGCTGTGCTTCCATTGCCGACTGCAACGGCAGCTAGCAATCACCCATCTGTAGGTGAAGTGGCAAGCACACTGAGTGGCGCAATCAAGGGCAGCGCAGCCCTTGCGACAACGAGTCAAGCCAGCGCAGCCCAGCGCCGCGCAGCACAGCACAGCAGGCACCTGCGGGTCGGCGGCCGCCTTCAGGATGTCCTGCAGCAGCCCCGTGCTCTCGCTCAGCTGCTCGCTGCTGCGCCGCACGATGCCGTCCACCAGCTGCATCACCACCTGCAGGGCAAATGGTGGAAAGTATGCAAGCACGCTTGGCAGGTGAGCTCCCCGCACGTGCGATCAAGCCAGCAATGCTGCGCCGATCGAGCGCTGCGCTTTGAACACGCTTCCTAACAATGCAACCACAGCACAAACAGCATGCAGGAGCCACGAGGCAGGCCATGAGGCCCAACCACCAGTCCAGCCATGTGTGCACTCCCGCTTGGCAAGGTCGCACAGCTGCTTGCGCTGCTGCCCTCAACACCGACATGTGACGACAACTGGTGCTTCTGAGCAACCCACACCACAAGCTATGTACGTCCTCCCTTCTCCCCACCTTTGCGAGGTCGGACAGCTGCTTGCGCTGCTCATCATCGGTCGCCGCATCCGAGCGCGTGGCCAGCCGCAGCCAGAAGCGCTGGTCGAAGCTCATGATGTTCTCTGCGGCCCACGAGCAGAGGCACAAGGCATGCAGTGAGCGGCAGTGGCAGAACATAGCATGCCATGGCGACCATGTTGACACATGCCGTGCCATGCCATGCCATGCCATGCTCCACATGGACAGCCAGCCGCCTCACCCGCCACGGCCTGTGCCAGATCCTGCGGGTTCTTCTTCTCCAGCAGCACATCTGCAGCACTTGCGGAGCAGCGACGTCGGCACTGCATGCAACAGGCCGATGGGCCGGTCGACTTGCATGGCTGCAGCCGACCAGGCACTGCTGGGCGTCATGCGAGGCATGCCACTGCTTCCTGCAGAGCTGTCTACTCCCCATGTTGCCCCACCAAACATTGCACCTACCTATGAGCTGGTCCAGCTCCTGAATGGCAGCCAGCCCAGCGGGGGTGGCCTCGCTGCCATCGGCGGCGGCACGGGCGGTGCCGCCCGACCGGCGCTGTTGCCGAGCGCTGCGCTGCGCCGCCTTGGGAGCCGCAGAGATGCTGCGGAAAGGAGCCGCGCTGCGTGCGGAGGCGCACGGCCGCAGCAGCGCCGCCTGGGCGCAGACCGATGTCAGCATGGCGCGCACGGCCAGGAAATCGAGGGTCCGGCTATGTCAGACGAGGATGCAGTCCGATGTGAGCGCAATGCACGTTGGCCAGGGGCCATGCACCGCCTGTACGGCGGCTGGCCGCAGGAAGAAAGACGGCCCATGCAAGCCTGGGCCGCGGCTCTGTTCATCTGTGCGGCCCCCAGATCGCACGTCGATCGCTGCCTTCTTGCCCGTCTGCGCTCGTGAAGCCCTCACAGAGTGCCCTGGTGCTCGCTGCCTTTCGCTCTCTCGTTTGCGTGCCTCCCGCCGCTATTGGTGCAATCCGGGCGATCCAGGCGCCATGTCGGGCGACCAGCCGCAGCCCAGCAACGCGCTGAAGCGCTGGGAGCTGGAGAACAATGTGCAGGAGGCCTCTGCGAGCGATATGGACGCCCTCTACCGCTACGACGCCGACGAGCAGAAGGCGATCCAAAATGTCAGGCCATGGAAGAGCGATCCGCACTACTTTAAGAGGTGCGGCGGGCACTCGTGGCGGCGGCGGCGGCGGCTCAGCTCCTTTTAATGCAACCCACCTTTGGCCATCCCTCGCGCTGCTGCAGGGTGCGGATCTCGGCGCTAGCGCTGCTCAAGATGGCGATGCACGCCAAGAGCGGCGGTAACATTGAGGTCATGGGGGTCATGCAGGTGCGGCGAGGAAGTGGGGGAGGGGCAGCGGGCAGCGGGCTGCGGATACAATGGTGCCCCCGCAGCTTGGAGGCCCCAGTGCTGCCTGCGTGCTTGGCACCATGCCGCCGACACGCCGACTGTTCTGTCCTGCATTCATGACTGTACTGCTGCATAGCAAGCCGCTGCCACACTGTGAGCCGCCGCCCTCGGGTGCGGATGCGTCCAAGCCTGCACGGCCCCGCCGCCCCGCCCATGTGCCCTCACCGCATGCGCATTTGCGTACGTGTGCTGGCTTCTGTGCAGGGCAAGATCCAGGGCAACGAGTTCATTGTGGTGGACACGTTTGCGCTGCCGGTGGAGGGCACGGAGACGCGGGTGAACGCGGGGCAGGAGGCGTACGAGTACATGGTGGACTTTTTGGAGACGACCAAGGTGGGCTGGCTTGACTGTGGATGATGAGTGGAAGGGTGCCTGTATGCCTCAAATTGTCTGAACACAGAATGGCGGCACGCAGCCAAGGGACACGAGAAGCTGGCGGGATGCGTGCCATCACGCAGCTGCATGAATGCACAGGCACACCACGTGCAACACCTCCTCCCTCCCCCCGCCGCAGGCCTCTGGCCGGTTTGAGAACCTGGTGGGCTGGTACCACTCGCACCCGGGCTACGGCTGCTGGCTGAGCGGCATCGACGTGGGCACGCAGATGACCAACCAAAAGTACCAGGCGCGTTTCAATGGATCAATTGCATGGGTGTAGGTCGTGCAATTTGGCTGCAGGGCATGACCAACCAAAAGTGCCAGGCGCGTTTCAATGGATCGGTTGCATGGGGTGTGGGTCGATGCATTTCGGCTGCAGGGCAGGACCAACCAAAAGTACCAGGCGCGCTGGGGCACTGTTGGGTTGGATGCGGGGGAGGCATGAGTTGCACAGGGCGTGGATCGGTGCTTTGAATCGGAAACGCAGCAGGGCACCCAGATGGTCTATGGACAGCGCCGCCAAGGACATTGTCCGTCGCTGGCGTGGCTTGCCACATGTGTTGGCCGCTGCTGGGCCTGCGGTGACTGCCTGCCCACCTGGTCGTTGCCCCTCCCCGCCAGCCGCTCCCCTGTGTTGCCTGAATTCACTGCCCCACTTTCATGGACCTGCCGCCGAGCAGGAGCCATTCCTGGCCATAGTGGTGGACCCGCACCGCACCGTGGCGGCGGGCAAGGTGGAGATCGGCGCCTTCCGCACCTTCCCAGAGGTGCGCTGGTGTGGTGTGTAGGGGAAGCTAAGGCGGTGTGTAGCTTGATTGCACCAGCTGAGTGGCAGGGCAGGCCAGCGCGGCACCTTCTGCGTGCTCCCAAAACAGTGCGTTTGTTGCATGATTGGCACGCGCTGCTGGCTGCTGCGCCTGTGGCATGCGGAGAGCTGGTCACAAGCGGCAGTAGAGCTGAATCTGCCTTCTGCCCTCGCACCCTCTGCCCCCCGGGCAGGGCTACAAGCCGCCGGAGGAGGGGCCCAGTGAGTACCAGACGATTCCAATGGACAAGATCGAGGACTTTGGTGTGCACTGCAAGCAGGTGCGTTGGTGCTCTGGCGGATTGGAAGGGCACTGCACTGTTTCGACACTGGGGAAGAAGCTGGGGGGATAAGGGCTGTAGTACTGGAGAGGTGTCTGGCCCCCTGCGACCAATCACAGACCACAAACACTGCCCAAAAACGTATCAAGCCAATGCACCACCCACCTGCAGTACTACTCGTCGGACATCTCCTTCTTCAATTCTATTCACTTGTGATGCGAGGGTTTCAATCCTATCACACCTATAACCCATTCCCTCCTCTCTGTTCGCCTGCAGTACTACTCGTCGGACATCTCCTTCTTCAATTCAATTCACTTGTGATGCGAGGGTTTCAACCATATCACACCTATAACCCATTCCCTCCTCTCTGTTCGCCTGCAGTACTACTCGCTCGAGATCTCCTTCTTGAATTCACTTGTGAAGGTTCAATTGAACCACATTGTGAATCAAATGTCCTCCTTCTTGTTTGCCGTTTCTGCAGTACTACTCGCTCGACATCTCCTTCTTCAAGTCCTCGCTGGACGGCCACCTGCTGGACCTGCTGTGGAACAAGTACTGGGTGCGCCCTGCTGGGCGCCTATTACACTCTATTCTGCCTGGCTGCGGTGGTGCGCTGCACGTCCTGCGGGTGCTCAGCTGAGCACGAGGCATGGGCATGGCTTGCAGCAAGGAGCCCTGCCGCTCTGGTTTTTTGCCCACTCTGAATGCACTGATCATGCACCTCTGCTGCGCAGGTGTCAGCGCTGTCGTCAAACCCGCTGCTGGGCACGCGCGATTTGGTGGCGGGCCAGCTGGCAGACATAGGTGGGTGAGGGTGCATTGTTGTTGCGGAGCTTGTGGCTGGTGGGTCGGCTAGCGCAAGGGGCTGCAAGCTGGGTGGCAGTAGCAGAAGGCATGCAGCTGACGCTGGCTGCGTCGGGTCGCAGCAGACAATGCTGGATAGCCAAGGTGCTGCCCGCACAAGCCTGTTCTGCATGCCTGCAGCCCGCTGCCCACACCTGCTCACAATGCATGCCTCCTGCCCTGCACCAGGCAAGAAGCTGGAGGCGGTGGAGAGCCAGGTCAGCACGAGCGGGCGGCTGGGCCGCTTCCTCACGGCCGGCAGCAAGAAGGGTGAGCGCTCGAGTGCTGTGCAGGCTGGATTCGTGGTGCGGTTGCAACCAATCAGTGCAGGACAGGTTTGGGATGCTGGCGGCAGTTAGCAGCCATCCAGTAGTGTTTCTGACGCATGTGCATGTCAGGTGCAAGCTGGTGGTGGCGCCCAGTGAGCGCACTGCATGCCATCTCTCAGTCTCTCATCCCGCCGTGTGTTGGCCCCCACCCTTGGTGGCCCAGGCGAGGACGGCAAGCTGGAGGCAGTGGTGCGAGACACAGCACGTGTGGCCTCAGAACAGATCAAGGGCCTGTCCACACAGGTATGCAGGCTGGATCAGTCTGGCTGCTGGGCAGGGCGGGCGGTTGCCTGCCGGCCGTGTGGGGCCGTGTGGAGGATGTGTCGGCCAGGCGAGCAGTTGCGAGTAGATTGAGGAGCGGCGCGCGCTCGCTTGCGTCCCTACATTTGCTACGGTACACCTGCCCTGAGCTGCCTCGTGTGTCCTCCGGTCTTGGCAGCGCTGCCCACCAGCTCTGCAGGTGTTGCGGCTTGCTGCTGCTCTGTGCTGCTCGGCTTCTTATTTTGTGCCCCTGTGTGCTGGCTGCCGCAGGTGATCAAGGAGCTGCTGTTCAACCGCCGCTGCGGCTGTGGGGCCAGCAACGGGCACGCGGCAGCAGGTGCAGCAGCAGCGGCGGCAGCAGGCGGTGGCGAGGCAGCGCCGATGGAGAGCTGAGCTGCCTGTGGCTGCCGGTTGACTGGCGCTGGCGCCTAGTGTAACCGCACCCGGTGCCGTCCTTGGCTAACCGGTCGTCAAGTCGCCTGCGAGCTGCGTGCAATAGGGAGCCGTTGAGAGCTGGTGCTCTGCCTACATCAACGATTGCGCCGTTGTTGTTTGCCTGCCATCGTGGATGTGCAAATGCAAACTTGTCTTGCCGGCCAGGGTCAGCAGCGTTGGCGGCGGCGGTAACGGCGGCGGCGGTGGGTGAGGCGGCGGCGGGGCACCGGATGCCCCCAGACGTCCCAGAGCAATCCCAAGCAATAGGGGGTGGCATACAAGGGGCAGGGGGCTCAACAAGCCCGGGTTGGGGCCCCGCCGCATGAAGGCTGCCTCAGCAGGGGGGTGTGCAGTTGGGCCGATCGCCGCCTGTCCAGCCAGCCACACTTCACACAAACTGTCAGGCGGGCACCCAGCCAGCCCACAGCTAGGGCGGCCAAAGTCGCGCGGGCAAGCAAACGCCGGCGTTTCCCCCGGGCCGGTTGTCAGCTACCAACACACCAGGGCCCTGCTCTGAGCAGCCTCGCGGCCCGCCGCCGCCTCGCAGGCCCGCCCCTCGCCGGCGGGCCCCAGCCAGCACCTTGCAGCAGCCAGGGGGCGCCCCGGGCGCGCCGCCCGGCGACCAGGCAGCAGCCACAGTGGCGCCAATGAGCGCAGCCCCTCCCAGCGGCGGCCTGGCCGCGGCGGCGGCAGCTGTCGCCGCCGAAGGCAGCGGCGTGGCGGCGCCGCTGCCCGGCGCAGACGACAGCTTGTCACGGCTGCCGCCGCGGGCCCAGGACTCTGGGTTGGCAGATCCCCTGCCGCGGGCGCAGAACTCCAGCTTCACGGAGGAGGAAGAGGACGAGGTGGTGGAGCAGGACCCCACGGGTGCGCCATCTTTGCCTGGCTGCAGCCAACTGCGGACCTAGCTCAGCACGCGTTGTTTTTGTTGCTGGCCGCTGCAGCTGTGCTCCGCTGCTGGAGCGCTGCACTCACCGTCGGCCTGTCAAACTGCCTGCTGCAGGGCGCTACTCTCGGTATCGCGAGGTGTCGGGCAGGGGCCGCTTCAAGACGGTGTTCAAAGGCTTTGACGAGAAGCAGGTGCGCTTGCGCTTGTGCTGTGCTGCTGCACTGTTGTTGCTGGAACACTGCAACCACATTCCTGCTGCTGCGCTGCTGCTGCTGGCCCTCTGTAGTTGCTGTTGCACTGCTGCTGTCGCCCCTGCGCTGCCGCCGCTGCCCTGTGTGTTTGCACGCCTGCGCGCGGCGTGGCTCAGCACCCACGTCTGCTGCCGTGCACATGCAGGGCATCGATGTGGCGTGGAGCAAGATTGAGGCGGACACCAACAACCTCAGCCACGAGCAGATGCGGAAGATCGTGGATGAGATCAGCTACGGGCTGGGGCTGGACCACCCGCACATCATCAAGGTCAGCACCCACCAGCAGCTGGATGGGCCAGCAGCAGCTGCGTCAGCTGCGGCAGCTGCAGCTTTGTTCAAAGACAAGACAAGCCGTATATGGCTGTGAGCATCGCTCAGCGCAGCAGGGCAGCAAGTTGTGGGCTCAATTGGATGCCCTGCTCCAGCGGCTGACGTGCCGCCTGCCCTGCCCCTGGCTCCCGCGCCTGTGTGCAGTGCTTCCAGTGTTGGGAGGACGGGGAGCAGGGCTGCATCAACATGATCACCGAGTTCTTCACATCCGGCTCGCTGCGGTGAGGGGGCCTGAGAAGCGCAGTTGCTCAAATTGCGCCATTCTGCCTGCCTGTTGTGCTTGTGGACAGTGCGGGAGCAGGGTGCATTCTTGCCCAGGCAGGGAGCTGCTGCCTCACCTGCTGGTCCTTTAATATGTTGCAGGGAGTACCGCCAGCGCCATAAGAGCCTGGATGTCAAGGCGGTGAAGAAGTGGGGCCGCCAGATCCTGCAGGCACGCGGCAGTGGCTAACCGCACATGGTGTTGGAGTGTGCTGTGCACCGCACCGACAACTCTCGTCAGCGCCAGCTGTGCAGCACCCTGCTGATGGCCTCCCCAAGTGACTGCCCTTGTTGCAGGGGATGGCGTACCTGCACAACCGGCAGCCGCCCGTGGTGCATGGCGATCTCAGGTGCGGCTGCAGCAGCTCCAGCTGGTGGTGCTGTGTCAGCAGTCACTTCTTGCTGCTGGCCTGCATGTTGCAAGCCTGCAGCGCATGCAGCAGCTGAGCTCACGCTTGAGCACTTCTTTTGTCTCATTCTGTTCCCTCCCGCGCCTGCCGCCAGGCTGGACAAGATCTACATCAACGGGCACAGCGGCGAGATCAAGATTGGCGACCTGGGCCTGGCAGTGCTGGCGCCGCGCCGCTTCGCGCCAGGTGCGTCCTGCTCACGCTGGCGCATGCCTGCCTGGAGTTGCCTTCTGCACCGAGCAGCTCTGTTTCTTCTGTGCTGCACCACCAGTCCCGCTTTGCCTGCTTTGCCTGGACCCTGCTGGGCGGCTCCAGCGCTCTCCTTTGGGGCAGCCCCACATGCCGGCTCGTTCCCTGTTGCTGACGGCGCAATCCCCTCGCCTGGCCGGCGCAGGTGTGATGCCGGAGGGCGACCCCTCCAACCAGTACACCCGCAGCGTGGACATCTTTGCCTACGGCCTGCTCATGCTGGAGCTGGTCACGGGGCGCAAGGTGCGGGCGGGCGGTTGCAGGGGCGCGGCAGGGCTGGGCAGGGCAGTTCAGCCTCGGAGGGTCCTGCGCTTGGCGCTGCGACGTGTGAGCTGCGCCGCGCAGCGCTGCAAAGCTTGCGGGTGTGTGCTGCTCCTGCTCAGCGCATCCCATCAACCAGTGATGCCTTCCCTAAGTGGACCCACCCCCCAACCTCTGCGTCACCTCCCCATCCCGCCTCCCTCCCCTTCCAGGTGGACCGCACCGGCGAGGCAGACTGGCAGGAGCGGTTAGCGGCGGTGGCCGACCCCGCGGCGCGCGCCTTCATTGCGCGCTGCCTGTCGCCGGTGGAGCAGCGGCCCGCGGCTCAGGACCTGCTGGACGATGCCTTCTTGCAGGTGGGTTGTTGACTGGTGTTTTGGTTTTGGATGTCTTGGGCACATAGGATTGGTACGACCGCCTGCTTGGACAGGCTGGTCGCTCCTGGTGGTCGCCTCAATTCCAGCCACTCCCCGTTGCCTCCCGCTGCCGCAGCCGCCCAAGAAGCAGCCGGCGCCCGCGGGCAGCGTGGACCAGGAGCTCATAAAGAGCAAGAGCGACGCGGTGCTGCAGAACAGCTTGGTGCGCGGCAGGGGGCCTGGATAGGGGAGCTTGCAATGTGGCAGCATGCAGGGTGGCTGGCGCCTGCTCAATTGGCAGCTGTTTGGAGCAGCATTAGCACCGTCATCCTAGCTCCAGCCGCCTGGTCAAAGCTCGCTGGCTGATGTTTTGCCCGCACCCGCCATCCCTGTGCTGCTGCAGTCGCATGAGGAGCTGTCTCTGCGCGGCGGCCGAGCGCCCTCGCTCCCCGGCAGCGATGACGAGCCGGCTGCATGCGAGGCGGGCACAGGTGTGTGTCTGTGTTGTGTTGGTGCATGGGATGCAGGCTTGCAAGTGCCCCTGGATGCACGCAACCTAGACAACCTGGGCCAACCCAC